>ERZ773075.441-NODE-441-length-32120-cov-117.616_pt1 | contig 32120 bp, 28 predicted proteins | sample MGYA00580614_ERZ773075 | MGnify/ENA primary metagenome ERZ773075 (study PRJEB29015, sample SAMEA2738021) | human oral metagenome | biome: human oral; feature: human-associated habitat; material: dental | place: China | collected 2043 ...
AGCAGGGACAGGACGATGAGGTCGATGTAGCCGCGAATGGCGTCCGCACTGATCACGTGAACCCTCCTTCCTTGACGTGTAATGGGTGGGGCGCGGGATGGTTTCCGGTCCCTTGTGTGTATCTAACGTACTACGTCACGCGTAGTACGTCTAGTGGAGATTGGGTGAGGTGTGATGCCTTCGTCCGCGGCCGTTCGTCACAGCCCGGGCACAGCCCCACTGCCTAGGCTTGCCCCATGCTCTTCGTAGCCACCGCCCCTCCCCTGACCCCCAGCGCGGATCCCTCGGCCGCTCCAACTCCCACCCCCACTCCCGGTCCCACGGGCATTCCGTCCGTGAACGTTGACGAGACCGTCAAGGTGGTCACCAAGACCACCAGCGACCTCGTCACCATCGGCTGGCAGGCCGGCGTCGGCGCCATCATCGGCATCGCGATCGCCTTCGTGGCCGTGGCGATCCTGAGCTTCATGGGCAAGCGCCGCCTCCTGTACCGCGAGATCGTGGACTTCGGGCGCCGCCCCGCCTACGCCGTCGGAACGATGGCCGGAGCCTTCCTGGGTACGCAGATCGCCCTGACCGGACTGCGACAGACCAAGGACGACTCCACGACGATGGCCATCATCGAGCGCGGGGTCACCATCGCCCTCATCTTCGCGGTGACCTGGCTCGTCGTCGCCTTCGCCAAGGCCATCGAGTCCACCGTCGTCAAAGGGGTGCAGGCCAGCGAGAACCAGGGGCGCGCCAACCGAGTGACCACCCAGAGCCAGATCATTCGGCGTGTGGCCGAGGCGATCATCATTATCGCCGGGCTCGTCTCGGCCATCATGACCTTCCCCACCGTCCAGTTCGCCATGGGCTCGCTGCTCGCCTCGGCCGGTCTGGCCTCTGTCATCGCCGGTATGGCCGCCCGCTCCATGCTGGGCAATGTCTTCGCCGGTCTCCAGCTGGCCACCACCGACGCCATCCGCGTGGACGACATCGTCGTCGTCGACGACGAGCAGGGCACCATCGAGGAGATCACCCTGACCTACGTGGTCATGCGCACCTGGGACGAGCGGCGCCTCATCCTGCCCTCGACCCACTTCACCGAGAACCCCTTCGCCAACTGGACGCGAGGGGGAAGCCAGAGCACCGGTACCTTCACCCTCGACCTGGACTGGCGCGTTCCCATCGCCGCGCTGCGTGCGGAGCTGGCCCGGCTCGTGGCCGCCTCCACCGTCTGGGACGGAAGGCAGGCCACCCTCGACGTTTCCGACGCCGTCGGCGATCACGTCACCGTGCGCGTGGTCCTCACCGGGGCCACCCCCGGCGCCGTCGGCGACCTCAAGTCCTACGTGCGCGAGGAGCTGGTCACCTGGCTGCAGCGGGAGGCCCCCTACGCCCTGCCGCGCACGCGGGTGGAGGTCGAGCAGGTTGAGGTCACCCAGGACCTCAGTGCCGAGCAGGTGGCCCGGGCAGCCGAGGAGATCGTCGCCAAGCAGAAGGCCGCCGGGGCGGACGACACCATCGAGACGGCGGCCGACGATTCCTCCGGCACGACCACCGAGGTCGAGGGGGAGACCACCGCCCACGGCCTGGGGGCCCGGCGCGCTGTGAGGCTGGGGCGCGCCATGGGCCGTTCCCTGCTCCATCGCGCCAGACGAGGGGGGCTGGGCCCCCAGGTGAGCCGGGTGGCCGGCTCTGATCGAGAGGCCGCGGCGGATAAGCCGGGAGTTCCCCGCGCTCGTCGGCAGCAGATCGGGGCCGCTAGGGCTTCTTGAGCCTATTGCGCATGTTCGTGGTGGAGGCGCGGTCCTCGTCTGCCGCCAGCGGTTCGCGTGCGTACCCTACGGCTCACGTTGACTCCGGAAGAGCCAAGCGCAAGCCTTAAGGTGCGAACGCGCGGGCGCACAACCGCAGCATCCCACGTTCGCAACAGGTCCTGGCGCCTGCAACGGTGCCGGTGTCCCTTCCGGATGGGTGCGTTTTCGCTGCGTGAACTCAGTGCGCCCGGTGCCGTCGGGCGGGTGACGATGGCACCATGACTACCGACATGAGCGGCGAACCGTCCGCCGCGACCTCCGCCCCGGCCGTCGACCTGGAGGCTGCGGCGCGCACCGACGCCCAGTGGCGCGCCGCCCTGAGCCCCATGGAGTACCACGTGCTGCGCGAGGCTGGCACCGAGCGGCCCTTCACCGGGGCTCTGCTCGACGAGCACCGCGAGGGCGTCTACCGCTGCCGCGGCTGTGGCGCCGAGCTGTTCCGCTCCACCGCCAAGTTCGACTCCCGCTGCGGCTGGCCCTCCTTCTACGACCCCTCCAGCCTCGAGGCCGTCACCCTGAGCACCGATACCTCCCACGGCATGGTGCGCACCGAGGTCCGCTGTGCCACCTGCGCCAGCCACCTGGGCCACGTCTTCGACGATGCCCCACAGACCCCCACCGGTCAGCGCTACTGCATGAACTCCGTGAGCCTCACCTTCGAGGAGGAAAGAGCATGATCCGGGTCCTGAGTCTCAATCTCCAGCACGGACTTCCCGGTGCCGGAGCCGGGGATGGCAGCGCCGCCACCGGCTCGCTGGCCGGCGCCGACATCTCCGACCCCGCCACCGCCCGCGCGGTCATGCGGGCCGCGGCCGAGCAGATCGCCGAGCTGGCGCCCGACATCGTCGCCCTCCAGGAGGTGGACCTGGGGCAGGCCCGCTCCGGGCGCTTGGCCCAGGCTGCCTTCCTGGCCGAGGAGCTGGGCATGCCCACCTGCCGCTTCGCCGCCAGCTACGCCGGACCGGTGGTCGGCCTGCGCCGCCGGCCCCTTCGCAGCGCGCTCAGCTCACCGACCCACGACGTCCTGGGGATCCTGCGCGCCGCCGTCGGGGCCGGACCGATCGGCTACGGCAATGCCCTCATCTCCCGCTTCCCGGTTGCCGGCTGGCACATCAAGCGTCTGGGACGCGGGGCCTCCAGCGTCGAGAAGCGCGGCGGGCGGGCCTGGGACCCGCGCTCCTACCACGTGTCCACCGCCTCCAACCGCGTCATGGTGGCCGCCACCCTCGAGCTTCCGGAGGACGCCGGTGGACCAATCCGGCGGCTGTCGGTCGCCTCCACTCACCTGGCGACCCGCGAGTCCATGGCGGCCCGCCAGCTCGCCGCCGCCTGGGGGGCGCTCGCCGGGCTGCCCGGGCCGCACCTGCTCGTGGGCGACTACAACCTCAGCGCCGAGCAGGTCGCGGTCCTGGGGCTGGGACGGGCCCTGGGGGAGGGCCTCACCTTCCCGGCGGCCGGCCCCAAGCGGCGCATCGATCATGTCCTGACCGACATGTGGCCCACCGGCCCCGACGGCCTGCCGCTGTCCGACGAGGCGGCCGTGGCCGCGGCGGGTGCCGAGGTCTCCGCCGCAGCCGGAGGCCCGCTGCTGCGCGCCGTGGACTGGGGGACCGTGTCCTTCATCATCTCCGACCACGTCGGCACCTGGGTGGACCTCGAGCCAGTCGGCTAACGGACGCCCCCTGGCCGCCGCGATCCTGCGCTGAGCCTGCCCGCACGAGGTCGTATTCCCCGGCTCCGGCGCCGTCGTCGCCCTGATGCGTTCGTACCTAATGTCGCCTGTTCGAGGGGTAGAGGGCACGAATGCGCGGTCTACCCTACGAACTCGTCGTGCCGCGTCCTATCATCGCCGTCGAAACTTCCGGTGAAAGGGGACGGTGATGGCCGACGTCGTGGCGGGACTGGCCGTCTTCGGCGCCGTCATCGCCGTCGGCTGGCTGCTGGCGCGCACCCGGGCCGTCCCGGCCGACGCCGACGGGGTCCTCACCCGCGTCTGCTTCTTCGCCGCCACCCCGGCGCTGCTCGTGACCACGCTGAGCCGGGCCGACCTGACGGCGGTTCTCTCCCGGGCCACCGCCGTGGCCGTGGCCGCCGAGCTCGCGGCGATCATCTCCGCCTGGTGCCTGCACCGCCTCGCGCTGCGCCGCACCATCGCCGAGGCCACGATCGGCGCGCTCGCCTCCGGTTACGTCAACGCTGCGAACCTGGGGATCCCGGTGGCAGTCCTCGTCTTGGGGGATGCGGCCACCATCGCCCCGATCCTCCTGCTCCAGCTCCTCGTACTGACCCCCGTCACCTTCACCGTGCTCGACGCCGTCACCCGCCGCGGCAACCCGTCTCGCCTGGCGACCCTGACCGTCCCGCTGCGCAACCCGCTGCTGTGGGGCGTCGTGGCCGGGACCGCGGCGAACCTGGGCGGGGTAAGGCTGGAGCAGTGGTGCGGGGGCTACCCGGCCCAGGGCCTGGAGATGCTCGGGCGCGTTGCGGTGCCGCTCATGATGCTGGCACTGGGCATGAGCCTGGCCGGGGCGCCCAGGCCCCTGCGGAACAGCGGACCGGACGAGCCCGTACGGGGCGTGAGTCGGCGCAGCGGCCTGTGGGCGGCCGTGGCCTGGAAACTGGCGGTCATGCCGGCACTTGCCGTCGCCGTCGGGATGGCTGCGGGACTCGGCGGAACGCAGCTGCTCGTGCCCGTGGTCACCGCCGCCCTGCCCACCGCCCAGAATGTCTTCATGTACGCCTCGCGCTACGGGGCGGCCAAGGACCTGGCGCGCGACGCAGTCCTGCTGACAACCGCCGGATTCGTGCCCGTGGTCCTGCTGGCCGCCGCGATCCTGAGATGACCACGGCGGCCAGCAGGACCGCCGGCTCAGGCCAGCTCGTCGCGGGTGGGCGGGTTGGCCCCCGCCCGGGAGACCGTGATGTCGGCGATGGCCGCGGCATGGCGCACGATCCGCTCCAGGGTTTCGGCGTCCACCGCGCGCAGCGCCTCGCGCCGGTCCGCGCCCACGAGGTCCTCGCTCCACAGGGCGTCCTCCAGGCCGCCCATGAAGGAGTCGCCTGCGCCCACTGTGTCTGCCACGACGACGCTCGGGTCGGCGGGCACCTCCAGGCGCACCCCGGAGGCGGACAGGGCCAGCGCCCCGTCCTTGCCGCGCGTGACGACCACGACGGCTGCGCCCGCCTCCAGCCAGGAGCGCAGCACCGTCTCCAGGTCCGCGTCCTCGCCGTAGAGCCAGGCGATGTCCTCGTCCGAGCACTTGACCAGGTCGGACAGGCCCACCAGGCGCTCGACGATCTGGCGGGCGTTTTCGGGCTCACCCATGAGCTGGGGGCGGGCGTTGGGGTCGTAGGCGATGGTGGAGGTGGCGCGGGTCTCGCGCAGCACCTGCTCCACGGTGGCCGCGCCGGGGGCGAGGATCGCGGCGATCGAACCGGTGTGCACTAGCAACGGCGCCTCCCCATCGGCCAGGACAGGGCGCGGCGGGTTCCAGTCCAGATCGAAGAGGTAAGTTGCGGCGCGGTCCTCACCGATAGTGGCCTGCGCCGTGGAGGTGCGCTCGGCGCCGTCGGCGCCCGGAGCCAGGCGGACCCCGGATGCCTCCAGGTGGGCGCGTACGGCCTTGCCGCGCTCATCGGTGCCGATCCAGCAGTGCAACTCGGCGTCGCGGCCCAGGCGCGCCAGGCCCAGGGCGACATTAGCGGGCGAGCCGCCGGGGATGTCCACGGGCTCCTGCCCGGGGTGGATGACAACGTCGACCAGGGCCTCGCCGATGACGAGGGCGGATCCTTGGCGGCCGGGTGCGGTCATGGGTGACTCCTTTGTGCGGGACCGGGGTCCGGTGGCTGTGGGCTGAGGTGAGACGGAGCGAGATGGCAGGGGCGGTGGAGCTGACGGGTAGGGACGCGACAGCGCGAACCTTCCCGTGGTTGGCTGGCAGGCTGATCGACGAGCGGGGACGGAAGGCGAATGCTCACAGACTACCGATCCGGCTGCCCTGAGGGCACGTCTCGTCCGATTGATGTCCAAATCTGCCACAAAGGCGGCGGTGAAGTACTCGCAGCGGAGAACAAGCCGCATGATTCCGCGGTTCTCATTCTGGCTCGTGGGGCTCGCGCGCCCCTTTGTGACAGATCCGGACACGAATGAAATCAAAGACGGCTGATCCGGGGCGGGTGGGCGTCGATGACATCGTGCGATGCCGTGGCTCCGTCAGCAGCCTGCCGGGGCCCGAACTCTTCGTCGCGGAGGCGGGAACGAGCGCGGCCCGGAGCGGCTGATCCGGGCCGGGGCATGCCCTGTCAGTCCTCGGAGTCGTCCTGAGCGACCGCGGCCAGGCGGGCGCGGGCCTCATCGAGCCAGGTCTGGCAGCGCTGGGCCAGGGCCTCACCACGCTCCCACAGGGCCAGGGAGTCCTCCAGGGGGACGGAGCCCGCCTCGAGGCGCTGCACGACGGCCACCAGCTCCTCGCGGGCCCGCTCGTAGCTGAGCGAAGCGATGTCCTCGTTGGCGCTGGCGGTTCCGTCACCGGAGGAGGCGGACAATGCCGAAGGCGAGGACCCTGAGGAGGGGCTGTTCTGGGTCGAGTACCCGTCCTGGCGGTCGGAGTAGGTGCCGGGGTTCATCTCGGAGCTCACGCCCCGATTCTTGCACGGGCCGGGCTACAAGCAGGGCGGGCTGGACGGTCTGAGGGATGCCCTCGGCGCAAAAGTGTCCAAGAGGGACGACTTTGACGGTGCTGCGTCTCCGTGGCGTTTGCATCTGTGCTGGCCAGAGCGTTTTGGTGCGGTGTCGACTGGTTGTGGAGGCTCCAAAGTCGTCCCATATGGACAAAATCCTGATCTGAGTCACTCCTGACTCCTGCTGATTCCGGTCGAAGAACACCGATGCGTCAGAACCCCACTTCTACCCCGCTGCGCCGTTGGAAGTCGTCTCTTCGAGGTGTGTCAGCACTCCCTCCAAACCTGCCTGCGCCAGTGCTTCGCGGCCGGCCTCCGTGACCTTGACGGCCCGGCTCCGCCCGATGCGTGCGATCCAGGCGCAATCGAACAGCGCCTGCGTCAGTGCGGTCCCCAGCGGTCCGCCGAGGTGGAACCTTCGCTCAGTGGAGTCCATGCACGCCTCCCCGTGGGAACGAAGTGGCTTCTCCAGCCCCCAGGTAGCCAGGAGGTCCTCTCCGGAATCGGTCAGTCGCCAGGAGGAATCCAGGTGGCCGCGCTCCTGGAGGTGCTCGGCCAGACTCACGCCGAGCCGCCCCGCCAAGTGGCGGTAGCAGGTACGGGCTGCCAGCAGCCGCTTGTTGGCGGTCCATGCGTTGAGGCTGTGCGCCGTGGGCAGTACCGATGCTGACATCACCCCCAGGGCCTCGATGACCCGAGCCGCCCCAGGCCCTGAGAGCGTGACGTAGCAATGCCGCCCCTGGCGGACCCTCGTGACGAGGTCGCTCGCTGCCAGTACGTCGACATGCTCGCTGGTCGTCGACCGCGCGATCCCGGCGTACGAGCCGAGCTCGCCCACTGTCCAGGCGCGGCCGTCCATGAGCGCCGCGCACATGGCGGCCCGCGACGGGTCGGCCAGCGCCGCAGCGGTGCCGGCGACGTCGGGAACCGCCTCGGGGAAGAGACGGTCAGGAAGCCGTGACATGCGGCCAGTATGCGCCCGCCCCGGTTCGGTTCGCGCCGAACGATTGCGGCTCTAGCCTGCCGGTGGCCGGCATCAGCCGGCAGACAGGGCCAGAGGGACCCAGAGGGACAAGGAGACCACTTATGAGCGGATACCGGCGGCGCGGCGCCCTCATCGCGGCGCTGCTCGGGTTCTTCGTCGTCATGCTCGACACAACGGTCGTCAACGTGGCGCTGGCCCGGATCGGCGCGGACCTGGGCGCCCCGGTCGCCTCCCTGCAGTGGGTCGTCGACGCCTACGCTCTCACCTTCGCCGCCCTGCAGCTGTCGGCAGGGGCGGCTTGCGACCGGATGGGAGCGAGGAGCGTCCACCTGCTCGGTCTGGTGGTCTTCGGCCTGCTCTCGACGGCCTGCGCCCTGGCTCCTGCCGGCAGAGCACTCATCGCCTTCCGTGCACTTCAGGGTGTCGGCGCCGCCGCGATCGTCCCTGCCTCCCTGGCAATGCTCTCCCTCATCCATGATCGCCCCGCCGACCGGGCCCGAGCCATCGGCCTGTGGGGAGGGGCCGGCGGAGTCGCTGCGGCCGTCGGCCCGGTGGCCGGGGGACTGCTCGTGACCTGGGCCGGCTGGCGGCTCGTGTTCTGGGTGAACCTGCCCCTCGTCGCGGTCGGCATGTGGCTCACCGCCCGCTGCCTGCCCGAGCCGGCGGCACGGTCGCCGCGACGACGTGGAGGCGACCTGCCCGGACACATCCTCTCCGTCATCGGGCTCGCAGCAGCCACCTACGGGATTATCGCTGCAGGTGAGCACGGGTGGAGTCTGGTCGCGGTTCTCTCGACCCTTGCCGGCCTGATCCTATTGGTGGTCTTCATCGTGGTTGAACGCATCGCGAGCCGACCGATGCTGCCGACAGTGGTGTTCTCCCGACCGCGTTTCGCAGTGGCCGCTGCGGTCGGGTTCGCGCTCAACACCGGCTTTTTCGGCCAGCTCTTCGTCCTGGCCCTGTTCCTCCAGCGCTACCTGGACTACTCACCCTGGCTCGCCGGCCTGGCCCTGGCGCCGCAGGCGTGCAGTGCCGTCATCGCCTCCCCGCTGGGAGGCAGGATGACCGCCAGGATCGGGGCGTTCCCCACGATGCTGACGGGCCTGCTCACCGGTGCCGCCGGATTCGCGGGGCTTGCTCTTGCCACGGCCTCGACGCCGTACCCGCTGGTGGCGGCCCTGACCTTCCTGGGTGGTTTCGGCACGGCACTGACCATGCCGGCCGCGACCTCGGCCGCCGTCGCCTCCGCGCCGGTGGGCTACACCGGAGTCGCCGGCAGCGTCATCAACGCGGCCCGGCAGACCGGAAGCGTCGTCGGTGTGGCCGTCCTTGGCAGCCTGATCGCCTCAGGCGACTTCCTGACCGGATTCCATCGGGCGGTGGCTGGGGCATCGATCGTCTTCGCAGTGGCAGCGATCCCCGTCGCCGTCGTCGTCCTCGGGGTGACCGGTCGCCTGAAGCACGTGGACGCACCGTAGGCCTCGACGACTGCCCCTCAAGGTGCCGTCCGCGAGCCGCCAGGCGCGTCCGCGAGGTTGCCGTCGGGTGCGGCCGCCTGACCTCCCCGGGCCGCGGTTGGTGGCGGAGCGGCGCCCGCCCGGTGCTCAGTCGCTATTCAGTCGATGTTGGCCGGACGCGGCCTGGTGGCACCGACGACTTGGGCCACAAGCCGCCCCTGGGCCAGCACGCCCTCGATGAGGTCGCCCTTCTTGACATCCTCCGCGCTGGTGATGATCTTCCCGCCGGGGGAGCGCAGGATCGTGTACCCGCGGTCCAGGACCCCCTGCGGCGACAGGGCGGTCAGGCGGGCGTGATCGGCGCGCAGGTCGGCGGCCGCCAGTGACAGGCGGTGGCCAACGGCCCGGCGCATCCGGTCGCGGGCCTGGCCCAGCTCGAGGACCCGGTCGCGCACGATCGAGGTGGGGTCGGCCATCACCGGCCGGGCCCGCAGCTGGTCCAGGGCCGCCTGCTCGGCGTCCAGGCGCGAGGCGAGTACCGTGCGCAGGCGCTCGCGGGCCGAGTCCAGGCCCACTGTCTCCTGGGCGAGGTCGGGGACGATCCGACGGGCCGCGTCGGTAGGGGTGGAGGCCCGGTAGTCGGCCACCAGATCCAGCAGGGGGCAGTCGGTCTCGTGGCCGATCGCGGAGACCAGCGGCGTGCGGCAGGCGGCCGCGGCGCGCACGAGCCCCTCGTCGGAGAAGGGCAGCAGGTCCTCAACAGCACCGCCCCCGCGGGCCACGACGATGACGTCGATCTGCGCATCGGCGTCCAGCTCCTGGATCGCCCGGCTGACCTCGCCGACGGCGCGCATCCCCTGGACGGCGACCTCCCGCACCTCGAAGGGCAGGCCGGGCCATCGCAGGCGGGCATTGACCAGGACGTCGTCCTTGGCCTTGGCCTGGCGTCCGCACACGAGCCCCACCTTGCGCGGCAGGAAGGGCAGGGGCCGCTTGCGCTCGGCGTCGAACAGGCCCTCGGCGGCCAGGATACGGCGCAACTGCTCGATACGGGCCAGCAGATCGCCGACGCCGACTGGCCGGATGTCATCGGCCTGCAGCTGCAGGGAGCCCCGCTTGGTCCAGAAGGTGGGCTTGGCTCGGATGACGACGCGGGCGCCCTCGCTCAGCTCGGCGCCCGTGCGGGCCAGGACGGTGTCCAGGACGCGCGAATAGATCGCCACCGACATGGAGACGTCGGCATCGGTGTCCCGCAAGGTGAGGAAGGCCATGCCCGCGCCGGGTCGGCGGTTGAGCTGGATGATCTGGCCCTCCACCCACACCTGGCTCATGCGGGCGACGTACTGGTCAATCTTGGACGACAGCAGCCGCAGCGGCCACGGGTTCTCCGCGGTGGTGAGGTTCGCGCGCGGCGCCGGCTCCCGGGGACTCCCGTCCACGACGGAGCCGGGGGCCGGGCCGCCGGTGGGCAAGGGCTGCGGGTTGGGCTGGGCGGGGCTCTGGCCTGTCACATGCACCACTGTGCCACGTCCGCCACTGGGGACCTGGGTCCCACTGTGGCACAGTGGTTGCCGTGACGATGACCGAGCTCGCCAGCGAGCAGACTGACGCTGCCGCGCCCACCATCAGCCCCGCGTCCGCCCCCGAGGCCTCGCCCTCCGCCGCGAAGGGCGGCAAGCGGATCCTCATGGCCGCCCCGCGCGGCTACTGCGCCGGCGTGGACCGTGCCGTCGACGCCGTCGAGCAGGCCCTGGCCCATTACGGGGCGCCGATCTACGTGCGCAAGGAGATCGTCCACAACAAGTTCGTCGTGGACGCCCTCTCGAAGCGCGGAGCCGTCTTCGTCTCCGAGACCGACGAGGTGCCGGTGGGCGCCCGCGTCGTCTTCTCCGCCCACGGCGTCTCCCCGGCCGTCCACGCCGAGGCCGCCGAGCGCCAGCTGGCCACGATCGACGCGACCTGCCCGCTGGTGACCAAGGTGCACAAGCAGGCGGTGCGCTTCGCGGCCAAGGACTACGACATCATCCTCGTGGGCCACACCGGCCACGAGGAGGTCGAGGGCACCCAGGGCGAGGCGCCCGAGCACATTCAGGTGGTCAACGGCCCCCACGAGGTGGACCAGGTCGAGGTGCGCGACCCCTCCAAGGTCGTGTGGATCAGCCAGACCACCCTGAGCGTGGACGAGACCCTGGAGACGGTGCGCCTGTTGCGCGAGCGCTTCCCGGAGATGATCGACCCGCCCGGCGAGGACATCTGCTATGCCACCCAGAACCGGCAGGGCGCGGTCAAGCAGATCGCCCCGCAGGTCGACCTCATGATCGTGGTCGGCTCGGGCAACTCTTCGAACTCGGTGCGCCTCAAGGAGGTGGCTCTGGAGGCCGGGGCTGGCGCCTCCCACAGGGTGGACTTCGCCAGCGAGATCGACCCGGCCTGGCTCGACGGCGTCGAGACGATCGGCCTGACCTCGGGTGCCTCGGTGCCGGAGATCCTGGTGCAAGAGGTGATCGAGCGCCTGGCCGAGCTCGGGTTCGACGACGTCGAGGAGGTGCGCACCACCACGGAGAAGATCTCCTTCTCCCTGCCCAAGAACCTGCGTGCTGACCTCATGGCCGCCCAGGGCGCCACGGCCGACCACAAGCGCCGCGAGCCCGCCGCCGGTCACACCTGCTGAGGTCGGCGGTTTCGCACCCTTTCCGGGATGCTGGAGGATGGCGGAGGCCGTGAGACCGCCGGCACACCCCGGGGCGTGCGGGACGAGTCCGACGTGAACGCCGGATTGCGCGCTGTGCGATTACCCTCGGTTACGTGACACACTCCCACGACGAGCATGACGAGTCGGCCGCCGGCGCTCGCCCTCCGGCCGGACCGGGGCGCCAGTCCGACGGGTCCGACGGCGCCTGCCCCGCCGATACCGCTGGTGACGCCGCCAGCGCACTGATCGCCGGAGCCTCCGGCCAGGTCTCCAATGAGGCCCTGGAGCAGGGCAGCGGACTGCAGCGCAGCCTGACCAACCGGCACATGCAGATGATCGCCATTGGCGGCGCCATCGGTACGGGCCTGTTCGTGGCCTCGGGCGCCACGGTCTCCACGGCCGGGCCGGGCGGCGCCCTGGTGGCCTACGCGGCGATCGGCCTCATGGTGCTGCTCCTCATGCAGTCCCTGGGGGAGATGACGGCGCACATGCCGGTGGCCGGCTCCTTCCAGACCTACGCCACCCGGTTCGTCAGTCCCTCCTTCGGCTTCGCCATGGGCTGGAATTACTGGTTCAACTGGGCGATCACCGTGGCGGCCGAGCTGGTGGCGGCCGGGATCGTCATGGCCTATTGGCTGCCGGGGGTTCCCCCGTGGATCTGGGCGGCGCTGTTCCTGACCCTCCTGACGACGCTCAACGCCCTGTCCGCCCGCGCCTTCGGAGAGGGGGAGTTCTGGCTGTCGGCCATCAAGGTGGTCACGGTCATCGTCTTCCTGATCGCGGGTGTGGCGATGATCGCCGGCATCATCGGCGGCAGGCCCGCAGGCTTCGGCAACTGGACCACCGGGGACGCGCCCTTCCACGGCGGGATGTTGGCGATCGTGTCGGTGTTCATGGTGGCCGGGTTCTCCTTCCAGGGTACTGAGCTGGTGGGCGTGGCGGCCGGCGAGGCCCGTAACCCGCGCCGCGACGTTCCCAAGGCGATCCACACGGTGTTCTGGCGGATTATGATCTTCTACATCGGGGCGATCGCGGTCATCGGCTTCCTGGTTCCCTACACCGACCCCAACCTCCTGCGCTCGGACACCTCCGACATCTCCTACTCGCCCTTCACCCTGGTCTTCGAGCGGGCGGGCATCGGGATCGCAGCGGCCCTGATGAACGCCGTCATCCTCACCGCGGTGCTCAGCGCCGGAAACTCGGGTCTGTACGCCTCAACCCGCATGCTGCACTCGATGGCGCTCCAGGGGCAGGCTCCAGCCTGGTTCGCCTACGTCAACCGTCATGGTGTTCCGGTGCGGGCCCTGGGCGCGACGGCGCTGGTGGGTGCGGCCGGTTTCCTCACCGCCGTGGTGGGCCAGGACACCGCCTACACATGGCTGCTCAACGTCTCGGCCCTGTGCGGGTTCATCGTGTGGCTGGGGATCGCCGTGTGCCACTTCCGCTTCCGGCGCGCCTACGTGCTTCAGGGCAACGATCCGGCCGACCTGCCCTACCGGGCGCCATGGTTCCCCCTGGGACCGGTGCTGGCCTTCAGCCTGTGCGCCCTGGTGATTCTGGGCCAGAACTACGAGGCCATCTTCAAGGGCCAGCTGCTGGAAGTGCTCTCCTCCTACATCGGTCTGCCGGTCTTTGGGGCTATCTGGTTGGGGCACCGGCTGATCTCCGGCTCGCATGTGGTGCGCCTGGAGGACGCCGATGTCTCCGGCGTCGTCGTTCACGAGCGGCACTGAGTCCCTTTGAGTCCCGTGTCTGCTGGGCTCATGTCCTGAACCTGTGACCGACGTCGGGGCACCGATCATCTGACCGGTGCCCCGACGTCGACTCGTGCTGGAACCTGCACGAGGGTAGAACTGCTGTGGATGGGTACCTACAGCTGTCTTGTCTCCTCACGTCAGAGGTGCTCGCTTGGGCGGGAACTCGGGGGTGAGTCTGTAGTTGTCCTGGAGGTGACGGTGGGCCGATGGAAGAGGCCTGGCGAGTCGCCGGTGTCCATGGAGCGGACATCAACACCGCTCAGGCGTCGCAAGCTGCGGAACAACCGCAGAATTCCAACGATCCCCGCTGGCCGCTTCGACGGCGAGGCCGTTGATGTCCGCTGTGTGGACACCGAGCTGCTGGCGGCATTAAATCCGCGGGGTATTCGTGGCGGAGGCGGGCGCCCCTGGCCTCATGTGTCCTGCCTGGCCCCTGTCCGGCACCTGTCCTGGGTCCCGGTGGCACTGGTAAGCGCCGCCCCTGGCCCACCCCGCCTCGGGTCGGCCTACTCCACGAGGGTGGGGATCCGCTGACCGGGGGTTGTGCGTACTGCACGAAAGTCCGACCTACGTGGAGTGCCCCCGACCTTCCTCCAGTAGCACCCCACCCTCGCGCAGTACACGCCAGGCACCATCAGAGCGACTGCGAGCAACTGAGCCGGCTCCTGCCAGCACAGCGAGCAACGACGATCGGGCCCGATCCGCCCGCACCGCACCAGTGCCTTGAGATGCCATGACATCCGAAACTCTCAGAAGTCATGAAACAACATGGCGGGCACCTACAGCAGGGACTGGACCCGTACCGTGACCCGAGGCACGTTCAGGTTCCCGACGCCGGAGGAGCCGGAGTCCTCCCGTGCTTCGGAGGCGTCGTCGGGCTCGCCGGCCTCCGACAGGGAGCGGATGATGGTCTCCTGGACGTCGCGCACGATGTCCTTGACGGGTCTGGAGCCGTCGATGCCGATCTCGATGACGGCCCTGCGCGAGCCCGCCTCGACGACCACGCCGAAGCGGGCCTGATGAGGATCCTGCTGCCGGATGTGGCTGCCGATCGCTCTCAACGTGCTGCCTATCCCCGGCTCGATTCCTCGGACGCCGGGGACAGCAGTGACCAGGTGGGCCAGCTCGGCCGCTGAGAGGCTAGTCGTCATCGTGGAGATCCTCGATGTGGACGTTGACGGTCGGGGACACCCCTAGGTTCTCATGGCAGGCTGCTCGAACGGCGTCGCGGACCCGTTGGGCGAGCTGCGGCAGGCTGCCCACGCTGATGTGGGCGGAGATCCGGCAGGAGATGGTCTCCGGAACCCCCAGGCCGCGGTGGTTCTCACCTGAGGGCGCGTGCTCGAAGGAGGAACGCAGGGCGCGTGCGCCGGGCACGCAGTCCACGGCGCGTCGGATGAGTGCCCGCAGCGAGAACTCGGACATGCTGTAGGGCCCCAGATCGGTCGCGGGCATCTCCACCTGGGCGCCATGACGAGTCTCGGCGATGATGGCGTCCATCAGGTGGCGCTGCGGCATGACTGAGGCGCTCGCCTGAGACTCCAGCTGGTCCCACTCCTCGTGCAGGGAGGCGATCAGACGCAAGTACTCCCGCGTGTCCGCGTCGTCCTGCTCATGGGGCCGGGTGAAAGACCTGGCCGACGCCGTCGAGCGTCGGACGCTGTGTGAGAGCTGGTTGACGGTGCTCATGCCCACTCCTTCATCTGGCGCATGACAAGAGAGCGGGCACGTGCCAGCCTCCCGCGGACGGTGGACTCGGTGAGGTTCAGGGCCTGGGCGATCTCCTCGTAGGACATGTCGTCGACCTCTCGGAGCACCCAGACGATGCGCAGCTCGGGCCGCACGGAGGCCAATAGGTCGGCCAGTGCCTCGATCTGGGCGTTGACCTCGCTGGACTCGGCCGGGTCAGTGGTGCTGCTCGACGTCGTCTCCGCCATGGCGCTCGCGGTCTCGAGGCTCTCGGCGTCGTAGGGGTCGGTGGCCCGACGCTGACGCTTGCGCGTCATGCTGGTGGCCTTGTTGGTGCAGATCCGCATGAGCCAGCCCCGAAAGGCGGCGGGCTCCCTGACCAGGTGAAGACTGCGCCAGGCCTGGATGAGGGTCTCCTGGACGATGTCCTCACTGTCGTGACGGTTCCGCACGATCATGTAGGCGGTGCGGAACAGACGCCCCTGATAGCGCTCGACGAGCTGCTCGAAGGCGTTGATGTCCCCGTCCTGGGCGCGCAGGACCAGGTAGTGGTCCTTGTCATGGGGTGCAGCGGACGAGGTACTCGGTTGTGCGGCGTAGTGTGGACGCGGGCGAGGTGCCAGCACTGCCTCGTCCTGTGTCTCATGCGTCATCGCCGTTCCCGGTGATCTTGGGTGAGCGCCGCCCTGTGACGGTCTGCGAGACGTTGCGCGAGTTTGAGGAGCGCTCCAGTCGCACCAGGACGTCTACCTGCCTGGGGCCCGAGCCCAGGGACGTGGTCACGTCATCCTCGAGTCGGCGCCTGAGCTCGGCCACGGCCCATTCGACCTCGCAGTCCTGAGAAACGGTGGTGTCCGCTTGTACCCACAGACTGCTCGGGGAACCGGTGACCCACACGGCGCACTGCTCCACCCCGGGGACGTCCTGAGCTCGCTCGGACAGGGCCTGTGACAGGACGTCGGGGCCGACGGTGGCCAGCAGGACGCCCTCGGAGTCGCTGAGCCTCAGAGGCGAGGCGGCCGCCTTGCGGGGGACCTGCATGGCGAGCAGGACCAGCCCGGCGATGATGGCGAGTACAGACACCAGCGCGGCCGTCGGCAGGAGCCAGTGCGCCTGGGGCGCGATGATGCTGTCCACTCGGTCCTGCGCAGCGGCCAGGAGAGGGGCGGCGTCGGGCCAGGACCGACCGGCACCGAGGCCGGAGGCCAGTAGCCAGGACGCCGCTGCCGCGATGAGAAGTCCGCAGCCGGCCAGGACCGTCCTGTTGAGGACACCAGAAACTGAACGCATGATCGTATCTCCTTCAGCTCGTGCGCCTGATCCGCACGCGGCTGCGTATGATGCCCACGGGTTGGAGCGTCTGCAGGGCCTCGTCGGCCTTCCTACAGGCGGCTTCACGCACTGGGTCGAGGTCGTCCAAGACGCTGAGGACGACGACGTCGACCCGTGAACGACGGGTGGTGACGGCGACAGAGTGGACGCCGCCGATCTGCTCGACCTGGGTCTTCACCAGGTTGGCCAGGTCGCGGCGTCTCACCGCGGTCTGGCCGGGGACGGTGTCGGGGAGGATCTCGACGCGCTCGGGGAGTCCCGGCCACAGGGCCGCGAGGATCATGGCCAGGCCGCACACGGCGGCGATCCCGGCGGCGGTGAGCACCGCGGCGGAGCCGAGGGCGGTGGATCCGACGGCGTCGAGCGTGGTGATGGTGCGGTCCGGCCAGGTGCCGGTCACGATCCGGTGCCCCGTCAGCCAAGCCCCCAGGCCTCCGGCCGTGAGCAGCAGCAGTGCCAGGACGACACTGGGTACGCTGCGGGACGGGCGACGAATGAGTTTCGGGACGGGTGTTCTCATTTCAGGCTCTTCCTGACGTGGCTGCTCGGATTGAGCCAGGAGATCTCGATGGTGATCTTGCCGACGCTCAGCCCGGTGAGGTGCTCGACGCGGTCGCGCACGTGGGTGCGCAGATCGTCAATGGTGGAGGACAGTGGCGTGGGAAAGACCAGGCCGAGGTCCAGGTGGAGGACGGCGACCTGCCCGTAGAGCTCGCACTGGGCCTCGGGCTGGGAGGCGAAGTTGCGGCGGGCGCCGATTCCCAGGAGCCCTCCGGCGTTGGATCCGACATTGCCGGTCTCATAGGCGGCCTGGGCTGCGATCTGGGCGACGACTCGGGCCGGAATGGTGGTGGTGCCGCGCTGTTCCCAGGAGGATTCCTCGTCCCGGGCGGGTCCCGGCTGCGTGATGGCGGGCTGGGTCGCGGTCGCCATCGTCACTTCTTTCGCCGATCCAGGATACTTTGGACATCGACCCGGCCCTCCAGGTAGAGGCCCACCGCCAATCCGGCCAGGCCGCACAGGGCTACCAGGACGAAGTCGGCGAAGGAGCCGAAGGCGAGAATGGTTCCAAGGAACAGGCCCACCAGGAGGGCCAGGTACGTTGTCTTCATGAGAGCTCCTCAGATCAAGGCGTCGGGACGGGTCACTTGAGGTCGGCGGCCTCGGAGTTGTCGGAGTCGTCGTCGGGCAGGTGGACGTCGGTGACGTTGATGTTGACCTCGACGACCTCCAGGCCGGTGGTGCCCTCGATCTGCTCGATGATGTTGCGGCGGATGGCGTCGGCGACCTCGACGATGGAGACGCCGTACTCGACCACCACGGTGACCTCGACGGCGGCCTGGGTCTCGCCCTTCTGGACGCTGATGCCGCCGGCGACGTTGGTCTGGGCGTTGGGGATGCGGTCGGTCACCGCGCTGAAGGCGCGGCGCACGGCGTTGCCCATGTCGTAGACGCCGGGCACCTCACGGGCGGCCATGCCGGCGATCTTGGCGACGACGTTCTCGTCGATAGTGGTCACGCCGTGCGAGGTCTGGAGGGGGCCGCGAGGGGTCTTGTCCTCCTCGGCCTGCTCGTTGCGCTCGCGCTGCTGGCCGGTCTGGGGGATGGCGTTGTTGCTCATTGGAGCCTCTTTCGTTGATCCGTGAGATGGATGGCGACGGAATGTCGTGGTGCGCGGTCCAGCAACTGGTCCGTCAAGGCGCCTCGGTGACTGCCGTGGCCGGTTCGTGTGACTGGCCGACGTGACTGACTGGTTTTGCTGTCCGTCATGATTGCCGCGCTGAAAGAAGGACGCCGTCGGCCGGGTAATCCTCACGACCCCATTCCATGGCTTGCATCACAAAAAGGTGAAGCGGGTTCCGTGGAGGAGGTGAGTGCCTCCGCGGAACCCGCTTCAGGGCGCTGAGGGGCTACTTGCGGCCGGTGATGCCCAGGTAGATGGAGATCGCGACGATGGCGGCGATGATGGACGCGACCCAGCGGATCCAGTCGATGCCGGGTGTTTCCGCGATGCCGAAGAAGCCGGCGACTGTTCTTCCGACGAATGCGCCCACTGCGCCCAGCACAATGGTCCACAGCATCGAGATGTCCTGAACTCCTCGCATGACGAGCCTGGCTAGGGCGCCGATGATGGCGCCGGTGATGATCATTCCGATGAATGACAGCATGGTGTCTTCCTCCGAGAAGGTCCGATGAGGTGGAGATGTTCTCCAACCGGACGTTGAAACGTTCTGGCAACGTGTCAGCCTGTCATGAGACGGGAGACAACGCTCCCTGATAGACGCCATGGAAGCGTCAATCGTCACGGGCCGGGAACATGGCATGCGTTACATCGTCGTGGGTCCAGGATGCCCGTCGGCGGTGAGCTCGGGGGCGGTGAAGGTGCGCACCTGGGCGGCGTCGGCGCTGATGAGCGCGGGGGAGTCGACCTGCTCGCCGAGGGTCTCCAGGGACCGGGCGGTCACCAGCAGCCGGTTCTCCATGGAGCCGACCGCCTTGTTGTAGGCGGTGACGCTGCGCCGCAGCGCCCCGCCCAGGGCATCGAGGTGGCCCGCGACGGTCCCCAGCCGCTCATAGAGAGTACGGCCGAGCTCGAGCAGCTCGCGAGCGTCGTCGTTGACGGCGGTGCGCGCCCAGGCCGTGGCGCAGGTACGCAGCAGAGCGAGCAGCGTCACCGGTGAGGCCAGGGCGACTCCGCGCCCCAGCGAGTGCTCCAGGAGTGCGGAGTCGGCCTCCAGGGCGGCCGACAGTACGGCCTCCGCCGGGACGAAGAGCACCACGAGCTCGGGAGAGTCCCCCAGTGCCCGGTTGTAGCGGCGCGCGGCGAGCTGATCGACGTGCCCGCGCAGCGCCTTGGCGTGAGCGGCCAGGAGCTCGCCGCGCCGATCCTCGTCCTCCGGGGCTGCGCCACGGACATCGATGGCCGCCAGGTAGGAGTCCATGGGGGCCTTGGCGTCCACCGCCAGGTACCCGTCCCCGGGCAGATGGACGACGACGTCGGGCCTGGACCGGCCGGCGGCGCCGTCACCGGAGTCGGTCGCTGTTCCCGGACCGCCCCGCCTCTGGATCAGCGCCCCAATGGTGCGCTGCTCGGAGAAGTCCACGTGCCGCATCATCCCGGAGGCCTCCAGGACTCGGGCCAGCTCCGCCTCGCCCCACATGCCGCGCGCCGAGCGCGAGCGCAGGGCGCCCTCCAGGGAGGCTGTGGATCGGGCCAGGTCCTGCTCGCGCAGCGCAGTGGCCCGCAGCTGCTCGGCCAGGGCCGCGTGCTGCTCGGCGCGCTGCTTCTCCAGGGACTCGACCCGGTTCCCCACCTGTTCGAGCTGGCTGCGCACCGGCGCCAGGGCCCGCAGCACCGAGCCGTCACGCTCGGCGCGCTCCTCAGCCACCTGGGTGCGCGAGGACAGCTCCTCGGCCCGGGCCTGCCACTGGGCGGCTTGGGCCCGCAGCTCCGCCACCTGCTCGCCATCAGCCCGGTGCGCGGTGGTGCGCCGGGCGATTGCGCCGATGTAGCCGATGACCACGCCGATCACCAGGCCGATGAGGAGCAGCAGAATGGGAAGGAGGACGGGTGAGGAGCTCATGAACTGATCATGCCCCAGGGGTGTGACATCTATTCCGGTTCCTTGAAGGGGGCGCGTCAGCAGGCGTCTGAGGCCGGCGGTCCGGTCGGGGCGGATCCTGCAGGGCCAGCGCCGACATCGCCGGCCGACCAACTCCCAATCGACCGCCCGGACCTGGGCCGACGGTCCCTCCTCGCACCTGTCAACTCCGCCCGAAGGACGCGAAGAGATCAAGGGCACGGACCCTTTGCTACCTCGGGAGGATGGGCAGCTGCGCAGGCAGTGCCATCCTTTATGGACGTGAACCTCTTGCGTGGTATCGAGCTGACCAGTTCCAGCACGATCTGGACCGTCGGGGTCCTGGCCGTGCTGACGGCGGTCGTCGCCGCGGTCCTCCTGCCGTGGACGCTTCCGGCCGCTACGGGAGACAAGCCCTCCGAGGCACCCGACGTGCTGGAGGCCGCGGAGAAGCCCGCCTCCGTCAGCCCCACGGTCCGCCACGTGCTGCGCACCGCCGGCCGTTATACGGCGCGCACCGTCATGGTGGGCACGCCGGTGCTGCTCGTCGTCGTGCTCGGCGGTCTGCTCATCAACCTGCCCATGCACTACGTGCGCACGCTCGGTGACGTCATCGAGGCCGCTGCCCCGCGCACCCAGGGCGCCTCGCGCGTCACGCCGCTGCCGGACGCCTCCGTCTACGACGCCGTCCCGGCCTCGGCCTGGAAGGCTTCCTTCCAGGACGTCGGCGACGGCTCGCAGAAGAGCAACTGGACCGGCCCGGTCAGCGGCATCTCCCTGCCGGTGCGCGTGGTCCTGCCCTCCGGGTACCGGCCCGATGACGGACGCACCTACAACGTCATCGAGGGCATCCACGGCTGGGTCGGCGACCCGGAGTCCCTGGTGACGGGCCTGTCCTCTCCCAAAGCGCTCCAGGCCGCCATCGACGCCGGGCGCATCCCGCCGTCGATCATCGTCATCCCCTCGGTCAACGTGGACGGAACCCAGCACGACTGCGTCGATATCGCCGGCCGCCCGGCCGTGGAGACCTGGACCGCTGAGGAGATCCCCCGCATGGTCCGGGCCACCTTCCCCAACGTCTCCACCCAACGGTCAGGGTGGATGCTCATGGGGGTCTCGGCCGGGGCCTACTGCGCGGCGCGCACTGCTTTCGACGTCCCGCAGCGATTCGGTGCGGTCGGCGTCCTATCCTCCTACGATCGCCCCGCCGAGGGGGCCCTGGCACACGGCGGCCAGCAGCTCCAGGCGCAGAACGCGCTGTCCACCCTGCTGGAGCAGCGCACCCCCGACGGCCTGCGCCTCTACGTCATGGGCACTCAGGACGACCCCTACGGTGCCGCCCGCACGGCCTGGCTCATGGAGGACGTGGCTCAGAAACCCGACTCGGTGTCGATCGACACCCCGCCCCAGGGCGGGCACTCCTGGTACCTGTGGACCGACCGGTTCCCGACGCTGCTGACCTGGTGGGGCTCGGATCCGGAGGTCTTCGCCGCGGCCGGGCTGCCAGCGCCCGAGGGCGATACATGGGCCAGGGCGACCGCCGCCGGCGTCACGCCCATCGTGGCCACCCCCAAGGACCAGCGCACAGTGGGATCGGCCTCGCCGATTCGCGCCGCTCCGTTCGAGATCAACGGCCTGGGCACCATCATTGTGGCCGTGGGCGCCTCGCTGGCCGTGGTCGGTACCGTCCTGGTCTGGTCTCCCCACTGGGGCCGACGGCGCGGCGGCGAGAAGCCGTCGGCGGTGCGCCTGGGCGGCGCGATCGCGGGGCGATTCGCGGTGGTTGCGCTCGCGGCGGTCCTGATCGCGGTGACGGTGGGGATCGGGGCCAACGCCGGTGGGGGCTTCTACACCTCGTGGCACGATCTGCGGGCCTCGATCCGGGTGAGCGGTAACGCTGGCAGGTGAGAGGCGCTCGCCACCGGGGCGGCCGGGGTCGACCGGCGTAGTCGACTGCGGTCGACGTCGTCGGTAGGTGGGCGGGGCCGTGATGGGCGTTGTTGGGACGCACGGTGTCGTCGGGGCCGTCTAAACTCTCCCGCGTGGCACTTACCATCGGAATCGTCGGACTGCCCAACGTCGGCAAGTCCACCCTGTTCAACGCCCTGACCCGCGCGACCGTCCTGGCCGCCAACTACCCGTTCGCGACGATCGAGCCGAATGTGGGGGTTGTACCGCTGCCGGATGCTCGCCTGGACAAGCTCGCCGAGCTGTTCCACTCCGCCAGGGTGGTCCCGGCGACGGTGTCCTTCGTGGATATCGCCGGGATCGTGCGCGGCGCCAGCGAGGGCGAGGGACTGGGTAACCAGTTCCTGGCCAATATCCGCGAGGCGGACGCGATCTGCATGGTGACGCGCGCCTTCGAGGACCCGGACGTGGTTCACGTGGACGGCAAGGTGGAGCCGGCCGGGGACATCGAGACGATCGCCACCGAGCTGGTGCTGGCGGACATGCAGACCCTGGAGAAGGCGATTCCGCGCCTGGAGAAGGAGGTGCGGGGCAAGAAGACGGAGCCGGTGGTGCTGGAGACGGCGCAGGCGGCCCTCAAGATTCTGGAGACCGGGACGCTCCTGTCCGCCGGGGCGGCCGCCGCGGGCATTGATGCGGAGGTGCTCAGGACCTTCCAGCTCATGACCACCAAGCCCTTCATCTACGTGTTCAACATGGACGACGCCGGAATGAATGACGAGGCCCGTCAGGCCGAACTGCGCGAGCTGGTGGCGCCGGCGGAGGCGATCTTCCTGGATGCCCAGTTCGAGGCCGAGCTCGTGGAGCTCGAGCCGGAGGAGGCGGCGGAGATGCTGCACGAGAACGGGCAGGAGGAGTCCGGCCTGGACAAGCTGGCCCGGGTCGGTTTCGACACCCTGGGCCTGCAGACCTACCTGACGGCGGGGGAGAAGGAGTCCCGGGCGTGGACGATCCGCAAGGGCGCGACGGCGCCCCAGGCCGCGGGCGTGATCCACACCGACTTCGAACGGGGCTTCATCAAGGCGGAGATCGTGAGTTATGACGACCTGGTCCACTATGGCAGCGTTGCCGAAGCCCGCGCCCACGGCCGAGTGCGCATGGAGGGAAAGGACTACGTCATGGCCGATGGGGACGTGGTGGAGTTCAGGTTCAACGTCTGACTGCTGGCGGTGGCGCCTGATGGGAGAATGGTATGAGCGCGTCTAAGGCTGAGCTCCCGGGGACGGTTCGGGAGCCCCGGGTGGAACTGCCATCCGGATACCGCTACGGTGTGACTAGATATGCCGATCTCATCCTCAAATACGCCTTCCCCGGGAAGTTCGCAGACGTTACGGGCAACCTCGATGAGTTCTTCATAGATTACGCCGAGGATATTAAGCAGGGCGGCGGTTCTCGCGCGCGGCACACTGCTCGACACGACGCCGGTCTCACGAGGCGCGGCTGGAGCAAGCACAACGTCACCATCGAAAAACTCGTTGATGGCGAACCGGTGTACCGAGTTCGGAACCATGAGATCGATGTCTTCACCATGGGTGACGACGGCACCTACCCGGGCATAGCCGACGAGATGGAGTGGAATAATAAGGATCCATTCTTCCATCGCGATCTCAACAATTTTCAGGCGCTGCATCGTGAAGGCGTCATAGCTGTCGGCATCATTATCACTCGGGGTCCGCGGCTCCAAGAGGTTCTCGAGTACCTCGGAGCTCATGGCGAGTACCCCAACACCAAGTACGGCAAGGCGACCACTCACTGGGATAAGCTCGTTCCCATGATCGACATGGGTGGCGGTGGAGAATGCCCCCTGCTCTGCATAGGCATTGAACCGGAGCGAGTACGAGGGCTTCCCGCCGATGTCCTTCGAGATTTCAGGTTCTCGGACGGGGAAACGTTGGCCCTTCCAGACGAGAGTGGTGACAGCCACAAGTAGATCTCATATGAGATCTACTTGTGCTAAACTGTGCGTGTGACACCGAAAGTTGCGCCACTGCGCGAGAATCTTGATATTGTCCCACTTCCGCGCGTTGATGGAGGATTTAAAACTGTCCTGGCCGATCCTCCGTGGCGTTTTCAGAACCGTACCGGCAAGGTGGCCCCTGAGCATCGTCGTCTCGACCGCTACTCGACCATGAGCCTGGAGGAGATCAAGAGCCTTCCCGTGTCGGAGGTGGTGTCAGATAATGCGCACCTGTATCTTTGGGTTCCCAACGCCCTTCTGCCCGAGGGGCTGCAAGTCATGGAGGCCTGGGGGTTCCGTTATGTCTCCAACATCGTCTGGGCCAAGCGGCGCAAAGACGGCGGTCCGGACGGCAGGGGTGTGGGATTCTACTTCCGAAACGTCACCGAGCTCATTCTTTTCGGTGTTCGAGGTTCCATGAGGACGCTTGCGCCGGCGAGAAGCCAGGTGAACATGATTGAAACGCGCAAACGAGAGCACTCGCGCAAGCCGGATGAACAATACGATCTCATCGAGCAGTGCTCCCCGGGACCGTTCCTGGAAATGTTCGCCCGTCACTCACGCGAGGAGTGGGTCACGTGGGGGGATGAGTCCGCGGAGGACGTCGTTCCTCGGGGGCGCACTCACAAGGGGTACGCCGGTGGACCGCTGCTCGTCCCCGCGGTTCAGCCGCATGGGCGGCTCAGCGCCAAGGATCAGGCCGTCATCGGCAGCAGGCTGCGCGCAGAGTACGACAATGGCGCCAGTATCCGCGACCTCTGCGCGCAGACCGGATACACCATCACGCGCATGCGCACGTTACTCACCAACGCCGGCGTGATCTTCCGGGAGCCTGGGCACCACTGACAAGGCAAGTCCGGCGGTGCCCGGCGGCCGCCTGCTCAGGACGCCGCGACGATCGGCTGGCCCTCGCTGGGCTGGACCACGACGAAGCCCGGCCCGTGGAAGGCCAGCTGGAAGGACTCGCCCGAGCCCCGGCCGATGAGGGAGCTCACCTTGAAGGTGCTCTTGATCTGCGGCTGAAGGTTCGCCGACCAGCAGATCGCGGCCTGCGGGTCCACGAAAGTCGGCTGCTGCGAGCAGTCCAGGAGCAGCGGCGGCCCGTCGGAGGACACCGCCACCACGCCCTGCCCCTGCACCATGAGGTTGAACAGTCCGCCGGCGAGGATCCCGGCGTTGCCCAGCATCCGGATGTCGTAGCTGAGGTGGGCGTCGAAGGCTAGGAGGGAGTGGGTGTTCACCGTGATGGCGTCACCCTCGAGCTGGAGCAGGAACACGTTGTGCGCGCTGCGGGCGAAGAACACCTCTCCCTGCCCGGTGGCGCGCATGAGGTTGCCGCCCTCACCGGTGACGGCCTTCTTGACCATGCCGCCCAGGCTCTTTGATCCCTGGTAGGAGAAATCGATGTTCCCCTGGTACGCGACCATCGCCCCCTGAGCGGCGAGTACCTCCGGGCCCAGGGCGACGCGAAGCATCTTGGAGGACTGGACGGTCCAGCGCTGGCCGGTTTCCTGCTCGCGGTTGGCTTGTTCGAAGAGGGGACTGCGCACGGAGGGTACCTCTGTTCCAAGGGTTGGGACGGTGACGGGAGTCTGTCGGCTTCAGGCTACAGACTGGATGGCGTCGGCGGGCACAACTCACGACGCAATGGGGATCCCTACCCATTCGGGTAGGGACCCCCACTCGACACTCAGCAGCGTTGCGGCCGCCGGCTGTCAGCGCCTCGGCTCAGGCCCTGCGGCGGTAGGCCAGAAGCACACCTCCTGCGATCGCAGCCAGCGCCAGAGCGAGCGGGATCCCCACATACGCCCCGGTCCGGGCCAGAGACGATCCGGAGTCCTCCTGTGCCGGGTCGCTCGGTGTCGGCTCACCGGATGCAGAAGTCTCAGGGCTTGCCGACGGCGAGGGCGTGTTTACCACCTCGGTGTAGGCGTTGACGAAGGAGGTGCTCGCCACCTGGTCCTTCTCGGAGACCGTCACCGTCTGGGCCTGCGGAGCCGCCAGGGTGTAACCGTCGATTGCAGCTGACTGGCTGTTCTCGGTCACGGTGCACTGCGTCCCCGTGGGCACCCGTGGCCCGGCGACTGCTTCGCCGTCGGCCTTGGCCTTCAGCGTGCCCTCGGTCCCGTCGGTGCAGGTGTAGAAGAAGGCGAACTGCTTGTCGCCGGCCTGCGCACCCGTCACCGTCTTGAGCACCGAGAAGGAACCGGTCTGGCGCGTGTAGGTATTGGTGAAGGACAGGGCGGCGTCCTTCTCCGTGATCGTCGCGCTCTGCGCTTCAGGAGTCTTCACGTCGTAGCCGTTAACCTGGGCCGACGACGTCTTCTCCGACACCGAGCACGTCGCCCCAACGGGCAGCGCCGGGCCGGAGGCGGTAGCGCCGTCGCCGCGAGCCGTCAGCTCGCCGCTCACCTCGCCCTCGACGTCGGAGGAGCAGCTGTACTCGAAGGTGAAGGCCGCGTTCTTGTGAGTCTCGGCGCTATCGCCCTCCACCTTCTTCGACACGGTGAAAGTGCCGCGGTCCAGGGTGTAGGTGTTGACGGCCGAGACGCTGACGGCGGTGGCGTCCCCGCCGAGCACATCGAAGGTCGCCTTGCCGTCCCGCACGGGCTCGCCGCCCACGGCCAGGGTGGTCGACAGGCTCGTGCCCTTGGCGGAGGCGTCCTTCTCCGTGAGCGTGCACGAACCGGTCGGCACGTCGCCCACATGCGCTGTCTCACCGGCCTTGACCATCACCTGCCTGGGGGAGCTGGCCTTGCCGGTGACCTTGTCGGTGCAGGTGTACTCGAAGGTGAACTCCGCCGGCGCCAGCTGCGCGCCGTCGCCCTCCACCGTCTTGGACACCGAGAAGCCCCCGGTCTGCCGCGTGTAGGTGTTCGTCACCGACACCTCCGCAACCTGGTCCTTCACGATCGTCGCCGTCGTTGCGGAGTAGGCGGTGGAGACCGCGTAGCCCTCGCGCTGGGCCGAGGCAGCGTCCTCGCTCAGGGTGCACACCGTCCCCGTGGGAAGGGCTGGGCCGCCCACGGCGGTGCCGTCCATCGGGACATCGAGCGTGCCCTGGGTGGCCTCGGGGTCGTTGCAGGTGTAGCCGACCTTGACGGCCTCGCCCGCCTGCGGGGCGTAGTCGCCCTTGGCACTCTTGGTGACCGAGAAGGTGCCTGTGTCACGGGTGTAGGTGTTGGCGGCGGTGACGGCCACGGTCTGGTCCTTGGTGATGGTCACCGTGTCCTGCGACAGGCTCGAGGTCACCGAGTACCCGCTCTTGGCGGCCGCGGCCGTGTCCTCCGCCAGCGCGCAGGAGACTCCGGTCGGGATTTGCGGGGAGCTCACGGCCGTCCCGTCTCCGGGGACTGTCAGGGTTCCCTGCACGCCGCCGTCGCAGGTGTAGGTGAAGGAGTATGAGCCGTTGGCCGCCCCCTGCGGACCTCCCTGGACCGACTTAGCGATGGAGAAGGCGCCCGTGTCGCGGGTGTAGGAGTTCGTGAAGGCCGCCGTCGCGATCGGTTCGGCGGGGTCCTTGACCGTGACGGTCTGCTCCGCGGGAGCGGTGAGCGTGTAGCCGTCGAGACGGGCGGACTCGGCGTCCTCCTTCACCGTGCACGTGGTGCCCTGCGGGAAGGTCGCGCCTGCCTGGGCGGCCGCCCCGTCGCCCTTGGCGCTCACCTGTCCGGACTGGCCGTCGGAGCAGGTGTAGGTGAAGGCGAAGTCCTTGTCGCGAGCGCCCGCAGCGGCCTCAGGGCCGACGACGGTCTTCGTGACCTGGAAGGTGCCGGGCGCCTTGGCGACGTCGGCGGTGTTGTTGAGGGTCGCCTTGGTCGACACCCGGTCGCCGATGGTCAGCGTATTGGTCGTGGTTCTACCGACCGCGAAGACAGGCTTTCCCCAGGCGTACCCCGAAGGTGCCGGAGAAGCCTGGCTGGTGTCCTCGGACAGGGTGACGACGGTACCTTTGGGGAAAGTGCCCTGGAATGTGCTGGTCTTGCCGATACTGATGTCAATGACGGCTGTACCGGAGAGGCCATCGGCGTTAAGTGTGCCGGGAGCCTGCCACCCGGCGTAGTCGCCGGCTGGGCCGGGCAGAACATAGTCGACTTTGACCGGCAGAGTCGTGTTCGCGACGTCGACGGCGTCCAGGGCCGTACCGCCCAGGGTCTTCGTGACCTCGAATCCGCCGAAACCGGGGGCCATCGCCACGGTCACCTTGAAGGAATCGGTGTAGCTGCGCGTGAACTCGCCGCGGGCGTCGGAGTGGTCGAGCGAGGCGGCGTTGGTGTACCGCACGCCGGCGATGGCCTTGCCGTTCTGGGAGGTGAACGTCACCGGGTAGGAGATCCGGTAGTTGGACTCAGGGGCGAAGGGGCCCGTCACCTTGATCGTGGCGACCTGCCCCTGGATGTCCACGTCCAGGTCGAAGTCTCCGTACTTCGCACTCAGGTCCTTGCCCGCCGCATTAGTCAGCGACACCCCGGAGATGCTGGGCTCGGCAGCGCTGTTGCGCAGTCCGAGGTACCACCTGCTCTTGTCATTGTTGAAGATCATGCCCGAGCCGAGCGTGTCAGTGATGGTGATGGTCTCCCGAGTCTGACCGTCCGAAGTGATGGGGGTGCCTCCCTTGGCCAGCTGCTCCTTGATGTAATCCGAGCCGAAGTTGACCTCCCACGTCATGGCTGAGGAGGCCGACGTGATGACCGAGGAGACCTTGCTGAACTTGAGGGCCGTGTATCCCCGCGCAGCGGGACCCTTGATACCGCCGCTACCGGGCAGACGGACGCTCACTTTCTGGTTGCCGTTGACAGTCATATCCACTGACGCGGCCGTGGTGGGCTGTGTAATGAGGAGCAGTGCCTGACCCGATCCCTTGAATTCCTTGAATCCCGCTGCTTTGAGCTCTTCAACTTTTTCGTTGAAGATGCACTCCATGGTTCTCTCCGTCAGCCTGCATGCGCCCACCTCGGTGGAAGTGCCGTTGAAGGGAATGTTGAGGGGGACGGTTTTCGGGTTCTCCAGGTTCTTGAAATGGGCGCCGAGGTCGATGGAGAAGGAGTCTCCCGGGGTCACGGTGGTCTTAGTGGCGTCCCACGTGTAGGACAGTTTGGCCACGTCCTGCGTCGTGAGAGCCTCTCCTGGGGCGTCGTTGCCGTCTCGATCCGACTTGATCAGAGCGAGATCGGATAGTGCGACGTCGGTGTTGACGGCGGCCCGGGCCTGCAAGGGAACGATCGTGCTCAGCAGCAGTGTCAGGAGAACGAGCCAGGTGGCCGGCGACTGCCCCCGTGGCACGACGCGCCTGAGATCGGCAGGAACCTGCATGTATACATCCTCTTCACTAGGGATCGACGGTCTGGGAATGGCCGTGAGTAACTGGTGAAGAGTATCGCGAGGAGGAAATCAGGAACAACTTCTGTGGCGTATTTGTCAGCAATCTCAAGGATGTTATCAGAACGTCATCAATGTTGCTGAAAAGAAATCATCAAGAGTGCAATAAGGTGTTCTTGCGGGCATTTTTAGAATGGCTCGGGTGCTCGCGTTGTTCGTTTTTCAAGGTGCGCGTTCTTTGGTTGAGAATCTCTCGAAGGCGAGCGAGTCCTTGTGTTGAGGCGTTCGCCAGCGATATCGGCCACCTCGCCGGAAAGCGAGCCTGGCCGCTGGTCCGCCAGCTCATCGCCCTGCACTCCCAGCGAGACGATGTCGCCACCCAGATCGAGACCCTGGCGGGCAGTCCACCCTCATGCGCCAGGTCCCTGACCACGCGCGCCCGCTATCGGGGTCCCGGCCGCCGCCGTCCTTGCTGGCCAGCCCCTGGGCAAGACCTCCAGTTACCAGAGCCCAGCCGGCGTTCTATGCCGCACTGGCACCAGTAACCAGAAGATCGGGCTCATCGATCCGCGGTGAGGTGCGTCTCCCGCGGCGGCAACAAGAGACTCAAGCGCGCCATGTTCCCCTCTGCCTTCACCTCCCTGCGCTCCGACCCCGTCAACCAGGCCTACTACCAGCACAAACGTAACCCAAGGCAAAGCGCCTTGGGCCAAGCCGTCCTCACCCTGGCTCACCGCCGCATCCCGACCCTGCACGCCTCGACCCGCAACAGCACCTCTACGACCCACAATCGACCACAAAACTACCCACAGCCTCTCGACACACCACCCAGGAGCACCCCCGCATCACCACCTCCGGCAAAACCCGGAACGATGCACAGTGTGATCGGCTAGACTGGTTGGCATGTTGGTTCTTGGCACTGCCTCACTGCGTCTGCGCTCCCGCTGACGGCGGCGAGCGCACTCCACGTTGTTGCTCCCGCCCCGGTAATCACGGCCGGGCGGCTCTTTTGGCGTACCCGGCTCCGCAACAACCACGGAGCAAACAGTGTCTACCTATCGACATGGCCGTCACGAGTACGGCCAGAACTTCCTGACTGACCAATCCATCATCGCCGCGATCGCACGGCTGGCGGTTGCCACAGAGGGGCCGATCATAGAGATCGGCCCCGGCGACGGAGCACTCACCACCCCACTGGCTCGTCTCGGACGACCAGTCACCGCGATTGAGATCGACGCGCGACTTGCCCGACGCTTGTCCGAACGACTTCCGTCGCACGTGGACGTCGTTTCCGACGACTTCCTGATCTATCGGCTTCCGACGTATCCCTATGTGCTCGTCGGCAACTTACCGTTCCACCAGACCACAGCCATGCTTCGACGCATGCTGCATGCCCCCGCATGGACAAATGCAATCTTGCTCGTGCAATGGGAGGTCGCACGGCGAAGAGCTGGCGTTGGCGGAGCAACGATGATGACGGCGCAATGGGCGCCCTGGTTCGAGTTCACACTGCATGCCCGCGTTCCATCCCGCGCATTCACCCCACGTCCGGGAGTCGACGGTGGAATCCTCTCCATCTACCGCCGTAAGCACCCGCTGCTGCCCTCGGAGCAGCGACGCCAGTTCCACGCACTGGTTCACCGCGTCTATACGGGTCCTGGGTGTGGGCTTGCTCAGATCCTTGCACGTAACACCGCACTGGGCTCAGCGCGGGCTGCACAGGCATGGCTGAGTCTCCACGGCGTGACTGCTGCCAGGCTGCCGAAGGACTTGCCTGTCGAGGCATGGGTGGACTTATTCAAGACAACCGGTGCATCGCCACCGGAACGCCTCACCAAGATGCGCTCGGGAAGGTTCCGTCGATGAAGCACGAACGCCAGGGGGTCGGCAAAGTTGGTTTAGGTGGTTGGTTGGGTGAGTAGTTTGATGGCTCGTTTGGGTTGTCGTGACAGGGATCTGGCGGTGCTGGCGATGGAGATGCCGGCGCTGTGGAAGAGTCGGATGAGGCCGGGTGGCCAGGTTGCGTAGTGCGGCCATGATCTCGGGGCCGTTAGCGGTGCGTAGCTGGTGGCGGTCCTCGTCGAAGATGACGTCTCTGACCCAGTGGAGCCGGTTCTCGATTCCCCAGTGCCCTTGGATCCAGGCGGCGATGGCCTCGGGCTGGGCATCGGTCATGGGTAGGGAGCAGATCAGGTAGACCACCTCAACATGCTTCCTGCTCTTGATAGTCCTGGTGCGTCGGACCTGGACCACCTGAGCGGCTGCGGGGAAGTCCACCCAGGCGGGAGCCTCGACGGCCTTGACAGTACGCCGCACCCGCCGCCCATGACTGGTATCGATCCAGGAGGTGGATGGGACGTTCTTCCAGGGCAGGGCCTTGAGCGCCTTGCGCAGAGTCTTCTGGTTGCCCAGAGGCGTGAGAAGGTAGTGACCACCACGCCGGGTGATCCACCGGGCTGTGTCCACCTGGGTGTGCATCGCATCGGCGCTCACCACCACCCCGTCCAGGTCCAACGGTTCGAGAAGCTCCCTGAGCGCGGGGATCTCGTTGGACTTGCTGGCCACTCGCTGCTGGGTCAGCACGGCGCCGGTGGCGTGGTCCAAAGCGGCCAGGAGATGAGGCGCCGGGTCCTTGCTGGTGCGGGCTGCGCGCATGGTCTTGCTGTCCACCGCGATGACTGTTCTTCCTTCGATGGTGCCGGTGCGTGTGCACAACCATGCCCTCAGGTGGGCATCAACGTCAGCGGGGTCCAGGTCCTGCAGGACTCGGCGGATGGTCGACTCCGACGGAAGAGCCTGCCCCGCCTCCACCCCTAGTTGTACTTCCTTGGGAGGTTGTGAACAGGGCTGAGGTTGTGTGAAGGCCTCCGGCAGGATGTGGGTTGACACACTCGCATCACT
>ERZ773075.442-NODE-442-length-32070-cov-6.08615_pt1 | contig 32070 bp, 30 predicted proteins | sample MGYA00580614_ERZ773075 | MGnify/ENA primary metagenome ERZ773075 (study PRJEB29015, sample SAMEA2738021) | human oral metagenome | biome: human oral; feature: human-associated habitat; material: dental | place: China | collected 2043 ...
CATGGTGGGAAACAGGGCAATCTGCTGCAACACATAGCCGATCTGGTGGCGAAGCTGGCGGATGTCGTAATCCTTAATGCGCTTGCCGTGCAGGTAAACATTGCCGTCAGTCGGTTCAATCAGCGCATTGATCATGCGCAAAGTGGTTGATTTGCCGCTGCCCGAACCACCCACCAACACGAAAAACTCGCCCTGATAAATGGTGAAATCCAGTTCACGCACGGCATATTTTCCGTCATACTGCTTGCCTGCGCCGCGAAATTCGATAAACGGAACAAGATTATCTGGCATATTGTGCCTTTACTACGGCTTCAAAACCGATCGGCGCGTGCCCTAACAATCGCGGCAGGTCGTCTGAAACGGCAGCGAGTTCGCCTTTGGCGATGGCGGTGTAGGTGGAAACCCACGCCTCGATCTGCCAATCGGGCGTGTCGGGATAGGCGGCTTTGCGGCTGGCAAAGGCTTCTTCCACGGTTTCGTTGTGGTAGCGGTATGGCGTTCCGGTGATGGCGGTCAGGGTTTGGGCGATATCGGCAAAGCTGAGCGATTCGCTGCCTGTGAGCGTGTAAGTGCGGTTGTCGTGCGCGCGGTTTTGCGCGGCGATGCCGGCAATCACGCTGGCGACTGCTTCCGCCACGTCTTTTTGCGACACGCACGCCACGCGACCATTTCCGGCCGGGCCTGCAATCAAATGCGCGTTATCGGCAAGATTTGCCATCATCTCGCTGTAAAAATTGTCGCGCAGAAAGGTGTAGCGCATATTCGTTTGCCTGATCGCATTTTCGGTAACTGCATGGGTACGCGCCAGCGTGAAGGTGCTGTCCAACGCCGCCTGTGCAAAAGAGAGATAGACAATGTGTTGCACGCCCGCTTCCAAAGCAGCCTGCACCAAAGTCAAATGCTCCTGCTCGCGCGTCGGGCTTTCGGCGGCGGACACCATAAAAAGTACGTCCACGCCGCTTAATGCCTGCTTGGCAAGCTTGAAATCGCCATAGGCAAACTGCCGCGCTTCGGTATTCGGCAAATCGGGAGCTTTGGCGGGATTGCGCAGCGGCAGAATCAGCGGCAGGCCGCGTGCGTTCAAATGGCGGGCGACCATGCCGCCGATGTTGCCGCTGGCGCCTGTAATAGCAATATCCATCTTGTTTTCCTTGTGCATTCCAATAGAGATATCAATCTTCTGTTTGCACGGCTTCTCTCAAGCCATGTGCTGATTGCCTTTGAGGTTTCAAGCAGCCTTTTCAGGCCGTCCGCCCCGTCCGTTCATCACCACCACTTTCCCAAATCCGTCCGCGCTTTGCAAGAAACGGTGGGCTTCGGGAACCTGTTCCAATGCAAACACGCGTTCAATTAAAATTTTCACATTGAATCGCCGGATATAATCAAACATCGCATCCAGCTTGGCTTGCGATACATGGCCAGAATAAAAGGCGGTGAGATAGCTGTTGTTTTTGAGTTCGATAATCGGATCGAAATCATTCACGTACCACACATTGCCGAGTTGCCCCGTATTGCAGACGATGCCATGCTCGTTGATGTGGGAGAAGGAATCGCGCAGGGTTGCCGGCCCTACCAATTCCAGAATTTTGTCGTAGCTTTGGTCAGTTTTCAGTTTGCCGCCCGCTTCGATAATCACTTCGTCAAATCCGACCGCCTGCAAACGGGCCGCTTTGGCAGGATTACGCGTTGAACCATTCAGCACAATGTGCGGAAACTGCGCTTTAAGCAACTGGGCAAACGCCACGCCCACGCCGCTGCCTGCGCCGCGCACCAGAACGCGTTCTTGCGGCGCGATGCATAGCTGCTGCAATGAGCCGAATGCGGTGTAGTAGGTTTCGGGAATTGCGGCAAGGGTTGTCCAATCCAAGTCGGTATGAACGGGGTAAATTTGCTCGTTGGGCAGCAACACATATTCGGCGTAGCTGCCGTCAAAGGCACGCCCCATTTCGCCCATAATGGAGACGACCTTTTGTCCGACCGCCAGCGCGGGCGTGGAACTTTGCGCCACTTCGCCTACACATTCAATGCCCAAGATGCGCGGAAATTGGACAGACGGCGATTTGCCTTCGCGTGTGAAAATCTCGGAATGGTTGATGCCGAAGCCTTTGATTTTTACCAGTGACCAACCCTCTTTGATATCAGGTGTTGGCACGTCTTGATAAATCAGTTGTTCCGGGCCGCCAGCTTGGTAGATTTTTACGGCTTTCATAACGTTTTCCTAAGAAGTTGTTTTTATTTAGAGAGAGTTTGCAGGCTGCTTCTGATGCTTTCAGGCAGCCTGCTGCCAATTTCACTTTCCTAACAACCCATTTTTCTCCAAATAATCCCGCGCTACATGCTCCGCGCTTTCGCCTTGCACTTTCACGCGGTAGTTCATTTCGCTCATTTCTTCTTCACTGATTTTGCCTGCCAAGCGGTTCAGCGCGGCCACAATTTGCGGATTTTTTGCGGCAAATCCGGCTTTCATCAGCGGCGCGCCTTGATAGGCGGGGAACAGGGAAATGTCGTCTTTCAGCAGGCGCAGCTGGTATTGCTTCAATTCGGCGTCGGTGGAAAAGGCTTCCACCAGGTCGATTTTGTCGTTCAGCAGGGCGGTGTAACGCAGGGCGGGTTCGAGGCGGACGATGTTTTTCAGCACGATGCCGGCAGCCTGCATGCCTTTGTAGCCGTCCGCCCGGTCGGCAAATTCCAGCGAAAAGCCTGCCCGAATATCAGATGCAGCCCGCTTTAAGTCGCTGATTGCATTCAGTTGGTGCGCCGCACCGTAACCCTCTTTGACCGCCAACGCATAAGTGTTCTGATAAGACATCGGCGGCAGAAATTCCAACTGATATTGTTCTGCCAATAATTGTTTACCCTGTTGATAGGTTTCATCGGGCGATAAATGGCGGTTCTTCTGTTCAGTTGGCACTTGCACCAAGGCTTCCAGCACCGTGCCTGTGAATTCGGGGTAAATGTCGATTTCACCGCTGTTGAGCGCGCTGAACAGGAAGCTGGTCTTGCCGAAATTGGGTTTGAGCGTCACTTTTACCTTCGGGTTTTCCCGCTCAATCAATAATTTATACATATTGATGAGAATGTCAGGCTCGCTGCCCATTTTGCCGGCAATCACCACGTTTTGCGTGGCGGGTGCAAATGAAATTTGTGTGAAACTGAGTGCACCGAAGCCCGCCGCCAGTGCAAGGGCCAGCGGCAATTTGCGCCGCGATTTCTGCAAAAGGCCAATGATGCCGCTCACGCCGACGGCCAGCAGCGCGGCGAGCAATGCGCCTGTAAACGTCATGGCCATGTTATTGCGGTCGATGCCAAGCAGAATCAGGTTGCCCAAGCCGCCCGCGCCGATCAAGGCCCCCAGCGTCGCCGTGCCGATTATCAGCACCGCCGCCGTGCGGATGCCCGAAATCAGCGCAGGCAGCGCCATGGGCAATTCAATTCGCCACAGCGACTGCCAACGCGACAGGCCGAACGCCGTGTAAGCGTCTTGAATGGATTGATCAATTTGGGTCAGCCCCAGATAGGTGTTTTGAAAGATCGGCAGCAGCGCGTACAGCGTCAGCGCAATCAGCACGGGCGGCGAGCCAATGCCGACAAACGGAATGAGCAAACCCAGCAGCGCAAGCGACGGAATGGTTTGCAGCACATTGGCGAGCTGCAATACCGCCTCTGCCGCCCGTTGCCTGCGCGCGAACACAATCGCCGCCGGAACAGCCAGCAATACTGCCGCCAATAAGGCGAAACCGGAAAGCCACAAATGCGTGAGCAGCATTTGGGCGAGTTCGGAAAGGGAAAAGGGAAGGGATAACATGGTTTGCCTGCGGCCGCCTGAAACCCTACCGCTTGTGATGAATCTGGAATCAATATCCGAATGGCATTTTTTTCAAGGATTGCGGCGGGAAAAGCTGCCTGCAAGCACGGTTTCAGCGAATTTGAATTTTGAAAGGGAAAGGCAGCCTGAACTTTGGAAAAATAGGGCAGACCGCCTTTGTCTCCGTCAGGCCAGGCCCTTCACGCTCAGGAGCTGAAATTGACAAGCTCAAAGCATGCCGTCTGCTTTTCATTTGACTGAATCCGGCACTTGCGGATGGTTTTGCAGGATCAAATCATCCGGATTGCGCATTGCGCATTGCGTTTCAGCGCTGAGATGCCGCTATTTTTCCGCTGAATTATGAACCCGTTTGATACGATTTTCATGCCGATCTTCAGATAATAATCCATTGCAGCCGGAGCCGAGAGAAGCAACAGCATGCCTTGTTCGCCTGCCGCCTGTTTGATTTCAGTGATCAGGCGTTTGCCAATGACATCTCGCGAATGCGTCCAGCATCATGAATGGAGCGCTTGATGCCGGAGCTTGGGTAAATGGCGATGACGCCGTCCATATCAGGGCGGCGGCGGTTATAGATCATTGTTTGGGCCGCGCCCGGATGATTTTCAGGCCATGATTGCAGCGAGGGCGCAGGCCGGCCGCTTTCAAAGCCGCTGCGCCAGCGCCAGCGCGGCCTCGCTTTGGTTCATGGTGTACAGGTGCAGGCTGGGCGCGCCGCCTTGCAGCAGGCGCTGGCAGAGGGCGGCCACCACGTCCAGCCCGAAGGCGCGGATGGAGGCCAGATCGTCGCCGTAGCCTTCCAGGCGCAGGCGCAGCCAGCGGGGCACTTCGGCGCCGCAGGCATCAGAAAAACGCAGCAGTTGCGTGGCGTTGGTGATGGGCATGATGCCGGCGGCCACGGGCAGGGTGATGCCGCGCGCGGCCAGCTCGTCCACGAAGCGGAAGTAGGCGTCGGCGTTGAAGAAGTATTGCGTGATGGCCGAATCGGCCCCAGCGGCCGCTTTGGCGGCGAAGGCGTCCATGTCGGCGCGGGGCGAGCGCGCCTGGGGGTGCATTTCGGGGTAGGCGGCCACTTCGATGTGAAAGTGGCTGCCGGTTTCGGCGCGGATGAAGGCGACCAGGTCGCTGGCGTACTGAAAGTGGCCGCCCAGCCCGTAGCCGCTGGGCAGATCGCCGCGCAGGGCGACGATGCGCTTGACGCCTGCCGCGCGGTAGTCGGCCAGCAGGCGGCGGATGGATTCGCGCGTTTGCCCTATGCACGACAGGTGCGGCGCAGCGGGCATGCCTTCGGCCAGGATTTCGCGCACCGCCGCCAGCGTGCCGTCTTGCGTGGAGCCGCCCGCGCCGAAGGTGACGGAGCAGAACCCGGGTTGCAGCGCATACAGGCGCGCGCGCGTGGCGCGCAGCTTTTCAGCGCCTTCGGGGGTTTTGGGCGGGAAGAATTCAAGGCTCAGGGCGTGTTTCATGGCGTGCTGCGTTCGTCGTTCGTAAAAGGGTTCGTGAAAAGTCAAGGGCCAGAAGGCGCGTGGCGGGTGGCGTGAAGGAAGAACTCGCGGTTGCCGTCGCCGCCCGCAATGGGGCTGGGCAGCCAGCGCTGCACGCCCAGGCCGCATGCCGCGCAAGCCTGGCGCAGGCGCTGCTCGACCAGGGCATACAGGCGCCCGTCGCGCACGATGCCGCCTTTGCCGATGTGCTGCGGCTGCAACTCAAACTGCGGCTTGGCCAGCATGAGCGCGTGGCCGCCGGGGCGCACCAGCGCCGCCAGCGCGGGCAGCACCAGCGTGAGGGAGATGAAGGACAGATCGCCCGTCACCAGATCAAAAAGAGGAGCGGATTCAGGGGGATCTAAATCGCCATCCGCGCAATTTCCACTAGGACATAATGCTCTGAAAACAGTAGCATCCAGATGCCTTGCATTTACCCGCTCGATGCAGCGCACGCGCGCATCTTGCGCCAGGCGCGGGTGCAGCTGGCCGTGGCCCACGTCCACGCCCGTGACGTGCGCCGCGCCGTGCTGGAGCAGGCAGTCGGTAAAGCCGCCCGTGGACTGGCCCACGTCCAGGCAGCGCCAGCCTGCCACGTTCAGCCCCGTGGCGGCCAGCGCGCCTTGCAGCTTCAGGCCCCCGCGCGAGACATAGCGGCGCTCGGCGTCATCTTGCAATTCGATTTGCGCCTGCTGCGGCAAGGCCTCGCCGCTCTTGCGCACGGGCTGCCACGCGCCGCCTGCCACGCGCCAGCGCGCGCCCGCCGCAATCAGCCGCTGCGCCTGGCTGCGCGTGGCCGCCAGCTGGCGCGCCACCAGCAGTTGATCGGCCCGCATCGTGGCGCTCATGGGCCGGGCGCAGGCTCGGGGGCCGCCGCAGGGGGTATGGGGGCGGGCGCGCCATCGAGCGCCTGCAACAAACCCAGCTCGTTGAAGCGCGCCGTCATGCGCACGCCTTCCTTGCGGGCTGTTATTTCGCTGCCGCCCGCCACGCTGTCTTCCGTCAAATCAAAACCCTTGGCTTTCAAATAACAACGCAAGGCCTTGCGGTAATTCAATTCAAAATTGGAAAACAACTGCTCCAGCGTGGTGGAAATAGTTGCCAATTCAGAAATATCGGCATTGATGGCGGCATTCTTGGCCGCCACTTCAGGCGAATAAACCGTGCAAACCAAAATACCCTCGCCATAATTGGCCAGATAATACGCATCCGCCTTGCACAAGGCGCTGGCCGTCATGCCGATGGCGTGCACCCAGCGCCGCTCCAGCGCGAAATCCGTTTCATCCAGCAGCAGCGCCAATCCATGCGAGCGCCCGTATTCGCGCATGGCCCGTGCGTCAGCCAGCGCTTCATCCGGCCAGCCTGCTTTCGCATTGGTCCAGGCCCAGCGCCAGGTGTCGTTTCTCAGCGAATAACTGCCTATGGCCTGAATGCGGCATGAAAAGCCGTTGTCAAACGTCAGCGACTGCGCGGCCACATCGCCGCTCCAGCTTGCCTCGCCCACCAGCTCCTGCAAGCCGGCCTGCTTTTCCATGCCCAGCGCGCCAAACCGCGCCAGAAGCCGCCGCATCTGCTCATCCGCAGACAAAACCCGCGCCTGCTCCTGCACCCTGCCCCGCCTGCCGCCAAACAGCCAGCCCAGAAAAGACATTTCCGCTCCTTGAAAATATTTTTAATCAGCCAGCCGGGGCTGGGCATTCAAAAAACGCACCAGATCGCCTGCTGTTTCGACTTTGCCCGCCCAGGGATTTTCACGGGTTTTATCAAGGCTGCGGCCAGCGCGCCAGGCCATGACGGGAAGACAGGCATTCTCCACATCCTCCTCATCCATTTTCAGCGTCTGCCAAATATCATCATCCCAGCGCACGGGAAAATCGGCCGCCTTCGCGAACCGGGCTGTCTGATGCGCAAGCTCCTCATAAACGGCGCGCACCACCCACGGGTCATTTTCGCGGCAACGGGCTTGACGGGCAAATTGGCAAATACCCTCGCCCGCGCGGCTGGCGGCCAATGCCCGCAAACGCTTGCTTTCGGCCGCTGCCAGGCACCATGCCAGCAATATCAGAATCGTCAAAAAGGCCAATGTTGCAACCGGTTGAATCCACAAATTCAGCAATAACATGCATAGCATGAATGCCAAAAATAACCCTCCCACGCAATATGCCCGCCAGTTTTTCCGCTTCCGGACATGCTGAAAATCCTCGCGTGACGGCATGTGCCTTGAAAACCGTTTCATCATCCTCTTCTCCCTGCTGATTCACCCCAATTCAAACCGTTGCCGAGGCATGCTTCTGATGTCCGCCTCACAGATATTTGCTGGCTTCCCTGATGCTGAGAGGCGCCATTTTGCCATGGTACTGCCTGATGAAGTTTTTCACCCATCCGGGATTGGTTTTTGAATAGTCCCGCAGCGCCCAGCCAATGGCCTTGTTGATGAAAAATTCCGTCTGGTTGAGATTATTGACCAATATCTGCTCCAGTAGGTGCTGATCGGTTTGATCCTTTCTGAGCAGCTGATGGTCGATGGCAAGGCGGCGCAGCCAGATATCTGCGTCGCGGCTCCATTGCAAGATGACGGGCCTGGTTTCAGGAAAGGCAGCAATGATGCCGCCCGTCAGCCGGTCAAGAAAATCAATCGTATCCCACCAGGATTTGGTTTGCGCCAGTTTCTTCAATTGGGGCAGGTCACCGGGGCACAGAAGGTTTTTTCTGGTTTCCAGATAATCCAGCGCCGCATATTGCATTTCCCGGAAGGGATGCTCCCATGCCTGCCGGACAAAGCGCCAGTCAATATCAGCGCCGCCATGCTTTTTGAAAAATGCTTTTGCGGCCTTGCGCCTGGCGGGCGTTTTGACGCCCAGAAACTCAAAGCGGCCTCTCATGTAGGCTTTCATCGCACGGGCATCGTCGGCATTCGCCAGATTCTGCAATTCTTTCAAAAGCATCTGCGCTTCCATGTTTGCCGCTCCCATCGCTGGCGCAGTGCAAATGCGCTGCTGCATTGAGCAGCCCCATCACAGCTTGCGCATTTGCATGAGGCCGGTTTTTCAAAAACGGCTGCCGCGCCGCACAGCCCAAACGTCCAGCGCGGCAGTCTTTCACGCCCTCAATAGCGGTAAGCGTCGGTTTTGTAAGGCCCTTCCTTGTTCACGCCGATGTAGGCGGCCTGTTCATCCGTCAGGCGCGTGAGGGTGGCGCCGAGCTTGGACAGTTGCAGGCGGGCCACGTGTTCGTCCAGGATTTTGGGCAGCACATAAACCTTGCCGGCCTCGTATTGATCAGGCTTGGTGAACAGCTCGATTTGCGCCAGCGTCTGGTTGGCGAAGCTGCTGCTCATCACGTAGCTGGGGTGGCCGGTGGCGCAGCCCAGGTTCACCAGGCGGCCCTTGGCCAGCAAGATGATGCGGCGGCCCGAGGGGAAGATGACGTGGTCCACCTGCGGCTTGATCTCTTCCCATTGGTATTTTTCGAGCGAGGCCACGTCGATTTCGTTGTCAAAGTGGCCGATGTTGCAGACGATGGCTTCGTTTTTCATTTCCACCATGTGCTCGTGGCGGATGACGTCTTTGTTGCCCGTGGTGGTCACGAAGATGTCGGCCAGCGGCGCGGCCTGCTCCATCGTCACCACTTTGTAGCCTTCCATCGCGGCTTGCAGGGCGCAGATGGGGTCGATTTCCGTCACCCACACTTGCGCGCGCAGGGCGGCCAGCGCCTGGGCGCAGCCCTTGCCCACGTCGCCGTAGCCGCACACCACGGCCACTTTGCCAGCCACCATCACGTCGGTGGCGCGCTTGATGCCGTCCACCAGGCTTTCGCGGCAGCCATACAGGTTGTCGAACTTGCTCTTGGTCACGCTGTCGTTCACGTTGATGGCGCGGAACTTGAGCGTGCCCTTGGCCGCCATTTCGTTGAGGCGGTGCACGCCGGTGGTGGTTTCTTCCGTCACGCCAATGATTTGCGCGCTCTTGCGCGTGTACCAGCTGGCGTCTTCGGCCAGCCGGGCCTTGATGGCGGCAAACAGCACGCGCTCTTCTTCGCTCTTGGGATGGGCCAGCACGGCGGGGTCTTTCTCGGCTTGCTGGCCCAGGTGCATCAGCAGCGTGGCGTCGCCGCCGTCATCCAGAATCATGTTCGGGCCTTCGGCCTGGCTGCCTTTGGGGCCGAATTCAAAAATGCGGTGCGTGTAGTCCCAGTAGTCTTTCAGCGTTTCGCCCTTGACGGCGAAAACCGGCGTGCCGCCTGCCGCAATGGCCGCCGCCGCCTGGTCTTGCGTGCTGAAAATGTTGCACGAGGCCCAGCGCACTTGCGCGCCCAGCGCTTGCAGCGTTTCAATCAGCACGGCGGTCTGAATGGTCATGTGCAGACTGCCCGCAATGCGCGCGCCCTTGAGCGGCTGGCGCGCGGCGTATTCCTCGCGTATGGCCATCAGGCCGGGCATTTCCGTTTCGGCAATCCGGATTTCCTTGCGGCCCCAGGCGGCCAATCCAATATCGGCAATCACGGATTCGTGCGAAACATTCAAAGGCGCATTCATATTGCAGGTCTTTCCTTGATGAAAAAAGAGAAAAACCACCGATACCCGCGCGGGGCCTGGCGAAACGCCAAAAAAAAGCTCACCACGCGTTCATCAGCGGGTGAGCGTCGTTGCGAAGGGGGAGAAACCGCCCCTTCGAGCCTGACCCCTGCGCCAACAGGCGGGGGATGCAACGCTCCTCGAAGGGCGGCGCGGATTATAGGCAGGCGCGCACGGGCAAAAACACCGCCAATTGCGCCGGTTTTGCGCCGGTTTTGCGCCGGTTTCCAATCCATTTCCGCCATGAATGGGCACTGGCTGGACGCATGAGAGCGGGCGAATCACGCAAATGACAAGTCCGCGCTTTGGAACCCTCTCTCAAAAACATTCGGCTGGAATGCACGGGTGATCAAACGCCATGAGCGGCATGGCTTCAAGGCGCTGTCCAAGCGCTGGATGGTGGAGAGGGCCTTGGCCAGGCTGCGCAAGGATCACCTGCATTCGGCGCATGGTCCGGCACTTGACCTGATCTTTTGAGGCAAGCGCAGAGAAACCAGAAAAAGGAGCAAATTCAGGGTCATCAAAATGCCCTTTCGCGCTGGCTCCACTAGGACGTCATGCTACGAATACAGGAGCGAAATAGGGCCGGCTTTCAGAGTTCGTAGTCAGCCACATGGCCTTGCATGGCCTTGGCGACCAGATCGCGATCCAGCCGGTCGGAGAGCAGTTCGGCAAAGTGATAGACGAACTGGCGCAGGTAGGCGCCGCGCTTGAAGGCCACGCGCGCGACGTTGGAACCCAGCAGGTGGCCCAGGGGGCGGGTGAGCAGGCCCCGCATGTTTTCGGGGGCGCTGCCTTGCGTGGCCATTTCGGCCACGATGCCGATGCCCAGACCCAGCTGGACGTAGGTGGTGATGACGTCCGAGTCAATGGCTTCGAGCACGATGCGCGGCTGCAACTCGCGCTGGGCAAAGGCCTGGTCAATGAGGGCGCGGCCCGTGAAGGAAGGGTGGTAGGTGATGAGCGGCCAGGCGGCAATGTCTTCCAGCGTGATGCGCTTTTGCCGCGCCAGCGGGTGGCCTTCGGGCAGGGCGAGCATGTGCTGCCACTCGTAGCAGGGCAAGGTAACCAGGTCAGGGTAGTCGGCCAGCGATTCGGTGGCCACGCCGATTTCAGCCTGTTCGTCCAGCACCATTTGCGCCACTTGCTGGGGGTTGCCCTGGTGCAGGCGGATGCTGACTTTGGGCCAGGCCTGGCGCAGGCGGGCGACGGGCTGGGGCAGCACGTAGCGCGCCTGGGTGTGGGTGGAGGCGATGGAGAAGGTGCCGGTGTCTTGCGCGGTGTATTCCTCGCCGATGCGTTTGAGGTTGTTCACCTCGCGCAGGATGACGGCAATGCTTTCCAGCACGTGGCGGCCCGGTTCGGTGATGCTTTTGAGGCGTTTGCCGTGGCGGGTGAAGATGTCGATGCCCAGCTCCTGCTCAAGGTCGATGATGGCCTTGGAAACGCCGGGCTGCGAGGTGTGCAGAACGCGCGCGGCTTCGGTGAGGTTGAGGTTGCGGCGCGAGGCTTCCTGGACGAAACGGAACTGGTGCAGGTTCATGGCGTGAAGGGTTCAGGCGCGGGGGTCAAAGGGGCCGGAAAGAGCCGCGCGGGCCAGGGCGTCGAGCACGGCGGGGTGTTCGGCGATGGTGGCCGCTTGCGTGATGGGCACGCCAGGATGGGCGTGGCGCAGCGCGGCCAGCAGGCGCGGCAGGTCTTCGCGGGCGTGGCGGCCCATGCCTAAAAACATGGGCCAGACGGTCAGGCTGAGCGCGCCCTGGGCAATGAGACGGGCAGCCGCTTGCGGCAGGCTGGGCGCGGTGAATTCAAGGTAGGCGCAAGACACGACCACGCCCGCCGGGGCGGTTTCGCGCATGCGGCGGGCCACGGCTTCAATGGGCGCGCTCCACAAGGGATCACGCGAGCCGTGGGCGAAAAGGATGATGCCGCGCGCCATGTGCCTGCCTTCTTTCTGCCGTCTTTGCGGGCGCCGCCCGGCGCTTACTGCCGCAGCACCAGCCAGCCAAAGGCGGCCAGCGAGAGCAGCGAGTAGATGAGGCCGGGCGTGGCGGCGGCCAGCCAGGGCTGCCAGTCGCGCAAGTTGCCAATGAAGCCGAAGACGTTGTTGAGCAAAAAGAAGCTGATGCCCGCCATGACGCCAATGAACACGTGGCCGGAGATGTTGCCCGAGCGGAAATGCAGGTAGGCAAAGGGCAGCGCCAGCACCATCATCACCAGGCAGCCCAGCGGGTAGAACACCTTGCGCCAGAACTCGATTTCATAGCGCTGGGCGCTTTGGCCGTTGGCGTGCAGGTGGCGGATGTACTGGAACAGATCGAGCGCCTTCATGCGGTCGGGGCTGACGAGGGCGGCGGCCACCATGTCGGCAGACAGATGCGTGGGCCAGCGCGCCTCCGGCGGCTGGGTGCGGGCAATGCCGGCCTGGCCCGCCGGGCTTTCTTGCAGGGCGCGGCGCTGGGGGCGCTCCAGCAGCCATGCGCCTTCGTCAAAGCGGGCGCTTTCGGCCTGGGTGGTGGAAAGCCAGCGGCCCTGGGGGTCGAACTCGAAGATGCGCACGCGGTTCATCTGCCCGTCGGCCGAGAGCGAGGCGACATTGACGGAGTAGCTGCGGCCATCGGCGCTTTTGTCTTTCAGCCAGCCGCCGGTCAGCCCCACGGTGAGCTGCCCGGCAAAGCGCGAGCGCAAAAGCTGCGCGGCGCGGTTGGCTTCAGGCGCGGCGTAGTCGCCAATGACGAAGGTGAGCGCCGCAAAGGCCGCGCCCAGCGCCAGCAGCATGCCCAGCGCGCGCAGCGGCCCCAGGCCGCTGGTGCGCAAGATGGTGTATTCGGAGCTTTCGGCCAGCCGCGCCATCACGTAAATGGCGCCAATGAGCACGGCAATGGGCAGGAGCTGGTAGATGTGGTTGGGCACGCGCAAGGTGACAAACAGCAGCACTTGCGAGAGCGGGTAGCCGCCAGCGCTGTTGAGGTACTGGAGCTGATCCACCAGGTCAAAGAACACGAACAGCAGCAAAAAGGCCACGCCCACAAAGGCCACGGCGCGCAGGATTTCGCGGTAGATGAAGCGGCGGATGGTTTTCATGCCGCCCCTTTCTGCCCGTCTGGCGGCACGGATTGCGCGGATTGCCTGGCCCACGGGCGCGGCAGCCAGCCGCCCCAGTGGCGCAGCAGCAAAGCGCCCAGCGCGGCAGCGAAGATGCCGCCGTGCAGCAGGCAAAGCAGCGCGGCCAGGCTCACTTTGCCGCTGGCCACCCAGCTTTGCCCCACATTGAGCAGGTTGTAGTAGGCGGCAAAGGCAAAGAGCGAAAACACCATGCCCGCGCTGCGCCCCACGCGAGGATTGACGCGCGTGCCCGCCAGCGCAATCACCACGCAATTGAGCGCGGCCAGCGCCAGGCCCAGCCGCCAGGAAAACTCGGCCTGGTTGTTGCGATCGGGCTGGCGCAGCAGCGCCAGCGTGGAGCGGTAGCGCGGCGCTTGCAGCCCGGCCGAATCCAGCGAGCGGGCGCTCACGCGCGCGCCGTATTCACGAAATTCGCTCAGGCGCATTTCGCCCGTTTCCAGATCGGTTTCCAGGCGCTGCCCCTGGTCCAGAATGACGAAACGCTCCGCGCCTTGCGTTTGCAGGCGGCCGCCGCGCGCGGAAGTGACGATTTCCCGGCCCTTTTCGGTGGCGGCGATGAAGATGTTGCCGCCGGGCGCGTCGGCTTCAGTTTCGGCGTCCGGCCTGGCCGGTCCGAAGTCCGTCCTGCCTGCGGGCGCGCCGGTGGCGCTGCGCACGGCGTCAGCCGCCTTTTTGTCGATGTAAAGCACGCGCCGCCCGCCTGCGGATTCAATGAACTGGCCGGGCGCCACGCGGTCCACGTCGCCGCGCGATTCATAACGCTCGCGCAGCTCGCGCACCTGCTGGTTCGTCCACGGCCACACCGCCAGCGCCAGCACGGCAATGCCCAGCAGCACCGGCCAGGCAAAGCGCAGCAGCGGCGGCAAAAACGCCAGCAGCCCGCGCCCGCTGGCAAACCACACCACCATTTCACTGGCCATGTACATGCGCGAAAGCGTGGCCGTGATGGCCACAAACAGGCTCAGCGTGAGGATGGTGGGCAAGTGCCCCAGCACCGTAAAGCCCATCACCAGCATGATTTCAGACGGGTTCACGTGCCCGGCCGAAGCCTGGCCCAGCGTGCGGATCAGCATCATCGTCATCACGATGGTGATGAGCACCACCAGAGTCGCGCCGAAGCTGCGCCCCAGCTCTTTGCGCAAGGATGAATCGAATAACATCAGTTTGAAAGGAAACCGCTGATTATGGACTTTGAACTCAAGACGATGCGCCTGGCGCAGGCGGCCCGCGCCAAGGCCGATGCGCTGGTTTTTCTCGTCACGCAAGACACCGCCAAGGCCAAGGCCGATGACGCCCTTTCAGCCCTGGCCGCCCGCGCCATCAAGGCGGGCGACTTCAGCGCCGAAGCCGGCAAGCTCCTGCCCTGCTACGCCGCCGAAGGCATTCAGGCGCCGCGCGTGCTGCTGGCGGGCGCGGGCGACGGCAGCGCGCAAGCCGTGCGCCGCGCCGTGGCCGCCGCCATTGCGCTCATCAGAAGCGGCCCCGCCCGCCAGGCCGTGCTGTGCTTTGCACAAACGCCCAGCCCCGCCGCCTTGCGCGCTGCCGTGCTGGCTGCCGCCGACGCGGCCTACGCCTACACCGAAACCAAACCCAAGGCCAAGCCGGTCGCGCTAATCGGCGTGCGCCTGGCCCTGCCCGCCGCCGCCAGCGCCGCATTGAAAACCGCCTTCGCCCAGGCCACGGCCACGGCCAGCGGCATCCGCCTGGCGCGCGAGTGGGGCAACCGCCCTGCCAACCACGCCACGCCCCGGCAACTGGCCGCCGCCGCCCAAGCCATCGCCAAGGAAAAAGGCAGCCACATCGACTGCGAAGTTCTCGGCCCCAAGGAAGTGGCCAAGCTCGGCATGGGCGCATTTGCCGCCGTGGCGCGCGGCTCGCATGAAGAGCTGCGCTTCATCGTGCTGCGCTACCAGGGCGCGGCCAAGAGCCAGCCGCCCGTGGCGCTGGTGGGCAAGGGCATCACGTTCGACTCCGGCGGCATCTCCATCAAGCCCGCCGCCGGCATGGACGAAATGAAGTTCGACATGTGCGGCGCCGCCAGCGTGCTGGGCGCGTTCGAGGCCCTGCGCCAGCTGCAACCGGCCATCAACGTGGTCGGCCTCATTCCCGCCTGCGAAAACCTGCCCGGCGGCGGCGCCACCAAGCCGGGCGACGTGGTCACCAGCCTGAGCGGCCAGACCATCGAAGTGCTCAACACCGACGCCGAAGGCCGCCTGGTGCTGTGCGACGCCCTTGCCTACGCCGCGCGCTTCAAGCCCCGCGCCATCATCGACATCGCCACCCTCACGGGCGCTTGCGTCATTGCCCTGGGCCACGTTCGCAGCGGCCTCTACGCCACCGACGCCGCCCTGGCCCAGGCCCTGCAACAGGCGGGCGAAGCCGCGCTCGACCCCTGCTGGCCCATGCCGCTGGATGACGAATACGCCGAAGGGCTGAAAAGCAACTTCGCCGATGTGGCCAACGTGGCGGGCCGCCCGGCAGGCTCCGTCACCGCCGCCAAATTCCTGCAACGCTTCGTGCCCGAAGGCACGCCGTGGGCGCACCTGGACATTGCCGGCAGCGCCTGGAAAAGCGGCAAGGCCAAGGGCGCCACGGGCCGCCCCGTCGGCCTGCTCGTTCAATACCTGCTGGCGCAAGCCGCCTGAATGGCAGGCAGCCAGGGCAGCCGCGCATGACGGAAGTGACCTTTCACTTCAACGTGCCTGAAAAAACGGCCTATGCCTGCCGCCTGCTGCGCAAGGCATGGGCCGCGCGTGCCCCGGTTGGCGTGCTGGGCGACGCCGCAGCCCTGCGCGCGCTCGACGAAGCCCTGTGGACCTTCTCATCGCAGGCATTCATCCCCCATTGCGGCGCCTCCGCCCCCGCCCACGTGCTGGCCGCCACGCCCATCGTGCTGGCTACCGACGCTGCCCTCTTCACACGCAGCCAGGTGCTGCTCAACCTGGGCCAGCCCGCGCCCGAAGGCTTTGAACGCTTTGCCCGTTTGATCGAAATCGTCAGCGCCCAGCCGCAAGACCGCGCGGGCGCCCGCCAGCGCTGGAACCACTACAAAAAACACGGTCTGCAACCCCAGGCCCATGACGCGGCCGCCCGCAAGGACTAAACCCGCCCTCCCGAAAAGGCCCACCATGACCGCCCACGACCCCCGTGCCAGCGACGCAGCCATTGAACCCATCCTTGACGACACCCCCGCATGGAGCGAAGCGCCGCCCCCGCAATCCGTGCCCATGCTCACCGAAGTCATCGCCCCCGTCAGCCAGCCCGGCGAGCTGGCCCCGGAACCCGGCGCCCTGCCGCCTGCGCCCGCCCCCGTCTCCGCCCAGGTTCCCGCGCAAGCCAGCGCCCTGGCCGGACAAGTGCTCCAAACCCTGGCCCCCACGCTTGACCTCCGCATCAGCGAAGCCATCGCCCGCGTCCTGCACGAACAGCTTCTGGGCCTGAACGCCCGCGTGCAGCGCGAAGTCGCCGCCGTCGTCAAGCAAGCCGTGGCCGAAGCGCTGAAGCAGCAGAGCACACACGAAACCGCCCCCGGGCAAGACGGGCACGGCGAAAACGCGGATCAGGAAAAGCAAGACTGAACACGCAAGCGGCCCGCAGCCAGCCTCTTTTAGCTCCTTTTTCAATAGCGATAGGTCCTAGTGGAAACTGCGCAGAACGGCATTTTCACCCCCTTGTATTTGCTCTTGTTTTTTGACATAACGGCCCATCGGCCCATCACCCCGCCTCTGCCCACTCTAAAGCTCTGATTCAGCACCTGGGGCTGGCGCTGGCACCGCAAGCGCAGCGGAATGAGCGGCGCTGAACCTGCCCAACCCAAACCAAGCGGGTAGCGGATGGGTTGTCATCAACCCGCGCATGATGCTGGGGCCGGTATCTGAACAACGCATGGGCTGAGTCAGCAAGAAGCCTGTTCGCAATCTGTATCTGTACTTGATGCGAAAAGCCCGGCCCAGGGTGATTCATGGCATTGCAAACGCCTCGTCAGGCAGCAGGCGTGAATGTCAGAACCATTCGCGGTTTGCGCCTTGCGGTTCATCCCGGTCTGCTTTTTCTTTTTATGGCCCAACGCTGGGCGGGTTCTCAGAAACAGGAGCAAATTTGGGGGGGCTGAAACACCAATCTGCGCAGTGTCCATCAAGACACCGCGCTATGAATAGGGGAGCAAAAAAACCCCACCCAACGCCGCCCGTCCGCAGGTGCGAAAAGCGGCCTGCGGCGTCGCGCAACGTCGCACTGGCCGGTCAGCCAGCTGGTCTGCCAGACCGTCTGCGGCTTGCACTTCGCCCAGGTTCATTCGCTCTTTCGCCCCTCATGGACGAACACCCTGAACAGGTTCCCAAAAAAATGGGCTGGGCTGAAGAAAAGCGCCTTGGCTTTGCGCCCTGCGCTGCGCTCACTCGCCAATGGGCACGGGGGAACGCAGGGCGAGCAAGGCCCACTGCCCCTCCAGCAGGCGTCGCAGGCGGCGCGGCTCGGGCAGGGTGATGAGTTCGGCGCGCTCCGGGGCGCTTTCGGCGGCGCTTGACGGGGTGTTTGCAAGGCGGGCCGTTCCGGTTGTGTTTTCGGCTGCGTTGTCAGCGGCCAGCAGGCGCGGCGCTTGCAGGCTCCAGCCGCTTTCATCGCTTTGCTGGCGCAGCTTCCATTGCCGCCATTGCCTGTCGGCAGGCAAGGCTTGCGTCCAGCGGGCGGGCAGCTCCAGGGCCTGGCCCTGCGCGCCCATTTGCATCTGGCTTGCTCCATCTTCCACGGCAACGGCAGCGCGTTCGGGCACGAGCACATGGCCCACCAAGGTCAGCGGCGCATCAGCCGCCGGGGCCAGCAGCAGCACGCGATGGCCGTGGGCCAGCTCGCGCAGGGCGGCCATTTGGCCGTGCGCGAGCAGCCACAGGGCGATGGCCTGGTATTTCCGCGCAGCGGGGCTTTGTTCCTGCGCGGCTTCGTGGCCTTGCTGGCCCTGCTGCTGTTCCAGCCAGTCCAGGTCTTCATCTTCCGGCTCCGGCTGGCCTTGCGGGCCGCCCATGTTGCGCGAGACGGCTTCCACCTTGTCAAGCGTGCCGCGCGCGCGGCCCTTGGGCATGTTGCGCAGGCTCACGCGTTTGTGAATGCCTGTTTTTTCTTGCGAGGCTTGCTGCCCGGCCACTTGCTGGGCCTGCGCGGCTTCGCGGCCTTTGGCTTGCGTGGCCGAGCCTGCCTGCGTGGCCGCCTGGGCGGCGGCCTTGGCTTTGCCTTCTTGCGCGGCCTGCTTGGCCTGGGCGCTTTGCACGCTGGACGCTTGCGTGGCGGTTTGCGCCGCGCTTTGGCGCGTGGCGCTGGTTTGCGTGGCCGCCTGCGCGGCGGTTTGCTGTGTGGCTGCGCCCATGCGGGCGGCCACATTGGCGTTTTTGGCTTGCAGGCCCGCCGTGAGGGCTGCTATGGCGCTTTGGCGCGTGGCGTTGAGCAAGGCCATGTCTGCCGCGCTGGCCTGGCCCTTGCCCGCCAGCAGGGCCAGCGCCAAGGCTTGCGCCAGCAGCTGGCGCTGCGCCTGCTGCACGGCCAAAGGCTGGGCCATGCCTGCGGCAGCCATCAGCAAAGCGCCCATGCGGGCCGCCTGCTGCTGGTGCGCGGCCAGCGTGCGGGTGATGGCCGCCAGGGCGGCGGGCGTGAGGCGCTGGGCCTGAAGGGCGGCTTGCGTGGCTGTTTGGGGCGTGGGCGTTTGCCCGGCAGCAGCGCGCGCTTGCTGCTGGCGCACGCTGGCCGCCTGTGTGCTGGCAGCCTGCGCTTCGGCCCGCGTGGCGGCTTGGGTTGTTGCCGCTTGCGTGGCGACCTGCTGGGCCTGAACGGCGGGTTGTGGCTCAGGGCGCGGCTGGGGCTGAGGAGGCTGGGGTTGGACCTGCGGGCGATACGGCGGCTCGCTATCGCGCTTGGATTCAAAGCTGGGAATGAACGTGGGCAGCGCCGCGAAGGCGGGCAGGCCCATGTTCAGCAGGGAGGTGGAGAGGGCGCTTAAAGAGGAGGCGTAGGGTATGCCGCCGGTTGGGGAGGCGGCGGAGCCGCTAGGGTTAGAGTAATAACCACCGCCGCCGTTAATGCCGTTGGCGTATGGCGACCGCTCATTCAAAGTGGATCCTGAGCCATCGCCATTAAAGGACTCTCTGCCATTGTGAACACCATCGCCTTGCCTCAGATCGGATAAATCATGCGCATGATTTATCCGATCCGAAGTCTGTGATGAAGAAAAATCGCCGCTATTTACTCCGCCACCATTATCTCGAACACCATCAGTCTGTGTTACAGAAGAAGTCGATGCTGGCGACTCAGTAGGTACGCGCACAGTTTCCTGATTATTTTGCTGCCCCAACTGATTAGCTGGCCCTCTAACGAGCCCAAAACCCGTCACATCCCCTCCCCAGACATAAGAATTTACTTTAGGCTTCTAGAAATCAGAATCGATGCTGAATACCTACGCCATAATTGTTTTTATTCGCAAGTCGCAAATAGTCCGCATAAACAAAAGTACGCTTTGACAACGCATACTTGGCCTCTACTGTACCCTCAGTGTATTTCTTGTGTTTTTGCGTCACATTCTGGCTATAAATTTCACTCTTGCGCTGACGCTGCAACTCAATTGCCAGTGTTATATTGTCAAAATTAACGGAACCACCGATACTAAAGCCCGCCAACTTCATACGAGAACCTGTTGGCAGCGACTGATCCGCCAGATTGCGAATATCATAGTATCCAGCTGATAGAGCGAACATGCCAAAGTTATATTTGGCACCCAATGCATAGTTAGCTTTAGCATCTTGGATCTTGTTATAAGCAATGCCCGCAATTATAGGTCCATTGTCATAAATAACATTCAAATCATATTTGGCTTTATTATTATGATCACCCTTAGTAATAAAGGCCACTTCGGCACTGAACCCGCCAAATATAGGTGTTCTATAACTAAATTGGCTACTAGAACGCCCTTGACGACCTACCGAGCCATATCGAAGAAGAATTGAAGAGTAATTGGTGTCACCCATGACACTCCACGATGTCACAGCATTATGACTGGGCGTTTCAGATCGCCCCATCTTGAATTGACCAAAGCCACCTTCCAACCACAAATTTGCAGCACGACCATAGGCCTCAAAACCACGACCAACAAATCCATTTGGCGAAGCTGTCGCGCCATTTTCCATATTGACAAGCTGCTCCAACTTGAAACCAGCTTTTAAACCTCCACCCAAATCTTCAATACCACGGAAACCAATATAGCTGGATAGATTATTCATTGCTTCACCACTAATCATGCCCACCTTTTTCCCAGCTTCCTTCCCAATCCCCACGTCTGCCACGCCATAAAGCGTGACCGACGATTGGGCGAATGCAGCGCCGGAAACAAGCGTCAAAGCGGCCAGGGCCAGCAGATTCTTTTTCATTTGAATTGCCTTTCAAATCAAGAAGGATGAAAAAAACCCTTTGCAGGGCGCGAAAAGAGTGCGCATTAAATCACAGTTGCAACTGTCTGCCAATAGGTCATTCCCGCAAAAACACGAATGTTGCAATTTGCCCGCAGCCGCGCGCCCTTCCTGGCCGCAGCCCTGCTTCAGGCCAGCGCCCGGCGTGCGGCGGGCGCTGCACTTTTTCAACTGCGCCCGCTTGCGCGGCTTTTTGCTTTCAGGCGTTTGGCGGCATGCCGAAAGCGCCGGGAAAGGTGCAGAGCGAAGCGCCTCGCGCACCGTCCGCAAAGGGCCATCCGGCAAGGCGCGCATAAAACGGATGGGCATAAAAAAGCCGGCTGCGGAGCCGGCTTTTTTGCGTGGAGCGGCGGGCAGGAGCCTGCTTCAGAGCGCCACGGCTTTTTCAATGATCACGTCGGCGCGGGGCACGTTTTCGTGAAAGCCTTTGCTGCCGGTGGGCACAGCCTTGATGGCATCTACCACGTTTTGGCCGGAGATGACTTTGCCAAAGACGGCGTAGCCCCAGCCTTGCGGCGTGGGGGCGGTGTGGTTGAGAAAGCCGTTGTCGGCCACGTTGATGAAGAACTGCGCGGTGGCCGAGTGCGGGTCGCCCGTGCGGGCCATGGCGATGGTGTAGGCGTTGTTTTTCAGGCCGTTGGCCGCTTCGTTCTGGATGGGGGCGGCGGTGGGCTTTTGTTTCATGCCAGGCTCGAAGCCGCCGCCCTGGATCATGAAGCCGTCTATCACGCGGTGGAAGATGGTGTTGTCGTAATGGCCTTTTTTCACGTATTCGAGAAAGTTGGCGACGGTTTGCGGCGCGCTGGCGGCGTCCAGCTCGAGGGTGATGACGCCGAGGTCTTTGATGTGCAGTTCGACTTTGGGGTTGCTCATGTGGTTTCTCCTCGGGGTTGCTTTACATCACGCGGGCTGATTCGATGACGATTTGCTTTTGCGGCACGTCCGTGGGGAAGGGGCCGCCTGCGCCGGTGGGGGCGTTGTGGATTTTTTCGACGGTGTCCATGCCTTCGATGACTTTGCCGAAGACGGTGTAGCCGAACAGGTTGAGGTTGTGCGTGAGCTGCTGGCGCGGGATGTTGGTGTAGGTTTTGCCGTGAATGGTGATTTCCTTGACGGGATCGCCTTCAGGAATGACGACGGGGTCCAGCCGCGTGTTGTCGGCGGTGTTGATGAAGAACTGCGCGGTGGCCGAGTGCGGGTCGCCCGTGCGGGCCATGGCCACCATGCCGACGGTGTTGTGCAGGCCCTTGGCGGCGGATTCGCGCCCTTCGTGCTTGACGGAGGGGCGGGTGGGTTTTTGCCGGTAGTCCTTGTCAAAGCCGCCGCCTTGCACCATGAAGCCTTTGATGACGCGGTGAAAGACGGTGCCGTCGTAGAACTTGTCGTTCACGTATTGCAGAAAGTTTTCAACGGTTTTGGGGGCTTTGTCGGGGTATAGCTCGATGACGAAGTTGCCTTCGCTGGTGACGAATTGCACGCGCGGGGCGGCATCGGCCGCGTGGGCAGGCAGCGCAAGCGTGGCGGCCAGGCTGGCCAGGCAGCCGCCCAGGCGGCGGCGGGTCAGGCGCATGAAGCTCATGGGTCTCTCCTTGTGAAATGGAAAAAGGGGCGGGGAAAAAAGCGAAAAAAGCTGCGCCGCCGCTTCAGCGCAGCAGCTTGCCGATGGCGGCGGCCTTGTCCGTCAGGCGCTGGCGTGCTTCGCCTGCCGATTCGGGGCGGGCGGCGGCTTGTTCGTAGGCGCTGGCGGCCAGGCGCAGGTAAACGTCGCCCAGGTTTTCGCGCGCGGTGGCGTAGCCGGGGTCCAGGCGCAGGGCGGTTTCCAGCGCTTCACGGGCTTTTTCCAGATGGCCGTTGGCGGCATGGAGCACGGCCAGGTTGTTGTATGGCTCGGCCAGTTCGGGGTAGTCGCGCGTGAGCTGCACCAGCGCGGCTTCGGCTTCGTCAGTGCGGCCGCTTTGCGCCAGCAGGTTGCTCTGAATGAAGCGCATCTGCACATCTTGCGGTTCGCGCTCCAGGTGTTCGCGCGCCTTGGCCAGGGCTTCATCGGTGCGGCCTTGCTGCGCCAGGCGGGTGATCTGGGCGGGCAGCGGCTCGGCCTGGGCCGCTTGCCGGGCATGGGCTGCGCCGCCTGCCAGCGCGGCCAGCGCCATCAGGGCAATGGCCGCGCGGCGCGGGCGATGGAAAAAGCGCGGGGGGAAAGAGAGTGAAGGCATCAGGCGCATGAAAAGACAAAAGGCTACGAGAGGCAGCCTTCTAAAATTCGCGGCATTTTATTCAGCGCCCTTGCAGCGCCTGCTCCCCCGGGCGGCCTCACGGGCGGCCCTCTGAGCGGCCTTCGCGGCCTGCGGCCCCCGCGCCCGCCACAAAAGCCCACTTCTCCCACGCCCTTGCCATGACCTTGCGCATTTACGACACGCTGACCCGCGCGTTGCAGGACTTTTCCCCCATCGAACCCGGCCACGTGCGCATGTATGTGTGCGGCATGACGGTTTATGACCTGTGCCACATTGGCCACGCGCGCTCGGTGGTGGCGTTTGACGTGGTGCGGCGCTGGCTTCAGGCCAGCGGCTACCGCGTGACTTTCGTGCGCAACATCACGGATATTGACGACAAGATCATCCGCCGCGCCACGGAAAGGGGCGAGAGCATCGGCCAGCTCACCGCCCGCATGATTGGCGAGATGCACCGCGACTTTGCCGCGCTGGGCGCGCTGGCGCCCACGCACGAGCCGCGCGCCACGGATTACGTGCCGCAAATGCTCTCGCTCATTGGCCAGCTGCAAGACAAGGGGCTGGCCTATCCGGCAGACGATGGCGACGTGGGCGGCGACGTGAATTACGCCGTGCGCAAGTTTCCCGGCTACGGCAAGCTCTCGGGCAAATCGCTGGACGAATTGCAGGCCGGCAGCCGCGTGGATGTGGACGCGGGCAAGCACGATCCGCTGGACTTTGTGCTGTGGAAGGCCGCCAAGCCCGCCGAACCCGAAGACGCCCAATGGCCCAGCCCCTACGGCCCGGGCCGCCCCGGCTGGCACATCGAGTGCTCGGCCATGAGCTGCGCGCTGCTGGGCGAGAGTTTTGACATTCACGGCGGCGGCGCCGACCTGCAATTTCCCCACCACGAAAACGAAATCGCCCAAAGCGAAGGCGCGCACGGCAAGCCCATGGCGCGGCTGTGGATGCACAACGGCTTTGTCAATGTGGACAACGAGAAGATGTCCAAGTCGCTGGGCAACTTTTTCACCATCCGCGACGTGCTGGAGCAGTTCGACGCCGAGACCCTGCGCTTTTTCATCGTCCGCACCCATTACCGCAGCCCGCTCAATTACAGCGACGCGCACCTGCAAGACGCGCGCGGCGCCTTGAAGCGCCTTTACACCACCTTGCAGGCCGTGCCGCCCGCTTCCATGGCGCCGCAAGCCATTGACTGGGCGCACCCGCAAGCGGCGCGCTTCAAGGCCGCGATGGATGAGGACTTCGGCACGCCCGAGGCCGTGGCCGCCCTGTTTGACCTGGCCAGCGAAGCCAACCGCAGCCGCAGCGCGCAAGACGCGGGCCTGCTCAAGGCCCTGGGCGGCCTGCTGGGCCTGCTGCAAGGCGATCCGCAAGCCTTTTTGCAAGCGGGCAGCGCGCTGGATGAAGCGGCCATTCAGGCGCGCATCGAGGCCCGCGCCGCCGCCAAGAAGGCCAAGAACTTTGCCGAGGCCGACCGCATCCGCGCCGAACTGCTGGCCGCCGGCATCGCGCTCAAGGACGGCCCGCAAGGCACCACCTGGGAAGCGGCCTGAGAGGCTGTTCCGAAAACCGGCGCGAAGCTTGGCCCCAGCTGGCTGGCAAGTCTCTTCGATCATCAAAAGAAGGAGCAAATTCAGGCCCCATAAAACCCCCTTCAGCGCATATTCCCGTAGGAGATCATGCTATCGAATACGGAGCGAAATGGCAGCGTCTTTCCGCCCTTTGCCTGCCTTTTGCCCGCCCTGCCCTGCCCGCCACGCCAGCGCCGCGCGCCTGGCCGCCATCTCCCTTTTCCGCCTCTTGTTTTCGCCCATGCCAGACGCCGCCCCTGACAGCACCGCCATCGCCACCCCGCCCTGGTGGCGCGAAGCCTGCGCGCACCTGAGCAAAAAAGACCGCGTCATGCGCCGCCTCATTCCGCAGTACGGCGACGCCTGCCTGGAATCGCGCGGCAACGCCTTCGTCACGCTGGCGCGCTCCATCGTCGGCCAGCAAATCTCGGTGAAAGCCGCGCAGTCGGTGTGGGACCGCTTCGCCGCGCTGCTGGCCGCCTTCACCCCGCAAGGCGTGCTGCAACTGGGCGCGCACGAGATGCGCGCCGCCGGCCTGTCGGCCCGCAAGGTGGAATACCTGCGCGATCTGGCCCGCCACTTTGACGATGGCCGCATCGCCCCCGCCCAGTGGCGCGCCATGACCGACGAAGCCATCATCAGCGAGCTGGTCGCCATTCGCGGCATTGGCCGCTGGACGGCGGAGATGTTTCTCATCTTCCACATGATGCGCCCCGACGTGCTGCCGCTGGACGACGTGGGCCTGATCAAGGGCGTCAGCCGCAATTACTTCGGCGGCGAACCCGTCAGCCGCCTGGACATCCGCGAACTCGCCCAGGCCTGGCAGCCCTGGCGCAGCGTGGCCACCTGGTACATCTGGCGCTCGCTGGACCCGCTGCCCGTGGTGTATTGACCTTGCCGCCAGCCCGGGGCGGCAGGCGCCCTGCCCTCCCGCCAGCTCTTGCCTTGCCTCTTGCCGCTCCTGAAGCCGCGCCCTGCCGCTCGTTTCGCAAGGCCAGCCCGTTGGTCCCTGCACGGCCGGCCGGTCGGCAGCGATACAGTGAGCGTAAGATAAATAGAAACGCCTAGGAGGCCTTGCGCCCGTGATGAGCGTAGAGAAGGCGCTGCGCCCGGCGCCGAATTTATCTCGGTTTAACGCGGACGAAGATGACAAGGATTTTTGACGCTTTCATTGCAAAATGCGGCAAAAATGGGTTGGCGGATCAAATTCAAATGCAATGTCTAAGGACATTAAAATTTAATCACGACTTAATTGAATTTATCCGCAAACGTTAAAATTTCCCATCAGGATCGAGCCGAAATTCATTTGAAAGGAAATTTATGGCAGGTTTCGCAAACAAGGCTAAATCCAAAGTTTTTGCCGCATGCGTTTGCATCGTTTTTGCCGCATGCGTTTATATCGGGTTTGGCGGGCCAAGCTCAAGTGCGAGCGAACTGGAGGGCAGATGGGAGCTAGTTTCGCTAAAAGCGCAGGGGCAAAACTTTCAAGTCGCGGGACAAAAGTGCTTTGGCGATTCGTTTTTTGAAATTTCGGGCGATGAAGCGACGGTCGGAATCGTGGGCTCAAATCCCGACGGCTCGTGCAACCGTAGCGCAGGTAAAAGCGGCCACAAAAGCCTAGGCGGCGGAAAATACGCGCTGAGCACCAAAGGGCTGGGCGAGTTTTGGCTAAAGGGAGGCATGCTCGAATACAAGCAGGTCGTCGCCGGGCAAGAGGTTGTATTCGTCTTTAAAAAAAGCGCGGCACAGGCAGGGTCTGGCGCAAATCCGGTGCAAACCAAATCAGGCTCAAGCAATCCCGCAAAAGACCCTGGCGTAAGGCATAGCGACGCAGGAGCGGACAAAAAAGGCTCGGGAGTATTCGGCGGAACGAAATTCAATATGCTGCAAAACACGAGCGAGGATTATTCCTTTTACCTGCGCGACGACGGCACCTACGCGAGCCGTTTAGAAAAACCCGACTGGCGCACGCGCATCGACGGCACGTATAAGGTCAAGGACGGCATACTAACGATAACCAGCAACGACGACTATGACACGAGCTACTATTGCGAAAATGACGACTGCACCTTTTTGTGGAACTCGATCGGCACGGGATATTATATGTTTCAAGCCAAAATCGCCAGCGAAATGCCAAAAGACTGTTTCTCGTTTCGAAAGGCCAGCTCATCGTCCCTGCACGACTGGTCGGGCGGCAGCGATACCGTAAGCGTAGGCGTGAGCGGGTATTACTGCTTCGACGGCAAAGGGCGCTTTAGCTCGGGCGGATCGTCATACGCTACGGCAAGCTCGGGCACGGCGGGCGGCGGCATAGGCGGAGGCAGCTCAAAATCGCGCAGCGACGAGGGTTCATACACGCTCGATCAAGGCGAACTCACACTCAAATACGACGACGGTACGACCCTGCGCCACAGCTTTTTCTACACTCCGCCGCTCGGCAAAGACAAGAAGGCCATGGCGATCATCGACGGCGACGTTTATCGCTAGGCCCGCGGTCATGAAAGCTTTCATGACTTTGCAGACCAAATCAGAAACCGCATGATGCAGCGGTTTCGCAAAATACTCTCGAAAGGAAATCCATGATTAAATCCAAGATCTTTGCCGCATGCGTTTTTGCCGGAATTTGCGGGCCAAATTTATACGCAAGCGAACTACAGAGTCGATGGAGCATAATCTCAGCCGAATTAAACGGGCAGAGCATGCAAACGGCAGGGCAAAAATGCCTGGAGGATTCGTTTTTTGAAATCAACGGCGACGTCGCAAAATTCACGCTTAGCAATGCAAGCGGCGGCTCGTGCAAAAGCGGCAAACAAAGCTACGAATATAAAAGCCTAGGCGGCAGCAGATACGCTCTCATCGCAAACGGCGCGGATGCGGGTGAGTTTTGGATAAATGGCGATGAACTCAAGCTAAAGCAGCCCTTGGACGGAGGAAAATTTATAGTTTTCGGCTTCAAAAAAGATGCGTCCAACTCCACGGGCGTTGCGACCAATCAGGCTCAATTCAATATGAATGGCGCCAAGCCGCAAAGCGGGGGTGAGCTTGAAGGCAGATGGGACGTCGTCTCCGTTACGACGCAGGGGCAGACGTTCAAAACGGCGGGCCAAAAGTGCTTTGAAGATTCGTTTTTTCAGATTGCGGGCGGCAAAGCGACTGTTAGCATCGTGGCGGCAAATTCCGACGGCTCGTGCAAGACGGGCGCGGGAAGCAGCGGCTATCAGAGCCTTGGCAGCGGCAGATACGCGCTCGATAAAGATGCGGGCGAATTTAGATTAAAGGGCGACACGCTCGAATACAGGCAGGCGGACAATGACATCGTATTCACCTTCAAAAAACGGGCAGGCGGGGCAAGTTCAAGCGGCTCAGCGCAAGCCAGATCAAGCTCAAGCGCAAATCAAGCAGCAAATGCAAAAGACCCTGGCGTAAAACACAGCGACGCAAAAGCCACCAAAAAAGGCACGGGCGTGTTTGCGGGCAAGTGGTTCTTCATAAACACCAATACTGACATATCCTTTTATCTGCGCGACGACGGCACTTACGCGAGCCGTTTAGGAAAGCCCGACTGGCGCACGCGCATCGACGGCACGTATAAAAAAGACGGCAAAAAAATCGTACGAACCGCCAACGACGGCGAGCAAAGCACATATAGCTGCGAGAATGCGGATTGCACGTTTTTGTTGAGCGACGGCGGATACCATCTCTTTAACGCTCAAATCTTGAATGAGGTGCCAAAGGGCAGCTACTCATTCACCTCCGTTGGCTCCATGTCCATTTACAACGCCTCGGGCGATTTGGACGTCGTTGGCGGAGGCGTGAGCGGGTACTATGACTTCGACGGCAAAGGCCGCTTCAGGGACGGCAGTTTGGCCTACTCCTCCGCCGCCATGAGCAATGTGGGCGGCGGCGGAACAAGATCTAGCAGTAGCACGGGCTCATATACGCTGGATAGCGGTGAACTCACGCTCAGATACGACGACGGACGGACGCAGCGACATAGCTTTTTTTACATTCCGCCCACTAGCGAAGGAAAAGCGGGCGGAGTGGTCGTCGACGGCGTGATATATTTTTTGGATGAATAAATTTAGCGCGCAGCCTGGCTCGGTTTTGAATTTATAAACCCCGATTCCAAATACAAGCCGCCAGCCCGTCAAAGCGATCGCTCTAAGATTGGCAATTTAAATTTTGCCTGCGCTTTTACAAGCCAGCCAAATTTATCGATCTGACGGCAAATTTTTATCGCCATGTGATATTTGGCAAGAAGGGCGATGATGGATAATCCGCCCTTTTTTGCAAGGAAACCCGTGGCGTTTTTTGGGAATGACTACCTGGCCGGATGCCATCCGGCCATCATGGAGCGGCTGGCGGCCACCAATCTGGAGCAAACCGCAGGCTACGGGCTGGACCCGTATAGCGAAAGCGCGCGCGAAAAAATCCGCGCCGCCGTGCGCGACGAGCGGGCCGATGTGCACTTTCTGGTGGGCGGCACACAAACCAACGCCGCCGTCATCGCCAGCATCCTGCGGCCCTGGCAGGGCGTGATCGCCGCCGAAACCGGGCACGTGGCCACGCACGAAACCGGCGCCATTGAAGCGGGCGGCCACAAGGTGCTGACCCTGCGCAGCACCGACGGCAAGCTCACCGCGCGGCAAGTGCATGAATACGCGCGCTACTACCAAACAAACCCGGCGCAAGAGCACCTGGTGCAGCCGGGCATGGTGTACATCTCGCACCCCAGCGAGCTGGGCACGGCGTATGCCAAAGCCGAATTGCAGGCCATCTCCCAGGCCTGCCGCGAGCACGGGCTGGCGCTGTTCGTGGATGGCGCGCGGCTGGGCTACGCGCTGCACGCGCAGGTCAGCGACATCACGCTGCCTGACCTGGCCGGGCTGTGTGACGTGTTCTACATTGGCGGCACCAAATGCGGGGCGCTGTTTGGCGAAGCCGTGGTGATTTGCAACGACGCCTTCAAGCCACACTTTCGCGCCCTGATGAAGCAGCGCGGCGCCCTGCTCGCCAAAGGGCGGCTGCTGGGCCTTCAGTTCGACACGCTGTTTACCGGCGGCCTTTACACGCGCATTTGCCACGGCGCCCTGGCGCACGCGCGGCGCATCCGCCAGGCATTCGAGGCCAAGGGCGTGGCCTTTCACGGCGAATCGAACACGAACCAGCAATTTCCCATTCTTGAGCGCCGGCAGGCGGACTATTTCGTGCGCGAATTCGGCTTTGCCGACTGGGAGGAGCTGGACGGCCGCCACGTGGTGCGCTACTGCACCAGCTGGGCCACCACGGCGCAGCAGGTGGATGAGCTGCTGCGGGCCATTGAGCGGCTTTGAGCACAAGCCGTAAATGCTTTTTCAAAGACGATTTCCAGCCAAAAACGCCTGAATATCTTGCGGACCTGATTAATCAACAGAACTGTCATCTTCCGACCAATATCTGACGGATTTCGATCTATCGCGCCGCAGGCGTTTCAACGCCTTTTGCACAAGAGGATGGTTTTTCAATGCGCTATTATTCAGCGCAAAGGCCGTTGATGCCCTGACTTCATCGAATGGATCCGTTGAAGCCTTGACGAGAGCTTTAATGGATTCGGGCGCGTCAATGTGCCCTAGAGCGGCTGCCGCTTCATTCCTGACATAAGGTGATGGGTCATTTTCGAGCGCATCTATCAGCAATGGCAGTCCCTGCTGCACAAAAGGCGGATTTCCGCCTTTCATTTGGCCAAGCAGGAACATGCTCATGCCTCGCAGCACGGGTTTCGCAGACTGACGCAAGCGCTTGGCCAGGTTGAAGCCCCATGCGCCGCCATGCAGCTGAATCTTCATGGCGGCTTGACGCCTCACGCGCCAATCAGGGTCAGCCAGGAACGGCTCCAGCGTTTGCACTTCATAGAGCTGCATGGCCTGAAACAGCAGCATCTCCAGGCTTGATTCTTCTTTCATGTATCAAAGCTGATTCCGCAACCTATCACCCAGGCAACCTTTTCCTATTGGAGATAATGATTTTCATATTATCTACAACATAAGCAAAGCGAGAATATCATGCATAATTACAAACATGCCGAGACAATATTTTTGAATCTATTTGAACTGGCTTGGTGATTCCGTGGCCTCGTCATTTGTGCATGGCGTGGCGCCTGGCGATCTGATGAATTGAAATAGCCGGTTTTTTCATTGACAGACAGCCTATTCGTACACCACAGCCGCCTGCCCTTCGCCCGCTTCGGCGCGCCAGGCTGCAAGGGCTTCGTCGGTGGGCCAGGTGCGGGCCGTTTCGGGCAGCTCGAACTGGGCGATGGCGCCGATGGGGCGGCCTTCGGCATCCTGGCCGCGCCGCTCCACGGCCAGGCGCACGCTCAGGCCGCGCTCCAGCAGGCCGTGTTCGGTTTCTTCGGTCTGCGGCGGGTATTCATGGAGCAGGCGGCGCACATTGGGCGGGGTGGGGCCGACGGCCACGCGCAGGTATTTGCCGAAACGGCAGCGGGCGGCGGGCAGAGGCCAGATTTGCGTGAGCGTGACCTGGTTGCCGCCGGAGAAGCGGTCGGGCTGCACGCGGCCCAGGGCGATGACAAGTTCGTCGTCTTTCAGGCTGGCGGCGTGCTGGCTGAGCAGGGCTTCTTCGGCGCGGGCTTCGATGGCGGCGCTTGGGTCTTCCAGCCTGAAAAGGGCGAGCTTGCCGCGCTGGCCGTTGATGACGCGCAGGCCGCTGACGATGCCGGCGATGAGCTGCGGCTCGCGGCTTTCTTGCAGGCTGGCCAGGTCGCGGCGCACGAACTGGCGCACTTCCGGCCCGGCGGCGTCGAACAGGTGGCCCGAGAGGTAAAAGCCGATGGCGGTTTTTTCTTCCAGCAGGCGCTCTTTCACGCCCCAGGGCGTGACGGCGGGCAGGGGCGGCTCTTCGCTGCTGGCGCCGGGGCCGTCACCCAGGGCGTCGAACAGGCCGCCCTGGTGGGCGTTGGCTTCGCAGGCGGCGGCGTAGTCCCAGGCCACGTCGAGCGCGGCAATGAGCGCGGCGCGGTTTTGCTGGAGGGTGTCGAACGCGCCGGCGCGGATGAGGGCTTCGACGGTGCGTTTGTTCACGCGCGTGCGGTCGATGCGGCGGCAAAAGTCGAAGAAGCTGGCAAACGGCCCGTTTTCGCCGCCCGCAAAGCCTTCGCCCCGGCCTTCTCGGGCGGCGACGATGGCTTCGATGGCCTGTTGGCCGGTGCCCTTGATGGCGCCCAGGCCGTAGCGGATGAGTTTGTCGCTGACCGGCTCGAAGCGGTAGCCGCCCCGGTTGATGTCGGGCGGCTCAAAGGCCAGGCCTTCGCGCAGTGCGTCTTCGTGCAGCGCCCGCAGCTTGTCGGTGTTGTCCATTTCCACCGTCATGTTGGCGCAGAAGAATTCGGCGCTGTAGTGCACTTTCAGCCAGGCGGTGTGATAGGCCAGCAGCGAGTAGGCGGCGGCGTGGCTTTTGTTGAAGCCGTAGCCGGCGAACTTTTCCATGAGGTCAAAGACTTCGTCGGCCTTGTCTTCGCTGATGCCTTTTTGGGCCGCGCCTTCGCGGAAGATGAGGCGGTGGCGGGCCATTTCTTCCGCTTTTTTCTTGCCCATGGCGCGGCGCAGCAAGTCGGCGCCGCCCAGGCTGTAGCCGCCCAGAATCTGGGCGCTTTGCATCACCTGCTCCTGATAGACCATGACGCCGTAGGTTTCGCTGAGCACGCCTTCGAGCAGCGGGTGGGGGTAGATGACCGGCTCTTTGCCGTGCTTGCGGCTGATGAAGCTGGGAATCAGGTCCATCGGCCCCGGGCGGTAGAGGGCGTTCCGGGCAATCAG
>ERZ773075.443-NODE-443-length-32056-cov-71.4655_pt1 | contig 32056 bp, 29 predicted proteins | sample MGYA00580614_ERZ773075 | MGnify/ENA primary metagenome ERZ773075 (study PRJEB29015, sample SAMEA2738021) | human oral metagenome | biome: human oral; feature: human-associated habitat; material: dental | place: China | collected 2043 ...
CCAGCTAACGACCACACTCCACGAAGACCTCTACACCACATCAAGAGACTTGACCGGCGGTAGATGCGTCCCAGGCGAACTTCATGCGAACCGGGTCCTCGAGGTGCGCAGGCTTACCCGGATACTCCGTACCATCCTTGTCGGCGAGGATGAGAGGACTGAAGGAAACCTTCACCCCGGTATTCTGATCCGCGCTCGCACGAGGCGCTACCAGCGCGGCAAAGCTACCCAGTGCGATAGCAGTACGCCGGCGAGCAGAGTCGCCACGTGCTTGCGACGCACAGAGAGGTGCTGTAAGTGCATTCTTTATCTCCGTCATTCATGGGGGACATTCCTGAGTTGTGGGGAAGTGCAGGAAATCAACGAGATCCTATGTTGTTGACCCTAATGATGGGCGTACACTGCACGTTTTGTAACCATTGCGTTGCCGTATTGGTATATTTACTGATCCGATGCCTGGGGTGTGCACACTCTCCTCGGGCCCGCGCGGCCGCTCGAGGGAACCGCCCCCGTTGCGTGCGTCGGGCCTTACCTAATTGCCGTGCCAGCACCTGCCCCGGCCTTCAGGTTTGGGGCCAGGCATCCCCACGTGTTGACAACGGATGACACGCCGTGGGCTACGGTCCGCACCGGAGCATCCCCCCGTCCGCGCCGTCCTTGCATGACCACGTCACTGGTCGTGTTGCGACGGTGCAGCAGGGCGGTTCGGTACGACAACTGGAAGTGAGTCCCGGTGACCAGCCTCAACACCTTCGCCTCGCGCAGCACCCTCGACGTCGATGGCCGCGGTTACGAGATCTACCGCCTCGATGCCGTCCCCGGCCTGGAACGCCTGCCCTACAGCCTCAAGGTGCTGGCGGAGAATCTGCTGCGCACTGAGGACGGCGCCAACATCACCGCCGAGCACGTGCGTGCCCTGGCCGCCTGGGACCCCGCCGCCCAGCCCGACACGGAGATCCAGTTCACCCCGGCCCGCGTCGTCATGCAGGACTTCACGGGCGTGCCCTGCATCGTCGACCTGGCCACCATGCGTGAGGCGGTCGCCGACCTCGGTGGCGACCCCGAGGTCATCAACCCCCTCAATCCGGCGGAGATGGTCATCGACCACTCCGTCCAGATCGACTCCTTCGGCCTGCCCGGCTCCCTGGAGCGCAACAAGGAGCGCGAGTACGAGCGCAACGCCGAGCGCTACCAGTTCCTGCGCTGGGGCCAGGGGGCGCTGTCCAACTTCCGCGTCGTCCCCCCGGGTACCGGCATCGTCCACCAGGTCAACATCGAGTACCTGGCCCGTATCGTCTTCACCCACGAGGCCGACGGCGTCACCCAGGCCTACCCCGACACCTGCGTGGGCACCGACTCCCACACCACCATGGTCAACGGCCTGGGCGTCCTGGGCTGGGGCGTGGGCGGCATCGAGGCCGAGGCCGCCATGCTGGGCCAGCCCGTCTCCATGCTCATCCCCAAGGTCGTGGGCTTCAAGCTCTCCGGTGCCATCCCCGCCGGCGCCACCGCCACCGACGTGGTCCTGACCATCACCGAGATGCTGCGCGCCCACGGGGTGGTGGGCAAGTTCGTCGAGTTCTACGGCGAAGGCGTCGCCGAGGTGCCGTTGGCCAACCGTGCCACCATCGGCAACATGAGCCCCGAGTTCGGCTCCACCGCAGCGATCTTCCCGATCGACGACGTCACCCTGGACTACCTGCGCCTGACGGGCCGCTCCGAGGAGCGTGTCCGCCTCGTGGAGGCCTACACCAAGGCCCAGGGCATGTGGCACGACCCGACCCGTGAGCCCGTCTACTCCGAGTACCTCGAGCTGGACCTGTCCACAGTGGTCCCCTCGATCGCCGGCCCCAAGCGCCCCCAGGACCGCATCGTCCTGTCAGGGGCCAAGGAGTCGTTCAAGGAGGTCCTGCCCACCTACGCGGCCCAGCCCTCAAAGCCGACGCCGGTGACCATGGCCGACGGCACCGTCACCGAGCTCGACCACGGGCACGTCGCCATCGCCTCGATCACGTCGTGCACCAACACCTCCAATCCCTCGGTGATGATGGCGGCCGGACTGCTGGCCCGCAACGCCGTGGCGCGGGGACTGCGCTCCAAGCCCTGGGTGAAGACCTCCACCGCCCCGGGCAGCCAGGTCGTCACCGACTACTACGAGAAGGCCGGGCTGTGGCCCGCCCTCAACGAGCTGGGCTTCAACGTCGTCGGCTACGGCTGCGCCACCTGCATCGGCAACTCCGGGCCCCTGCCGGCCGAGGTCTCCCAGGCGGTCAACGACGCCGACCTCGCCGTGGTCTCGGTGCTCTCGGGCAACCGCAACTTCGAGGGGCGCATCAACCCCGACGTCAAGATGAACTACCTGGCCTCCCCGCCGCTGGTCATCGCCTACGCCCTGGCCGGGACCATGGACATCGACTTCGCCACCGAGCCGCTGGGCCAGGACCCCGAGGGCCGCGACGTCTTCCTGTCCGACATCTGGCCCGACCCCACCGAGGTCCAGGCCGTCATCGACGCCACCATCGACCGCGAGATGTACACGCGCGACTACGCCGACGTCTTCGCCGGCGACGAGCGCTGGCAGGGCCTGGACACCCCCGAGGGGGACACCTTCGCCTGGGACGAGGAGTCCACCTACGTGCGCAAGGCCCCCTTCTTCGAGGGCCTGACCATGGAGCTCACCCCGGTCACCGACATCGAGGGCGCCCGGGTGCTCGCGCTGCTGGGCGACTCGGTGACCACCGACCACATCTCCCCGGCCGGTGCCATCAAGGCCGACTCCCCGGCCGGCCGCTACCTGGCCGAGCACGGCGTGGCCCGCGCGGACTTCAACTCCTACGGATCGCGCCGCGGCAACCACGAGGTCATGATCCGCGGCACCTTCGCCAACATCCGCCTGCGCAACCGGCTGCTCGACGGCGTCGAGGGCGGCTACACCCGCAACTTCCTCACCGGCGAGCAGGAGTCGATCTTCGACGCCTCCCAGGCCTATCAGGCCGCCGGCATCCCGCTGGTGGTCCTGGGCGGCAAGGAGTACGGCTCGGGCTCCTCACGAGACTGGGCCGCCAAGGGCACGGCCCTGCTGGGCGTCAAGGCCGTCATCGCCGAATCCTTCGAGCGCATCCACCGCTCCAACTTGATCGGCATGGGCGTGGTGCCCCTCCAGTTCCCGGCGGGTCAGAGCGCCGAGTCGCTCGGCCTGGACGGCACCGAGACCTTCTCCATCACAGGCCTGACCGCGCTCAACGAGGGCACCACCCCGCGCACCGTCGCGGTCAAGGCGCAGAGGGCCGACGGCTCGGTCATTTCCTTCGACGCCGTCGTGCGCATCGACACCCCCGGCGAGGCCGACTACTTCCGCCACGGCGGCATCCTGCAGTACGTGCTGCGCCAGCTCGCCAGCTCCTGAGCCGGCTTGGCCCGGCGTCGAGCGAGTTTACCGGCAAAAGGAACGTGCACGGTACTCGTCCTGGTCGCCGGCGCCTCGACCGGGCTTGGACTGGCCACTGCGGCCGAACTGGTTGATGACGGGATGACGTCGTCCTGCGCGCCTGCACCCTCCGCCCCTCACGGGGCAGGATCTCGCCAACCGAGCACTGGGCGAGCCGAGCCTGTGGCACTGGTGGTGGGGAGCGCAACCGATGGCTCAGTACCTCTGATATCTTCTGGGCCGCTTCCGAGTGACGGGCATACTGGGGACACTGGGCCACCAGTGGCACCGGAGCGGAATAAAGCGGACGGGGGAGGACAGGCTAGGGTTTCGTCACCTCCGGGGGCGGGGCACCTTCCACTGGCTCGGTTGCCGTCAGGACTTGCTGAGGTAGGCGCAAGCACTGCAATCCGGGATGATCGCGCAATCCTGTGGCTCCGAAGCGGTACCACACCGTCACCACGGAGGCGATCACTGCGGCCGCGCCCTCGAGGCGCAAGGGGGACGTGTCCTCAAACTCGGCGAAGAACAGGCCCTCGGCGGGGAAAGGATGCATAGATACTATGGCGGAGAAGTAGAAACTGAGCCACTGGTAGTCCGCACGCTGCAGCAGGATGCGCTGCTCGGTGACCAGACAACGCACCTGCTGGTGCTCGCGCCACTGATCCGCCGCGAGTCGTTCGGCGGCTCGACGTCTGGCGCTGTTGCTGATCGCGGTGGCGCCCATACCTGCCAGGACGAAGGCTGGCGATCCAAAGAATATACCGCTGGACTGCGTGTAGGACACGGTGGTTCCGTAGAAGCGCGCGTAGCCGGCCGGGCAGTCCACAACCGCAGCCTCGCCGGGATCCAGCACGACGTCCCAGGGCCGGAACCTGCCACCAGGGTCATCGGACAGGAGGCTGATCGCCAGTGCGCGGGCGTGATCCCAGGACTTGTACAGATCATCGCGTCGTGCGATCTCACGGCGTTCTTCCAAGGTGAAGTGGCCTGCACGCCTCCGATGGGCCACATAGACCCGGTGCATATGGTTGATGAACAGAACTATAGCGGTGATGAGGAGGATGGAGTTGAGCGAGCTCAGGGCGACGACGGCTAGCCTCGTTCCCACGTTCCACGAATTCGAGGTCTGCGAGCTGGACTGGTTCAGGAGATTGAACAGCTGCACCAGGAGCCAGCCGATAACTGAGGCCGCCAAGCACAGGATCCAGCCTCGGGCGCCGGTGGCTTGCTTGAAGGGGCCAGGAGTGATGGGCGCGCTGCCTTGAGCATATGAGGATGGATCGGGCATCGGGAACTCCGTTCATGTGTTCTCTGACTACGATAGGGGATGGCGGCGACATGCAACGGCGCTCGCGCCCCGGTTTCATCTGGTACCGACCAGTACTTTCATCTGGTACCGACCAGTACTTTCATCTGGTACCGACCAGTACTGGCCTGTGCTAGCGACAGCGGTTGGCACATACTCCGACAGCAAGATGCTCGTCAGTGCTTTGGTGCTTACCCTGGCCATGGTCACGGGGCTGTCCCTGCCCGATGCCGACTGGCCTGCGTGAATGGATGCCATGGAACTGCTGGGCGGTGTTGGTCGTCGAGACGCTCCGGGGTGGTGCTTCCTCGGCCGAGGGCATGAGCAAGTCATCGAACGTATGGGCAAACCGTGGCGAACATGGTGCGAAACTCAGTGTTCGACAGGTCTCCCATGTGCTGGGCAGTCTCGCAGGGAGTTGTAGAGAATTTATAAATGTTTGTGGAATAAAAGCCTTCTGTGTTCCGTTGCCCTGTAGGCCACACCGGCCGAACAACTAGCTACAACTTGTGAGGAGCAACGTCCATGACCAGCAGCGCTACTATCTCAAACGAGCCCGCCTGTAGCCGGGACCAGCGGGTCGAGGAGGTTGACCTTCTCGTCGTCGGAGGCGGCAAGGCAGGCAAGTCCCTGGCGATGCTGCGCGCCAAGGCCGGCGACAAGGTCATCATGGTGGAGCGGGACAAGGTGGGCGGCACCTGCATCAACGTCGCCTGCATTCCCACCAAGACCCTCATCTCCGCCGCACGGGTCCTCCATGAGGTCCAGGGCTCGGGTGCCTATGGCGTCACCCTGCCCGAGCAGGACGGCGGCACCGACGCCCTGACCCAGGCCCGCATCGACCTGGCCTCCTTCCGCGCCCGCAAGGAGGCTGTCGTGGGCGGCATGGTGGCGGCTCACGAGAAGATGTTCCCCGCCTCCGGGATGGACTTCGTCAAGGGCACCGCCCGCTTCGTGGGGGAGCGCACCGTCGAGATCGCCCTGAACGACGGCGGCCTGCGGCGCGTGCGCGGCGCCAAGGTCCTCATCAACACCGGTACTACGCCGTCGGTTCCCTCGATCGAGGGCCTGTCCGACGTGCGCTACTGGACCAGCGAGGACCTGCTCACCCTGCCCGAGCTGCCCAGTAGCCTCATCGTCCTGGGTGGCGGCGTCATCGGCGTCGAGATGGCTTCCCTCATGGGGCTCCTCGGTGTCCCGGTCACCATCGTCCACGCCGGGCCGCACATCCTGGACCGCGAGGACGAGGACGTCGCCGCTGAGGTGACCGCTGGCCTGGAGGCTCTGGGAGTCACGGTCCTGGCCGGAGCGCCCGCCTCGAAGGTCGCCGCCGCGGCCGACGGGAGCGGCGTCGTCGTCACCACCGCCGACGGTCACGAGGTGAGCGGATCCCACCTGCTCGTCGCCCTGGGACGCACTCCTGTCACCGCCGGCCTCGGCCTGGAGGCCGCGGGCGTGGAGCTGACCGAGCGCGGCTTCGTGCGCGTCGACGACCACCTGCGCACCACCGCCGAGAACGTCTACGCCGCCGGTGACGTGGCCGGAACGCCCCAGTTCACCCACGCCTCCTGGAACGACTTCCGCGTCCTGCGCGACCTCTTCGCCGGTAAGGAGGCCTCCACCACCGGGCGCCTCATCCCGTGGGCCGTCTTCACCACGCCCGAGCTCGGGCACGTGGGCCTGACCGAGGCCGAGGCCCGTCAGGCCGGCTACGAGGTGCGCGTCGCCAAGACCCCGACGGCGGCCGTCCCGCGTGCCAAGACCCTGGGGCGCACCGAGGGCTTCCTCAAGATCATCATCGACGCCCGCGCCGACCTCATCCTGGGCGCCGCGATCATCGGCGCCGAGGCCAGCGAGGTCATCACCAGCATCCAGATGGCGATGCTGGGTGGCCTGAGGTGGCAGCAGGTGCGCGACGCCGTCATCACCCACCCCACCATGAGCGAGGGACTCAACATCGTCCTGGACTCCCTGGGCTGAGAGCCTGAGGACTGGCCCCGCCTGAACGGTGAGACAGATCCGCTCAGGCGGGGTGTACCCCCAGGTTCTCGACGCGCTCGGCCCCCGGCAGCGCCACCAGCAGTGCCCCGGGCACCAGGAGCTTGGAGTGGCGCACACCCGAGCCGATGAGCATGGTGGCCCGCTCCGCCACGGCGCCGTCGATGAAGAGGCGCCAGTCCTCGGGCAGGCCGACCGGGGTGATTCCGCCGTACTCCATGCCACTCATCTCCACGGCCCGCTCCACCGGCAGGAACGAGGCCTTGCGCACGTCGATGCGCTTCTTGACGACGTGGTTGACGTCGGCGAAGTCGGTGGCGCGCACGACGCAGGCGGCGATGCGCTCCTGGCCGGTCCGCTTGCCGGCCACGAGCACGCAGTTCCCGGTCGCCTCAGGATCCAGGTCGTAGTGCGCGTTGAGGGCGTCGGTGTCGGAGTGGGACGGGTCAATGGGCACTACCTGCGCCTGACGGGCCAGGTCCGCGCCCTCGGGCGAGGCCGCCTCCAGCGCCCGCAGCGCGGCGGCCACGGGCTCGGCGAGCAGGTCAGTATGCTCCAGCGCCGGCTGCCAGCCGATCTCCGCGGCGAAGACATCAGCCGGATCACGAAGCTCAGTCATTCCTTCTCATCCTTTCGACGACGTGGAGCGCCTCTCGATGCGCTCGGCCAGACGGGTCCTGACCCCGGGCCAGTGCTCCGGGGTGATGGCGAACATGGCCGTGTCGCGCGTGCGCCCCTCCTCACCGGGAGCCAGGGAAGGCTGCCAGGCGCGCAGGACCCCCTCGAAGGTCGCCCCCAGTGCCGCGATCGCGCCGTGAGCCACCTCATTGCGTGCATCGGTCTTGATGTCCACGCGGTCCACGCCCCAGTCCTCGAGGGCCTGCGCCAGCAGCAGGAGCTTGGCAGCCGGGTTGACGGCGGTGCCACGAACAGTGGGGGAGAGCCAGGAGGAGCCGACCTCGACGGCGAAGAGCCGCCCGTCCGGCATCCACCGGGGCGTCAGGTAGGCGGTGTGTCCGACGACGCGGCCTGTGGCGACCTCCACCTGCGCGAAAGGCGCGTAGGTACCCGTGTCCCGGCGGGCCAGGCTGCGGGCCACGTAGTCCTCGACCGTCTCCGGCGTCGGCACCGTGGCGAAGGGGCTCGTCGCAGCCGCCTCGGCGGCCAGCTGCAGTCCGGGAACGTGCTCGGGAGTCAGCGGTTCGAGACGTACGACGTCGTTCGCAAGTGCATCGGAGGACAGGCTGGAGGAGGAAAGAGGGTACCGGGCGGTGCTCATGTCCCGATCATGCCAGCCGCAGCGCGGTCATCGTCGGGATGCTTCAGCATGTGGTCTCATTGTCCCTGTGCCGCATGTCATCTTTCCGAGTCTTGTACGATGTTTAATCAAAAATATTGAAAAATGCAAATTTTAATAGTAAATGTGTCATATTTTGAGATCCTCTTGCTGTGGCTCAAGACTGGTTGCTTGAATATCTGCAACCGCTTGGTTCGCGTATCTTGCGGTCCTGATGTATTTTCGGGCGGTTTCGTTTACTTGATGAAAGGGGGTGACTTTAGCGATGCAGAAGGTCGACAAAATTGTCAGCAAGCTCGAGGATGATAAGACTCGGGTGTTCGCTGCTATGATGATGGGGTGGAACCACGGCCCCGCGCCGCAGTGATGGTGGCTGGAACCGTGTTTCTGTGCACATGATTAACTTGGTGAACGTCGGAGGTATGGGAGGTTAGAAATGTGTCATCAGAACATTCAAGATCATTTAAATGAGTTGAATACTCATCTGAGTGGTCGTCCTATATCTCCGGCGTTCGCCGAGAGGTTTCGTTTTTTATGGGATTCGCTCGATAGTGGAGTCGATTTTTCCGGGCGTTCCGTAGGTGCTCCATATTATGTGACAGACATGGGTGTTAGATTGTTTGATGATCCACGTCTATTTTATGACGCTCATCTAAAACTTGCCAACACCGAGGCAATTCCGAGATCCGCTCTCAAAGATTTTATTCACAAGTCCAAGCTCGATAATCTAAAGCATAGGATTGATGCAGCCATTCTGTTTTTTGGCGACTACGAGACCGTTATTGATGCTATTCGTGAGCGTTCTTCAGAGATACTTGGATCCGGTGACTACGAGTTGTTGATATACTGTGGTGTGGTAACTGGTGCGTGTGGCGACGTGAAAGCGATAGAGTTTTTTGATGAAGCTGAATGTGTCGCACATAATCCAACGAATGCCTATGCGGCAGCACATCGTTCGGCCGCATTTGAAATCAAGAAACTTTCGGCATCCAACAAGGCGTTACAACGATTGAATATTGCTGGCGAGCGCTACGTTTGTTCGAATAATTTTCGACAAATTTTAGATCAGGCATTGATGTATAATCTCATGGCTCTCGGATACCTCAAACTAGGGGATCCTCGATCTGCGGAGTTCATGGTGAAGGCGTGTGAATGCCTAGAATCTTCAAGTGTGTGTCGAGAAGATTTTGATTTAGATACATGGTCGATGGCAGGTAGGTATCGAAGTCAAATAGCAATTAATCAGGCGCAACTACGAGTGGCGTCTAGTAAGCCTCTTGATGCTTTGAAGATCTTGAAGGACAACATTCGGTTTATTTATGAAGAATCGTATGAATATTTCCCTGAGGCATTGGCTGAGTATTGTTATGTTATGTACTTAAATGAAGAGTATGATGCTGTGCTTGATATTGGGCCAGATGCCTTCTGGCGATTCCAACAAATAGGATCTTTAAGTGCCATGAAATCGGTTCGTGAAATTATGGCCGCATGTCATTTTAAGTTAGGATCAGAGGGTAAGGCTGAGAGAGTGGTTGAAGTTTTTGAACGTGATCCTTTGGGGTTGGAAGGAATCTATGGCCTCATTTGATGAGAATCTGTTGCTGCTGCGTGCTTCCCGTCTGGTTCGCTCTTTCGGGAAAAAAGACAAGACCTTCGTCGCCGTGGAGGACGTGTCCCTGGATGTGGAGGCGGGTCAGGTTCACGGCCTGCTGGGGCCCAACGGCGCCGGTAAGACGACGACGGTGCGGATGTGCGCCACGCTTCTGGCTCCGACATCGGGCGAGGTCTGGGTTGAGGGTATCGACGCGGTGCGCCATCCGGAGCGGGCCAGGTCTCGGCTCGGCCTGGTCCTGGGCGGTGAGCTGGGTTTCTATCCGAGGGCCACGGCGCGCGACAACCTGCTGTTCTTCGCCGACCTGCAGGGGCTTGATGCCCGACGACGACAGAGCTCGGTCATGGACGCCCTGGAGCGTGTGGGGCTGGCCGAGGCGGCGTCCCGTAAGACCGCCGAGCTCTCTCGAGGGATGCGTCAGCGTCTTCACCTGGCTCGGGCGCTGCTCGGTTCGCCCTCGCTCCTGCTGCTGGACGAGCCCACCATCGGCCTGGATCCGGACGTGGCGCTGCAGGTACGTGACCTGGTGCGTGAGTTGGCGCAGCGAGGAACCGGGGTGCTGCTGACCTCGCACTCGATGCCAGAGGTCGAGGAATTGGCCGACGTCATCTCGGTGATCGGTGCAGGCCGGATCGTTGTGCGCGGCGGCGTCGGTGACGTGTCCGCCTTCGCCGGGGTGAGTGCCACAACGACCTTCACGCTGCTGGCCCGTCACGGGGACGCTGTTGAGGCGATTCGCGGTCGTCTGGGGTCGCGGGCGACAGTGGATCAACGCGCCTCCTCGGCCAGGTGGGCGGTCACGGTCTACTGGGCAGCCGAGGCTGCTGACACCACCGACGCGGACGAGCGGGTTCGACAGGTCCTGGCCGAGGCCGGCGTGGGGGTGCCGTCGGACCTGGTGACGCGGCCGGCCTCGCTGGAAGAGGCCTATCTGGCCCTGGCAGACAGGCTCGTCCGATGAAACGCCAGCTGAGGATGACGGCCTTTCACGTCCGTCAGTTCGTCTCGGTGCCCTACTTTATCCAGCTCATGGTCATGACCACGACTGCGACCACGCTGGTGCAGTTCCTAGCGGCCTCGGCCTGGGGCGGGATCACCCCGATGCAGGGCTGGGTGCGTGGGGGCGTTGTCGGGATGTGGACGACGACGACCTGTGCAGCGGGGATTATCGGCTTTGAGCGGTACAAGGGTACTCTCGTCCACCTGATCTTGGCTCCGGTGGGGGCACTGCGATCGCTGGCGGCCGTGGTATGTGCGGCGGCCTCCTTCGGGCTGGCCGCCTTCCCGGTGGCCTGGTGCACGTGGGCGCTGCTGTCGGCGTCGGTGTCCTTCACGGGGCCGGGATGGGAGGTCTGGGCACGCCTGGTCGTGGGTGCTCTCATGCTGCTGGCCGGCTGCGTGGCCCTGAGCCTGGTCATCGCGGCGCTGTTCGTGCTCACTCCCAACGCGATCCAGTACGAGGGGCTGCTGCTGGTGCCGGTGTTCGTTGCCTCGGGCATCGTGTTCACCTCGGCGGCGCCGCCCGCCTGGCTGGCCGCGGCGAGTCGATTCCTGCCGCTGTCGGTGCCCTTCGAGCTACTGCTAGGTCGAGTGACGAGCGTGGCTGCCCTGGGCGGCTGGCTGGTGTGCACCGCCGCGTGGCTAGGGGTCTCCTCCTTCCTGGGGCGACGAGCGCTGCGGCTGGCGACGCGGGCCGGGACCCTGGAGGTAGTATGATGCGCGCTCAGGCTCTGGCCTTCGTCCACCGTTTCGCCTCCGGGGTGAGGGTGTCCTGGGCCTCGTCGACGGCCTTCGCGACCCTGGGGACGGCCGTGGTGACGCTACTGGTGTTGCCGCTGCTGGACGTGCTCTTCGACGTTCTCATGGGCTCGGACCTCTCCGCACCCGACCTGGTGCGCACTGGCTACGCCGCGGTCCTGGTAGCGCTGTCCGTCTCGGTGGCCTCCGGCGTGGTGAGCACCGTGGCCACAGACCGGATGCTGGGCGTCTTCCAAGAGGTTCACACCCGCCGGCGCCTCGACGTCGCCTACTGGCTGGCCGTTGCCGTTGTGCCGGCGCTCCTGGCCGCCTTGACGGCCGTCGTCGCGATCGGAGCTGTCTTCACCCTGTCGCCGCAGCATGATCCGGCGATGCTGGGGCGCGTCATCGTGCTGGCGGCTCCGGCGATCGTGTGCGGGCTGCTTATGGGGATCGCCGCTGCCGGCGTCGGCGTCAGCCTGCCCGACCCCTACCTGGGGACCACGATTATCGCGACGTTCCTGCCACTGCTTACCGGCGTCATCGTGCCGCTCGAGCAGTGCCCCGCCTGGTTGCAGGCCCTGGCCCGGGTAGTTCCGGTCAGCGGAACCCTGACGGTCCTGGACGCACCGGTCGACGCCGTCCCCGTTCTGCTGGGCCGGGATCTCGCGGTCGCCGCCGCGTGGGCCGGGATCGGACTGGCCGTCACCCGCCGAGCCATCACCCGACTCCGGCAGGGCCAACGCACCGACACCATCTGAGGAGATCATCTGAGGAGGCCGGCCTCAGCATGTGGTCTCATTGTCCCCGTGCTGCACGTCATCTTCTTCTCCCCGCGCATCCCGGGCAACACCGGGGCGGCGATCCGCCTGAGCGCCAACACCGGCTCCATGCTTCACCTCGTGGACCCCCTGTTCGACATGGACGATGCCAAGCTGCGTCGCGCCGGCCTGGACTACCACGACCTGGCCAACACGCTTGTCCACGCCACCTGGCAGGAGTGTCTGGAGCATGTCCCTGGGCGCATCTTCGCCTTCACCTCCCACACCGAGCGTCTCTACACCCAGGTCGACTGGCGCGGCGACGACGCCCTCCTGTTCGGTCCCGAGCCCACCGGCCTGCCCCAGAAGATCCTCGACCACCCGAGGGTGAGCGCCCATCTGCGCATCCCCATGGTGGAGGGCAACCGCTCCCTCAATCTCGCCAACTCCGCCGCCATCGGCCTGTACGAGGCCTGGCGCTCCCTGGACTTTGCCGGTGGAGCCTGAGGTCCTGTCCCAGGCCCCGCCGCCTCAGAGCATGCCGGCGGGGCGGATTGCCAGGTCCTCCACAACCGCGTCCAGCGGGGTGTCCACGGCCAGGCGCACGGCCGCGGCCACCGACTGCGGCGCCATATGGTCCGCCGCCCGGTACGCGGGGGTCGCCATGATTCCCTCGGTGCGCAGGCGCGCCGCGTTGAAGGCGTGCAACCGCTCCTGCATGGGGGTGTCCACCCGACCCGGGTAGATCGAGGTCACCCGCACCTTGCCCGCCTCCTCCTGACGCAGCGTGTCGGCCAGGGACTTCAGCCCCGCCTTGGAGGCGGAGTAGAGGGCGTTGCCCGAACGAGGGCTCACTCCGGCACCGGAGTTGATGAACACCGCCAGCCCATGGGCCTCCCGCAGCGCCGGCAGCAGCAGGCTCGTCAGGTACGCCGCCGCCACCAGGTTGAGGTTGAGCACCGCGCGCCAGCGCGTGGGCGTGATCCTGTCGACCGCTCCGGGAGCCTCCATTCCCGCACTGTGCACCAGCACGTCGAGGCTCTCGATGTCGATCCGGCTGATCAGCCTGGCCAGGGCCGTGTCATCGGTCAGGTCGACCGGGCAGATGAGGACCGCGGTCTGCGACTCCTCCTCCAGGGCGAGCGCCAGCTCCTCAAGGTCATTGGTGGAACGGGCCAGCAGGATGAGGTTGTGGTCCCGGGCCAGGTCCCTGGACACGGCCAGGCCGATCCCGGAGGTCGCCCCGGTGATGAGGGCGATGGGGCGGCGCTGGTGGCGGCCGGAGCCCGGGCGCGTGAAACCGCGGGCGGGAGTGAAGGGCACGGACTCGCCCTGTCTACGCCGTCGACCCGACTTGGAGACTGCGGTATCGACCTGGGCGATCTGCGGGCTCACTTGCCGTCCCTGAGAAAGGCTGCGGCCCCGGTCTCACCGGGCACGGAGTAGATGGCGGTGAGCGTGGCCCGGGCGATGCAGTGCGGGGCCATGGTGAAAGCCGCCATGGTGGGACTGGCCTCGTCACTCAGGCCCAGAGTGTTCACGTCCAGGGCGGAGACGGTGAAGACGTAGCGGTGGTCGCCGTCGCCCGCTGGCGGGTAGGGGCCGAACCAGGCGTGGTCGCCTGAGTCCCCGGCCAGGTGGAAGGCGGCGCCGTCGAGCTGAAGATCGCTGGCCCCCGCACCCCGCTCCAGCGAGGTGACCGAGGCGTCCAGGTCCACGATGGTCCAGTGCCACCAGCCGGACATGGTCGGAGCGTCCGGGTCGAAGCAGGACACGACAAAGGACTGTGTCTGCTCGGGGAACCCCGACCAGTTCAGGGCCGGGGAGACGTTGTCATGGACGCCGGTGAAGACATCCGGGATCCGTCCCTGCTCGGTCAGGTCCGCAGAGGTCAGGGTGAAGGTGGGGACCGTGGGCAGGAAGCCGGTGGGTGCCGGCGGACGAGGGCGAGTGAGGTCGGCTGTCATAGGTGTACCTCCAGGCAGGATATGGATGAGGGTGGTGACCTTCCGTGAGGGCACGGCCACCACTGTAGACGCCCCTGCGTAAACCCGTCCCTGTGGATCTCCTGTGGAAGTCCTCCAAGGAGTTTGTCACTGCCTTGAGGATAGTTTGTTACTGCCGGCCCTGATTGATGTCACACCGGAGCGCTATTCTGGACCTCATCATCGAACACTTGTTCGACATGGAGAAAGGTGTCGTGACAGCCGTGACCGCACTCGTACCATCAGGCGCTCGGGACCGCCTCGTCCAGGCCCGCCTCGCCCTGAGACTGGCTGAGGAGCGCACAGGTCTGCGTGACGCAGCAGCCCTGGAGGTGCAACGCGCCGTCTCCTCGGCGCCAACCAGCCCGTCAATGAGCGCCGCGAGTGCTGCGGCCGGCTCGTCTCAGACGGCGTCCCTCATGGCGCTCACGGCCGCACAGGACTCAGGTGCGCTCAGCCTGCAAGGCTCCGCCACCCTTCTCCTGGCCGCCCTCGCTCTGCGCCAGGGAAGTGCTGACTGGTGCGCCGCCGTTGGAGCAGACGAGGTGGGATGGTGCGCGGCCGTCGAGGTCGGCCTCGACCTCGACCGGGTCCTGACTGTCCCTGCATCAGCTCTCGATGACGCCTCCATCCCCACCGTCGTCTCCACCCTGCTCGACGGCGTCGACGCCCTCCTCATCGGCTCCACCGTCGCCGAGCGCCTGCGTCCCCAGCACCGTAGACGCCTTCTGGCTCGGGCGCGCGAACGCGGCCACCTCATCCTGACCTCCGCCCCTTGGGAAGGAGCGCGTATTCTCCAGGCCCACCCCCTGGCCTCCGACACCGGAAGCGAAGACGGAGCCTCTACCCAGGCCCCTGCGGAACCCTCCACCGACGGCGTCGTCATCCCCATCGGGCGAAGGACCTCACGTGCTCCGGCACAAGCGGTGGAGATACCGGCCGGATACCTGCGCCGCCTCACCTGGACACTGACCGACCCTCGGCGCCCACAGACCGCCACCACGGGTGCCCTCACGCTCTCCCTGACCGCCCAGGGCTTGCAGGCCCGGTCCCACGGGGCCGCCGAACCGGCCGCCGGACCGCAGGAGGCAGCCGGATGAGCCGGTCGCAACCGAGCCTGCCACCCGGACTGCCCGCTGCCCGGCTCGTGGCCATCTGGGTCCCCGACTGGCCCGTCGTCGCCCTCACCATGGAGGCCCGCCGGCAGCGCCGCCACCACCGCGCCCACCAGAGTGATCTGCGCCTACTGGACCCAGCCACCGAGCCCGTCGCCGTCGTCGGCGTCCGCGGAGTCCTCGCCGCCTCCGCCCCCGCCCGCAGCGCCGGAATCACCACCGGTATGCGACTGCGCGCCGCCCGGTCCCTGTGCCCCGGACTCACCGTCCTACCTCCCCAGGAGGAACGCGAGGGTCGCGCCTTCGAAACCGTCATGGAGGCCCTCACCTCCCTCCTCGCGGAGCCCATCGTGGCCCGTCCCGGACTGGCCCTGTCCGGAGCCAAAGGACCTGCCACCTGGGCCGGCGGAGAAGAGTTTCTTGCCGCAGCCCTCGTCGAGGCCGTCGCCCAGGAGGCCGATACCGAGTGCCAAGTCGGTATCGCCGACTCCCTGTCCGGAGCCGTCCTCGCCGCCCGCCAGGGAATCATCGTCAAACCGGGACAGACCCCGGACTTCCTCGCCCCCTGGCCCCTAGAAGCGCTCCTGGCATGTCTACCCCTCAGACGCCTGCGACGCGAGGCTCGCCCCCTGCTGGAGACCTTCACCCGGCTCGGCCTGCGCACCCTGGCGGACCTGGCCTCTCTGCCCCGAAAAGACGTCGTCGCCCGCTTCGGCCCCATGGGAGAAAGACTCCACCACCTGGCCGCCGGCACCCACCACGAGGCTCCCGCCATGACTCGACCCGCCCAGGACATCACCGTCACCTCCGATCTCGACCCACCCGTGGAACGCGCGGACACCGCCGCCTTCGCCGCCCGCCACCTCGCCGAGAACCTGGTCACCCGGCTCCTGTCCCAAGGTCTCGCCGTCGGACGCCTCTGCGTGCAGGCCCGCTGCGAGGACGGCGCCGACCTGGCCCGAACCTGGATGCTGGAGACCACCCCCACCACCGCAGAGCTCGCCGACCGTGTGCGCTGGCAGCTCGAGGGCTGGCTCTCCGGGCGCTCCGGGCGACCGCCCTCCTCCGGACTGACCCACCTGAGCCTGACGGCCCTCGAGCTGAGTCCCGCCACAACCTCCCAGACAGGACTGTGGCAAGCGCCCGGCCAACAGGCCCAGGCACGCGCCCACCGCGCCGCCGAGCGCGTGGAGTCCCTCATCGGAGCCGGCACCGTCCAGATCCCCACAGTCGTTCCCGGACGCGACCCGCGCTCGCGGGTGCGCCTGATCTTCTGGGGTGAGGAGGAGCGTGTAGGTGAGCCCTCTGGTGGCGCCTCGGCGCCCTGGAGCGGTTCCCTGCCCGAGCCCTCGCCCTCAATCATCCTGCCCCGGCCGGTTCCTGTGCGTCTCACTGATGCCCAGGGGTGCGAGCTCGGCGTCGACATCCACGGTCAGCTCGACGGCGTTCCCGGCTTCCTGGCCATCGGCGATGATGCCGAGGAAGGTGGTGGCGTCATCGGTGGCGGCGCCAATGGTGGGGGCTTGGAGTCCGTGCTTGCGTGGGCCGGGCCCTGGCCTGTCGACGAGGGCTGGTGGACTCCGCAGGGCCCTTCGCGTCGTGCCTACCTCCAGGTGGTCACTGACGTCGGACCGCCTCGTCTGCTGGTGCGCTCAGGCCGATGGTGGCTCGACGCCGTGTACTCCTGAGGTCGTCGCTGATGATGCGCCCGAGGGATCGTTGGAATGAGCCTGAGGCGGGCGCCGTCGTCCCTGCAGCCACAGAATCGCCAGTGTGGCCAGGCACAACCAGGCCAGTCCCAGGGACCATCCCGCCATGACATCAGTCATCCAGTGGTAGCCCAGATAGACGCGGGAGATGCCCACCAGGAGGGTTGCCCCTGCCGCTGCCATGATCGCCAGTGTCCGGTGTACCACCGCCGTCGTGGACAGCAGGACCATTCCCGCCAGCAGTCCTGTGAAGACGGCCGTGTTGAAGGAGTGCCCCGAGGGGAAGGAGGTGGTTGTGGCGGGCGGGCCCAGGAGGGTGTCGGTTGAGGGACGTGTGCGCCCGAGGATCCCTTTGAGAGCCACTGTCAGTAGGCTGGAGCCAAGCATCGTCAAGGTCAGGACCAGGGCGCGCACGCGGTGTCCCCGCATGAAGAGGAGAGTGGCGCAGAGCGCGGTCAGGACAGTCAGTCCCACGGTGGAGCCCAGGGCGGTGAACACCTGCATGATGACGGTCAGGGCTGGGTGACGTCCGTCCACGGCCCAGGCGGTGACTCCCTGGTCGTGGGGTGCCAGTCCTGTTCCGGCGCTTGTGGTGATAGCCAGCCAGCAGAAGGTCGACAGCGTGATGACAGCGGTCACGGCCAGCGCGCCGGCGCGTCTGGTGCGCCAGGTGCCGGGTAGGTGATCGAGTGAGAGCATGAGGGTGAGGCTATCTATGGTGGTCTGGGTGGGGCTATGTGTGCGCCGTGGGCCGGCTGAGTGGTGTTGCCCGCGCCCACAGCGTTCTGCGGGTAGCATCCGGGCCGAGTGATCGGATCCGGCTCAGGAGGACCCGCGTGGCCAAGCTCTACTTCCGCTACGGCGCCATGAACTCCGGTAAGTCCACCGGGCTGCTGCAGACCGCCTACAACTACGAGGAACGTGGTCAGCGCGTCCTGCTCATCAAGGCGGTGGTCGACACCAAGGGGGAGGACTTCGTGGTCTCCCGGCTCGGGGTGTCTCGCCGTGTGGACCTTCTTGTCGACGCCGATGACGACCTGCGTGCCCTGGTGCGCCGGCGGGCCCTGGCTGGGGCGCAGGCCGTCTCGGAAGGGGGATGGGAACAGCAGGAGACGGTGTCGTTGCGGGAGGTCCTGGACTGCGTGCTTATCGATGAGGCCCAGTTCCTCACGGCTCTTCAGGTGGACCAGCTCATGGAGATCGTGCTGGTCGACGATGTCCCCGTTCTGGCCTATGGGATCCGTACCGACTTCCGCACGGTCAGTTTTCCCGGGTCGCGGAGGCTGCTGGAGATCGCCCACTCCCTGGAGGAGCTGAAGACCATCTGCCGCTGCGGGCGCAAAGCAGTCTTCAATGCCCGCAAGGTGGGGGAGTCCTTCGTCTTCGACGGCGATCAGGTGGCCATCGACTCCGGGGATGTCACCTACGAGTCGCTGTGCGGAAAGTGCTACCTCGCCGCTGGTGGGAGGCTCCTCTGTCAGTGAGCCAGGTTCCGGGGTGGCGCTTGTTCTGGGAGGGATACAAGGCGAAGCGTGATGGGAGAACTGAGAATGTCCCGAGATTTTACTTGTATTGAATGCAATACAAGTGTTATCGTGAAACTATGGATGTCTCCTATGCGCTCATCGCAGACATTGTCGGTTCACGAGAGCTGCCTGATCGGCGACTCGCTCAGCAGGCCGTTTATGAAGCTCTGGGGCGGGCCGCCGAGGGGCTGGCGCTGACGCAGCGCCCGTACGCCACCGTTGGTGACGAGCTGCAGGCGGTCTCGGCAACCCTCACCGATGCTCTTGCTCTCACGGTGCGCACGCACCTGCTTCTACCCGAAGGCCTCGGCCTGCGTTTCGGCGTCGGTGTCGGAACGATCTCCGAGATCGACGGCGTAGTGGAAGGGAGTCCTGGAGGCGCGGCAGCGCACCCTATCCAGGACGGCTCGGCGTGGTGGGCTGCTCGGGAGGCGATCGAGAGGGCTCACGCTCTCCAGGACGAAGGGAGATCGTATGCCCGCACCTGGCTGCGTATCCACTCGGATGCGGAGAACGGATCAGGAGGGAAGTGGGGTGAGCGCGAGGGGCTCGTCAATTCCTTGCTGATCCTGCGCGACCAGACAGTGTTCCGCTTTCAGTCGCGTCAGCGGCGCATGATGGCCGGGCTCCTCATGGGGCAGACCCAGGTCGAGGTCGCTCGTCAGGAGAAGGTGAGTCAGCAGGCCGTATCTGAATTCGCTCGCGGTGTCGGATCCTCCTTGCTGGAGGTTCAAAGAATTCTCGATGGGTTGAGCGAGAAAGGTGGGGGAGAATGACGGCCTTGCTCGTTCTTCTGCTTGCTGCCGCCTCCGCGGTTGACAGCTCCGACTGGGTGGGTGGGAGGTCGTCCCGGGCGCCCGTGAGGGCGAGGCTGCTGGTGGGGGTGCCGGTTGTTGCTGTTCTTGGCGTCCTGGTGGGGTGGCCCATCCTTCATCATGGCGCCGGGGGTATCGTCGTCGTCATCCTGGTGGCCATCGCCTGGTTGTGCTGCGGCCTTGTTCCGCGGACGTGGTGGGAAAGGTTGTCGAGGTTCCGTCAGTGGGAGCAGGTGGGGCGGTGCGGCTCCGAGGGTGGTGCGGATCGGGCGATGCGGCTCGCGCGCCTTGCCCGTGCGGGCCTACTGCTCCTCGCTGTGGCACTCTGCGTCGTTGTGTGTCAGCCGCTTGGGTCTCGGGCCGCCAAGATGACCGCCGCCGTCGGAATCGTCATCTTCCTGGCCGTTCCAGCCAATCGAATCGTCTCCGACATTCTTGCTGTTGCTCGCCAGTCCCCGCAGAAGAATGCGGAACAGGATCATTCGGGGGTGTCAATGCGCGGTGGTCGTTGGATCGGGCCGCTTGAGCGCATCCTTATTCTCCTGCTCGCTTCCGTCGAGGCGCCCGCTGCTGTTGCCGCAGTCGTTGCCGCCAAGGGCGTCATCCGATTCCCTGAGATCAGTAAGGATGAAGCGGGACAGAAAGCCGAGGAGTTCCTGGTCGGCTCCTTCGCCTCCTGGATCCTGGCCGTCCTGGGCGTCGTCGTCATTCACGTCTTCTGAGCGGGAGGGCGGGGAGTCGGAGTATCGGTGCTCAGGCTCTGCCTAGAGGGTTTCGAGGGGCTAGGCAGTGCCCATGCAGTGCACTATGATGCACTGCATGGATGTGAGTGCGGAATCGCTGGCCCATGAGATCGGTGCGCGGATCAAGCAGGAGCGCAGCAGTCTCCGCTGGACGCTCGACCGGCTCGCAGAGGTCGCCGGGGTGAGCCGGCGAATGCTCGTGAAGGTTGAGCAGGGTGCGGTCAACCCGAGCATCGGCACGCTGCTGCGGCTCTCGGACGCACTCGGTATCGGGCTTCCGGCACTCGTCGAGCCCCCGATGTCACGCGCGGCCAAGCTCGTGCGCAGTGGTGAAGGGACTCGTTTATGGAACGGCGACCATGGAGGATCCGGTGTCCTCGTCGCGGGCACGCAGCCGCCCGACGTCGTTGAGTTGTGGGACTGGACCCTCAATCCAGGAGAACGCCATGCGAGCGAGGCCCATGCTGCTGGTACTTGCGAACTGCTGCACATCCAGACTGGATCGATCCTCGTCACGGTCGCCGATGACGTCTACGAGCTCCACGTCGGAGATGCTCTGACGTTCTGCGGCGACGTTAACCACTCCTATGACAACCCGAGCCAGGAACCCGCACGGTTCTCACTCACGGTCTTCGAACCGGGGGTCGGAGCCGCACCCAGAACGGAGACCTTGAATGATTAACCTCATGAGCCCGAACGAATTCCTTGACGCCTGTGCCGTCGAGCCGGCTGTACTCGAGCTGCGCCCCGACTATCGCGTGCAGTTACTTGTTGTTGATGGCCTTTCGCTGAACCTGGGATCTCGAGGGGGTGACGATGCCGCAGATGACCTCATCCGGGCCGCCCAGGACCATGTCCAAGCCCTGCTCGCCGAGTCGACGGTCGATCAGCTGCCGCACATCGCAGCCTGGCGTGAAGCCTACCGGGCATTCGGAGCCAAGCCTCAACGCACCCGCAACAGCCTTGAGGCTCTCACCCGTCGTGCGGATAAGGGGCTGCCTCGGGTCAATGCACTCATCGATATCTACAACGCGATCTCGGTGCTGCATCAGATCCCGCTCGGTGGTGAGGACTTCGCCCTTTACGCAGGGCCGGCGCGCTTGGTCCGCGCCACCGGCCGGGAACAGTTCGACACCACCGCGAACGGTAAGGTCGTCGTCGAGCACCCCGATCCCGGAGAGGTCGTGTGGTGCGACGACGCAGGAGTGACCTGCCGGCGCTGGAACTGGAGGCAGACCCGCCGCACCGGTCTGAGTGATGCTACCCGGACGGCCTTCTTCATCCTCGATGCTCTCGCCCCGGTCGCCGATACCGAGCTGAGCGCTGCTGCTGACGCTCTCGCTCAGGCGCTTAGTGCCCTCGGCTCAGACGTGAGCGTCTCCCGACGAGTGATTGGCGCGCCATGAAGCAACCGCACCAGGAGGGTGGTCCTACCCCGACCCGTCTCGCCGGACTGAGTGCCTTTCCTCTCACACCGCTTCGCGACGACGCCGTTGATAAGGGCGCCTTCATAGGCCTCGTCAAGAGGCTGACTGCGGCCGGAGTCGACTCCATCACCGCCCTCGGTTCGACCGGGTCCTATGCTTACCTCACGCCGGCCGAGCGTGGCCGGGTTGCCCGCCTCGCCGTTGAATACGCCGGACCGACTCCGGTGTTCATCGGGGTCGGCGATCTGCGTACCTCTCGCGTCCTCGCTCATGTGGACAGCGCGCAGGAGGCCGGTGCGGCCGGCGTACTGCTGGCCCCGATGACCTACCAGCCCCTCAGTGACGACGAGGTGTTCAGACTATTCCGCACTGTCACCGAGCACACCGACCTCCCGGTCATCGTCTACGACAACCCTGGCATCACGCACTTCACGTTCACCACGGAACTGTATACCCGTATAGCCGAGCTGCCCGGCATCGTATCGATCAAGATCCCCGGCGTCCCCGCGGACCCGGCTACAGCGCGTGAGCATGTCGCGACGATTCGGGTCGCGATTCCTGAGCACGTCACGATCGGCGTATCCGGCGACGCGTTTGCAGCCACTGGCTTGAATGCCGGCTGCGACGCCTGGTACTCGGTGATCGGGGGAACCCTCCCAACTCCTGCGCTATCGATCACCCGAGCTGCCCAGGCGGGGCGGGCCCAGGAGGCTGCCGTAGAGTCACGACGACTCGCGCCTCTGTGGGACCTGTTCGCCGAGCTCGGCGGGAGCCTACGCGTGACTGCGGCGATCGCCGAGCACCTCGGTCTCGTTCCACCGTCCTGTCTGCCTCTTCCGATCCAGGGTCTCACCGACTCGCAGCGCAGGCAGGTCATCGACGTGGTGACCGGGCTCGATCTTGTCTGAGCGTCGCGAGGATTCTGGCGCGCCAGGTCGGACGACCTGGGCGCTGGCGCGGTACGTGTTCGCGGCCACGCTCGTACGCTCGGCCGATGGAGGTGCGGTGGTCGCCGTCGTGCTGCTCGCCCAGTCCTCCGGAAAGCCCGGATGGGTGTCCGGCATGCTGGGGGCAGCGATCATCGCACCACATCTGCTCGGTCCGTTCATTGCCCGCCGCCTCGACACTGCAGATGACGGCAGAAGGGTTATCGCCGTCTCGGCCCTCGCTCACGGTCTACTGCTCGGGACGGCCGGGCTGCTGCTACCAGTGACGTGGGCCGTCGTCCCGGCAGTGCTGCTGGTCCTTTCGGGAATATTCGGGCCCATGCTCACCGGAGGGGTGAGCAGTCGATTACCGTCGATCGCGGGGCCGTCGCAAACGAGCCAGCGGCGTGCACAGAGTTGGGACGTCGCCAGCTACGGCGTCAGCGGCACACTCGGGCCTGCTGTTGTCGCATGGATCTCGGCCGCTACTGGCCCGCTGGGAGCGATTCTGATTCTTGCCGCCTCGGCACTCATCGGAGCCGGGGCTGTGCTCGCGCTCCCGAAGCAGACGCCGGCTGCTGAGTCGGGTGCCGTGTCCTCGTCAGCACACGTCCTGATGACGATCTGGCGATCCAGACCGCTGCGCTGCACGCTGGGGCTCACGGTCGTGGTTGCGTTCTCGGTTGCGGCGCTACCGATCTATGCCGTCGCCGTCGCCCCGGCCTTCGGTGGGGCTGCTCTGGCCGGCACCCTGGTTGCTGGGTATGGGGGTGGCGGCCTTGCCGGATCCGCACTGTTGATGGTGTGGCCGCTCAGGGGAGACGCCGACAGGCTCACATCGCTACTGGCCGGAGTGGTCGCCGTAGCGCTGGGCGTCGTCATACCGGTGTCAAACCCCGTCCTGACGATGATTGCGTTCACCATTGTCGGTGACGCGAACTCCCTGTTCTTCGCTGCGACGTTGGCGGCTCGCAGCGAGTACTCGCCCCTTGAGTCACGGGGGCAGGTGTTCATCTGGGTGGGGGCCCTGAAAATCGCGGCGGGATCGGCTGGTACAGCGGTTGCCGGCGCGCTTGTCGGCGCTGCGGTGTGGCTTCCGGTCGCTGCTGCTGCCGTCCTATCGGCCGCAAGTTCCCTCTGGAGCGTCATGGAGCGCCGGCGGGCAGGGACGGACTGACTGACTGGGGGAGCAGCTTCAGTTTCCCCGGTTTTCGTTGTTATCGCGGTGGTTTGTGGGGTTGGTTCGTCGTGCGGTTGGTGGGGATGGGGTTATACTGTACATATGTTCGAAGGCGGTGGGCTTCCTTGTGACCCGGCCGGTGGGGCGGGCGCGCCTGGCGGGGAGCCGACGCCGGAGCCTGGGTTCCTGATGGGGGATGCGGCCGGTGTGCTGGCGTCCCTGGGTGCGGGCAGCGAGCTGGCCGGTGTGGTGGAGGGGCTGCTGGCCCGTCTGCTGGTGACCGCCCAGGACGCCGACGACGGTGATGGTGGTGCTGGCACCCGGGACACCGCCGGCGGCGCTGCTGCTGCTGCTAACGGTGAGGACGCTGGTGCTTGCGGCGATGGAAGCACTGGCCAAGAGGGCTTGTTCGCTGGTGAGCCTGGTGGTGACGTGGCTCTGGTGGCTGTTGCCGAAGAGTGCCGGACGGTAGGTGTGGAGGAGACCGGCCCCTCGGGGCTGATGGCTCTGGGGGCCTTGGGTCTGGGGGAGCTGGCCGCGGCCTGTCGCCGTCTGGCGGCCTGGGCCGCCTGGGGTGAGGCCCTGGCGGCGGCCTGCCTGACCGGGTGCACTGAGCTGTCGAGTCATCCGGGCCAGTGGGGCCCGCGTGGCCAGGTCTCGCCGGTGGTGGGTTATGAGGAGCGGCGGTTCAATGCCACCTGCCTGCTCTCCGCCCGCCTGGGTGTCTCCCGGGCCCAGGCCGGCCAGATCATCGACCACGGTCAGGCCCTCATGAGCGCGGGCTTCGCCCCGGTCGAGGCCAGGGAGCGCTGCGGGGTCCTGGACTCGGCGAAGGCCTGTCTGGTGACCCGCCGCCTGGAAGATATTTCCGTCCCGGTGGCGTTGGCGGTTCAGGACAAGGTTCTGCCTCAGGCGCCTGGGCGGAGCGTGTCGCAGGTGGGGCGGGACCTGGACCGAGCCCTGATGGAGATCGACCCCGACGGCCACGCTGAACGAGCCCAGGCCAACATCTCCAGGCGGTGCGTGTCGCGCCCCAAGCCCGCCGGCGAAGGAATGTCCCAGGTCCGGCTGCTGCTGCCGACCATGGACGCCCTGCTGCTGGACGTCACCCTGGACGCGATCGCCGCCAGCGCTCGGGCCGCCGGCGAGCAGCGCACCCTGGGCCAGCTGAGAGCCGACGCCATCACCGCGATGACCCTGTCCACGCTGCGCACCAGCCAGCAGGCAGCCTTCAGCCGGCCCGCCCCGGGGGTTTCCGGTGAGCGGGCCGAGGCGCAGACCGGCGGGGACAGCTCGCAAGCCCGGGCATCGTTGCCTGCGACATCAACAGGCTCTTGCGCTTCCCAAGACGGCTCGGATACCGATGCCACGGCGGGTGCAGGCCCGGGCAGACTGCTGCCTGACGGAGTACCCCTGGAAGGGCTCCTGAGCGGCTTGAGTGGCCTGGTGGGGTCGGTCAGCCCGTGGTGGACCCCCTCAGCCACCGGCCACCTTCCTCTGCCAGCGGGCATCCACATCAATGTCAACGTCACCGTCCCCCTGACCAGCCTGGTTGGTCTGGCCCCACCAGGAGACGGCCCCACCGGCAGCAGCGATCCCGGAGACGGCGAGCGTACTGACGCCCCTGAGCCCGGAGAGAGAGCTCTGCCCGCCGTCAGCGGCAGGAGTCTGCCCGAATCCAGGCAGCCCCTCTCCACCGGGACATCCGCCCTGGCCTCTGCCGAGTCTGCGCAGGTCGCGGACGTCTGCATCGGGTCGCGGCGGGTGGCGGTGCCGGCCATGACTGCCTGGGCCCTGGCCGCCGGCGGGACCTGGAGGCGCCTGGTCACCGACCCAGCAAGCGGAGTCGTGATCGACGTGGGCCGCACCCGCTACCGGCCCCCGGCAGGGCTGGCGGACCTGGTACGCGCCCGCGACAAAACATGCGTCTTCCCCACCTGCCAGGCCCCGGCCTCCCGCTGCGACATCGACCACCTCACCGCCTGGAGTGAGGGTGGGACCACCAGCCTGGACAACCTCGTGGTGCTCTGTCAGGCCCACCACCGGCTCAAGCACACCCCCGGATGGGCCCTCACCAAAGACCAGGACAGCGGGACCCTGTCCTGGCACACCCCCGACAAGACCGTCTACCAGCGCCACCCAGACGGCACCATCAACCGTCTGCCCCGCAAGACCGGCCCCCACCAGCACCACGTCCCCGGCGCCGTCGTCCCAGCCGACCTGAGCAAGCAGATCGGCCCCGAGATCATCGACCGACTCAACACCGCCCTCAACCACACCCAGCCCAGCAACGGCGGTGCCCGCCTCGTGACCCGAGGCCCCCGCCCCGGCGAAAAGGCCGGAGACTACGAGACCACCCCCTACCCCCAGGCCGCCCACACCCTCGGACTGGCACCCCTCATCGACCAAGCCCCACCCTTCTAACACTCCAGGTGCCACTGATAGTCATGACCAGCCGACACCGCTATGCCGAGCTGCACGCTCACTCCACCTACTCCTTCCTGGATGGAGCCAACGAGCCCGATGACTTGGCCTCAGCCGCCATCGAGCTTGGTCTGGAGGCCCTCGCCCTCACCGATCACAATGGTGTGCCCGGAATCGTCAAGCATGCCCAGGCTGGTCGTGCTCACGGTCTGCCCACTGTTCACGGCACCGAGCTCACCCTGGCTGACGGCTCCCACCTACCCGTCCTGGCTCGCAACCCTGCCGGGTATCACCTCCTGGTCTCAGCCATCTCCCAACACAACCTGGATGCTGGAGAACGCCGAGATCCCGCTCATGACCTGCCCACTCTTGCCTCAGCCCTCCGTGCCGTCCCCACCAGCCATACCGGGGGGACTTCCGGAACCTGCCTCATCCTCACTGGTACCGTCAACGGCCCCCTGCGCCGGGCCCTGGGTGATCCCCACCGCCCCGGAACCTGGGACCTGGCGGCGGCAGACGCCTGCCTGGGTCATCTCGCCGAGCTCTTCGCCGCTCCCGACCGCGGCCGCCCAGTCGGATCCAGCGCCACGGCCCATACAACACACGTGGAAGAAGGTGGCCACGTGGAAGGGGATGCTGCCGTCGGCCTGGCCGTCGAGCTCACTCTGGACGGTGGACCCACCGACGCCGCTCTCACCAAGATCCTGGCCCGACTGGCTCACGCTCACCGGTTGCCGCTTGTAGCCACCGGCGCGGTGCGCTGTGCTCGCCCCACCGACGCTCGTCTTGCCGACGTCCTCACCGCGACCCGTCTGGTCACCGCCCTGGAAGGAGCCCGCGGTCACCTTCCTGCCATCGGTCGCTGGCTACGAGGAGCCCAGGACATGGCCAGACTCCACCGACGCAGTCCCGACGCCGTCGACCTGGCCGCAGACCTTGCCTCCGACCTCGCCTTCGATCTGTCCCTCATCGCCCCGGACCTGCCTGATGCTGATGTTCCGGAAGGGTATACCCCCACCACATGGCTGCGTGAGCTCACCCGCCAAGGCGCTACCCGCCATTACGGCACCCCACAGGAGCACCCTCGGGCCTGGGAGGTGCTCAACCACGAGCTCGACGTCATCGAGTCCCTGGGCTTCCCCGGCTACTTCCTCATCGTGCACTCCATCGTCGAGTTCTGCAGGCAGTCGGGGATCCTGTGCCAGGGAAGAGGGTCCGCCGCCAACTCCGCAGTCTGCTACGCCCTGGGAATCACCGCCGTCGACGCCGTCAGACACAAGATGCTCTTCGAACGGTTCCTGTCTCCGGAGCGAGGCGGTTACCCGGATATCGACCTCGACATCGAGGCCTGCCGTCGAGAGGAGGTCATCCAGCACGTCTACTCCCGCTATGGGCGCGACTGCGCGGCCCAAGTCGCCAACGTCATCTCCTACCGCCCCCGATCCGCTGTGCGCGACGCCGCCCGAGCCCTTGGGCACCCCGCCGGCGTGCAGGACGCCTGGGCCAAGGAGATGGACCGGTGGGCCACGGTGCGTCCCGGAGGACTCACAGGGCGGAGTGATGAGGTTCCCGCACCGGTCCTCGACGTCGCCGAGAAGCTGCTGCGCCTACCCCGTCACCTGGGGGTCCACCCTGGGGGCATGGTCCTGTGCGGACGCCCCGTCACCGAGGTCTGCCCGGTGCGCTGGGCCACCATGGACAATCGCTCCGTCCTCCAGTGGGACAAGGACGACTGCGCCGAGGCCGGCCTGGTCAAGTTCGACCTCCTAGGCCTCGGATCACTCACCGCCCTGCGCCTGGCATTCACGACTCTGGCCGAGCGCGGCCAGACCGTCCCCGACGCCGTCGAGGAGGGAGAGCTGCGCACCTCCCAGACCGGCCGCCCCTGGGGGCTGCACACTCTCCCCGAGGAGGACCCAGCCGTCTACCGCCTGCTCACAGCCGCTGACACGGTCGGGGTCTTCCAGGTCGAATCGCGCGCGCAGATGGCCACCCTGCCCCGCCTGCGACCCAAGGAGTTCTACGACATCGTCGTCGAGGTCGCCCTCATCCGCCCCGGCCCCATCCAGGGCGACGCCGTCAACCCCTACATCCGCCGCAGGCTGAAGCGCGAGGAAGTCACCTACCTGCACGACTCTCTCAAACCCGCCCTGGCCAAGACCCTGGGCGTACCGCTCTTCCAGGAGCAGCTCATGCAGATCGCCGTCGACTCCGCGGGGTTCAGCCCCGCCGAGGCGGACACCCTGCGTCAGGCCATGGGGGCCAAGCGATCCATCGAACGCATGGAGGCCCTCCATGATCGGCTCATAGCCGGTATGAGGGGACGAGGAATCGATGAGATCACCGCTGAGAAGATCTATAGCAAGCTGAGATCCTTCGCCGAGTTCGGCTTCCCCGAGTCCCATGCCTTCTCCTTCGCCTACCTGGTCTACGCCTCGGCCTGGCTCAAGGTGCGCAAGCCCGAGGACTTCTACGCCGGAGTCCTCGCCGCCCAGCCCATGGGCTTCTGGTCCCCGCAGTCCCTCGTGGCCGACGCCCGCCGCCACGGGGTGCGCGTGCTACCCGCAGACGTCAACCGCTCTCTGGCGCAGGCCACCGTCGAGCAGAGAGAAGACCGCCGGGAGGCAAACCGATCAGATCAGTGGGAGCCACTGGTACCCCATCCTGCCGTCCCGTCATCACTTGACGTCCACGACGATCTCGCAGTGCGACTCGGTCTGGCTCCGATCAAGGGACTGGGGGAGCGGCTCGCGCAGGCCATCGTCACCGAGAGATGCGCCCACGGCCCCTACCAGGACCTGACTGACCTCGCCCGGCGCGTGAGTCTGAGCCGTTCCCGCCTTGAGGCGCTGGCAGCCTCAGGGGCCTTGGACAGTCTGGGAGTGGAGCGCCGTCGGGCACTGTGGGCCGCCGGGGTTCTGTCCGATGAGCACGGTCAGATCCGCGGGGCCTCCCGTCGGGAACAAGGTGCATGGTTCCAGCCCACGCTTGCGGGCACCGCCGTCGGAGCCATCGCCCCGCCCCTGCCGATCATGACCGGTCGTGAGCGACAAGCAGCTGACCTGAACCTGACCGGAGTATCCACCCAGGGCTCGCCCCTGACATCTCTGCGTCCCGGACTGGCGGCGGACGGCGTGCTGACTGCGGCTGACCTCTCCGGCCAGGAGCATGGGAACCGGGTGCGGGTTGCCGGTGTCGTCACCCATCGGCAGCGACCCCATACGGCATCCGGCATGATCTTCCTCAACCTGGAGGATGAGACCGGCCTGCTCAACGTCGCCTGTCGAGCCGGCATGTGGCGCCGCTACCGCAGCATCGGCAGACGCGCCAGCGCCCTTATCGTGCGCGGTACCGTGGAGAGGGGCGACGGCGTCGTTGCCCTCATGGCAGAGCACCTCCAGGCCCTTTCCGGCGTTCCCGTCACCGGCAGCCGGGACTGGTGCTGAGCGCCTGAGTGGACGTCTACTCTCTGCGGGAGGAGTACGCGGGCAGCTCGCCAGTGACCGGAGCGTCCTTGGTATGCAGCTCGGAGTAGACGGACCAGGCCACGCTGATCAGCGGCACCGCGACGATCGCCCCGAGCAGTCCGGAGGCGTAGGTACCCAGAGCCACGCCGATGATCACCACCACCGGGTGCAGCGACACCTGCCGGCCCATGATGAGGGGCTGAAGAATATGCCCCTCGATCTGGCCGATGCCGGCTACTCCTACGCCGACGACGATCATGGTGACGAAGCCGCCCGAGGCCAACGCCACCACCATGGCCACAAGCATCGCCAACGGTGCACCGATGATCGGGATGAAGGCGCCGATGAACACGAGTACTGCCAAGGGGGCCGCCAGCGGGATCCCCACCAGCTGCAGAAAGATCCCGGCCATGATGGCGTCGGTCAGTGCCACCAGCACAGTGCCGCGTGCGTACCCGGCGAAGGTGTACCAGCCCGCACCCGCAGCCCGGTGGGTCGACTCGCGCATCGTGGCGGGCAGCTCGTTGAGGAACCAGCGCCACATCCTCCCCCCGGAGGCGAGGAAGAAGATCGTCACAAACAGTGCCAGGGCCAGGACCGTGAGCACGTCAACGACTGCGCTCGCGTTGGAGACGACTTCAGAGGCCAGGGAAGGGGCGTTGGACTGCAGATAGTGCTGCCCCTGGCGGAGCCAGAGCTGGAGCTGGTGATAGACCTGCTGCTGCGTCAGATGAAGCGGACCGCGCTCCAGGAACTCCATGATCGTGTCGAGGCCGTCACTGAACTGGGAGGCCAGGGAGTTCCACTGGCTGGTGACCGAGGTGACCACGTAAGTCACCAGTCCGGCGATCGCCCCGATAGTAGTCAGTAGAGCCAGAAAGGTCGCCGGGTAGCGGGGCATGATCCTGGCGAAGAGGTTGACCATCGGCTGGAGGATAGAGGTGAACACCAGCGCCATGAACAGTCCGATGAAGACTGGGATCACCTGGGAAGTGGCGTAGAAGACAAGACCGATGACAATGATGATGCCCAGTCCCAGCCAGGCCCCTATGCCGCCTTGCACCAGCCAGGAGGGGAGGGAGCTCATGACAGAGGAACGAGTCGTCACCGTTTCCGGGAAGGACACCGACGGCGCCACCCGGACGTGGGTGGTGGACACAGGAGGAGCGGAGCTCGTGGTCGTCTCCTCGGCTGCGATGGGCTCCCAGTGCAGCTGGTAGTCGCGGTCCGCCTGCCTGCGCCTCTCCGCCCAGTCGATCCCCCGATCCAGGACCGAGCGAGCACTTCTGAGCCGCCCAAGAAGGCCACTGCTGCTCACTCGGGACGACTTCGTTCCCGAATCAGGTGTGCTACCCGACTGGTGGGAGCTGGAGCACTGCGAGGACTCGGGAGCTCGAACGGGCACGTCCTCTGACGAATCTTCTGACGGAGAGCTGCTTGTTGCCATGGGGTAAACGTTCAGTCCTTCGCTGGTCATCGGGCTGACGAAACACGGACAGCCTACTAGCGTGGCCCCATGACCGCCCCGAATGTCAGCAATCCGACTCGCTCCGCCGCGACGGCGAACCAGGTGCGTCTGCCACGCACCGCTGCGCTGGGACCGGGGCGGGGAGAACAGTCACGGCTCCTCATCGACGCTCCGGCCGGGGCCGCGGAGATCTACCTTCACGGCGCCACCGTGACCTCGTGGGTGCCACGCGGTGGGGCAGAAGTCATCTTCACCTCACGGCAGGCGGTCTTCGACGGCGCTACCGCTATTCGTGGAGGAATTCCTCTGTGCCTGCCCGAGTTCGGTGCCGGCATCAACGGAGATGCCGTACCAAAGCACGGTTGGGCGCGCATCGCCCCCTGGCGACTGCGGACGGTCACCAGTACCGATGACGGCGGCGTCCGTGCTCTTCTGAGTGTCAGCCGCGATCACCTGACGGCGCTCTGTGAGATCCAGATCGGCGAGACTCTTCGCCTGGGCCTCAGTCTTCGCAACGATGGGACCGAGCCCCGCACGGTAGAGGCTGCTGCCCACACCTACCTGTCGGTCCACGACGTCACCGCCAGCCTCGTCAGCGGACTGGCCGGTGCCTCCTACAGTGACAATCTGGCTCGCAGTCCGCAGGAGCTCCGCCAGGTGCAGGACGGTGACGTGAGAATCACCGGACCGGTGGACCGCATCTACGACTCCGCTGAGCCGGTCACGGTGACCGACCCCGGGCACCGACGCGCGATCCATATCGACAAGCGCAACGCCCCCTCCACCATCGTGTGGAACCCCTGGTCAACCTACAGCGCCCCGCTGCCGGACATGGCCGACGACGAGTTCCCCACCATGGTCTGCGTCGAGAGCGGAGCGGTGCGAGAGCACGCACCCACCATCGAGCCCGGGGCGAGCTGGTCAATGCAGGTGACCCTGAGCGTCGAGAATGCCGGAGTGTGATGGGAAGCACTTGAAGGTGGTTTGGTGGCCTTGGTGGCCGTCATGCTAAGTTTCTCTGCGTCGCCGGAGCGAGATCCCGGTGGCACCGCTGAAAGGCGGAACAGACAACATGAGTCCGAGTGGCGGAATAGGTAGACGCGCTAGCTTGAGGTGCTAGTGCCTTATTA
>ERZ773075.444-NODE-444-length-32053-cov-4.34221_pt1 | contig 32053 bp, 20 predicted proteins | sample MGYA00580614_ERZ773075 | MGnify/ENA primary metagenome ERZ773075 (study PRJEB29015, sample SAMEA2738021) | human oral metagenome | biome: human oral; feature: human-associated habitat; material: dental | place: China | collected 2043 ...
CCAACGTGATGTTCACGCTGGATGATTCGGGCTCGATGCTGTTCAATTACCTGCCGGATACGGAGATTAATTTCCAGCTGTACGCCATTCACCCGGGTGAGCCGGAGAAGGTGGGGACCTACGAGGTGAAGGGGGCGCTGCCTTCGGAGTATTATGCGCTGGCCGCACGCCGCCGTTCGCCGGACGTGAACCTGCTTTACTACGATCCGCGGGTTCTGTACCTGCCGTGGATGAAGGCCGATGGAACGCGTGAGCCCAAGGCCAGCCCCGACGCCGCGTACTATTTCTATGGGCACAGCACGGTGACAGTGAATCTGCGTGGCACCTACCGGCTGCGGCCGAATGACCACAAGGTCTGCGTGGGGGCTGCCCGGGGGTGGAACGATCCCTGTAAACAGGATCCCAGTATCAACGCCGTCAAGCCGGCCACGTATTTCCTCTTCAAGGACCGAGAGAGGCTCACGCGTGAGGGCATCACGCCTCGGGAGCGGGAGCGGCTGCTCAACGACGTCAGGAACTACACACGTGTTTCCATTTCGGAGGCGACCTCCTTCCAGATCGATTCCGACGAGCGCACGGACTGCATGAAGGCGGCCAACGGTGTGCGGACCTGCACGCAGGAGCAGGAATACCAGAACTTTGCCAACTGGTACCAGTACCATCGCTTCCGTCACCTGCTGGCCGTGGGCGCGGTCAGCGAGGCCTTCGCGCGCCAGGTGGGTAGCGACGTGCGCGTGGGCTATGGGCGCATCAACAAGGGCTCCACCTCCGTCGATGGCCGTGACACGGGCGTGGTGGAGCGCGGCGTGCGCCGTTTCCAGGGAGCCGACAAGGACAGCTTCTTCAACTGGTTGCAGAGGGACGTGCACCCTTCGGGCGGGACGCCATTGCTGGGGGCCTCGATCTCGGTGGGCGACTATTTTTCGCGTGACGACATGGATGGGCCCTGGGCGGATCAGGGGCCGGACGGGCGCAAGCGCATGCTGAGTTGCCGTCGCTCCTACCATATCCTGATGACGGACGGTCAGTACAACGACCTCAAGACGAGAAAGTTCGAGAACCACGCAGGCATCGAGGATGCTGATGGAACGCCGGGGCCTGTCATTCCGGCTTCGGGCCGCAATGCGCAGTACCAGTATCAGCCGGATGATGCCAGGAACAAGCTCTATCCCAGCCCGGCCAGGAAGACGCTGGCAGACATTGCCATGTACTACTGGAACCGTGACCTGTTGCCGCGGCTGCCGAACAATGTGCCGGTCGATGGTGACAGTCCGTCCTTCTGGCAGAACGTAACGATGTACACGCTGGGCTTTGGCGTGGATGGCAGTCTGCCGGCCGGGACGCCGGAGATCCAGACGAGAACGCTGGAGCGGTTGGCCAGCAGTGAGTTGAAATGGCCGGAAACGATCAATGACGATTCACCGGAGGTCATTGATGATCTCTGGCATGCGGCCGTCAATGGCCATGGCCGTTACGTGAACGTCAAGAACAGCACGAGCTTTCTGGCTTCGATGCGCAAGATCCTGGCCGAGATCGTCAATCGCAACGGTTCGACGGCCGGCGTGGCAGTGAACAGCCGCGCCTTGCAGGCCAACAACCAGAAGTTCGTGCCGTCCTTCATGACGCGCAGCCAGACCGGCAACCTGATGGCCTATGCGCTTGACAGCAGGGGCGAGCAGGGCGCACCGCAATGGAGTGCGATCGACAAGCTGCCGCACTGGAGCTGGCGTCGTGCCATCGTGGGCAACGGCAATACCTCGGGCGAGCGGGCCAGCAAGCTCTACTGGAGTTCTGACCGCCCCAACGATCTGCCTGTGTCCATCAAGACCATGCTGCTGGATACGCTGGGCATTGCACGCAATCAGCATGCCGGCAATGAGGCCGTCGCCCGCGGGCGCCAGCTGGTGGCCTACCTGCTGGGTGACGGCAACTATGAGACCACCCTGTTCAGGGCGCGTCGTGGCGTGCTGGGGCAGATCATCAACTCCACGCCGGTCTTCATCGGAGCGGCCACCAATCAGGGCTATGCCTCGCTGCCCGCCGAGCTGGGCGGCAAGCATTCCGGCAGCAGCACCTACCGGGCCTACCTGAAGGGTACCAAGGGTCGGCAGAACGACAAGGACAAGCTGGTGGTGGTGGGCGCCAATGACGGCTTCGTGCACGCCTTCCGGGCCAGTGACGGGGTGGAGCGCTTTGCCTATGCGCCCTACGTCGTGCTGCAGGAAATGGCTCGGCTGGCCGACAAGCGCCAGACCGGGCAGCGGCTGCTGATGGACGGACCGCTGGTGGAGGCCGATGCCCATCTGGGGGGCCGATGGCAGAACGTGGTGGTCGGCAGCACGGGCGCCGGTCCGAAGGCGGTGTTTGCACTGAACATGACGGGCACAGCGGATGCCGACCTGGCCCCGAAGGCACTGATGTGGGAGCTGGATGCCAGCCGGGATCGCGAGCTGGGCCATGTGCTGGCCGCACCCGAGGTGGGCGTCCTGCGTGACGGCACCTGGGTGGCCGTCTTCGGCAATGGCTATGAAAGCGAATCGGGACGCGCCCAGCTCTTTGTGGTCGACCTGGCCACGGGTGAGGTGCTCAAGCGCCTGGATACCGAGGTGGGGTCGAAGACCGACCGCAACGGCCTGGGGGGCGTGAAGCTGCAGCGTGACGGCAATCAGGTGATCACCGCTGCGCTGGCGGGTGACCTGAAGGGCAACATGTGGAAGTTCGATCTGGCCTCGGGGGATCGCAGCAAGTGGAAGGTGGCCTTCGACCGCCGTCCGCTGTTCAGGACCCAGGATGGGCGTCCGTTCACGGCCGCACCGGTGCTGGTGCCGCACCCGCGCGGCGGCACGATGGTGCTGGCTGGTACGGGCAAGCTCTTCGAGCCCGGCGACGAGCGCTCGCGGGCGCAGGAGTCGCTCTATGGTCTGTGGGATCAGTCGACGATGGTGCAGGACATGGAAGGCGAGGGCACCAATCGGCGGCAGGTGGGCTGGAAGTGGCGCGAGGCGGATCCGGTCGAAGCCAGGTTCCTGGTGACGCGACGCCAGACCGTGTCGGCCGATGGGCGCCTGGCCTACGAGAGTGATCCCGGCAAGGCGCTGAACTGGGCGTTGCATCGAGGCTGGCAGATCCCGCTGGACATGATGCGCAACAAGGGGCTGCGACTCATTGCGGCACCGCAGATGGTCTCGGGCATGGCGCTGTTCGAGACCATGACGCCGGTGGTGGCGGTGGACTATGCCCGGAATCCCTGCGCCGAGCAGGTGAACGTGCCGGGCTTCAGCACCTTCGTCGAACCGATCACGGGGGGCATGGCCACCAAGCAGGTCATCGACACCAACCATGATGGAGCGATCGACAACCGCGACCGGATCGTGTCGAGCTGGGGCGTGGAGAACTGGACCGGTCGTTCGGTGGTCCTGAACGAGGAGCCTCCCAAGCCTTGCAGCACGGCGCCGTGCACGCAGCAGTCGCAGCAGAACATGTGTCCGGAAGGAACCCTGACCAGTGTGGCGATGACGGTGGAGAGCCGCCAGGTGCTGTGTGTGGACGTCCCGAAGCCCACCCGCTGGTGGTGGCGCGAGCTGTCCGTGCCTGATATCACCTACAACGCAGGTGCCACGCCGACGGCGCCTGTTGGAGGGTCTACTCGGGGAACACTGGCCGGAGATGGAGCCCCGGGCGCCACGAAGGGGACTGCCCCCCGCTTCTGAGTCCGCGTATCGCCGCCGCGCAGCCCGCTTTCCGGAGCAGGGCTCGCGGGGCGGCGGCGCGTGCTGCCACCGCCTGTCACGATCTGCACGGCGGCAGTCTGCAACGGCTTGCCTGCGGTCGGTGTCATGAAGATAGTGCCCGGATCATCAGGAAGTCCGCGCGATTACGACGATGCGCGGCAGGTATTCCGGAGAGATCTTCATGGCAGTGAATGGCAGCAAGGCAGGTGGGCACCACGGTGTCGAACATTGTCCCGGCATTCAGGCCGGGGCAGGGAAGGCGGTGCGCCTGGCCCTGTTTCTGATGGCCTGTGCTGGCGCGGGGGCCGTGCAGGCCGAGATCGCACAGCACTCGCTGATTGTGGCCACCCCCCCGGTGGTGGAGCCCAACGTGATGTTCACGCTGGATGATTCGGGCTCGATGCTGTTCAATTACCTGCCCGACACGGATCTGCCCTACCAGATCTACGCCATCCACCCTAGGGAGCCGAACAAGATCGCGTATTTTGGGATTGCGGGCCTGCTGGATTCGCGTGACGGAAACATCCTGTCGGCGCGCCGGCGCTCTTCGGACGTGAACCTGCTGTATTACAACCCGAAGGTGCGCTACCAGCCGTGGATGAATGCTGATGGTACCCGTGAACCGGAGGCGGATCCGGGCGCGGTGCACTACTTCTACAAGCACAACGGCGACATGCGTCTGGACCTGAGGGGTCAGCAGCCGGTTGCGGGAAGCGCGAACCCGATCTGTGCAGCCTCGGTGCGGCAGGGTGGAAAGTGCGTGCCCTTTGTTCGGGGGCAGGCGCCTGCCTATGTGAAACCGGCGACCTACTATGTGCTGACGGGGGTGAACCGGAATGACCCGGCCAGTTACCGGCGCGTGTCGATTGCCGACCATCAGGAATTCGACATTGAGACCTCCGACCGGACCGAGTGCCGGCAGAAGTCGCCTGGCGTGCGTACCTGCACCCAGGAGCAGGAGTACAAGAACTTCGCCAACTGGTTCCAGTATCACCGTTTCCGCTACCTGCTGGCCGTGGGAGCGGTGGGCGAGGCCTTTGCCCGTCAGCTGGGAGGCGATGTCCGCGTGGGCTATGGCCGGATCAACAAGGGGGAAGGCTCGGTCGACGGCGTCGTCACCCGGGTTGTCGAGCGGGGCGTGCGCCGGTTCGATGGCCAGGACAAGACGGCGTTTTTCAGCTGGCTGCAGTCGGTGAACCCCTCCGGCAGCACCCCGTTGCTGGGGGCCAGCATTGCCGTGGGTGAGTACTTCAAGCGTGACGGGGCACAGGGGCCCTGGTCGGATACGGACAGCAAGGGCCAGACGCGTCAGCTGAGCTGCCGCCGCTCCTATCACATCCTGATGACCGACGGTCAGTACAACGACCTGGACAACACTCAGATCGATCGAATCCCCGGCATGAGCAATGCTGACAATGAGCTGGGTCCGGTGATTCCGGCATCTGGCAAGAATCGTGCCTTCCGTTACGATCCGAATGACCCGAACAACCGGCTCTATCGCAGCGCCACGGGGCGCACGCTGGCCGACGTGGCCATGTATTACTGGAACCGGGACCTGATGCCCAATCTGGCGAACAACGTTCCGGTGGATGCCGACAATCCGTCGTTCTGGCAGAACGTGACGATGTACACGCTGAGCTTTGGTGCGGATGGCACGCTGCCAGCCTCGACGCCTGAGTCGCAGGCCAGCACGCTGCAGGACATCGTTTCGGGCAGGCGGTCGTGGCCTGCCGTCGTGAGGAAGGAGTCGGACGAGGCGGTGGATGACCTGTGGCATGCTGCGGTCAACGGCCGGGGCCGCTATCTGAACGTCAAGAACAGTACGGAGTTTCTGGCGTCGATGCGCCAGATCCTGGCCGAGATCGTCAACCGTTCAGGTTCGACCGCCGGGGTGTCGGTCAGCAACCGGGCACTGCAGACCAGCAACCAGAAGTTCGTGCCGTCGTTCATGACGCGTGACCGGACGGGCAACCTGCAGGCCTTTGCACTGGGTGTGGACGGCCGGGAAGGCAATCTGCAGTGGAGCGCCGCCGAGAAGATGCCGCACTGGAGCCGTCGTCATGCCATTGTCGGCAACGGCAGTACCACGGGGGTGCGTGCCAGCAACTTCTTCTGGAGTGTGGAGCGCAACGATGAGCTGCCGCAGACGCTGAAGCAGGCGTTGCTGGATGTCGGCGGTGCGCCCGGCCAGGGTGCGCAGCGTGAGGTCTGGGGGCGGCAGCTGGTGGCCTACCTGCTGGGTGACGGCAACTACGAGACCACACTGTTCCGGCCCCGCCGGAACGTGCTGGGCCAGATCGTCAACTCTGCACCGGTCTTCATCGGCGCCGCCACCAACCAGGGCTATGCAAGCCTGCCGGAGCGCGTGGGTAGCGGGGGCCAGACGGTGGATTCCGGCGCCCGTTCCTACCGTGCCTACCTGAAGGAGCAGAAGGGGGCCGCATCGCGTCAGAAGCTGGTGATGGTGGGTTCCAACGAGGGCTTCGTGCATGCCTTCCGCGCCAGTGACGGGGTGGAGAGCTTTGCCTATGCGCCGAACGTGGTGATGAAGGAAATGGCCCGGCTGGCCAATCGGAACAATCAGGAGCAGCGCTTCCTGATGGATGGCCCGCTGGTGGAGGCCGATGCGCACCTGGACGGCAAGTGGCAGAACGTGGTGGTGGGTACCACGGGCGCCGGCCCGAAGGCGGTGTTTGCGCTGAACATGACGCGCACCGCTGATGCTGATCTCGGAACGAAGACGCTGATGTGGGAGCTGGACGAGAGCCGTGCTGCCGAGCTGGGCCATGTGCTGGCCGCACCCGAGGTGGGGATGCTGCGTGATGGCACGTGGGTGGCCATCTTCGGCAACGGGTACGAGAGCAAGTCCCGTCGTGCCCAGCTCTTCGTGGTGGACCTGGCGACCGGCAAGGTGCTGAAGACGCTGGACACGGGGCGTGGCTCGATGGCCGAACCCAACGGTCTGGGCGGGATCAAGCTGCTGCGCGACGGCAACCAGGTGATCACCGCCGCCTATGCTGGTGACCTGCATGGCAACGTCTGGAAGTTCGACCTGGCTTCGGAGCGGGCCGCCGAATGGAAGGTGTCGCTGGGCGGTCGCCCGCTGTTCACCACGGCCGACCGGCGGCCGGTGACGGCAGCGCCTGCGCTGGTGCCCCATCCGCGTGGTGGCACGATGGTGCTGATCGGCACCGGCAAGCTCTTTGAGACGGGCGACGAGAAGTCACGGGCACTGGAGTCCTACTATGGCCTGTGGGACAACGGCACGCTGGTGCAGAAGCAGGCGCAGGCCGGCGGGACCGTGCAGGCCGCGGGCTGGCAGTGGCGTGAGGGCGAGCCGATTGCCCTGACGACGCTGGTGCGCCGCAACCAGACGCTCACCCAGAACGGCAAGCTGGCCTACGAGGCCGATCCCACCAAGGTGCTGAACTGGGCCACGCACCGGGGCTGGCACATCCCGCTGAACATGATGAGCAATCGTGGGCTGCGGACCATCGCGCCGCCGCAGATGGTCTCGGGCATGGCGCTGTTCGAGGCGATGACGCCGGTGGTGGAGGTGGACTACGTCAGCAATCCCTGCGCCGAGCTGGTGAACGTGCCGGGCTTCAGCACCTTCGTCGAGCCGATCACGGGCGGCATGGCCACCAAGCAGATCATCGACACCAACAATGACGGCAAGATCGACAGCCGCGACATGGTTGTGTCGAGCTGGGGGGTGGACAACTGGACGGGGCGTTCGGCGGTGCTGAACGAGGAACCGGCCAAACCGTGTGCCGATGCCAACTGCACGCAGGCGCCGCGGCCGGGGCTGTGCCCGGAAGGCACGCTGACCAGTGTGGCGCTGACGGCCGACAGCCGGCAGGTCCTGTGCGTGAGCATCCCCGGACCGAATCGCTGGTGGTGGCGCGAGCTGGCCGTGCCCGATGTGACCTATAACGCCGGGGCCACGCCGACAGCCGTGCCGACGGGCACGGTGCCGAGCGCAGCCAAGGGGGGCAGCCCTCGTCCCTGATCAGGGCTGCCGGTTGGTGAAGGTGTCGCAGCGCTGTACCGAGCCGGTTTCGTTGCCGATGCGGAACCAGGCCTGGCGCTGCTGCGAGCTGCCGTGGGTGAAGCTTTCCTGGTTGACGGAGCTGCCGGCGCGACGCTGGAGGGCATCGTCGCCCACGGCTGCGGCGGCATTGATGGCTTCAGCGATGTCACCGGCATCGAACCAGCGGCGTGCCTGCTGCGAATGGTTGGCCCAGATGCCGGCATAGCAGTCGGCCTGCAGCTCCAGCCGGACCGACAGGGCGTTGTAGCTGCGCTGGTCCATGCGCCTGCGGGCTTCTTCCACCTGCTGCAGCGTGCCGGTGAGGTTCTGCACGTGGTGGCCCACCTCGTGGGCGATGACATAGGCCTGGGCCGTGTCGCCGGCAGCGCCCAGCTGGTCCTGCAGCACCCGGTAGAAGGCCAGGTCGATGTAGATCTTGCGGTCGCCCGGGCAGTAGAAGGGGCCCGCCCCGGTGACGCCCACGCCGCAGGCCGTCTGAGTACGGCCGGAAAACAGCACGAGACCCGGTGGCGTGTAGCGAGCGCCATTGGCTGCGAAGATCTTCGTCCAGACATCCTCGGTGCTGGCCAGCACCACGGACACGAAGCGCTTGCCGGCGTCATTCTGCCCGCTCACCTGCTGGGACTGGGTGGTGGTGGGGGTCAAGGACTGCCCGGTGCCAATGTCACCGCCGGCCAGCAGACCCAATAAAGTAAGGGGGTTGATTCCCAGCAGCCACCCGCCAATGAGGATGACCGCAACCGTGCCCAGACTGAGGCGGCCACCCCCCACGCTGAAGGGCAGGCCCCCGCCACCGCCGCTCTGGCCGCGGCGATCCTCGATGTTGCTGCTTTCGCGTTCGTTCTCCCAGCGCATGGCAGATCCCGTGCAGTTTCGTCACGGCGATGATAATCGGGACGCGGTGTTGCAACTGGTTGCGTAAGTTGCCAAACCTCACGATTTGTTCTGTAATGCAGACCAACAGGGCGGCGCACGATGCCGTCCGTGGCTTCCAGGGGGTCCGCATGGCTATTGGGTTTCATTCGGCATGACGATTCGCTGCGACCGGATCTGCCTGCGGGATGGAGGCAGGGACATCCTACGCGCGCTGTCGCTGGACATCCCCTTCGGGGGGCCGCTGTCCATCGTGGGGCCTGCCGGAGCAGGCAAGTCGGCGCTGTTTCGGGTGCTGGCCGGGCAGTTGCGCCCCTATGCCGGTCGCCTGCAGGTGCATGGCCGTGAAGTGGCGCTTGACGGCAGCCGCAACAGCCAGGTGGCGCTGGTGGATGCGCGCAGCACCAACTATCCGGGCTTCACGGTCTGGGAGAACATCGCGGTCCCGCTGCGCATGGCGCGCAGCAAGCTGCTGGAAGAACAGGTCATCACGCTGGCCCATGCCGTGGGGCTGGGCGACTGCCTGTCGCTGATGCCGGCCGATCTGTCGCCGGTGGGGCAGCGTCGTCTGGCGCTGGCGCGCGCCCTGGCCAGCCGGCCGGCACTGCTCCTGCTGGATGATCCGCTGGCAGGACTGCCGGATGTCGAGGCCATCCACATGCTGGAGGACCTGCCCGCCATCTGCACCACGGCGTGGCAGCAGGGCATGGCGGTGGCCGTCGCCACCCGCAGCAGCCAGGTTGCCCTGGCCCTGGGGGGCGCTACGGCCGTGGTGGCGCAGGGACGCCTGCAGCAGCAGGAGGTCCGGGCCATCGACGTCCTGCTGCATCCGGTATCGCTGAACGTGGCGCGGGTCTTCGGTGATCCGCCGATCAACCTGCTGCGGGCCACGCTGGTGGACCATTCCGTGCAGATCGAGCAGGGACCCGCCATGGCACTCATGGCACCGCTCAATGTCGAGGACCCGGCGCTCCTGGTAGGAATCCGCCCCGAGGATCTGCGGCTGGCCGGTACGGCCGGCGATCTGGCCTTTCCGGCGCGGGTTGAGCGGGTGGAATGCGGCCTTGCGGGCACGCGCATCGAATGTCGGGCCCGGGTGGGCGCGCTGACGGCCCTGGTGCCGTCGCTGCTGCGCCCGGCACTGGGCGAGACGGTGGTGCTTCATGCCGATCCGGGCGCCCTCTACCTGTTCGACGGGGCCGGTGCCCTGGTGCAGCAGGTGGAGCGGGCTGCCGAACGGGCGCAACGCAGGCCCCAGGTGGTGCCGGTGCCGCCGGACATGCCGGTGACCGAGGCTGCACCGACGATTTTCGCGCTGCGATGAAGGCGGGGAGGGCATAGCGCCAAATGGCTTTTCTGCGGGTTTCTTCGCTGGATGTCAGCGCATCGCGCCGGCCTTCCTGGCTGGGCGGACGGCCGGTGCCGTCGCTGACCGACATCGACCTGATGCTGGAGGAAGGCAGTCTGTGCACGGTGTTCGGGCCGGCCGGGGCCGGCAAGTCGCTGCTGCTGCAGACACTGGCGGGCCTGCACAGGCCGCGTCGCGGCCAGGTGGTGCTGGATGGCGTGGACGTGACCCACCTGCCGGTGGGGCGCCGACGCACGGCGCTGGTGCCGGCCGTGCCGGTGGTCTACCCGGCGCTGACGGTCGAGGAGAACCTGGCCTGGCCGCTGCGCCGCCAGCGGCTCTCGCCCGAGCAGCTGCGTCGCCAGGTGACCGAGATGGCTTCGCTGCTGGGGGTGCTGGACGTGCTGCATGTGCGCGCCGGCCAGCTGGCTTCGGCCACGGCGCAGCGTGTGGCCATCGGCCGCGCCCTGATCCGCGAGGATCTGGGCCTTCTGCTGCTGGATGATGCGCTGCAGGTGCTGGATGCCGAGGGGCGCCGCCGGATGGTGGGTTGCCTGCGGCAGGTGCAGCGCAGCCGGCGCATGTGCATTCTCATCAGCACCCGGGGCCAGCCCGATGTGATGGGGCTGGGTGACGAGTGGCTGATGCTGGATCAGGGCCGGATCCTGCAGCAGGGCAGGCCGGCCGAGTTCGTGCAGTATCCGCGCACCATGGCGGTGGCCAGCCGGCTGGGCGGCAGCGGACTGAACGTGCTGCCCTGCCGCTCGGACGGGGGCGTGGCTCATTTTGCCGGCGTGCCGCTCTTGCCGCCATCGCCTCCCCAGCTGGATTTGTGGCTGGCCGAGCTGCAGGGGCAGTCGCCCAAGTCCAGCATCGAGATGGCGATCCGGGCCGAGCACGTGGTGCTGGGCCGGCCAGGGCAGGAGGGCTGCATCGAGGCGCTGCTGACCCATGTCGAGGACGATGGCACCTGGATGCAGCTGCATGGGGTGCTGCCCGGTACCGAGATTCCGCTGTGTGCCCGGGTGATGGTCGACACGCCGGCGGCCTACGACCTGGCGGTGCTGTCCGGTAGCGCGGTGGCTGGCCGGCGCGAGAAACTGCAGATCATCAACCGGCACAGTCTTTTCTTTGTGGACGGGAGGCTGGTGCAGTGAGGACGAGGGCATGAGCGCATTGCATCGAGAGCGCTGGTTTCCGGCCTGGCTGGTGCTGCCGGGCTCGCTGACGCTGATGCTGCTGTGGTTGCTGCCGCTGGCGGTGCTGGTGCAGCTCACGCTGGGTGTGTCGTCGGGAACGCTGGGCCGGTTCTGGCACATGCTGGTTGTCCTGGCGCATGACCCCGTGGTGCAGCAGGGGCTGCTGGCGCAGACGCTGCGGGTGATGCTGATGGTGGTGCTGGAGGCCGTGCTGGGACTGCTGCTGGCGCGGATGCTGCCCCTGCGGGGGTGGGCTGCCGGCTGGTGGTGCACCCTGCTGGGCGTGATGCTGTTTACCCCGCTCATCATTTCCGTGATGGGCTGGAAGGTGCTGTTCCTGCCTGAACTGGCGTTGCCGGCCTGGTGCGTGCCAGGGCTGGCCGAATGCGTGCCCGGAGCACTGCCGCCCCTGGCACGATCCTTGATCATGCTGCTGCGTGACCTGTGGCAGTGGACGCCGCTCTTTGCACTGCTGTGCCTGGCGCGCTTGCGCCATATCCAGCGTGTCCAGTATCAGTCGGTGCTGTTCGATGGCGGTTCGGGCTGGACAGCTTTCCGACTGCTGGAATGGCCATGGCTGCGGGGGGCACTGACCTTGGGTGTCTTCTACCGGCTGATGGTGGGCGCGTTCATCGATGTCGATTTCTTCCGGTATCTGGCAGGGGCCGGGGATGGGGCACTGGCCCGGATGGCCGAATCGCAGGACTGGTTCGGCGGTGTGTCCAGCAGCGTGCCGGGCGCGGCCCCGATGTCGTGGCTGCTGCCGGGGCTCATGTCCTTCACTGATCGGCTGTCCGACATCTCGATCCATGACCTGACCACATGCCTGACGTTGCTGCAGGCCATGCTGGTGCTGCCGATGATGCTCACCATCCTGTGGCTGATCGGGCGCGGACGCAGCCGCCTGTCCATCGGTGGGACCCTGCAGGCTGACGAGGATCTGGAACTGGGACGCCGTCGCGGATTCCTGCGAGGCGTGTGTCGATGGCTGGCGCTGACGGCCTTCGCGGTGTTTGCCGTTCTGCCGCTGCTGTGGCTGGCACGCCTGGCCTTGCAGGGTGCCACGCCCGAGGAGGGCATCGGCCTTACCCATTTCATGGCAGTCATCGACGACCCGGTCTGGCGCACCAGCCTGTTGCGCACCGGGCTGCGGGCGCTGCTGACGGCCGCCGCCGCCGTGGTGCTGGCCGTGCCGATGGCCTATGCCTGGTCACGCCGCCTGCTGGCCGGTGAGCGGTTGATGGCAGTGACGATGCTGGTCAGCCTGATGATGCCGGCCGTGGTGCTCGCCTTTCCGCTTATCCACCTGAACGAGCTGCTGGGCTGGCTGGGCATGCCCTATGCAGTGGGGCTGGCCCACCTGAGCTTTGCGGTGCCCCTGGCGGTATGGATCCTGGCGGCGGGCATGGCGCAGGTGCCGGTGGCTCTGGACGAGATGGCCATGCAGGACGGTTTCGGCTTCACGCATTTCATTGTGCGGGTGCTGTTGCCGGCCATCCATCATCAGGTGCGAGGGGCCTTCCTGGCCTGCTTCCTGGTGGGGTGGATGGAGTTCCTGTTTGCCCGGGTGCTGGGGTCGGTGGTCTGGCCCCCGTCGGTGGTGATGCTCTCCGAATCGGTGGCAGCCCTGCCGGCCGTCCAGGCGGGCATGCCCCGGCTGGAATGGCAGGTGCTGGCTGCCGCGGCCTGGCTGGTGCTGCTGCCGGTGGTGCTGGCGGTGTATGCCCTGCGTGATCAGCTGCCCGACATGCTGTCGCTGTTCCGGTTGCCCAGCATGCGGGTCAGGGGTCGGCGAAGCCGGGGGGCACTCGAGAACGTCTGAGCGCCAAGGCAGCAGGGATGCCACGGCGGAGAAGGTGGTCGCCCGGAAGACTGGGCCAGGGCAGGCTACCGTCGCCGTTCCTGATGCCCCATGATGAAGTGGCGCCCGGAGCGTGCTGCCCGGGTGCCCGAGGTGGCCTCAGCGCCCCTTGTTGCGGGCCGAGGCGAACGCCATGGCCAGTGCGCTCTGCGGCTGCTCGGCCTGCCGGCCGTTGCCTGGACGGCCGCCATCGCGGCGCGGGCCGCGTGCATTGCCACCGGCCGGACGCGCACCGCCCGCGGGGCGGCCACCGGCGCCCCGTTCGGCGCCGGGTTCATCCGACATGCGCATGGTGAGCGCCACACGCTGCCGGCGCACGTCCACTTCCAGCACCTTCACCTTCACCACGTCGCCGGTCTTCACGACCTCATGCGGATCCTTCACGAAGCGGTCCGACAGCGCCGAGATGTGCACGAGACCGTCCTGGTGGACGCCGATGTCGACGAAGGCGCCGAAGTTGGCCACGTTCGTCACCACGCCTTCCAGCGTCATGCCGGGGCGCAGGTCTTCCAGCTTGTCCACGCCCTCCTTGAAGGCGGCTGTACGGAACTCGGGGCGGGGGTCGCGGCCCGGCTTTTCCAGCTCCTTCAGGATGTCCTGGATGGTGGGCAGGCCGAACTTCTCGTCGGTGTAGCGGGCCGGGTCCAGGCGGGAGATGACGCTGCGCTGGCCCACCACGTCGCTGATGCCGAGCTTCAGATCGTCCAGCATCTTCTGCACCACCGGATAGGCCTCGGGGTGGACGGCAGAAGCATCCAGCGGGTTGTCGCCGCCCTGGATGCGCAGGAAGCCCGCCGATTGCTGGAAGGCCTTGGCACCCAGACGCGTCACGTCCAGCAGCGCCTTGCGGTTGGGGAAGGGGCCGTTCTGGTCACGGTGACGGACAATGTTCTCGGCCAGCGACGGTCCCAGACCCGCAATGCGGGTGAGCAGCGGCACGCTGGCCGTGTTCAGGTCCACGCCCACGCCGTTGACGCAATCCTCCACCACGCCGTCCAGCGCCTTGGCCAGGCGGGTCTGGCTCACGTCGTGCTGGTACTGGCCCACGCCGATGGCCTTGGGCTCGATCTTGACCAGCTCGGCCAGCGGATCCTGCAGGCGACGGGCGATGGAGACCGCACCCCGCAGGCTCACGTCCAGTGCCGGGAACTCCTGCGCTGCCAGTTCCGAAGCCGAATACACCGAGGCGCCGGCCTCGGAGACCACGGCCTTGGTCAGGTGCAGCTGAGGCTGGGCGCGCATCAGGTCGGCCACGAGCTTGTCTGTCTCGCGCGAGGCGGTGCCGTTGCCGATGGCCACCAGTTCCACCTTGTGGGTCGCGCACAGTCGAGCCAGCGTGGCCAGCGAACCGGTCCAGTCGTTGCGCGGCTGGTGCGGGTAGATGGTGGCCGTCTCCAGCAGCTTGCCGGTGTCGTCCACCACCGCCACCTTCACCCCGGTGCGCACGCCGGGGTCCAGGCCCATCGTGACCCGCCGTCCGGCCGGAGCCGCCAGCAGCAGATCCTTCACGTTCAGGCCGAAGACGCGGATGGCTTCTTCCTCTGCCTTTTCGCGCAGGATGTTGATCAGTTCGCCCTCGATCTGCCAGCCCAGCTTGATCTGCCAGGTCCAGCGCACTGTCTGCAGCAGCCACGGATCGGCCGGGCGCTTCTGGTCGGCAATGCCCACCCGGGCAGCGATGGTGCGTTCGCACCAGCCCGGGCCTTCCACGCCGTCCACCTCGTCGGGCAGTTTCAGCGTCAGCGTCAGCACTTCTTCGCGGCGGCCGCGCAGCAGCGCCAGTGCCCGGTGCGAGGGAATCTCGGAAAGCGGCTCCTGGTAATCGAAATAATCGGCAAACTTGGCGCCGCTTTCCGATTTGTCGGCGGCCACCTTGGAAATGAGCACCGCCTTTTCCCGCAGGTACTCGCGCAGGCGGCCCACCAGGTCGGCATCTTCGGCGAAGCGCTCCATCAGGATCTGCCGCGCGCCGTCCAGGGCTGCCTTGGCATCGGCCACGCCCGGATTGTCGCCATCGGGCGTGGTGAAGGCGGGTTTCAGATACGCGGCCGCCTCGGTCTCGGGCACCAGCATGGGGTTGGCCAGCAGCGCATCGGCCAGCGGTTCCAGTCCGGCTTCACGGGCGATCTGTGCCTTGGTGCGGCGCTTGGGCTTGTAGGGGGCGTACAGATCCTCCAGTCGCTGCTTGCTGTCGGCCTCGTCGATGCGTGCGGCCAGCTCGGGCGTGAGCTTGCCCTGTTCGGTGATCGAGTCCAGGATGGCCTGGCGGCGGGCGTCCAGCTCGCGCAGGTAGATCAGGCGTTCGGACAGGTGGCGCAGCTGCGTGTCGTCCAGGTTGCCGGTGACTTCCTTGCGGTAGCGGGCGATGAACGGTACGGTGGCCCCTTCGTCCAGCAGGGCGATGGTGGCCTGCACCTGCTGCGGCCTGATCGACAGTTCGGTGGCGAGACGTTGTTCCAGCGGTTGAGGCATGGGCTTGGGCGGATGGAACGGGAGGGTTGAGGCAGTGAGCGGCGGCGGGCAGGGAAGGTTGCATCGGACAGATCCATGCAAATCTGGAGGCGTCGCCGCATGTCATCGACTGCAGCGCGGCCGTTCATTCGGGCCGGGCGTCCATGACGGTCAGAAAAAAGCCCCGTTGCAGCCTTTTCCTGAAGGGACGGCAGCATATCAGGGATGGGGTTGATTGGCAGAATAACAACACGGCCGGACCTATGCCATAATCAGCCGCGTGGGCCGTTAGCTCAGTTGGTCAGAGCAGAGGACTTGGCGGGCATTTCCCTTCGTCCGGCGCCCGGGTTGCACATGGCATGCCGTGTGTTCTCCGGTTCCGTTCATGGGAAACGCCACATGGGTTGCCCGAGGTAGTGCATGCTGCTCCGAGGTAGAACTTCTCAAATTCGGCAGACGCTCTGGCGCCGTCTTCGGTGCCGTGCCAATGCCGAGCGAAGCTCCGGGTTGCCGGAGAACGTGTAGAGACTCGACGGGAAGGCCGAAAGGCAAGACAGAGTCCAGACCACGAACCGGAAACGGGCGGCGAAAGCCGAAGTGGTACGCATAATCCTTTGGTCGTTGGTTCGAGCCCAACACGGCCTACCACACTTTACTGGCGTGCCGCCCCGTCGTCCGGGGCGCATGCATCCGCGGCGTTTCCGTGCCGTGGGCACACCCGCCTCCCGGCGGGTTTTTCTTTTTCTGCCTGCAGCGAAGCTGGCCTTATCTTCATCCGTCCGTCCTTCTGTGTCTTTTGCCGTCCCCGTCCTCACCGGTTTTCATCATCCCGGGCGTGATGTGCCTTTTCGTGCGGGTCGGTACCTCTGGAATCCCGAGACAGTTCAGGGGGGGGCAGAAGACCCATGGCGTGGCCAGGGTCTTTGTCGGGAATCGCCGCAGGCCGGCGTGTCTCTGGCATACTTCGTTTTGATATTTTGTCCACGCATTGCCGGATGCCGTGCTGATATCCCCCGAAACCATTTCCGGGAAGACACGATGATCATTCCCGACCGAGGGATTTCATCCATTTTTTTCTTTTCCAGGTTCGCAAGCGGGCAAAAATCGCGTATTCTTCATCGCTGGAACATCACCTTGGGCGTCCTACTTTTTCAGGAATATTCACTACAATGGCCTCACTGATCGACCTCAACCGGAAAATCGCCAAGCTCCAGAAGCAGGCAGATGCCATCAAGAATCGGGAAAGAAAGGGCATCATCGCCCAGATCCGACAGGCCATCGTCGATTATGAACTGACACCTGACGACCTGTTCTCGGCCAACGGTGCGGTTGCCCGCCGTGGTCGTCGACCGGCTGGCGGCCGGCTGGGTGGTGCTTCGGAAGAGGGCGGTGCCCGTCCCCGTCGCGGTCGCCCGGTGGGCTCCGTGTCCCGCAAGCCGGTGCCCATCCGCTATCGCGATGACGAGGGCAACACCTGGACCGGCCGGGGCAAGCAGCCCAACTGGCTGCGCGCTCATGTCGAGGCTGGACACGACATCGAGGAATTCCGCGTCCACGAAGAGTCCTGATGGGCTCTGCCCGGTCGGGGTGATCCGGGCCGGGCATGCGGGCAGGAAAGACATATCGACGAGGATCATCTGCCCATGATGACATTCGACATGAAGCGGACATCACTGCAACGGTCGCGCCGCATGCTGGCGGCCGCCATTCTGGGGGTGACTGTCCTGATGGCTGGGTGCGCCAGCACCACGCCGGCCCAGATCACCACCTTCAATCGTCAGGACGCCGGCGCGGACGCCTGGGCGGGGCGGCACTTCATCGTGCAGCCGCTGCCGGGACAGGCCGAGAGCCTGGAATATGCCGATTATTCCCTGCGGGTCCGCGAGGCCCTGCGCAGGCATGGGCTGGTCCCTGTTCCCGACCTGCACGCCGCCGAACTGGTCGTGCATTTCGAATACCGGACCGACGGTGGCAACGTGACCGACGGAACCTCGTCCAGCAGTGTCTCGCTGGGCCTGGGGGGCGGTTATCGCACGGGATGGGGTCTGGGGCTGGGCATTCCCATCGGCGGCACCTCCGAGAACATCCAGTATCGTCACCGTCTTCAGGTCCAGATCGACCGGGTGAGGGCAGCTTCAAGCGGACCGGCCCCGGGTGAGCCGATACGCGGTGAGCGTGTCTATGAGTCCACGCTGGTCACGCGCAGCGAGTCCGCGGCGGTCGCGCCGCAGATGCCTGCCATGATCGATGCGCTGTTTGCCGATTTCCCCGGCGTCAACGGCAAGACCGTGACCGTCAACCTGCCGGCCGAATGAGCAAAAAAAGCGGGTCACCCTGGGTAGGCTGACCCGCTAATCCAAGCTCAGGAGAGAAAGAAATCCATGGGCACATTCTGCGCTGCAGCCTGCTCGGGCGCAGCGCAGCAAGGATGTGCGGCTGATGGTTGCCGATGGGTGGTGAGCGGTGCAGCCGGGCCGCATCGGCCGGCGCCATGCCCTGGCCCGTGTCCGGGCAGCCTTGCCTGTCTGATGTTCCATCCGTGACCTTCCAAGCCAGGCATCCGATACGCGGTGTCATGGTCATCGGGCAGCGTCCGGCATGACGCAGGCCAGGGAGAGGACATTCAGATCCGGGTGGGGGCATCTGCCCCCGAATCCGATGTCGGAAAGGCATGCTCGGGCCGGCCTGGGGGTGACATGAGGCATGGATGCGACGCCGGGCCACCCGGTACTGTCGTGTCCGCGTTCCGGCCTTGCCGCCAGTCTGGCGGGGTGGACCGGCAGCGGCATGCGTGCTTGGGCCGGGGTCGAAGGGCTCGTAGGCTTGCCCCCGTTCCCAACTGCCGCCAGGTCCGCGCCTGCCCGATCCGATCATGCCAGAGGTCACGCACACGCCCGTCCTGCCCGACGAACCCGCCGCCATCGTCGGCTCCCAGTTCACGTTCGAGCAGATCTGCGCCTTTGGCCTGGCCATGGGGTGGGGGGACAGACCCCTGTCGTTCGTCGTGAAGAACTGGATGGATTCCCGTCCGGCCTTTGCCATCGAGGACATCATCGGCCTGCCGCGCTGACCTTCTGTAGGCCCCCTTGAGGGGCCTGTTGGCTTCCCGACGGACTCCGGGAAACTATCTCGGCAATGAAGGGCCGTAACACGCTATAGTTACGGTTACTTCCAATAACCCGAGGAGATTCCCATGACCGGATCCGTGCGCATGGAGCGCGACACCTTTGGCGAGATCGCCGTTCCTGCCGATCGCCTGTGGGGCGCGCAGACACAGCGTTCGCTGCAGAACTTCAGGATTTCCACCGAGAAGCAGTCGCCTGAGCTGATCCGGGCGCTGGCCACCGTCAAGCGTGCTGCCGCCACGGTCAACGCCGGACTGGGGCAACTGGCAGCCGACAAGGCCAAGGCCATCGAGACGGCCGCCGACGAGGTGCTGGCCGGCAAGCATGATGGTGAATTCCCGCTGGCCGTCTGGCAGACCGGTTCGGGGACCCAGACCAACATGAACCTCAACGAGGTTCTGGCCAACCGCGGCAGCGAGCTGATGGGCGGCGAGCGCGGTGAATCGCGCAAGATCCACCCCAATGACGACGTGAACCGGGGACAGTCCTCCAACGACGTGTTCCCCACGGCCATGAACGTGGCTGTGGCCGTGGCTATCCACAAAAACCTCATCCCGTCGCTGAAGCAGCTGCGCGACACCCTCAAGGCCAAGTCCGAGGCCTTCAAGGACATCGTCAAGATCGGTCGTACCCACCTGCAGGACGCCACGCCGCTCACGCTGGGGCAGGAGTTCTCGGGCTACGTGGCCCAGCTGGAGCATGGCCTGAAGCACCTGGAAGACGCGCTGCCGCACCTGCAGGAGCTGGCCCAGGGCGGTACTGCCGTGGGCACGGGTCTTAATGCCCACCCCGAGTTTGCCGTGAAGGTAGCGGCCGAGATCGCCCGCCTGACCGGGGTGCCTTTCAAGACTGCGCCCAGCAAGTTCGAGGCGCTGGCTGCCGCTGATGCCCAGGTGGCCACCCACGGCGTGCTCAAGACCATCGCCGCTTCGCTCTTCAAGCTGGCCAACGACGTGCGCTGGCTGGCCAGCGGCCCGCGTTCGGGTCTGGGCGAGATCACCATCCCCGAGAACGAGCCGGGCAGTTCGATCATGCCGGGCAAGGTCAATCCCACGCAGTGCGAAGCGTTGACCATGGTCTGTGCGCAGGTCTTCGGCAACGATGTGGCGGTCAATATCGGTGGCGCCAGCGGCAACTTCGAGCTGAACGTCTATCGGCCGATGATCGTGCACAACCTGCTGCAATCGGTCAGGCTGCTGGCTGATGGTGCCCGTAGCTTCAACGACAACTGCGCTGTCGGCATCGAGCCCAACCGTGCGCGCATCAACCAGCTGATGGAGCAGTCGCTGATGCTGGTGACGGCGCTGAACCCGCACATCGGCTATGACAAGGCCGCGCAGATTGCCAAGAAGGCGCACAAGGAGGGTACGACGCTGAAGGCGTCTGCCCTGGCGCTGGGCTTTGTTACCGAGGCGCAGTTCGACGAATGGGTCCGGCCCGAGAAGATGGTGGGCTGATTCTTTACCATTCCCTGGAGGAAATGCATGAAGAGCAACCTGCAACGCAAGGTCATGCGCTTGGGCGCCGTCCTGCTGGTGCTGGGCGCCCTGGGGGCCTGCTGCGGCCCGTGGGGTCCCGGACCTGGCCCCGGCGGCGGTGGACACGGCGGCCCGGGTGGGCCGGGCCACCTGCAGCAGCCCTGATCGGCTGAAGCGCCCGTTGGTCCCTCCATCCCATCGGCCCTGATGCCGATGGGCGACCGGAACGTCTCCTTTCTGGGGGCGTTCCGGTTTTTTCTTGTTGAGGGACGGTGTACCGAGGGCAGCCAGGCGTCGAAACAAAACGAAAATAAACGCCACCGCACCGAGATGATCGGATCGGCGGGTAACCCGAACATGTCTCCCATGTTCAGCGTGTTCTGGGCACTTCCGCCCGCACGTGTTGAATGCCGGTTTTTCCGGGCATGACAGGATCTGGGCAGGCATGGTCGCCGATGAGACAGCGCCATGGTCAGGCGGATCCCGCAGAGGTGACATCATGGGAATCAAACGAGTTCTGGTTGGTCTGACGGCCGTGGTGCTGGTGACTTCCGCCGTGGCGGCATGTGGTTTCCGGGGGACAGACCCCTGGGGTGGCCCTGGTCCTTGGGGTGGGCCTGGTCCTTGCGGATCGCACTGGCGTGGAGAGGACTCTGCCCAGCGGCGTGCCTACATGGTGGAGCGGGTCAGTCAGGAGCTGTCCTTGAATGTGGGGCAGCGGGCCAAGCTGGAAGTTCTGGCTGACCAGCTGGATGAGCAGCGTCAGGCGCTCTGGGGTGAGAGACAGGGCATGGCCGCAGACCTGCAGCAGGTGATTGCCGGCGAGCGCTTCGACCGGGTCAAGGCCCAGAGCATGGTCGACCAGAAACTGCAGACCGTGCAGCAGCATAGCCCGAAAGTGGTGGATGCCATGGCGAGCTTCTATGACAGCCTGGATGCCGGGCAGCAGCGGTTCGTGCGCGAGAGATTGAAAGATCGTTTCGGCGACCGGAAATGAAAACCCGGTGACGGGGCGCGCGGCATCGATCAATCCGTGTCAACGCATGACGGTGCTGCGCTGCCTTTTCCATCCCCAGGGAGATTTCCATCATGCGTCGTTTCGTCTACTCTTCCCTGAAGGTATTGCACCTGATGGGCCTTGTCCTGTTTCTGGGATCCATCTTCGGGCATATTGTGGCCGGGATCCTTGGCGGTGGTCCCGTGAGTGGCGACCGGTTTCTGGCGGCCCGCGAGCATATTGCGGCCGCCACGCAGTTTCTCACGGTGCCGGGGCTTGGGCTGCTCCTGCTGAGTGGCGTCGGCCTGTGGCTGATGGGCTGGTCGGTGAAGAACAGCCGCTGGCTTGGCGTGCACATGGGGCTTGCCGTGCTGGTCACCCTGATTGCCTTTGTCGTGGTACTGCCCGCTGGTGCCGAGATGATGGCGCTCGCCTCGACGGACATGGTGGCCAATATGGAGAAGATCCTGGCAGCAAACCGCTTCGAGGACATTGGTGGGGCGGTCAACGTCCTGCTGATCCTGATCATCACCGGCCTGGGGGTCGCCAAACCCAGATGGGCGCGAAAGCGCAGCCATCAAGGAATGAATCCATGAATCGCGTGCTGCTGATCGACGATGACGAACAGCTAGGGCCTCCGCTGGCCATGTACTTCAAGCGTTTCGATCTGGTACTTGAGCAGGCGTTCACGCCCTCAAAGGGGCTGGCGCGGCTTCAGGAGGGCAATTTCGATGCGGCGATTCTCGACATCATGCTGCCGGAGATGGACGGTTTCGAGGTCTGCCGCCAGATCCGGAAGGGCAGCCAGGTGCCGATCATCATGTTGACGGCGCGTGGAGAGCTGACCGACCGGGTGGTAGGCTTGGAAATGGGGGCCGACGACTACCTGCCCAAGCCCTTCGAGCCCCGCGAGCTGGTGGCACGGGTGCAGACGGTGCTGCGGCGGTTTCGCGCAGCCTCTTCGGGGGGCGGCGCGGATTCTGCTGGCGTGCACCCTGAGGATGCCTCGGTGCTGCGTTTCGAGGGGCTGGTGATTGATCCCGTCCGGCGCAGTGTGCTGCGTCACGACGAGGAAGTGGCGCTGACTGGCACCGAATATGAACTGCTGCTGATGCTGGCCCGCGAGCCGGGCCGCGTCTTCAGCCGTGACGACATTCTGGGCCGGCTGCGAGGCCATGAGGTGGATCTCTACAGTCGGGCCGTGGATATCGTTGTCAGCCGTCTGCGTCGAAAGCTGGAGCCATTGGTGGCCATCAAGACGTTGCGCAATGTCGGCTATGCACTGGCACTGCGGCGGCAGGAGGCATGATGCAGGCCGCCAGGAGTTGGCTTGCCCGGGGGCGCGCCTTCATGAGAAGCTTCCTTGCCGGCGTGCGCGGTCTTCCGGCACGCCTGGCGTTCTCGATCAAGCTGCGCATGGTGCTGGTGTTTCTGGTGTTGGCAGCGGCGCTGATGGTCGTGTTCATCGGCGCCATGCGGCAGGTGGTGGCCACGCGCTGGCAGCTGGCAGCCCAGCCGCTGCTGGTCGATTATGTCGACCGTCTGGCCGAGGAGATCACGGTTGATGGCCATCCCAGTGTTGAACGCGCCCGTGCACTGGTGCAGCGCCTGCCGGTGACGGTGCGCATCGAGGGACCGGTCATCCGATGGGCATCGCACCCCCAGGAGCCTCGACATGACTGGGGGCATGAGGGTGACGGTGTGCGGGAGGGTTGGCCATCGTGGGATGGACCCATGTCCGGAACAGAACGTCATGATGAGCGCGGGACGGGGCATCATGGTGCCCGTGTCGGGGATGGGAGGGGATGGGCCGACGAGCCCCCCGGCTGGCAGCAGATCAGGCAGATCACCGAGCGCTCGACGCCCGATGGGCATCAGCTCGTGTTCGGCATCGACCGCCATGCCATGTTGGCACGGCATGATGGTTCGGACCCGCTGGCCCGGGGGTTGACCGCGCTGCTGCTGCTGACGTTGCTGGCCTGGTGGTACGTGCGCCGCACGCTCAGGCCGCTGGATGCCATCAGCGCCGGTGCCCGCCGCTTCGGCCAGGGCAACTTCGACGACCCCATTCCGGCTGCCTGGACCCGGCGGCACGGGGAGCTGGGCGAGCTGGCTACGACGCTCAACACCATGGGCGAGGACATCCGGCAGATGCTGGATGCCAAGCGCAGCCTGCTGCTGGCCATCAGCCACGAGATGCGCAGCCCGCTGACCCGCGCGCGCCTGCATGCTGAACTACTGCCCGAGGACGACCTTGAGGTGCGCCCGCAGCGCGAGGCTCTGTTGCGTGACCTGCGGGAGATGTCTGCCCTGGTGGAGGATCTGCTGGAAAGCGAGCGCCTGTCCGATCGCCATGTGGCGCTGCAGCGGGAAAGCCTGGACCTGGCCGTCGTGGCCCGCGGCGTCATCGCCGAGCTGCAGACGCGCCACCCTGGCGTACAGGTCGCGCTTCAGGTGCCACCGGAGCTGCCGCCGCAGTGGCTGGATGCCATCCGTCTGCGCCTGCTGCTGCGCAATCTGCTGGAAAATGCCGTGCGCCATGCAGGTAACGGGCGTGATCCCGACAAGAAGGGCGCGCATGGAAGCACCATGTCGGGTGAAGGTGGGAACAATACGGCCGACACGGTTCCCAGCCACGGCCATACGGTTGAACCGGCCACGGATGTCATTGCCATGGTGCGGATCGATGGGATTCCTACGGGCGGCTGTGTCATCGAGGTTCGGGACTGGGGGGCCGGTGTGCCCGAGGAACAGCTCTCGAAGCTGGCCGAACCCTTCCATCGTCCCGATGCGGCGCGTTCCCGCCATGCCGGCGGTGTGGGGCTGGGGCTCTATCTGTGCCGCCTGGTGGCGCAGGCCCACGGCGGCCGGCTTGCCCTGGAGAATGCACATCCCGGGTTGCGGGTGCGCGCCTGGCTGCCTTCCGATAGGCAGGCGCCACAATGAAGGGCGGTGTATCGGGGGCTGCCGGGCAGGTTCCCGGCATGTGCTGGAAAGACATTCGACACCGTGAGCGGGTGCAACGCCCGCGCAACGGCCCCAAGGGCCTCGGGGCGGCTTGCCATGCGGGTTTTCGGCGGCATTCAGCTACAATCGGGCCATGACTTTGTCAACTGCCCCCGCGCCCGAAGGCGCCCCGGAGCCGGCCTCCGTCACCTTCAGTGATTTCGGCCTGCATCCCGACGTGCTCAAGGCCGTCACTGCCGCCGGCTACACCAAGCCTACCCCCATCCAGGCCAAGGCCATTCCGGTGGTCATGGCGGGCCATGACGTGATGGCCGCTGCCCAGACCGGTACCGGAAAGACGGCCGGCTTTGCGCTGCCCATCATCAATGCGCTCATGCCGCTGGCCAGCCATAGCGCCTCGCCGGCGCGGCACCCGGTCCGGGCGCTCATCATCGCGCCCACGCGGGAGCTGGCGGATCAGATCCACGACAACGTCAAGACCTATATCCAGTTCACGCCGCTGCGTTCGGCTGCCGTCTTCGGCGGCGTCGACATGCAGCCGCAGACCAATGCACTGCGTGCTGGCGTCGAGATCCTCATCGCCACCCCCGGGCGGCTGCTGGATCACGTCCAGCAGAAGTCGGTGAACCTTTCACAGGTTCAGCTGCTGGTGCTGGACGAGGCCGACCGGATGCTGGACATGGGCTTTTTGCCCGACATCCAGCGCATCATCAATCTGCTCAATCCGCGCCGGCAGAACCTCATGTTCTCGGCCACCTTCTCGGACGAGATCCGCAAGCTGGCCAAGCGCTTCCTGAACGAGCCGAAGCTCATCGAGGTGGCACGGCCCAACACGCTGGCCGAGAACGTCGAGCAGACCGTCTACCGCGTGCCATCCGAAGATCTCAAGCGTGATGCGGTGGGTGCGCTCATCCGCGAGCGTGGCATCGAGCAGGTCATCGTCTTTTCCAACACCAAGATCGGCGCCGGCCGCCTGGCCCGACATCTGCAGAAGGAAGGCTTCCTGGCCGAGGCCATCCACGGCGACAAGTCCCAGCAGGAGCGCCTGAAGACGCTGGACGGCTTCAAGGCCGGCGAGATCAAGGTGCTGGTGGCCACCGACGTGGCGGCCCGTGGTCTGGACATTGCCGAGCTGCCGGCCGTCATCAACTACGACCTGCCGCATTCGCCCGAGGACTACGTGCACCGCATCGGCCGTACCGGCCGTGCCGGCGCCTCCGGCATGGCACTGTCGCTGATGGTCGACCACGACCAGAAGGCGCTGGCCGAGATCGAGAAGCTCACCAAGCGCAAGCTGGACGTGCAGGAACTGCAGCTGCCGGCTTCTGCGCACGGCCGGGGTGAGCGTCGCAGTCGGGATGACCGTCGCGGTCACCGTGACAGTGGCGAGGTGACGGCACGCAGCGGGGATTCGCGTGGCATTGGCGCGCCGTCGCGCTCCGGTCGTGATCGTGGCAGCCACCGCGAGGGCAACCTGCGCGGCCATGCGCCCAGTGCCGAACGCGTTGCCCGCTATCCTGCGCCGCAGCCCGTGGTCGACGATCCGCTCTTTCATGCGCCCTATGTGCCCAGCGAGCCGGCGGCAGCGGCAGCGGATGCCCCCGAGCGAGGGCAGGCGTCGGCTGCAGGCGGCGTCAGCACCGATACACCGGCCGTCATCCAGGGGGGCGCACCGGCAGCAGCGTCCGGTCGTCGGGGCTCTGCGCCTTCCGGTGCGATCCGCCGTCCCGCGAACAAGCTGGCCGTGCTGCTGGGGGGCAAGCCGGGGGGGTGAAGGATGGAGATTACTAGACTTAAGTTGAAGAACTGGCGAAATTTCAGGCAGCTGGATGTTCCGCTGCGTGATACGACCTATATCTTGGGGCCCAATGCTTCCGGTAAGTCCAACTTGCTGGATGTTTTCAGGTTCTTGCGCGATGTCAGCAAGACTAATGGAGGCGGCCTTCAGGCTGCCGTCGAGGCGCGAGGGGGTATTACGAAGGTGCGTTGTCTGCATGCGCGGCGTGACCCTGAAGTGCTGATCGACGTTGAGGTGTCCGCAGGAGGGCAAGATGCTGTAGGAGGCCGGGGGCACGATGCAAGCAAGCAGGGTGGAGACTCCGTCGGAACGTACCGACATGGTGTAGACGCGGAAGCACCAGCGTGGCGTTATGTCCTTGGGTTCAAACCTGAAGGCAAGGGGGCGCAACGCCTTCTGATTTCCCGGGAAGAAGTATGGAGAGGGGGGGCTTGCCTTTTCCGGCGACCCGACCAGAGAGACGAGGCGGATCCCGTTCTTTTGACCCAGACGCGTCTGGAGCAGATTGCGACCAATGCCGATTTCCGGCCGCTAGTAGAGTTCTTTGGCTCTCTGACTTACCTACATCTGGTACCACAGTTGTTACGCTATGCCGAGCAGATCGGTGGCCGTAGGTTGGAGGATGACCCATTCGGCCAAGGCTTTCTGGAGAGAATATCCAGCACACCTGAGAAGACGAGGAATAGTCGGCTAGCCAAGATCAGTGAGGCGCTTTCGTTGGCAGTACCACAGTTTAACGAGCTGCGCTTTCTTCGGGATGACGCCGGGCGCCCTCATCTGGAAGCACGCTATAAACACTATCGGCCCCATGCTGGCTGGCAGTCCGAAGTGCATTTCTCAGATGGCACACTGCGCCTGCTGGCGTTGTTGTGGTCTTTTCTGGAAGGTAATTCCCTGTTGCTGCTGGAAGAGCCCGAGATTTCCTTGAACGACGCCGTCGTCAAAGAGATTCCGCTGATTATCCAGCGCCTGCAGCGCAACCGGAAGCTGAAGCGCCAGATCGTTATTAGCACCCATAGTGAGGCACTGCTGAGCAATCCGGGTATCGATGGGCGGGGTGTCATCCTGCTAGAAACGGGGGCGGACGGCTCCAAAGGTCGATCTTTGCTCGCCGACGAGTCGCAGGCTCTGCAGGCCGGGCTGTCGGTGGCAGAAGTGGTCTTGCCGAAGGCTCGCCCCGAACCTAAACGCTTGGAACAGCTGGCACTGTGGTGATGCGCGCCATTGCATTGGCCACCGAAGACGAACTTAGTGAGGCCATCGGCTTGCGGTTGATAGCCGAGAGCCCTTTTCATGAAGCCGATGTACTGCCGCTTCGTAGGAACGGTTCTGGTTACCTGAAATCGAAGGTAGAAAGTTGGCGCCAATTGGCTGGCCAACAAGTCGTTCTGCTATTGACAGATCTCGATCAAATCGACTGCCCCGTAGCGTTGCGCAACGAGTGGTTGGGTACCCGGCCTGTGCCGGATAGGCTATTGCTGCGAATTGCCGTTCGGGAGATTGAATCCTGGGTGCTGGCGGATCACGATGCCATGCGCAAGTTGATTGGAGACAGGGGTAAGCTGCCTCCGGCTCCGGATGAGCTTGGTGATCCGAAAGCATTTCTGTTGAACATGGTCCGGAAGTACGCACCACGTGACGTCAAGCAGGATCTGCTGGCTGAGCGAGGGGCCATGGCTTCCCAGGGCTTGGGCTACAACCGCCGCCTAGTGGCTTGGGTAAAAAGTGACTGGAGTCCGGATCGGGCCGCAGCGCGTTCGCCCAGCCTTCTGCGCGCGCGCCAGGCACTGAGAGATGCTTGAGAGAAGTCCTTCGATCCGTTTGGTGCTGTACCGGCTATTGTCACCGCCTTGTGCTGTCCCCCAGGACATCATTGGGCAGACCCCTCCCAGGTTTGCTTTCGTCATTTGATCTCTTTATAGTTGTCTATGCACGACAATTTTTAAAGAAGAGGGGATCATGACGATCATCGGGCTCGCCATCGTCATCGCGTTCATTGTCTTCAGCACGGCGAAGCTGAAGTGGCACCCGTTCCTGGTGCTGGTCCTGGCCGCGTTCCTCACGGCCTTCTTCTATGGCATGCCGCTGCCCAAGATTGCCGACACAGTCGGTACCGGCTTCGGCAGCATCCTGGGCAGCATCGGCCTGGTCATCGTGTTCGGCACCATCATCGGATTGGTGATGGAGCGTACCGGCGCGGCGGTGGTCATGGCGGAATCGGTCATCAAGGTGCTGGGAGAGCGCTTTCCCACACTGACCATGTCCGTCATCGGGGCCATCGTCTCCATTCCGGTGTTTTGTGATTCCGGTTACGTCATTCTCAACTCGCTGAAGGAAACGCTGGCAAAACGCCTGAAGGTCTCCTCCATCGCCATGAGTGTGGCGCTGGCTACCGGCCTGTACGCCACGCACAACTTCGTGCCCCCTACACCGGGGCCCATAGCGGCCGCGGGCAACCTGGGTCTGGCTGACAACCTGGGGCTGGTGATCGTCATGGGCCTGGTGGTGTCGGTACCCGCCTGCCTGGCCGGCTGGCTGTGGGCCAATCGCTTCGTCCATGAGCAACCGCAGGGCGAGGGCGCTGCCGGGCAGGTCAGCACTGCGGGCTCGGTGAACGCCGCAGACAGGGAGGCTTCATCACCGGCCGATGCCGTGGCCGCCACGCGCTATGCCGATGCGGACGACACCGACGGAGCGGCCGATCGGACCCGCTATGGTCAGATGCCGTCACCCCTGATGGCCTTCATGCCGATCGTGCTGCCCATCGCGCTGATCTGCATCGGCTCGGTGGCTGCCTTCCCGTCGCGGCCGCTGGGCTCGGGCCTGCTGTTCACGGTTGTCGCCTTCCTGGGCAAGCCGCTGTGCGCGCTGCTGATCGGTTTCCTGTTCTCGCTGCTGCTGATCCGGGGTGAAGACCGGGCCGAGCGCATCAGCGCGCTGATCACGCAGGGTCTGGTGCTGGCGGCGCCCATCCTGTTGATCACCGGGGCTGGGGGCGCCTTTGGGGCCGTCATCAAGGAAACCCCGGTGGGCAGCTATCTGGGGCATACACTGTCCAGCCTGGGGCTGGGCGTGTTCATGCCCTTCGTGGTGGCGGCGGCGCTCAAGACCGCGCAGGGTTCCAGTACCGTGTCGCTGGTGACGACCTCCACCCTGGTGGCGCCGTTGATAGCCTCCATCGGTCTGGACAGCGAGATGGGACGTCTGCTGTGCGTGATGGCCATCGGCGCCGGGGCGATGACGGTCTCTCACGCCAACGATTCCTACTTCTGGGTGGTCACCCAGTTCTCGCGCATGAGCGTGGCCCAGGCCCTGCGGGCCCAGACGGCGGCCACGGCCGTGCAGGGGATCGTTGCGATCCTGTTCATCTGGCTGCTGAGTCTGGTGGTGCTGTAACCCATCAGGCCGGGCCGAAGCGCGCCCGCCACTGCTCGGTGGCGGCGTGCAGCCAGCGCTGAGGGTCCCGGCTGCCGGGCAGGCGCAGCCCCAGGGCCTGGGCGGCTGCATTCAGAATGACAGTGGGCTCGATGCGTCCTGAGTCGTCGATGCCGGGCGCGCCGTTCTGCTTCGAGAGCTTCTGGCCGTCGTCACCCATCAATAGCGGAAGGTGCAGGTAGTGCGGGTGCGGCATGCCCAGCGCCTGCTGAAGCTGCATCTGTCGGCCGGTGGAACTCAGCAGGTCGGCGCCGCGCACGATGTCGGTGATGCCTGCCTCGGCGTCATCCACCACCACGGCCAGCTGGTAGGCCCAGACGCCATCGGCACGCCATAATACAAAATCACCGCAATCCTGTGCGGGGTGCTGCCGTTGCCAGCCCAGCCAGCGATCCTCGAAGTCCACGGGCCCTTCGGCTGTCCGGAATCGCCAGGCTCGGGCCTGCCGTCCGGGTGGCAGACCATGGCGGCACGTACCCAGGTAGGGTGTTTCCTCGGGCATGTGGGCTACACGGGTAGTCTCTGAATTCTGAATTATCTGCTGCCAGCGGGCCTGCCAGGCCTGGGTGATCTCCTTGCGGGTGCAGCCGCAGCCATAGAGATGCCCCTGTTCCTTCAGCCAGTCGAAGGCCGCCTGGTAGCGGTCCACGCGCGCCGACTGGTACCAGGGCGGCGCGTCCCAGTGCAGCCCCAGGAACTGCAATTGGTGGCGAATGCGGATATCCGAGCCGGGCTCCACCCGGGGCGGGTCGATGTCCTCGATGCGCAGCAACCAGGTGCCGTCGTGTGCGCGGGCATCCAGGTAGCTGGCCAGGGCCGCCACCACCGAGCCGGCATGCAGCGGCCCGCTGGGCGAGGGGGCGAAGCGGCCCACGTAGGGGCGGGCGTTGCGCATGGTGTCGCGCGCCTCGCGGCCGCCGTGTTGGCGGACACCTGCGAAGCAGACGGCGGGAAGGGGGGTGAGCGGGGACGGCATGGAGGCATTCTAAGTCTGCGGGTGATGTCGATCCGCGATTGAGCGTGTGATGGTGGCCGTCTGGCCGGGCGGGAATGGAGCAGCCCGTCTTTTGGAAGCGGCAGGGCGCGATCATCCGGATGGCCTAGTCGCGCCGTGATGGAGTCCCGCCCTCGTTCGTTTGCCGGATCGGCAGGGGCTGCGTGATCCGTCAGAGTTCAGCCCGTCGGAAATCCTGCGGGAACGAGGGCTGGACATGAAGCTGGGATACAGGGTCGTCGGTGTGGTGTCGCTGTCGCTGCTGGTGCCTGGGTGGGCGGTGGCGGGGGAAGGATCCAGAGCTGGGGCTGCGCAGGCAGGGGCGGCCGTGGCGGGGGCTACGGGGTCAGGCGTTTCCAAGGGCAAGGTCAGGAAGTCCGACAACGCGCCCGAGAGGCCGGTGGATGTCGTGGATCCAGCGGCAACGGTGAAGGACAACGACAAGGCGCCTCCGCTGGAACTCCCGAATCGGTATCCCTCGGTGCCCGCTCCGTTTCTGCCCTCATACGCTGAAATTCCCTATCGCATCGCTGATGACCAGCCCAGGCCCACCGCCGAGCAGAGGCTGAGCACCTGGGGCGCGGATGTCCGCAATCGCTGCAGCGCCACGCCGACCGAGGCGCCCTGCGCCGCCCTGGGGGTGGCCAGCATGCCCAGCAAGAAGAGCGTGCGGGTGGGGGTGGGCAACCCCGTCAATCCGCAGACGGGGCAGAAGGTGCAGATGGACCTGGATGCGGAGCCGCTGGACGGGCCGCTGGGACTGGAGATCCGCCGTCACTACAACTCGTCGCTGGCTGCCGTGGATGGTGCGCTGGGGCGTGCGTGGCATCTTTCCTATGACACGCGGCTGTTTGCAACCCGCAAGACAATCCAGATCGTTCAGGCCGACGGCATGCGGCGCATCTTCTGGCGGCCGGATGTGTTGGAGGGGGATCGTGCAGCCTGGAAGGTGGGGGCTTCCGTCGCCGGGCAGGCCCATGCCGAGCAGCAGGCCATGCAGTGCGTGGGTTCGGAGCCCGAGGACGGTACGGTCACGTCGTTGCCCAAGGGCGGGTATCGGTGGCGCTGGCCGGACGGACGGGAGCTGGACTTCAATACGGAAGGCTGGCTGCTGGCCATCCGGCTGGACACGCATGTGCTGCGCATTGAGCGTGCGCCGGGTGGCCGGATCCTGTCGGTGGTGGATCCGGATGGTCGCACCATGCGCTTCCGCTACGATCGTCAGAATCACCTGATGGCCATCGATCACCCGCAAGGGACATGGCGCTACAAGGTATTGCCCACCGGTCAGCTGGTGGCCGCGGAGGCGCCCTCCGGCAACCGGCGTCTCTATCGCTACGAGGATCCCGGCTTTCCGTTTGCGCTGACGGCCATCGAGGTAGAGTCACCGGCCCTGAAACGGCGCGTGACGCTCAGCCAGTGGCACTATGATGCGCAGGGCAGGGTACGACAGTATGAGGGCTGGCAGGGCGAGCGGATGCAGTTTGGCTACCAGTCGGCCGATGCGGCGGGCGTGCTGCAGACCGAGGTCGAGGACCGGCAGGGGCGCAAGCAGACCTATCGGTATCGAAACTTCAATGGCAGCTGGCAGACGCTGTCCATTGCCGGCCAGCAGTGCGCGCATTGCCGTCTGGCCGACCGGGACTACCGCTATGATGAAGCCGGTCATATGGTGGGCATGCATCAGAGGGTGGATGTACATCTTCTTGGAAGTTGCTGGAGTGGGTTGTGAGTCTCCAACC
>ERZ773075.450-NODE-450-length-31912-cov-53.1193_pt1 | contig 31912 bp, 25 predicted proteins | sample MGYA00580614_ERZ773075 | MGnify/ENA primary metagenome ERZ773075 (study PRJEB29015, sample SAMEA2738021) | human oral metagenome | biome: human oral; feature: human-associated habitat; material: dental | place: China | collected 2043 ...
GTGAGGTCGTTGGTGCCGATGGAGGCGAAGTCGGCGTGCTCGAAGAGCTTGTCCGCCATGAGCGCGGCGGACGGCACCTCGATCATCATGCCCGCGGTCCTGAGCCCGTAGGAGCGCGCCTTGTCGGTGAACGCCTTGGCCTCGTCGGCGGTGGAGATCATGGGGGCCATGACCCACACCTTCGCCTCGGTGGCGGCCTCGGCCTTGGCGAGGGCCTCGAGCTGGTGCTCCAGGACCTCGGGGTCGCGTCGCGCGGTGCGGTAGGCGCGCACGCCGAGCGCCGGGTTGGCCTCAGTGGCGTCGGTGAGGAAGGGGAGCGGCTTGTCGGCCCCGGCGTCGAGGGTGCGCACGACGACCTTCTTGCCGGGGAAGGCCTCGAGCACGCCGCGGTAGGCCTCCACCTGCGCCTCGATCGTGGGCTCCTCGGGCTGGTCGAGGAAGCAGAACTCGGTGCGGAACAGTCCCACGCCCATGGCGCCCGCCTTCGCGGCGCTGCGGGCCCCCGCGGCCTCGCCGACATTGGCCAGCAGCTGGACCTCATGGCCGTCCTTGGTGGCGCCGTCGCCGTGGAAGACGCGCACCCGGCTGGCGAGCTCGCGGGCCCGGCGCAGGGCCTCCTCCGTCGGGTTGAGGGTGACGGTGCCCTTGGTGCCGTCGACGAGGACGATGTCGCCGTCGTGAAGCTGGTCGATGACCTCCGTGCCGGTGCCGACGATCGCCGGTATGCCGAGCGCGCGGGCCAGGATCGCGGTGTGCGAGGTGGGGCCGCCCTCGGAGGTGATGAAGGCGACGACCTTCTCGGGATCGAGTAGGGCCGTGTCGGCGGGCGCGAGATCCTCGGCGACGAGGACGAAGGGCTCGGGCAGGTGCGGGATGCCCGGCATGGGGGAGTCGGTGAGGACGGCGACGATGCGGTCGCGCACGTCCGCCACGTCGCGGGTGCGCTCGGCCATGTAGCCGCCCAGGGACTCGAGCATACCGGCGAGGGTGTCGGCGGCCTCCCACACGGCACGCTCGGGGACGAGTTTGCGCTCGCGGACCTTGGCCTGGGCCGACGTGGTCAGAGTCGGGTCGGCGGCCATCTGGGCCGTGGTCTCCAGCAGAGTGCGTCCATCGCCCTTGGCCTCGGCCGCGGAGAGCTCGAGGTTCTTCTTGACCCTCTGAGCGGCTTCGGCGATGCGGTCGCACTCCTTCTCGGGGTCTCGATCGGAGTCGAGCGTGGCGATCTCGGGCTCGGTGATGCCCGGTGCCATGCAGGCGACGGGGCCGGCGATGAGCCCGGGGCTCACGCCAATGCCGGTCAGGGACGTGGGTGTTGCGTCGGACGGGGCCATGCGGTGCTCCTCAACAGCGATGGAGGCGAGTATCACGCTCCATTGTGCCCCGGAGGAGCGGTGGATGGAGCGTTTCCGCCGTCGGATGAATGACGATTGACACCGGGGCGCCTCGACGAGACCCCGATCGGCCCTCGGCGGAGGGCCTGTCCGACGGGAGGCGTTCCACCTAGGATAAAGTGATACCGAGCACGGAGATGACGAGCCGTCGCGCGGCGTCCGTGGGCGCCCTCGAACGCCCACGGACGCCACCGGGTCGAGTCTCACGAGGAGCCATGAGGAGCACAGAATGAGCACTGCTGAACAGATCGTCACCGGCCTGGGGGGCCGCGAGAACATCTCGGATCTCGAGCCCTGCATCACGCGTCTGCGCGTCGAGGTCGTGGATCAGGAGAAGGTCGATGAGGAGGCCCTGCGGGCCGCGGGCGCCTTCGGGGTCGTCCGCTCCGGCCGCGTCGTGCAGGTCGTCGTCGGGCCGGCGGCGGACGACCTCGCGGGCGAGATCGCGGGCCTGGACTGAACCGCGGCGCTCGTGGCCCCGCCGTCCGCCGCTCGACCGTGGGTGCGGACGGCGGGCGGCCGAGGAGGAGGCGAGTAGGAAAGGCGCGTCGCGACTAGTAATGCGCCGCCAGGTGTGAAACGCTTGCTGCAACGGATGGCTGCCGCTCGATCGTCCAGTCGCATTGTCGCGCTGGCACGGTCGGGCGAGCCGTCGCTCACCACACCATCCCCATAGGGACCACCCTCGCGCCCACGCGACCGACCAACGAGAAGCCACGCCATGACTGAGTCCATCGCCGCATCCGAGCCCGCGGGCGAGCGCCTGAAGAGGCTCGCCGAAGCACACGGAGTCTCCACCGAGTACTGGGACTACCACGGCAACCTCGCCGCCCCGTCCCGGGCCACGCTCGTCGCCGTCCTGGCGGCGCTGGGCGTCGATGCCGGCACCGACGAGGAGGTCGAGGCCTCCCTGATGGAGGCCGACCTCGCCCCCTGGCGGCTCACGTTGCCGCGCGTCGTCGTCACCCGGGCCGGCTCCTCGAGCTCCGTGCCGGTCCATCTGCCCGACGGCGCCTCCGTGCGGGTGCGCGTCGAGCTGGAGGGCGGCGGCAGGTGGGACCTGTCCCAGACCGATGAGTGGACGCTCCCGCACGATGTGGACGGGGCCCTGACCGGCCGGGCGTGCTTCGCCCTGCCGGCCGATCTCCCCCTGGGATGGCACACCCTGGTCGCGGAGATCGACGCCTCCCCGGCGCGCGAGGCGTTCTCGGCGACCGCGCCGCTGGCCGTCACCCCGGAACGACTGGAGCTGCCGGCGGCCCTGGGACTGCGGGGCTGGGGAGTGATGGCGCAGTTGTACTCCGTGCGCTCGCACGGCTCATGGGGCATCGGGGACGCGGACGACCTCACCGAGCTGGTCAGCTTCCTGGGGGACGAGGGCGCCGACTTCCTCCTCATCAACCCGCTGCACGCCGCGGAGCCGGCCGGTCGCATGACTCCGTCGCCCTATCTGCCGGTGACCAGGCGCTTCGTCAACCCCATCTACATCCGTCCCGAGGCGATCGGGGAGGTCGCTCGCCTGTCCGGGCCGCGCCGCTCCCTGGTCCAGTGGGCCTTCGAGGAGGTCTCGGCGACCGATCTCAGCGCGGAGCCCATCGACCGTGATGCCGTCTGGAAGGCCAAGAGAGAGGCCCTCGAGGTCATCTTCGCCGCCGGGCGCTCCCGGGCGCGTCAGCGCGACTTCGAGCGCTTCCGCGCCGAGCAGGGCGAGGGGCTGGAGCGCTACGCCCTGTGGTGCGCCCTGACCGAGAAGTACGGCGCGCTGGTGGACTGGCCCCATACCCTCAAGGACGCCTCGAGCGCCTTCGTCGCCAACGAGGCCCGAACCCTGACCGAGCGCATCGACTTCTACGCCTGGATGCAGTGGATCGTCGATGAGCAGCTGGGCCGTGCGCAGGCGGAGGCCAAGGCCTCCGGCATGAGCCTGGGAGTCATGGACGATCTGGCCGTCGGCGTGCACCCGCACGGAGCCGACGTGTGGAGCGATCCGGAGTCCTTCGCCCGGGGCATCGAGGTCGGCGCCCCGCCGGACATGTACAACCAGCTCGGCCAGAACTGGTCCCAGCCCCCGTGGAGCCCCGTGCACCTGGCGGAGACGGCCTACGCGCCCCTGCGCGACATGGTGCGCACGGTCCTGCGCCACGCCGGCGCGCTGCGCATGGATCACATCGTCGGGCTGTTCCGCCTGTGGTGGATCCCCCGGGGCATGCGGGCGGATCAGGGCGCCTACGTCCGCTACGACCACGAGGCCATGGTCGGCGTGGTCCTGCTGGAGGCCCACCGCGCCGGTGCCGTCATCATCGGCGAGGACCTGGGCACCGTCGAGCCCTGGGCGCGCGACTACCTCGCCAGCCGGGGCGTGCTCGGCACATCGGTGCTGTGGTTCGAGAAGCAGCACGACGGTTGGCCGCTGCAGCCCGCCGCCTACCGGCGCCTGGCCCTGTCCACCGTCAACACCCACGACCTGCCGCCCACCGCCGGATACCTCGCCGATGAGCACGTGGCCCTGCGCGAGCGGCTCGGGCTGCTCACCGAGCCCGCCGAGCGGGTTCGCGCCGAGGCCCGCCTGGAGCGCGAGCGGATGATCACCCGGCTGCGCGAGCACGGGCTGCTGGACGACGACCCCTCGGAGCGGGAGATCGTCGAGGCCCTGCACCGCTACGTGATGCGCACCCCCTCCGCGCTGGTCGGCGTGGCCCTCGTCGATGGCGTCGGCGAGCGGCGCACCCAGAACCAGCCGGGCACCGATCAGGAGTACCCGAACTGGAAGATCCCGCTCGCCGACGGCTCGGGCAGCGTCGTCCTGGTCGAGGACCTGCCGGACAACGTCAGGCTGAGCAGCCTGCTGGCCGCCGTCCGCGAGGAGATGAAGCGCTGAGGCGCCGCTGAGCCGGGGCGCCCCGCCCCTTTTCGCCGAGATCGGTCCGGTTCCGCACCGAGATCGGTCCGGCGATTCTCGTTCAGGCCCAGGTGCAGGCCGCGGCCCCGCTGGCGAGTGCCTCGCCCGCGCGTGCGGTCGTCAGCGCCTCCTTCTCGGCCTCCAGCGCGACCACCGGAACGATCGGGTCGTATCCGCGTGCCTCGATCCTCGTGGGGGACCAGGTCACCACCGGGTCGCCGACGGCGACCGCGCTGCCCTCGGCGGCGTGGACCGCGAAGCCCTCTCCGCTCAGCCGGACCGTATCGAGACCAAGATGGACGAGCACGCCGCGCCCCTCCGGGGACACGACGACGTAGGCGTGCGGGTGGACCTTGGACAGGGTGCCGGAGATCGGCGCGACGGCGGTGACGGCACCGCCGTCGCGGTCGGGATCGATGGCCAGTCCGGGGCCGACGAGTCCGCCCGAGAAGACGGGGTCGGGGACGTCCTCGATGGCGACGACCCTTCCCGCCAGCGGGGCCCGGACGACCAGGCTCATCGCAGGTCCTCGATCTCCTCCGCGATCGTGTCGGCGTTGGGCCCGACGACGACCTGGGCGACGGCGCCGACCATGAGCACGCCGTGCGCGCCCGCGGCCTTGAGCCCGGCCTCGTCGACGAGCGAGGCGTTCTCCAGCTCGCACCGCAGGCGGGTGATGCAGGGTTCGATCTCGATGATGTTGTCGAATCCCCCGAGGGCCTTGACGATACTCTGTGCCTGATCGGTCTGGGACTGGGGCATGGCGCGATGTCCTCCTGTGTCGGCCGGCCGCAGCCGGGCTCGGTGAATGACGAGGAGAATGCTATGGCCTTCGGGCGACGAGGTCGGGGAGGCGGCGCCCGGCTCGCGGGGGCGATGTCGCACCCCGTTGCCTTTACCTTATTGATATGAGTCATACGATTCGTCGGGGCGTGATGTGCTTTACAGTCTGCACAGCGTCTCACTTGCCAGGGAGAGCTGGTCCGGACGAGCCCATCGGCGGGCGCGCGTCTCGTCGTCTCCCTCAAGAGCGATGCGCTCCCGGTGCGGCGACGTGGCCCACCATCCCGGAACCGGAGAGAGGAGAACCGTGTCTGACGAGAAGAAGAGGGGCGGCGCCTTCGCGCTCGCTCAGCGGCTCGGACGTTCGCTCATGCTCCCCATCGCGACGCTGCCGGCCGCCGGCCTTCTCATGCGCCTGGGCCAGGCGGACATGCTCGGCTCCGACTCCCACGGCGGGGGTCTGTCCTCGCACGTGCCCTGGATGCAACCGGTCGCCGACGTGCTCGTCGCCTCCGGCAACGCCGTCTTCTCCCACCTGCCCCTCATCTTCGCCGTCGGGGTCGCCGTCGGGGTCGCCAGGAGGTCGGATGGCTCGACGGGCATGGCCGGCCTGTTCGGCTACATCGTGTACGAGGGCGTCCTCGGCGCCCTGGCCCCCCACTGGGGGACGGGCGGCGCGACGCCGGAGCACAACACCATCGACTACGGCGTGCTCGGCGGCATCGTCATCGGGATCATGTCCGCCGTTCTGTGGGAACGGTTCCATCGGGTCGCACTGCCCGACTGGCTCGCCTTCTTCGGCGGTCGCCGCTTCGTGCTGATCGTCACCTCACTGGCGGCGATCGGCGTCGCGCTGGTCATGGGCGCTCTCTACCCGGTCTTCAACTGGCTCATCAACGACCAGCTCGGCGGCTGGCTCATGAGGGCGGGCGCTGAGGGCGGCGCCTCGGCGGTCCTGGCGACCTTCGTCTTCGGCGTCGTCAACCGCCTCCTCATCCCCTTCGGCCTGCATCACCTGCTTAACTCCATCCCGTGGTTCCAGCTCGGAACGTGCACGGATGCCGACGGGCAGACCCTCCACGGCGACCTCACCTGCTTCTTCTCCGGAGTCGACGGCACCAACGCCTGGACCGGTTCCTTCATGACGGGGTTCTTCCCGATCATGATGTTCGCCCTGCCGGCCGCGGCCCTCGCCATCTGGCACACGGCCCGCCTCTCCAGGCGCAGGGCCACCGGGGCCCTCATGATCTCCGTCGCCCTGACCGCCTTCCTCACCGGCATCACCGAGCCTCTGGAGTACGCCTTCGCCTACGTGGCCTTCCCCCTGTACGCGGTTCACGCGGTCCTCACCGGCACCTCACTGGCCCTGGTCAACGCCCTGGGCATCAAGGACGGATTCGCCTTCTCCGCGGGGGGCATCGACTACCTCATCAACCTCGGCAAGTCCGCCGAGCTCTCGGGCGGCTACCTGGCCGGCCCGATTCTTCTGGCCGCCATCGGCCTGGCGTACGGCGTCGTGTACTACCTGCTGTTCCGGTTCCTCATCGTCCTGATGGGCTTCAAGACTCCCGGACGCGACGACTCCGACCTCGATGCCCTCGAGCCAGCGGCGGCGGACGAGCCCGATCGGGCGACGGCGGCGCGCACGCGCCTGCGGATGCAACGGCGCAGGGGCGTCGTGACCGCCTGAGCCGGGCGCCGGCCCCGATCGAGGGGGCCGGAGCCCGGTCGGCTCCTGCGATGGCGCGGGCCGGCGACGTCCGGCGGCGCAGGGCCGAGGCGGCTGGGGCGCCCGGCCGGCGCTCCCTCCCGTCAGCCCGCGGCGGCCTCGCGGGCCTGGGCGCCGGCCACCCGGCGGGTGTCGTCGAGGTTCTCCGAGATGATCCGGCGGAAGGCCGCCGGCGCATCCTCGTGGGAGGCCAGCCAGCCCTCCAGGGCGCCGATCGGGTCCGCGCCGTCGAGCCCCACCGTCGCGGGGGACCACAGGGCGGTGAGCAGGTTCTCGGCCATGTGGAAGGTGCGCGTGTCCCAGATGGCGTCCGCCTGGCGGACGTACTCCTCGATGAAGGGGACGAGCAGCCCGGGATCGCGCTCGACGTCGTTGAAACCGCGCAGGGTCTTGACCTGAGTCTCGTTGGGCATGGAGGCGTCCTCCACGAGCGTGCGCCAGGTCTCGGACTTGGCCTCGGCGGTCGGCACGGCGGCCCGCGCCTGCGCGGCGCGCTCGCGTCCCGTCGTCGTCAGGTCGCGGGCCTCCTCGGCGGCGATCTCGGTCTCGCCCGCGCGGCCCGCGGCCACGAGCCCGATGAGCAGCTCCCAGCGCAGGTCCTGGTCGACGACGAGACCCTCGGGGACGTCCGAGCCGGCGAGCCAGGCGGCGACGACGCCGGTCTGCTCGTCCGTGACCGCGTGGGCTGCGACGGCGCGCACCAGCTGGAGCTGCTTGTCGCTGCCGGGCTCGGCGTTCCCGGCCAGGGCCAGCAGGGCACCGGCGGAGCCGGGAGCGGCGGCTCGGCGGTCGTCCGGGGGCAGGTAGAGGGACAGGCAGGTGGTGATCCGCGCCAGGAGGCCCTGGATGACCGAGGAGTGCGTCTCGACGGCGAGCGCGTCGAGGGCGGCGGCGAGGTAGCGCGAGGACGGCAGCTCGGCATCGCGCACCATGTCCCAGGCCGAGGCCAGGACGACGGAGCGCGGCAGGGACTCGGCGAAGGCGCCCACGTGCTCCAGACCGGCGGCCAGGGAGTCCTCGTCCAGGCGCACCTTGGCGTAGGTGAGATCGTCGTCGTTGAGGACGAGGACGTCGGCGCGGCGCGTGCCGACCAGCCCGGGGACCGGAGTGCGCTCCCCGTCCACGTCGAGCTCGATGCGCCCGGTGCGGGTCAGGACGGCCTGGTCGCCTCGGCCGGTCAGCGTGTAGGAGCCGATCGCCACCCGGTGCGGGCGCAGCGAGGCGGGGGAGCCCGTCGGGATCTCCTGCACGACCTCGGCGGAGGTGATGACGCCGTCATCGTCGGTGGTGAGCAACATGCGCAGGGAGGTGACCCCCGCCTCCTGAAGCCACACCCGCGTCCACGCGCCCAGATCGCGTCCCGAGACCCTCTCCAGCTCGGCGAGCAGGTCGGTGAGCGTGGCGTTGCCGTAGGCATGGGCGGCCAGGTAGTTCTTGATGCCCTCGAAGAAGCTCTCCCGGCCCACGTAGCCCACGAGGGCCGCCAGCACGGAGGCCCCCTTGGCGTAGGTGATGCCGTCGAAGTTGACCTCGACGTCGTGCAGGTCGTTGATCTCGGCGGCGACCGGGTGGGTGGAGCTCAACTGGTCCTGGTTGTAGGCCCAGCCCTTCTCGATGGTCTGGAAAGTGGTCCAGGCGTCGGAGAAGCGGGTGGTCTCGGCGACGGCGAGGGTGGAGGTGTACTCGGCGAAGGACTCGTTCAGCCACAGGTCGTTCCACCACTTCATGGTCACCATGTCGCCGAACCACATGTGGGCGAGCTCGTGGAGGATGGTGACGGCGCGGCGCTCCACGCGGGCCTCGATGGGCCGGGAGCGGAAGATGTAGTCGTCGCGGTGGGTCACGCACCCGGCGTTCTCCATGGCGCCGGCGTTGAACTCGGGCACGAAGATCTGGTCGTACTTCGCGAAGGCGTAGGGGGTGCCGAAGAGGTCCTCGTAGTAGGCGAAGCCCTCGCGGGTCATCTCCAGGATCTCGTCGGCGTCCATGTGATCGAACAGCGAGGCGCGGCAGTGGACGCCCAGCGGGACGACGCGTCCGTCGGCGGCCCGGTACTCGCCGGTGGCCCCCCGGTAGGGACCGGCGACGATGGCGGTGATGTAGGAGCTGATCGGCTCGGTGGGGGCGAAGGCGAAGACGCGTGCGCCGTCCCGGGCCGCCGGCGAGGGGGTGGGGGAGTTGGACAGGACCGTCCAGCCCTCGGGCACGGTCACCGTGAAGGCGAAGGGGGCCTTGAGATCGGGCTGCTCGAAGACGGCGAAGACCCGGCGGGCGTCGGGCACCTCGAACTGGGTGTAGAGGTAGGTCTCGGAGTCGGCGGGGTCGGTGAAGCGGTGCAGGCCCTCCCCGGTGTGCATGTAGGCGCAGTCGGCGACGACCGTCAGCTCGTTGTCGGCCTCCAGGTCGCCCAGCACGATACGGGAGTCGATATAGGTCTCGGCCGGGTCGAGCTCGCGGCCGTTCAGGACGATGGAGCGCACCCGCGGGGCGATCAGGTCGATGAACGTGACGGCTCCGGGCTCGGCCGAGAAGCGCGCGGTCGTCGTCGAGCGGAAGGTCTTGCGCGCCGGATCGGCGGCGCCGGACAGGTCGAGGGCGACGTCGTAGCTCGTGGCGGTCACGAGGCCGGCGCGGGCGGCCGCCTCGTCGCGGGTCAGGTTCTGACCGGGCATGGGTGCTCCTTGCGGTTCGGGGAGGTTGACGCCGCACCGGTGGCGGGCCGTCGTGGGCCGGGGCGGTGCGGAGCTGCGGGCCATCCTCTCATCGGGGCCGCGGCCGGATGAAATGAGCCCGTCCCATCAGCCCGTCGCGGCCCAGCCGGCCGGGGTGCGGCGGTCGAGCCGGGTGCGCAGCAGGGCGACGGCGTGTCGCGGCTCAGTCCGCCGGGGCGCAGTTCCCGGGCTCGTAGCCGTGCTCGGCGAGCACGGCGCGGGTCTCCTCGGTGGGCAGGGCTATGAAGGAGTCGCCCTGCGTGGGAGCGGGGACATCGACGAGCGTGACGGCGTCGGCACCGGACCGGGCCGCGGTGCCGCCCAGCGTGGCGAGGTCGAGCAGGCCGGTGCCGTCGTCGACCCCCAGGTTGCCGCTGAGGGTCCAGGCCAGCCGGTGCGCCGCGAAGGGGTTGCGAGCGCGGTCGCGCATGGCGCCGACGAGGGCCTTCATGACGACGCCGGTGTACTGGCTGCGTCGCTGCGCGCCCTCGGAGTCGGACAGCACGACCCACGCGCCGTCGCGGTAGACCTCGGGATGCCGGGAGCGGACCAGGGCGAGTGCGTCGATGCCGGACAGGGTCCGGGGGCCGGCCTCGGGGATGTCGAGACCGGCGTTGGCGTCCCGGACGGGCTCGTCGAGCGCGACGTCGAGGCCGCCCATGGAGTCGATAATGGCGGCGAACTGGGCCATATCGACGGTGACCAGGTGCGTCGTGGCGATGCCGAGCTGGGTGCACAGCAGATCGACGGTGTTCTGCGCGCCGTCGAGGTAGGAGGTGGCGAGTCTCTGACTCGTGAGGAAGGTCGGGCCGATGGTGAGGTCCCGGGGCAGGGCGAGGACGGTGAGTCCGTCCGCGGTGGGCCGCACGAGGGCCAGGACATCGGCGCGGGAGCCGCCCCCGGTGTCCTCCACGGTGCCGTACCGGTCGGGGCCCGCGGGGAGGGCCTCGCGCGAGTCGGTGCCGACGACGAGCCACGTCTCGTCGTTCGCAGAGCCTGTCGAGGCGGCGTCCGCGATGGCATGCGGCATGCGGACCTCGGTGCGGCCGAGCCTGGCGGACATGAGGCCGACGTCGCCGACGGCGAGGGCCAGGACCAGAACCAGGGCGAGGGCGGTCGCGGCCAGGAGCGGGCGTCGCCGACGGAAGACCCCCGCCCGGGTACGTGCGGCGGCGAGGGCCGCACGCACCCGGGCGGGGGCTGTGCGATGGGCGGGCGTGTCGGAGTGCGTCATCACCCGCACATTACGCGGGACTCATGCCTTGCGGCGCGAGGCGAGAACGACGGCGCCGGAGGCCAGGAAACCGGCGGCGACGAGGACGACGCCGAGGTCGGCACCGGTGTTGGCGAGGCCCTTCTTGGCGGGAGCCGAGGCGGCCGCCTTGGTCTCGGCGGGCTTGGGCTCGGCAGCGGGCTTCTTGGCCGGAGCCGGCTGGTCATCGGTGCCGGGGTCCGCCGGGGCCGCCGGGTCCTCGACGCCGGGCGCGGGCTGCTGGGCGTTGTTGTCGCCTCCGGCCTGGCCGGTCCCGCTGCCGTCGTCGACGTAGTACATCTTGCCGCTCTTGACGAGGACGTTCTGGAACCAGGCGTGCTCGCCGTAGGCGATGCCGAAGACGCCGGCCTTGTACCTGCCGTCGGGCACGTCGACGGGGGCGGTGAAGCGGTGGGACACGGCGCCCTCGGCGTCGGCGGTGAAGGTCGACAGGACGGTGAAGTCGCCCTCGACCGGGCCCGTCTCACTGTTGTAGGCGTTCTCCGGCACGAGGCGGAAGGTGGCCTCCTCGTTGGGGGCGAAGCCGGTGACGTCGACCGCGATGGTCTGGGAGCCGTCGGCCTCGGAGGTCAGCGTGTAGGAGCCGTTGAGCGTCGTGGAGTCCGCCTGGAGGGACAGCCCGAGGGACTTGATGGTGTTGTTGTTGTAGTCGAGGCAGGCGAAGGAGAGGGTGGTCCTCTGCTGATCCTTCACGCCGGCGGCGGTCAGGTTGATCGTCGCGCTCCACGAGCCGTCGGAGTTGACCGTGCCGGTGCCCTGGGCGCCCTGCCCGCCCTCGCCGACGGCCCACATGAGGCTGGTCTGCTTGGAACTGCTGTCGGATCCGTCGGGGCCGTCGGGGGCGACGCAGCCGGTGCCGGAGACGGTGAGGGGCACGTTCGGGTCGGCGACGCCCGTGTAGTCGTTGTTGACCGTGAAGCCGTCCTCCTCGTCGGCGAAGGCGGGGGTGGAGACGGCGGAGCCGGCGACGACGAGGGCGGCGGCAGCACCTAGGGCGGCAGCGGAGCGTCCGAGACGCATGAGTCCTCCAAGGGGATGATCGGGTTGGGTTGTTGGCCATCACGGTGCTGCTGCACCGATCCGGGTCTCACTCTCTCTCACTCGAGGGCAGGACACAAGTCCACAACATCTCGAACACAGGATCAACATGCGTATCACTAGTCACATCAGTCACAGGAGCCCCAGATATGTGGGACTTCGGTCCTAAAATTCACCAGATGGTGATGCGTTTCTCGGGCGCCAGCCACAAGACGTCGTCCCCGGTCACGCCGAAGGCCTCGTAGAAGGCGTCCATGTTGCGCACGATGCCGTTGCAGCGGAACTCGTTCGGGGAGTGCGGGTCGATGGTGAGCAGCAGCTCGGCGTAGTCGTCGCGGTTCCGGCCCCTCCAGATGCGCGCCCAGGAGCAGAAGAAGCGTTCCAGCGCGCTCAGGCCGTCGATGACCGGCGCCTCCTCGACCGACTCGATGCCCGCCTCGGCCAGCGCCAGCCGGTAGGCCTTGAGTGCGATCCCCAGGCCCCCGAGATCCCCGATGTTCTCGCCGATCGTCAGCGCGCCGTTGACGTGCGGGACCGCGGAGACGTCCTCGCCCGCGGCCTCGGCCCGGGCTACGAGCAGCGCCGGCCGATAGGCGCTGTACTGGTCGATGAGCGCCCTGGTGCGCGCCGTGAAGGCCTCGCGGTCGGCGGGGGTCCACCAGTCGGACACCTTGCCGGTGCCGTCGAAGGTCGAGCCCTGGTCGTCGAAGCCATGCCCGATCTCGTGGCCGATGACCGCGCCGATGCCGCCGTAGTTGACGGCGTCGTCGGCCTCGGGGTCGAAGAAGGGCGGCTGGAGGATCGCCGCGGGGAAGACGATCTCGTTCATCGTCGGGTTGTAGTAGGCGTTGACGGTCTGCGGCGTCATGTGCCACTCGCCCCGGTCCACGGGCCCGGACAGCCTGCGCAGATCGCGGGCCAGGTCGACGTCCTCGACCGAGCGCACCGAGGCGATGACGTCCCCGGGCGTGACGACGACCGCGGAGTAGTCGCGCCAGGTGTCCGGATAGCCGATCTTGGGCGTGAACATGGCCAGCTTCTCCAGAGCGCGCTCGCGGGTGGCCGGGCTCATCCACTCCAGGGACGAGATCGACTCCCGGTAGGCCTCGATGAGGCGCTCCACCAGCGCCTTCATCCGCTCCTTGTGCGCGGGAGGGAAGTGCCGTTCCACGTAGAGCTCTCCCAGGGCCTCGCCCATGGCGCTCTCGACCAGGCCGACAGCGCGCTTCCACCGCGCCCGGAGCTCGTCGACTCCCTGCAGGGTGCGGGAGTAGAAGTCGAAGTTCTCCTCCACGAAGGCCCGTGACAGCAGGGTCGCACGGCCGTGGACCACGTGCCACGCCGCCCACGCGCGCAGGTCCTCCAGGTCCGACTCCTCCCACACCCGCGCGGCATGGGGCAGGTAGTCGGGCTGCTTGACGATCGCGCGGTCGAGCAGCGTCGTCGGGGCCGCGCCCGCGGCCGCGGCCGCCCGGTTGATCCCGGAGCGCCAGGCCTCCCACGGGAAGGCCGGGGCCGAGGCGGTCAGCTCGGCCCAGGTGCGCGGATTGTTCATCCTCTCCACGTCGCGGCGGGCGACGCGGTCCCAGTGCCCGGCGGCCAGGGCGGTCTCCAACACCATGATTCTCGCGGCCAGCTCGTCGGCCTCGGCCCCGAGTCGCTCCGGCAGTCCCGCCAGCTCCAGCATGCGCGCGATGTGCGCCGTGTAGGCCTCGCGGACCTCGGCGCGCTCGTCCTGACGGTAGTACGACTCGTCGGGAAGGCCGAGCCCGGACTGCCCCACCCAGGTGGTGTAGTGGTCGGGGTCGTTGAGGTCGACGTCGACATCGACGGCGACCGGGCCCATGAAGCCGGCGGTGATCCTCTCTCCCAGCGCCCGCGCCAGGGCCTCCTCGTCGTCCGCCTCCAGGACGGGGGCGAGTTCGTCCCGCAGCGGCGCGGGCCCCAGCTCCTCGATGCGCTCCTCGTCGAGGAAGGAGGCGTACAGGGAGGCGATCTTCGCTGAGGACGTGACTGGCGCGGTCCCTCCGTCGGCCCGGGCGGCGAGGTCGTCGAGGATGTCGCGGCAGGCGGCCTCCGCCGCGTCGCGCAGGACCACGAAGGAGCTGATGCCCGGGCGGTCGGCGGCGATCCGGGCGTTGGCGAGCCACGTGCCGTTGACGTGGCGGAAGAGGTCGTCCTGAGGCCGCACGGCGGGGTCGATGGCCGAGGCCTCGAGCACGCCGCCGCGTGCGGGGGCGGTGCTCTGGAGGGCGGCCGAGCCCGCGGGATCCGTTGGGCCCGCTGGGTTCGCGGGGGCCCCGGAGCCCTCGGTGCTCTCGGCCGGGACGTGCGCCGCCGAAGCGGGGGAGTGAGTCGTCATGGAGTCACGCTAACGTGGGCCACGGCCGCGCATCGGCGCCGCCGATGCGCGGCCGGAGACTGTTCGCGTGAGGCACAATCCGGCCGTCACCGGTTCCTCCTGGTCGTCTCGCACCACGTTCCCCGCGTCTCGCGCCACCGTCGCCGCTTACTCCTGCCGCCGCCTGTCGCGCGGGTCCGCCGGTTCCTCCTCGCCGCCCCGGAGGTACACCGCCAGCAGGGCGTACGCCGCGGCGCCCACCCAGAGGGCGACGGAGGGAGCCGATGCCGCATCGAGGCTCAGAGCCAGCCAGCTGCCCGCCACTGCGCCGAGCGCCCCACCGGCCCGGCACCAGACGGTGTCGTTCACGAACTCCTCGCCCTGCAGCTGCACCTGCCGCTCCCCGATCAGCACGCTCACGATCCCCCATGCGCACAGCTGGGCGATCACGAGCCCGGTCGCACCGAGGACCGGGCCGCGTCCGGGCAGGAGCAGGGCGGACGCGGATAGCGCGACGGCCCCTGCGACGCAGCACGCGAGGCCCGTCGCCCTGGCGCCGTAGCGGGCGCGTGATACCCGGCTGATCTGGGGTCCCGCACTGGCCCCCGCGCCCATCGCCACCAGGGGCCGGACGTAAGCGGAATGCCCGTCATGCGCTCCGACGTGGATCGGCGCGTAGACCGCGGTGAGGCCCATGATGACGGCCCTTCCGCCCCGTGCATCTCCTCGGACACATCCAGTACGAGGGGGATGGGTGAGGCGAGGATCAGGTAGGCGACGACAACATATCCGACGTGAATCCCGCTGACGATAGAGGCGATAGCCACTGCCAAAAGGGGGACGTCGTAGCACTCGCAGGAGTCGTAGCACTCGCAGAATAGGGGTACCCGTCCTGGGCGCCAGTTCGCGACGAGTCTCACCGCAAGAGGAGCGAGCAGATCCTCGATATTCGTGAGCGTCGTGTCGAAGGCGATCCAGGCCGGTGGCAGGAGCGAGGCGACGACCATAGCCCACGCCGTCCTCTCGACGGGGCCGTCACGGTGCCCGGTTGTCCAAATCTGCCACAAAGGGCTCGTTCTGTACCATGCGGCGCACTGCGGATCGTTGATATCACGCGGATCGTTCATGCCTTCGAGCGCACAAGAACCGCCTTTGTGGCAGATTCGGACACGTCCCCGCCCGGACGAGTCCTGTTACGTCTCAGAAGTCCCATGCGCCCCACCGTGAGGGTGCGCTTCTTCCCGGGTCGGTCCGCCGTGTCGCTCTCGCACTCCTGCGTGGGTCCGCGCATCCGCATCGCCGGAGCGCAGTCGAAAATCGCTCGCGTGAGGCACAATCCGCTCATGCGTATTCACATCGGTACCGACCACGCCGGATTCGAGCTCAAGAACCATCTGAAGGACCACTGGAGACGGGCCGGCCACGAGGTCGTCGATCATGGCAGTCACGAGTACGACCCCGGAGACGACTACCCCGAGTTCTGCTTCGCCTGCGCCGAGGGCGTCATCGCGGACCCCGGCAGCCTCGGCGTCGTCCTGGGCGGCTCCGGCAACGGCGAGCAGATCGCCGCCAACAAGGTCGATGGCGTGCGCGCCGCCCTCGTGTGGTCCGTCGAGACCGCGCGCCTGGCCCGCCAGCACAATGACGCCAACGTCGCCGGCTTCGGTGTGCGCCAGCACTCCGTCGAGGAGGCCCTGACGATCCTCGACGCCTTCATCGCCGAGCCCTTCTCCGGCGACGCCCGCCACCGCGCCCGGATCGACCAGGTGCGCGATTACGAGCGCACCCATCACGAGGGGGTCTGACCCCAGCGGTAAGGGGCCGGCCCCGGCTCCGTCCTGACTCCTCCGTCCCGGCTCCGTTCCGGCCGTGGCCCGATTCTGCTCCGGCCAGGGGCTCGGGTCGAGGCGAGGCCGCCTCGGACCCCGACTCCGCGGTGCCGCCACTCCGGCATCTGCGGAGGCTCGGGTAGCGTCCGACCCATGCCGGAAGGACACACCATCCATCGACTCGCGGGCGCCCTCGCCGAGCTCTACGGCGGTCGGCGCCTGCGGGCGCTCTCCCCGCAGGGGCGCTTCGCCGACGGCGCCGCCCGGCTCGACGGTCAGGTCCTCCTGGGCGCCGAGGCGCACGGCAAGCACCTTCTCCTGACCTTCGGACCCCGGTCCGACGTGCCGCTGGGCGCCGAGGCCGTCACCTGGCTGCGCATCCACCTGGGGCTGTACGGCTCGTGGACCTTCGACGGCGACTCCGCCTTCACCGCTCCGCACGCCATCGGCGCCCCGCGCAGACGAGTCGGCGAGCGCGGGGAGCACGCGCTGCGGCACGGGGGCGGCTCCGCGCTCGCGGGCCTGAACGGCGGTGACGAGACGGACCCGGGAGCCACTGACGCGATGGCCGCGCCCGAGCCGGGGCGGTGGAGCCCTCCCGAGCCCCGTGGCGCCGTGCGGCTGCGTCTGCTCGGGGAGCACGGCGTGGCTGATCTAACAGGACCGGCGGCCTGCGAGCTTCTCGACGCCGAGGGCGTCGCCGCCGTGCACCGGCGCCTGGGTCCCGACCCGCTGCGCGCCGACGCCGACCCGGACGAGTTCATCGCGAGCGCGCGGCGTCGTCGGAAGGCGATCGGGGAACTGCTCATGGACCAGTCGGTCATCTCCGGAGTGGGCAATATCTTCCGCGCCGAGACGCTGCTGCGCTGCGGGATCAGTCCTTTCCTCGCGGGCAACCGGCTCGGCGAGGAGCGTCTGCGCGCCGTATGGGACGACCTCGTCCCTCTCATGGAGTACGGCGTGGCCACCGGCTTCATCACCACCGTCGATCCCGATGACGTCCCCGATCCGCTGCCCGACGGCGACGAGGAGGCCGGGCGCTGGTACGTCTACCACCGCACCGGGCGGCCCTGCCTGAGGTGCGGCACCCCGGTGAAAGAGCGGGAGGCGGCCGGGCGACGGCTCTTCTGGTGCCCGACGTGCCAGGCCTGTTGACGCCCGTCTCCTTCTCGCGGCCTTCGCCGAGATCGGTCGGGTTCCGCACCGAGTTCGGTTCGGTTCTGCACCGAGTTCGGTTCGGGGCGGGTGCTGTCAGGGTTTTGCCAGGTGGGGTGGGGGTGAATCTCCAGGGTGGTGGGGTTACATAGTGGTCGCCGTCGGACGGGGCGGGTCCTGAGGGTTGGGGAACCCGGTGAAGGATTCGTGTCGAGCGCTGCTGGGGTCCAAGGGAGCCCTGGTGGTGCGTTCCGGCGAAGGAGGCTCGTCCGGCCGGGAGTGGGAACCCGGTGCGGCGGTCTCGATGACGAGGGCCCGTGGGTCCGGGTCGCCGCCCCGGACCCACGGGCCGCACTCATGCACGACGGCGGAGGCGAGTGCGCGATCTCGTTCCCCGCCTCCCACCGCCGTCGGATGCGGCGTCAGATGTAGATCGTCGGATCCATCATGAGCTCGGGATCGGTGCGCGGGTCGCGCACGCGCGCCGGGACGCCCACGCCGACGTGATCGGCCGGCAGGTTCTTCACCAGCACCGCGTTGGCCCCGATCTTGGCATTGTCCTGCACCGTCACTGGGCCGAGCACCTTGGCGCCCGCACCGATCTGCACATTGTTGCCGATGGTGGGGTGCCGCTTGCCGGGATTCATCGAGACCCCGCCCAGGGTGACGCCGTGGAACATGAGGACGTCGTCGCCGACCTCCGCGGTCTCCCCGATGACGACGCCCATGCCGTGGTCGATGAAGAACCGGTCGCCGATCCTCGCCGCCGGGTGGATCTCGATACCGGTGACGCCCCGCGCCGCCTGGGACAGGGCCCGTGCGGCGAACTTGTGGCCCGAGTTCCACAGCTTGTGCGCCGCGCGGTGCGCCCACAGGGCGTGCACGCCGGGGTAGAGCACGGCCACCTCGAAGTTGGAGCGCGCGGCGGGGTCGCGCCTGCGGGCCGTGGCCAGGTCCTCCCTGGCCAGCCTCCACAGTGAACGGGTCGGGTCGTGCATGGTGCTCCTCGGTATTCGGGTCGGTGGCGAGGCCGATGTCGGGCGGCACCGCCGGGATTCAGGGGGCTCAGGGATCGAGGATCGGATGCCGGATCCCTCGTCCGTGGCTGCCGTGGCTATCCGCGGCGCGGATGATTCCGGTGGAGCAACGCCGACGGCGGCGCTCCTGTTCCCAGGGGCGCCGCCATCGGACGACCCGCCTCAGGGCGGCGAAGGCCGACGTGCGGAGCTTCGACGGGCTCAACCGGCTGGCTCGGGTGAGGTACTCAGTTGAGGTACTCGGAGTACAGCGGAGTCGACAGGTAGCGCTCGCCGGTGTCGGGCAGCACGGTGACGATCGTCTTGCCGGCGAACTCGGGGCGCTGGGCGACCAGGTCCGCGGCGGCCAGGGCGGCGCCGGAGGAGATGCCCACGAGGAGGCCCTCCTCGGCGGCGGCCCGGCGGGCGTAGACGATGGCGTCGTCCGACGGGACGTGGAGCAGCTCGTCCCAGATGTCCTGGTCGAGGACCTCGGGGACCACGTTCGGGCCCAGTCCCTGGATCTTGTGCGGAGCGGCGCGTCCCTCGCTGAGCAACGGCGACTCCGTGGGCTCCACCCCGAAGATCTTGGTGCGGGGCCGCTCCTTCCGCAGGATCTGGCCGACGCCGGTCAGGGTGCCTCCGGTGCCGATGCCGGCCACGAAGACGTCGATATCGCCCGCCTGCTCCAGGAGCTCCCGCGCCGTGGTCTCCCGGTGGATCTCGGGGTTGGCCGGATTGGTGAACTGGGAGGCCAGGATCGAGTTGGGAGTGGCCGCCTGGATCTCCTCGGCGCGCTTGACGGCGCCGGCGACGCCGCCCTCGGTGGTGAGCACCAGCTCTGCGCCGAAGGCGCGCATGATCGCGCGGCGCTCCTTCGACATGGTCTCGGGCATCGTGATGACGACCTTGTAGCCCAGGGCCGCGCCGACCATGGCCAGGCCGACGCCCGTGTTGCCGCTGGTGGCCTCGATGATGGTGCCGCCCGGCGTGAGGTCGCCGGAGGCCTCGGCCGCGCGCACGATCGACAGGGCGATGCGGTCCTTGACGCTGCCGGCCGGTTCGAAGGCCTCGACCTTGGCCAGGACCGTGGCCGGGCCGGAGATGAGACGATTGATGCGCACCAGCGGGGTTCCGCCGACGGTTTCGGTGATGTTGGACAAGTAGGGCATCGTGCTTCTTCCTCGTGAGTGTCCCTGCGGGCGGGCTCGACGGCGCTGGGGCGCCGCGTTCGAGAGTGTCTGGAATGCCGGGTGGACCGGAACGCCGGGTCCGGGCGGGGCCGGCATGAGGCGGAGTGACGGTTCGCGGCCGTCGATGAGGGGGACTCGCCGGTCGTGCCGGTGGTGACGCGGCGTGAGTCTCGCCGGGGTCGTCCCATAGCGCCGGGCATGCGCGCAGCGACGCGCGCACAGTTGTCGTGGCCAGGCGCTCTATCGACACCGGGTGCACTCAGCGCAGTGAATGCGCTGAGCGGTGGGCCGACAGCGGACCGACATCGCACGCATGACGCCGTTGGTCATCGTGGGGTCCTCCTTCTGCGGCCCGGGGCGATCCGCGGGGGCGGCCGCCTCTACAGTACAGACCGTACCGCGGCGATGCGCGTCGTTGTCAAGATGTCTCGGGCGCCCGCGCGTGATCCGCACGGCGGACGGCGAGCGGTTGATGAGCGGCGGCCCCGACGCCGACGATGAGGGAGCGGGGAAGCGGTGCCGTGCGACGCGGTTTCAGACGGGCAGCTCGACGACGCGCCGCCCGGCGCTGCGAGGCGCGGCGCTCCCCGCCGTCATGGCGGCCAGGAGCTCGGTGATCCGGGCGGCGTCGGGGGAGCCGGTGGCCAGGAGGAGGACCGCGTGGGTGGCGCCCCAGACGGTCTCCTCGACGGTGAGGTCGTGCTCTCCGCGCCCGCACGCGGCCCGCAGCTCCGCCTCGATCCGGCCGGCGTCGGCCACCGGGAGCCGCACGTCCCACAGGTGGCGGGTCGTCAGACGGACTCGTTTCGCGGCGGCCAGGGCGCGGGCGGTCGCCTCCGAGTAGGCCCGCACGAGGCCGCCGGTGCCCAGGAGGACTCCGCCGAAGTACCGGGTGACGACGACGGCGGTCGCGGTCAGGTCCGCGGCCCGCAGCGTCTCGAGCATCGGCCGACCGGCCGTGCCCGGGGGCTCGCCGTCGTCACTGGAGCGCTCGATCGGCAACGCGCCCGGGCTGGGGACCGTGTAGGCCGAGCAGTGGTGACGGGCGTCCGGGTGATCACCGCGCACCACGGCGATGAAGGCCCTCGCCTCCTCCTCGCAGTCCGCGCGCGCAGCGCGGGCCAGGAAGTGGGATCGCTTGATCTCCAGGTCGATCTCGGGCTGATCGCCCTGGGCCAGGGTGAGCGGCGAGTCGGACGGGGCGGCGCCGTCGGCCCCGGAGGCGGAAGTGAGCATGGTGCCATCGTGGCATGGCGGGACTGATCTCACACGCTCGCCGCCCCGTTCGGGCTGGAACGGCCTTGGACGATGTCGTTAAGGTATCCTCCGGTTCAGCTGTCGATGGATCGGACGATCCCAGGACTTTGGAGAGGAGCGGGCTCATGGCAGTGCCGAAGCGGAGGATGTCCCGCAGCAACACCCGTAACCGCCGCTCGCAGTGGAAGGCCAAGCTTCCCGAGCTCAACACCATCCGGGTCGCGGGTCGCGAGATCTCCGTGCCCCGCCGCCTGGTGAAGGCCTACAAGACTGGGCTCCTCGAGTACTGAGCCCTGTCCAGCGGATTCGCGCGGTTGGCCGTGGTCGATCGCATCGGGTCCGTCCATGCGGGTGTAGCTCAATGGTAGAGCCTCTGCCTTCCAAGCAGATTGCGCGGGTTCGATTCCCGTCACCCGCTCGGTGATCGAACCGGGCCGCTTCCGGCGCTGCGCTGGCGATCCGGTCCGTTTCTCACGGGGTATAGCGCAGCTTGGTAGCGCGCCTGCTTTGGGAGCAGGAGATCGTGGGTTCAAATCCCGCTACCCCGACCATTGAGTTCACACTCAAACCCGTGTCATGGTGATGGGGTGCGTGTGATTCATTCACATGGTCCCAGTTATTCAGGGAACTGCCACTCAAAAGCACGCGCATGTCACCCGTCACTAGTTTGCTCCTCCGACGTATCTCCTCAGTCCGCACTTCCAGATCAGTCGTGAAAGTGCCAGGAATCCGACAGCGGTGCACAGCAGCGCGACAACGGCACCCCTCGGCACCATGGTGCCCGTGGCTGGCAGGCTGGCAGCAGGCACCGGGACGCAGAGGAGGATGGGAAATTTGAGTAGGGCGTTGGCTCTCTCGGCCGGGGCTCGCATGGAGGTGATCAGCTCGCCCGTGCCATCTGGTGTCGGGGTCCGGGGCGGGGTTCTTGGCCGGGACCTTGATGCCGATGCCGGCGCCGGTGCGGCCCTTGTCCGCCAGGGTGGGCAGCCCCAGCGAGGCCGCCCGGTACAGGGCTGGTAGAGCATGGGCGCGTGCGGCGGTGACGAAAATGGGTCGAGCCCGGCTCCATGGGCGCGGTCCACACCGGGAACCCCGTGTGATCGGTCAGGACCTGCATGTTGCCGCCGAAGGCCTTGTGCAAAAGTGAGTACCACAGGTGGTTACCGGCCTCAGTGCGGGCCGCGACCCGGTCGGTGCGCACCAGGGTCCCGCCGGCGCACACGAACGGTTCACCACCCTTTCCCGCCATCCCAATCTCGATTCTTCATCGGTTGGTTGAGTCGGATGGCGTCGTTGCCGGTGGTGCGGATGTGATTATGCCAGTCGGGTGCGGAGGTCTGCCGCGTGTCGGGCGGTGGTGGTCGGACCTTTTGGGGTCCGGGGGCCTTCCCGCAGGATCGTGGTGGGTGGGGGACGAGGGGCTGCGCGCCTACGGGGCGGGCGAGGCCTGGAGGTGCCCGGTTCCTTCAAGGGGCGGATGGTCCGGAGGCGGTCGGCCGAGTGGCCCTGCGGAGGGAGCGCGGCGGGCCCGGTGTCTTCGGCGCACCGGATACGGTCCTCGAAACGGGCCCGCAGCCGGATGCAGCCCGGCACTCTCCCGCCACGAAGGCGCACCTCCCCTGGACGTGCGCGGGCCTGAGCAGCCCGCATCACTCCGGGAGAAGAAGCGCCCTCACCCCATGCTCGGCACCCCAACAACGAAAGCCCGAGGCTAACCCGCCCGGGCTCTGACCAACAGGGTAACGGCTCGCCTTCATCCTCGATTCGCGTGACGCGCGGAGCGCGTCGTGGCCCGCTCGCACGAGGTGGATCCTGACGGTGACGGAACAGATCGTGACGGTAAGGCGTCCATCGGTCTGTGCCGAGACGAACCTTCGTAAGTTAAAGTGTTAGGCGTTCTCACGCTAGCGACATGCTAGTTGGGCTGATCTTCGCATCGTCAGGAGTTCCCATGGTCCCCATCTACCCTACTGGCGGGCCCAGACACGCTGCGCCATACCCTCCCCTTCCTCCGCGGCCACCCCTTCCTCCCCTTTCTCCGCCGCCACCTCGCAGGAGCCGCACTGGTGTTGTCGTGTCCATCCTCGTCACCGCTGCCGTCGCTCTTGCGGTCGGCACCGCCGGTGGCTACGCCGTGGGGAGCGGAAAGGCCGTCGCAGCCGCATCGGCGTCCGCTTCCGCCACGCGCAGCACCTTGTTCTCCTCCGCCGTCTCCTCGTGCGGCTCTCCCGCCGGTACTCAGCTCGGCGACGGCGGCCGTACCCTCATGCTCCATACGCGAGGCACGAAGCAGCGTTCGTCCGGCATGTCGGTTCAAGACCTGCGATGCATCCTCAAGAAGCTCGGCGCGTCCGACGCTGTCATATCCCGCATGAGCGCCACTCGAGCCATCGACGGCATGCAGGACGGGCGGTGGGACGGCATCAGCGCCTCATGGACGTATCACCCCGACGACGGATTGAACATCACCCTGACCATGGACTGATCTGGTCATGGACGGCTGGCGACAGACCTGGACGGAGGAATGAATGAGGAATGCGCGGTTGACCCTCTGCGACGGCCTCCCGCGCGTGGCGCGCCCCATAGGATGGGGGCGGCGTCGCAGATGACGCCAGGAGGAGGAACCATGAAGATCCTGCACTCGCAGTTCACCGCCAAGCCCGGCTTCGAGGACGAGGTCGCCAAGATGATCTGCGGCTTCGCCGACAAGGTCCGCAGCGAGCCCGGCAACCGCGTCTTCGACGTCTACCGTCACAGCGACGACCCCGCGAAGTTCTTCGTCATGGAGGCCTACGTCGACGAGGACGCCTTCCAGACCCACCTGGGCATGCCCTACGGCGGGCCCTTCAACGCGCGTCTGGAGGAGATCATCGAGGAGCCCCACTCGATCCTCACCTTCCTCGATCAGATCGCCTGACGGGAGCGCCCGGCGGCGCCCCTCGCGGGCGCCCGGCCGAGGACGGGGGCGGGGCCCCGCGGATCATGCGAACATGTCGGCGGGCCCCGCCCCGGTTGCGTCGTCGCCGCTCGATCAGTGGTTGGGCCCGCCCGCCCCCTCGTTGACGCGGTCGGTGAGGATGCGCCCGAAGGAGGAGGCGTCACGGGTGGAGATGTAGTTCGCGACGGCCTGGAAGAAGCCGTCCTGCATCGCCGGCGAGATCACCTCCCCGTAGGAGATCGAGTTGAGGATCTTCTGGCTGCGCAGATCGCTCGCCGCCTGCTGCTGATAGGCGGACAGGGAGGACACGTCGGCGTCGTTGCGCACCGGGACGCATCCCTTGACCTCGCAGACGGCGGTCTGGACGCCGGGGTCGAGGACGGAGCCGAGGAACGCGTCCGCGTCGCCGCGGCTGTCCGTCGAGGAGGAGACCACGAACGAATCGACGACCATGAGGAAGCTGCCCTCGGTTCCCGGGAAGACGGTGGAGGACACCGGCGAGGCTCCGGTGGTCGGGTCGGTGGTCGAGCCGCCGGTGGGGCTGCCGGTCGAGTCGCCGAGAGTGAGGGACTCCGACAGGGCGCTGTCGTTCATCTGGTAGAACCCGCACTCGCCCGCCGCCAGGCGACCGGAGGCCTCGTCCCACGTGCGGGTCGCGTCGCCCTGATCCGTGTGGTCCATGAGGCGCCCGAAGGTGTCGAGGGCGTTCCTCACCTCCTGCCCGTTCCAGTCGAAGCGGTCCGCCTGGATCCTCTCCCAGCCCTCCTGGCCGATGGTGGCCAGCAGGACCGACTCGAAGAGCCCGGCCGTGGTGATGGAGTCGGCCCCGCCGATGCACAGGGGCGTCGTCCCCTTCGCCTGCAGGGTGTCCAGGTCGGTCATGAACTGGTCGAGGGTGTAGCCCTCGCCCGGCTCGGCGATCCCCGCGCTCTGAAGAACGCTCCGGTTGAACATCAGGAGGTTCGCGCGGTGAGCGGACAGGGGGGCCGCGTACTGGGCCCCGTCGACCGAGACCGAGGACAGCACGTCCTCGGGGAGCTGCGCCTTGACGTCGTCGGAGAAGAGGGAGGAGACGTCGCCGACGGAGCCGGCGTTGCGCCACGCGGAGATGTTGCCGCCGACGAGGCTCTGCCAGACGTCGGGCGCGTCCCCGCGCGCGATGCGCGTGGCGAGGGTGACGTGGGCCTGGGAGCCCCCGCCGCCGGCCACCGCGATCTCGTCCACGGAGGCCTCGGGGTTCCGCGTCTTGTACTGGTCGACGAGGGTGTCGAAGGCGGATGACTCGGAGGCGGACGTCCACCAGGAGAGGACGTCGATGGATCCGCTCGCGGAGGGGGACGAGCCTCCCGAGCAGGCGGTGAGGGCGACGGCGGTCGTCGCAGCGGTGAGAAGGGCGACGAGGCGTTGTTTCAGAGTGGTCATCACGAGGCCTTCCTCTCTGATGAGGTGGTGGTGATTACTCGCGGGGCGGGCGTGCGCAGGTCGTAGATCGCGTAGAGCGTGACCATAGCGAAGCAGAACGCCGGCACGACGAACGAGGTGGCTGCGCTCGTCATGTCCATCACCCGTCCCTGGACCATCGGCATGATCGCTCCGCCGACGATCGCCATGACGAGGCCGGCGGCGCCGAACTTCGTCGCCTCGCCCAGGCCCGCCAGGGCCACGCCGTAGATCGTGGGGAACATGAGGGACAGGCACAGGGAGATGGCGATGACGGCGATCACCCCGGTGATATCCGGACGCAGCGCAGCGTAGAGGCACAGGGCGACTGCCACGGTGCCGAGGAGCGTCATGACCTTGGTCGCGCGGATGCGCGCGATGACGGCGGTCATGACGAAGCGGGCGATGAGGAAGACGACGAGGCTGATCTGCAGCATCTGCGAGCCCAGCTGGAGGGAGCCGTCGATCGCCTGCTGCGTGTACTGGATGATGTACGTCCAGCAGCACACCTGGGCGGCCACGTTGAAGAACTGGGCGAGGACGCCGTATCTGTACCTCTTGGAGCGCCACAGGACGATCGCCGGGTTGGCGGCCCTCGTCGCGGCCTCCTCGTCGGTCGACGACGAGGGCGGCGCCTTCTGGATGAAGATGATGACGAGGATGACGGCCAGTAGGATTCCGAGGCCGATGTAGGGGCCGGTGACGGCTCGCAGCTGCTCCGCGCGGATCTGACGCTCCATCTCTGCGCTGACGTCGGCGAGGTTCACCGGGGTGTCGAGCTTGGGGAGGATGAGGGTCGAGGCGATGAGGACGCCGATGTTGGTCCCCAGCGGGTTGAACGCCTGAGCGAGGTTGAGGCGTCGTGTCGCGGTCTCCTCCGGCCCCAGCGAGATGACGTAGGGGCTGGCGGACGTCTCCAGGAGGGAGCACCCTGCGGCGATGGCGAACAGGGCGGCGAGGAAGGCCCCGTAGGTCATCACCCGGGAGGCCGGCCAGAACCCGAAGGCGCCCAGTGCGGCCAGGGCGAGGCCGGAGACCATTCCCGCCTTGTAGCCCCACCGGGAGTTGATGAAGGCGGCGGGTATGGCCAGGAGGAAGTATGCGCCGTAGTACGCCATCTGGACCAGGGACGCCTGGAACGAGGACATGTCGAAGATGCGTTTGAAGCCCGAGACCATGGGGGTCGTCAGGTCGGCGGCGATGCCCCAGGCGGTGAAGCACCCGATGACCGCGATGAGGAGCATGGCGGTGCCCGGGAAGAGTATCTTGGGTTTGGATGCGGCGTGTGGATCGGCGGTTTCTTTGTCTGTGGCTGATGTCAGGGCCGTCATTGGGTCTCCGTGAATCTGCTCCGGCGGAGCGGATGCGGGGTCCGGGCCGGAGTGTGTGCAGCGCGTCACTGCGATGGTACCCGGACCGCGTCGCGCCGGTTGGTTTTCGCGGACAGGTCTTCAACGGTCTTCTGCGAGGGCGTCCTGAGAGGCGGCGCATGGAGGGACAGCCCGCCCGTCCTGATCCGCGCGGGCTCGCTCCCGTCCTGCTCGTCCATCCGCGCGCCTGCGCGCGCTATGCTCCGACCCCCGCTCCTTCGCGTCCGGTCGCCCTGCTCCGGCGGCGCGCCCGTGGGCGGCCGTGGCGACCAGGCGGACGGGGAGGTCCGGGTGATGCCCGCCCGCGCGCCTGTGCGCGGCCTCATTTTTCGCGCCGCGCTGCCCGTGGCCTAGGATGGCCCGGATTGACGCCATCCATCGGCGTCCGTGACGGGGCACGTCCGGCTCCGCACGCATTGTCAGCATCCCCCGCATCGGAGTAGAGCCCCGTGAAGAGCACTGTCGAGAACCTTGACCCCACGCGCATCAAGCTGACCGTGGAGGTCCCCTACGAGGAGCTCAAGCCCGGCCTCGACGCCGCCTACAAGGAGATCGGCTCTCAGATCCAGGTGCCCGGCTTCCGCCGCGGCCACGTTCCCGCCCAGGTCATCGATCAGCGCGTGGGCCGCGCCTCGGTCATCCAGGAGGCCGTCAACAACAGGCTGTCGGACTTCTACCGCGAGGCCATCACGGAGGCGGGCCGCGTGCCCATGGCCCAGCCCGGGGTCGAGGTCACCGAGCTGCCCAATGTCACCGGGCCCCAGGGCGGCCGGCTCGGCTTCACCGCCGAGGTCACCGTCCGCCCGGAGTTCGACCTGCCCGACCTGGGGACCGCCGAGGTCGTCGTCGATGCCGTCGAGGTCGGCGATGAGGACGTCGACGGCGAGCTGGAGAGCCTCCGCGCCCGCTTCGGCTCCCTGAAGTCCGTGGAGCGCGAGGTCGAGACCGGGGACTTCGTCACCATCGACCTCAAGGCCGTCATCGACGGCGAGGAGGTCGACTCGGTGTCCGGCGTCTCCTATGAGATCGGCAAGGGCAACATGCTCGAGGGCCTGGACGACGCCCTGCGCGGTCTGAGGGCCGAGGAGTCCACCACCTTCACCACCAACCTCGCCGGTGGCGAGCACGCGGGAGAGGAGGCCGAGGTCACGGTGACCGCCACGGCCGTCAAGGAGCGCGAGCTCCCGGAGGCCGATGACGAGTTCGCCGAGGTGGCCTCGGAGTTCGACACCATCGACGAGCTGCGCGAGGACCTGAGGAGGCAGGTCGCCCAGCGCAAGGCCGGCGACCAGGCCATCGCCGCCCGCGACGCCCTTCTGGACTACCTGCGCGGACAGGTCTCCTTCGACGTCCCCGCCGAGGTCGTCGAGGCTGAGATCAAGCAGCATCTGACTGCCGAGGGCAAGGAGGGCGACGACGATCACGCCGAGAAGATCCGCGAGGACGTCACCGCCGGCGTGCGCGACCAGGTCATCCTCGACACCCTGGCCGAGAGTCTCGAGGTCGGCGTGAATCAGGAGGAGCTCATCGACTACCTCGTCCAGACCGCGCAGCAGTACGGCATGGAGCCCGCCCAGTTCATGCAGGGCGCCCAGAAGGCCGGCCAGATTCCGGCCTTCGTCGCCGAGATCGCCCGCAACAAGTCCCTGGCCATGGCCCTGCGCCAGGTAACCGTCAAGGACTCCGAGGGCCGGACCATCGACCTGACCGAGTTCATCGGCTCCGACGAGCTCGACGCGGCCGCCGTGGTCTCCGAGACCGAGGACGCCTCCTCCCCGGACGACGTCGAGGCTGATGACGTCGAGCCCGCGGATGGCGCCGACGAGGCCCCCGTGGCCGCCGCCGGCTCCGCCGCCTCGGCGGCTTCCGCCGACTGAGTCGCCGCCATCGCGGATCCGGGCCGCCACCTCCTCAGGGGTGGCGGCCCGTTCGCGCGCGTGAGGCCGTTGACGGCGTCGCTGAGTGCGCCTACCATATGACTCATCAGTCATATGACTCACGAGTCATAAGTCATAGGAGGTCGTCGTGCCCCACGCCACCTTTTTCAGTCTTCCCGAGGACAAACGCGCCCGCGTCGTGGACGCTCTCAAGGCCGAGTTCGCCGCCCGTCCCTACTCCCGGGCCTCGGTCGATCGCGTCACCGCCTCCGCCGGTGTGTCCAAGGGCAGCTTCTACCAGTACTTCGAGGACAAGCTCGACGCCTACACCCACCTGGTGCGCGGGCTCATGAGTGAACGCGTCGGCCTGGCGGGAGCGCCTGCTCCCGAGGCCCCCCTCGAGGAGGTGCTCACCGCCGTCGTGAGGGGGAGCCACGACTTCCACCGGCGCGACCCGCTGGGCTGGGCCGTGCTCGCGCGCGCCCTGGCCGACGACGCCCCGCGGCTTCTCGACTCCGACGAGTCGATCTCCGGCGGTGTCCACCGGTGGGCGGTCGCCGCCATCGCCGCCGGACAGGCGAGCGGCGAGCTGCGCGACGACGTCGACGCCGATACCGCCGCCTGGATGATCGAACGCGTGCTGCTGGGAACGCCCCACTACGTCATGACCCGCTTCGGCGTCGACCCCGAGAGCGCCGCCGCCGACGGCAGTGCCTTCGACCGGCCCGAGATCGCCCGGGTGGCCGACGACGTCGTCGCCCTGCTGGCGGCCGCCCTGACGGTGCCGGGCCGGGACGGCGGCCGCGACTGCGGGGGCGAGGGCGGTGAGTGAGGCGATCGCGGTCCACGACCTTTCCTTCACCTATCGGGGCTCGACCCGCCCGGCCCTGGACGACGTCGGCCTGAGCGTCGCCGCCGGCGAGATCATCGGCCTGCTGGGGCCCAGCGGCGCGGGCAAGTCCACCCTCCAGCGGGTCCTGACCGGCCTGATCACCGGGTACCGGGGCTCGGCGTGCGTGCTCGGCCGCGAGATCGCCGACTGGGGGCGCGGGGTCTACGAGCGCATCGGGGTCGCCTTCGAGACGCCCGTCTCCTTCGGGCGCCTCACCCTGCGCGAGAACCTCGCCTACACCGCCCGCCTGTACCGCGGCCCCGTCCGGGACCCGGAGGGGCTGCTGGCCGCCGTCGACCTCGCCGACGACGCGGAGCTGCGCGCCGCGCACATGAGCAAGGGCATGGGGGTGCGCTTCAATGTGGCGCGCGCTCTCCTGCACGGACCCGAGCTGGTCTTCCTCGACGAGCCCACCTCCGGTCTCGACCCGGTGGGGGCGCGGAGGATGGAGGACCTCATCGCCGCCGAGCGCGCCCGGGGGTGCACCGTCGTCGTCACCACCCACGACATGACCCTCGCCCATCGCGCCTGCGACCGGGTCGGCTTCATCATCGACGGGCGCCTGGTCGAGCTCGGCGCGCCGGGCGAACTGTGCCGGCGGTACGGCAGGCGGGAGGTCCGCGTCACCTGGGACGGGGGCGGCGGTGTTTACCCGCTGGACGGTCTCGCCGACGACGCCTCCTTCCACGAGGCGCTGCGCACCCGGCACGTGCGCGCGCTCCACTCGCGCGAGGCCGACCTGGCCGAGGTCTTCGCCTCCGTCACCGGCCGGGAGCTGTCATGACCGGGGCCGGGGCGGGGCGCGCCGCCGCCTGCGGTCGCGCCGCCGTGAGGCGCACCGCCGCCACCCTCGTGCTCGACCTGCGGCGCCAGGCAACGGAGGGGTACTGGTTCGTGGCCCTGCTCGCGGGCCTGATGGTCGGCGCCGTCCTCCTCGCGATCGCCGGGGATCCGCGCCGCTGGTGGCCGGTCGTCGTCCTGGCCGAGCTGTCCATCACCTCCTTCTACTTCGCCGCCGTGCAGGTCCTGCGCGAGCGGGGCGAGGGCACCCTCGCCGCCCGGGCCCTCACCCCGCTGGGGCCGGGGGAGTACCTGGCCGCGCTCGCCGCATCCCTGTGCCCGCTCGCCCTCGCCGAGGTCGGCGCGCTGGTCCTCGCGGCCCACGGCGCGGCGGTGCTCTGGCCGGTCCTGGCCCTCGGCGCGGCCCTCGTCTCCTGCCTCTACGTCCTCTACGGCGTCATCGCCGTCGCCGGCTACGAGACCATCGGGGCCTTCCTGCTGCCCTCGGGGCTGTGGACGATCGTCCTGGGCGTCCCCATCCTGCCCCTCCTCGGGGTCCCGGGCGGGTGGTGGCTGTGGTGCCACCCGCTCCAGCCCGCCGTTGTCCTCATCGAGGCCGCGTTCGGGGCCCGGCCGGTCGGGGCCGTCGCGCCCTGCGCGCTGCTCGGGGCCGCCTGGTGCGCGCTCCTGGCCCTCGTCGCCCGGGCGAGGCTGGTGCGCGCTGTCACTGCGAAGGGGGCGGTCTCATGAGACCCCGCGCAATGCTGGGACTGCTGCCCGCCGACCTGCGCCGCCTGGCCCGCGACGAGCTGCTGGTGTGGATGCCGGCCGTGCCCCTGGCCATGGCCCTGGCCGCGCGGCTCGGCGTGCCGGCGCTCCTGCGGGCCGTCGGCCCGGGCGGGGCGGGGGCCCGGGAGTGGGCCGCCCGCATCGACGTGGCCGCCTTCGCCATTGTCGTGCCGGTGCTGGTCGGCACGGTCGTGGGCTTCATGCTGCTGGGGGAGAAGGAGGACGGGGTCTGGTCGGTCCTCGCCGTCACGCCGACGTCCCTGCGCGGCTACCTGATCTGGAGGGCCGCCGGCGCGGTGATCGTCGCGGCCGCCGCCGGCGGGGTGTGCACGCGGCTCGCCGGCCTGGACGACCTGGGGGCGGCGCGCACCGCCGTCCTCGCCGCGGCCGGCGCGCCCCTGGCCGGCGCCGCCGCCCTGAGTCTGGCGGCCTGGGCGGCGAACACGGTCCAGGGATTCGCCGCCGTCAAGCTGTCCCTGATCGTCCTCGTCCTGCCCGCCGTCGTGCCCCGCGACGCCGGGGCGTGGCACTGGCCGCTCGCCGCGATCCCGAGCTGGTGGCCGGTGCGCGCCTACTGGGACCTGACCGGCCCGGGATCCTGGTGGCCCGCCTGGCTGCTGGGGTCCGTGGCGGTCGGTCTGGCGATCATGGCGGCCGGGCTGCGCCGGGCCGCGCCCTGAGCGGCGACGGCATGACGAGGCGAGGCTGGTGGGACTCATGAGGCACTTGGGGTCGGCTCGAGTGCGAGACGTGTCCGAATCTGTTGCAAAGGCGCTCCGGACCAGGATTGGCCGCGAGAAGAAGCGCGGAATATCAACGATTCTCCTCGCGCGTTCCGGCGCGATCGGGGCCTTTGCAACAGATTCGGACACCGGGATTATTCCGGGTGCGTCTGAGCGCGTCTCCCGATGTGATGCAAGGGGTTGTTGAGGGCGGTGGGGCGTGGGGGTCGGTCGTGATGGTCCGTCCGAGTCGCCCCCGGGTGCGCTGCTCGTGCAGCTCGACGGCCGCGTCGTTGTAGATGGCCGCCCCTGGGTGCGCTGGGGGCGCTGGTCGCGGCGGAATCGGCCGGGGTGATCGTCGGGGGCGGTTCGGACGGCATCGGGGGCGGTTCCGGCGCCCCGCCCCGCCGGTTGTCCCGCATGGTGGGACAGCGTCTCGCATGTCGTGACGCCGCCGGCTCGCGAGCACGTCACTTAACCCGCGAG
>ERZ773075.452-NODE-452-length-31725-cov-57.1397_pt1 | contig 31725 bp, 28 predicted proteins | sample MGYA00580614_ERZ773075 | MGnify/ENA primary metagenome ERZ773075 (study PRJEB29015, sample SAMEA2738021) | human oral metagenome | biome: human oral; feature: human-associated habitat; material: dental | place: China | collected 2043 ...
GCGCGACGATCATGACCACGGGGATGAGCAGGACGATGCCGACCTCGAAGAACAGCGGGATGCCCACGACGAAGGCGATGAGCGCCATGGCCCAGGGCAGCCGCGGACCGGACGTGCGCGCCAGGATCGTATCGACGATCTGGTCGGCGCCGCCGGAGTCGATGAGGAGCCTGCCGATGATCGCCCCGAAGGCGATGAGCACGCCCACGTCGCCGATGGTCGATCCCAGCCCGCGGGTGAAGGCCTTGAAGGTGTCGGTCAGCGGGATGCCGGCGGCGACGGCGAGCACCGCCGAGCCGAGGGTGAGAGCGAGGAAGGGGTGCATCCTGCTCCACACGATGAGCACGATGATGACGGCGACGCCGAGGACGGCCGCGATGATGAGCCGCGTGCTGCTGTCGGAATGGGTCACCGCGTCGGCGGCGGGAAGGGCCAGCATGGCTGTGAACGTCATTGTCGTCTCCGGATTGCGAGGTGACGGGTCGCCGGAAGCGGGGCGAGTGAGGGGTCAGGCGTGCTCAAGAGCGGCGAGGATGGCGTCGAGCGTCTCCTCGGGGGTGCCCCGCGAGACCACGGTGACGCCGTCCTCGTCGTCGTCCAGGGGCTGGAGGGCGGCGAACTGGGAGGGCAGCAGGGCGGGGGGCATGAAGTGGCCCTCGCGCAGGGCCATGCGCTCGCGCAGCTCCTCGGGGCGGGCGGTCAGGTGGATGAAGAAGACGCGGCCGTCGGCACCGGACAGGAGGTCCCGGTAGGAGCGCTTGAGCGCGGAGCAGGTGACGATGGTCCTGACCCCCTCGGCGGCGCGCGCGCTCATCCAGTCGCGCAGGGACTTCAGCCAGGGCCATCGGTCCTCGTCGGTCAGGGGGATGCCCTCGCTCATCTTGGCGATGTTGGCGGGCGGGTGGAAGTCGTCGGCCTCGGCGACGGGCCACCCGAGGGCGCGGTGGAGGTTGTCGGCGGCGGTCGTCTTGCCGCAGCCCGCCACACCCATGAGGATGAGGTGCTCAACGGAGGTGTTCACGCGATCTCCTCGATCGACGTCCGCGACGTCGCTCGACATCGTTGTCGATCACCGATACTACCGCCGCGATGTCCCCGGTGTCCCGGGCGCGCGTCAGCCCGGCTCACCGTAGGGCGGAGCGGGACGAGGCCGAGGACGGTGTCCCGGGCGCGCGTCAGCCCGGCTCACCGTAGGGCGGAGCGGGACGAGGCCGAGGACGGTGTCCCGGGCGCGCGTCAGCCCAGCACCGCGGCCGCGATCAGGACGACCGGGACGAAGCCGGCGGTCGTCACCAAGACCGCGTCACGGGCCAGCGGCTTGGCCGCCCCGTAGCGCGAGGCGTACATGAAGACGTTCTGGGCGGTCGGCAGTGCGGCGGTGGTGACGGGCACCAGGAGCTCCGCCCCGCGCAGGCCCAGACCGAGCCCGAGCGCCCCCGCCAGACCGGGCGCCACGAGCAGCTTCCACCCCACCGCCCAGCGCAGGGCCGCCCGACTGGCGGCGTCATGGACCGGCTCGGGCGGCACCGCCGGGGCGCCGTCGGGCAGCGGGGCGCGCATGCGCGAGGCGGCCAGGCTCATGCCCAGGGAGAGCATCATGAGCGGCACGGCGATGCGCCCGAGGGAATCGAGGGTCTCGCGCAGGTGCCCGCCGGCGACGCCGGCGAGGTCCACCCCGCCGGCATTGACCGCGACCCCGGCCACCACGGCCAGCAGCAGGGGATTGCGCAGCGGGACGGTCAGGGTCGCCAGACGCGAGGGACTGCCGCGATGGGTGACGGAGTCCAGGATCGCGAAGGTCGTCGGGGTGATGACGAGGAGCTGGAGGAGCAGGACCGGGGCGATGGCGGCGGCGTCGCCCAGGACCAGGACGAGGACGGGGATGCCGAGGTTGGCGGCGTTGACGTAGCCGGAGGCGAGCGCGCCGATGGTCGCCTCCGCCGTCGAGCGGCGCAGCAGGACGCGGTGCAGCGCCCAGGCGCTCAGGATCGCCAGCACCTCGGCCGCCAGCGCGGCGAGCGCGCCAGGACTGGCCACCGCCCCCAGGTCGGCGTCCGCCAGGGTGCCGATCAGCAGCGCCGGGGTGGCGGCGAAGAAGCAGACGCGGGTGAGCACGGCGTCCGCGTCGCGGGGCACGGCGCCGGTGCGCACCAGCAGCCAGCCGACGCCGATCACGACGGCGAAGACGGCGAGACCGCCGACGACATCACCCACGGGCGCGCCTCAGCCGACCGGTTCGAGGTCCACCCACGTGCCGGCGTGGTCGGAGACGACGAAGGTGCGGGTTCCCCAGGCGGTGGCCCGCAGGAGGGGGTAGCGGCGCCCGCTCCAGACGGGTGCGGGCGCCACCGGGAAGGCGGGGGCCCCGTTGACGCCGGTGGGCCAGGGGTCGGTCAGGACGTGATCGATGCGATGGTCGGGGCGAGCGGCCGGATAGGTGGGGCCCTCCCCCACCTGACGACCGATTCCGAGGGGGACCAGCTCCTCGGTCCGCAGGTTGTAGTCCCCCGCCAGGAGGTGGGGGCCGGGCAGGGTGGCGAGCGCGCCCCAGGCCGCCGCGAGCTGCCGGGCGGCCGTATCGGTGCGGGTGGCCAGGTGGGTGGTGCCGACCGACAGCGCATCGACGCCCGCGGCCGCGGCGTCCGCCGGGGCCAGGGCCAGCGTGGCGGTCAGCAGGTTGCGCATGGTGGACGTCGCCAGGTCGTAGCCACGGGGGTCCCAGATCGGGTGGTCGCCGCGGCGCGAGACGGTGGCCGGACCGCGTCCGAGGCGCCTCACGCGCCAGGCGGTCACCGGGTGACGGGCGAGCAGGGCGTTGCCGAAGCCCGCCGGCGGGCGGCCCAGCAGGGCGCGGCCCAGGCCGAGCGCGTCGTCGGCGTGCTCGGTCAGGGCGGAGCGCCGGGGGCGTCGACGCAGCCCGGCGACGGGCCCGGCGTAGGCGGCGGCGAAGCGGTGGCTCTCCCAGCCGAGCAGCTCCGCCAGAACGGCGGTCTGGTCGAGGAAGCCGGAGCGGGCCTGCCCGGTGTCGACCTCCTGGAGGGCGACGACGTCGGGGGAGAGCTCGTGGATCTGCTCGGCCAGGGCCGCCAGCACGGAGCGGGCCGCCGTCGGGTCGCGGATGTCCGCGTCGGCGACGCCAGGGCCCGGAGCCTCGTCCGCCCCCGCCCCGGGAAGCGCATGCTGGATGTTGAGGCTCAGGAGGCGCAGCATGTCACCCCTCCTGCGCACCGGCGCCCGACGCACCGCCGGCGGCGCCCGACGCGTCGGCATCGAAGGTCAGGCTCACGGAGTTCATGCAGTAGCGCTGGCCGGTGGGGGTGCCGGGCGCGTCATCGAAGACGTGGCCGAGGTGGGAGTCGCAGGCGGCGCAACGGACCTCGGTGCGCACCATCCCGTGACTGGTATCGGTGCGCAGAGTCACGGCATCGGAGTCCGACGGGTCGTAGAAGGAGGGCCAGCCGCACCCCGAGTCGAACTTGGCGACGGAGCGGAACAGCTCCGCCCCGCAGCCGCGGCACCGGTAGACGCCCTCGCGCTCCTCGTCCAGGAGGTCTCCGGTGAAGGGGCGCTCGGTGCCGGCCTCGCGCAGGACGTGGTACTCCAGGGGGTCGAGCAGAGCGCGCCACTGGGCGTCGGTGCGGGCGATGGCGGCCGGGTCCAGTCGGGGGGTCGCGGCGGCCTCCGCGCCGTCCCCGTCGGTTGCGCTGGTTGCGTCGGCTCTGCTGGCGGCACTGGCTGCGTTGGCTCCGTTGGCTGCGTTGGCGGTCACGGTCCCATGGTGGCCCGGCTCGGGCGCCGGCGCGAGCGGCGTTCACGCACCGGGAACGCGGGAAGGAGGCGTGACGGGGCGGCGAACGGAACGGCTGCGGGGCGACCAGGAGGGCGGGGCGGCGATCGAGGCGGTCCAGCGCGCGGAAGCGCAGTAGGCCGGTCCGGAGTGCGGAGCGGCTCGGCGGCGCGGTGCCCCCGCCGCCGAGCCGCCCCTGAGGCCTCCGCCGCCGTCACCCGGTCGGACCGGCGGTGCTCCCCGCCGCCGGTCCGACCCGCCCCCGGATCATTCGAGGTACTTCTTCTGCTCGTTGGTGGAGATGATGCTCGTGGACTGCCCGGTGGCGGTGTCGGCCTCGTGCCGGGGCAGGGGCGCCTCCTCGCCCCGCCACTCGGCGTCGCGCGCCAGGATCCGGCGTCGGCGCACCTTCTCGCGCCGCGTGCGCCGCAGCCGGGAGTGCCCCTTGGCGGCGGCCCGCACGCGGGCGTCCTCGATGGGATCGTCCTCCTTGGGCAGCCGCACGGCCGTCGTCTCGGCGCTCACGCCGGCGCCGTCGTCGTGCTGAAGGGCGACGAGCTCCTCAGCCAGGCGCGCCACCTCCTCGGGCTGAGGGTCGTGGGTGACCGAGACCTGCTCGATCTCCACACGCGTGCGCGGCAGGGCGTAGGGCGCCTCCTGCTGGAGCCAGGCCACGATCTCCTCGCGGACGTAGCACTGGAGGGTGAAGACGTCGGAGGGGTTCCTGCCGGAGACGGCGATGCGCAGGGTGACCGTGCCCGCGGCGGTATCGGTGACGTCGAGGTTGGCGGTGCGGCCGTCCCAGACGGACGACGAGGCGACCACGCGGGCGAGCTCGGCGCGCACCGAGGCCACCGGCACCCGCCAGTCCAGGTCGAGGGTGAGGGTGCCGGTGTGCTGCGTGCCGCGCCGCGACCAGTTGGCGAAGGGGTTCTGCGTGAAGTAGGTCGAGGGGTAGATGAGGCGGCGGTCGTCCCAGACCCGGACGACGACGTAGGTGAGCGTGATCTCCTCGATGTAGCCCTGCTCCTTGCCCAGGACGACGACGTCGTCCACGCGGATGGCATCGGTGACGGCCAACTGAAGGCCGGCGAAGATGTTGCCCAGCATGGACTGCGCGGCGAGACCGGCGATCACCGAGACCAGACCGGCGGAGGCGAGCAGCGAGCTCATGGCCAGGCGGGCGCTGGGGAAGGTCATGATCGCGCCGACCAGGCCGCAGACGATGACGATGGCCTCGGCGACCCGCCGCAGGATCTGCGCCTGGGTGGTGACGCGGTTGGCGCGGCCGGGGTCGCCGCCGGTGCGCACGCCGCTGACGATGCTGGCCTCGAGCGCCTTGACCAGGCCGACGACGACCCAGGTGACGGCCAGGATGACGCTGATGAACAGGGCCTGGGTGGCGTACTGGGCCCAGTCGGGCGTGGCGACCGCGACGACGGCCAGCTGCGCGCCGAGGTAGGCGCCGAAGAGTCCGCCCATGGCGTACAGGGCGGTGCGCGTGTACCGGCTGATCTCGGCGTACATGGTCTGGCGGCGTCCGAGCATGCGCAGCACGACGACCCCGATGAAGGCGAGGGCGACGCCGATGAGGAGCCCGCCCCCCACCCGCCAGGTGATTTCCCAGACATTGACCGCGGTCTCCTTGGCCGCCTCGACGGTCTGCGTGACATCGGTCGTCGGCGACGAGGTGGGATCGGTCGACGGGGAGGGATCGGTGGTGGCGGTCGCCCGCGCGGCGGGCGCGAGGAGCGCGCTCGCCAGGGCGACGGGAGGAAGGGCGATCATGCCGGCACCCTAGGACCCGGTCCTGGGAGCCGGCTGTGCGAGGACGGAGGGCAGCTCGAGCAGCACCTCGAAGTCCTCCCCCACCAGCCCCGCGCCGACCGTGCCGCCCAGCCTGCCCGCCAGCAGCTCGACGATGCTCAGCCCGAGCCCCGTCCCGGCCGGATCGGAGGACCAGCGGCGCTCCAGGACCCGGGAGGCATCGAGAGCCTCGGGCCGGCGCACCCCGTTGCGCATGCGCAGCCGGACCCGGTCCGCCGTACCGCATCGCGCATCCCCGGCCGCGCCGTCGTCCCCGGCCGCGACCCGGTCCAGCTCGACGCGCAGCCTCCCCCGCCCGTGCTGGACGGCATTGCGCGCGAGGTTGGCGATGATCCGGCGCAGGGCCTCGGGCTCGGTCTGAACGACGAGGGCGTCGGGCGCGCGGGCCTCCACCTCGATACCCGCCGCCTCCAGGGGCCCGGCCAGCCCCGCCAGGCACTGCCCGACCTCCTCGACCAGGTCCACCCGCGTGACCAGCACGCGATCGGGATCCTCGTCGGGACCCGCGACGTCGTCGCTCAGCCGGGCGTACTCGAAGATCTCATCGACGAGGGCGGTCAGGCGATCGGCGTGGCGGGCCGCCGCGGCCAGGTGGGCGCGCCGGGTCGGGTCGAGCCCGGAGGCGGCGAGCAGCTGCTGGTAGCCGCGCACCGCCGTCAGGGGCGTGCGCAGGTCGTGGGACAGATCGGCGACGAGCTCGCGGTAACGACGCTCGTGGCGCTCCAGGGAGGTGCCGGCCTGTTCGATCTGCGCGATCACGGCGTTGATCTGCACCACCAGCGCCTCCAGGGCGCCGTCCACGAGCTGGAGGTGCACCGGGGCGTGGACACCGTCCTCCCGACGCCGGCGCAGCTGGTCGGTGATGGCGCGCAACTGGCGGCGCACCAGGATCCACCGCACCGTCGCGGCCAGGGCCACCGCCACGGCCGCCAGCGTGATCAGCGCCATCGGCGCTCGCCTCCTCGGGGTCCACGGGCTCCGGCGCCCCAGCCTACGGCGGGCGCCCGAGACCCACCGGTCAGGCGATGTCCGCTGGTCAGGAGATGTCCGCGCGCCGGAGCACCAGCCAGCCCACCACGGCCCACAGGACGAGGAAGGCGGCCGAGACGACCGCGCTCAGCGCCACGTCCGCCCCAGGGCTGGTCAGGTCCAGGGGCAGGTCGGGGGACCAGGGCGTGAATCTGAGCACCGCCGCCCCGGCGTCGCCGTCGGCGACCATCCCCGTCACGCCGTCGAGCAGGAAGCCTCCCGCCAGGCCCGCCGCGGTCACGGCCAACGGGCGCCGCGAGACGAAGGCGATCGGCAGGCAGAAGCCCAGCCGGGCCACCGCCACGAGCGCCGACACCGCCCCCAGCCCGAGCCCGGCCAGGACCCTCGACGCCGTGACCGGCCCCCCGCCCGCGTTGGCGGCGACCCGCAGCGGCGTCGTCGCCAGGAAGGGGACCAGGTCCCAGCCGGCCGACAGGCACACGAGCGAGCCGATGACGTACGGCAGCAGGACGACGGCGGTGACCGCGAGCGCCATGACAGTCTTGACGGCCACGTGCACGGACCGGGGCGCCGCCAGCAACCGGTCGTGGACGGTGCGGTTCTCCAGGTCGGAGGCCGCGGCGACGCCGATGAGGAGGCTCCCCAGCAGCGGCAGCGCCATGGCGTCGGAGAAGCCGGCCACCGACCCCGAGATCGACATGTCGTAGGTGCCGTCGGCGATGAGACGGGCGGATACGAAGTAGGCGACGGCCATGGCGCTCGACACCACCAGGGCGATCCACAGGGCGCGCGAGCGCGCCAGGACGTACAGGTCAGCGCGCAGCAGATTGGGCATGGGTCTCCTCCTCCGCACGGGGATCGGAACGGGTGATGGCGGTGCGGGTGCCGCTGCGAGCCGTCTCCTCCTCCGCACGGGGATCGGAACGGCGGCCGTCGGCGGACGGCGGGGCGTCCTCGGCCCCCTTCTCTGAACGGGGATCGGAACCGATGACGCTCAGGAAGTACTCCTCCAGGCTCTGCCCCTCCTCGGCGATGGTGGTGGGCACGAGGTCGCGGGCGACGAGGCCGCGCACGAGCGCCTCCCGGTCGGACGGCGGGTCGAGGAGGCGGACAGTGCCGTCCTCCAGGACGCTCAGGCGTCCCGCGCCCATCTCCTCCAGGGCGCGCACCAGCCCGGGCGCGTCCGAGCAGCGCAGCGTCAGGCGGCGGGAGCAGCGCTCGGCGAGCTCGGCGTGGTCGAGGGCCCGGCGCAGGCGCCCGCGATCCACGATGAGGTAGTCGGTGGCGGTCTGATAGAGCTCGGGCAGGTTGTGGCTGGAGACGAGGATGGTGGTGCCGCGCTCGCGGGACAGCTCGCTCAGGAGTCGACGCACCTCGACGACGCCGACCGGGTCGAGGCCGTTGACCGGCTCGTCGAGGACCAGCAGCTCGGGACCGGCGACGAGGGCGACGGCGATGCCCAGGCGCTGACGCATGCCCAGGGAGAACTCCCCCACCCGCTTGCCGCCCGCGTCGGCCAGGCCGACGAGCCCGAGCAGCTCGTCCTCCAGCGTCGGCGACGGGATGCCGCGGATGATGCGGTGCAGGTGGAGATTGTCACGGGCGCTCATGCGCAACTCCAGGCCGGGGGCCTCGATGAGGCAGCCCAGGCGCCGCAGGTCGTCCTGGGCCGGGCCGCTGCCGTGGCGCGCGGGGTGGCCGAAGAGCTCGATCTCGCCGTCGGTGGGCGTCACCAGGCCGCAGACCATGCGCATGAGGGTGGTCTTGCCCGCGCCGTTGCGGCCGATGAGGCCGTAGATGCGACCGCGCTCCAGGCGCACGTCGAGATTCTCGACGGCGGTCCCGCCCCTGTAGCGCTTGGTGAGCGAGCGGGTTCGCAGCACCGCGCCGGGGCGGGTGCCGGCGGGCGTCATGCCAGGTTCCAGGGGCGGAAGCCGGTGCGTCCCGTGATGAGGCGGCGCGCCTGCGGCTCGACGAGATGAAGGCGCTCCCCCGGCCCTCTCACGACCACCCCCAGTTCCAGGAGGTGCCCGAGCGCGTCGGTGTGGGAGTGCTTCCATCGTCGCAGCCCGAGCTGCTGCCGCGTGATCCCGGCCCCGGGTTCGGTGGCCCCGGCCGCTGTCAGAGCGGCGATGATGTCGTCCTGCGCCGCGAAGGCGACTGGCGGGTATCCCATTGCTCATCCTCTCCGTTTCACGTCCTGGGACGTGCTGGTGTCTGCGGGTCTCACGCTAGGGCCGCGGTGTTGAGGAGGGGTTGAGCGCGGCGGGAGGATCGTTGAAGAACGGTCGAGGCCGGCCCTGCGCAGTCCGACGGACGCGAGGACAGTGAGAGCCCCTCCAGCGCGAAGGAGGAAAGCCCTGGTGATGGCTGCCCGGAGTCGCCGGTGGCAAGAGCCCCTCCAGCGCGAAGGAGGAAAGACCGAGGTGACCGCGCGTCGCCTCCCGACGGCCTCAGAGCGGGGCCATGCGGTATCCCAGGCCCCAGACGGTCTCGATGTGCTCGACGTCCGGATCGAGCGCCCTCAGCTTGGCGCGCAGGTGGCTCACGTGCGTCTTGACGCCGGTGGTGCCGGCAGTGCCCGCGGCGCCGGCGGCCTCCTCCCCGGCGTCCCCGACCGCCCGGGCGAGCGCCCCCTTGGAGGCGACCCTGTCCGGAGTCGACATGAGCACCTCGAGAACGGTCAGCTCGGCCGGCGTCAGGGGCACGTCCCGATCGGCCAGGCGCGCACGACGGGCCGCCGGCTCCAGGACGAGATCGCCGTGGCGCAGCACCCGGGCGCCGTCGTCGGCGAGGCGGGATCGGCGCAGGAGGGCCTCGATGCGGGCGGTGAGCTCGTCGAGGTCGAAGGGCTTGGTCAGGTAGTCGTCGGCGCCCAGGCGCAGCAGGTCGACCCTGGTCCACACCGCGTCCTTGGCGGAGACGACGATGACCGGGATGACCGGGAGGTCCCGGGCCCGCTCGCGCTCGCGCAGGCGCACGAGCAGGCCGTCACCGGAGACTCGCGGCAGCATGAGATCGAGGACGACGACATCGACGCGGGTGTCGTCGATCAGGTCGAGGGCGGCAGCCGCCTCGGGGGCCCGAGCGACGTCGTACCCCTCGGAGGCCAGATGAGCGGCCATGAGCCGGGACAGGTCGGGGTCGTCCTCGACGACGAGGACGCGCGCATCGCCCGCCCGTCTCCGAGGGGCGTGCACGGGTCCCCGCGCAGCCCCTCGTGCATCCCCCTGCGCAGTGCCCCGCATACCGCCTCCTCCCGGCCGCCTGCGGGAACTCTAGCGGACCGGCGTCCCGGGGATCCTCGACCGCGAGGCGCCCGGCCCGGCCGCCCGCGGGAGCTCCGGGCCGACATGCTGTCCTGGGGACGTGCGGCGTGGAGGGCCCGGCCGCCCGCGGGACCTCCAGCGGACCGGGCACTGGCACGGCGCCCATCCCGGCATGCGCGGCACAACACGCACGACGTACCACGTCGAACAAGTCATGCTAGACACAGTACGACTGTCGTAGTACGCTCGTCGTAAGCAACCCATCAGGAACCGACCCGAAAGGAGCACCGAGTGATCAGCGCCGACGCCATCCGCGGCTACGTCGATCTCATTGTGCTGACGCTCCTGCGCGACAGACCCTCGTACGCCTACGAGCTCGCCAAGACGATCACCGAGGTCTCGGCGGGCGAGTACACGATCAAGCAGACCACCCTCTACTCCGCGCTCAAGCGCCTGGAGGCCGCCGGGCTCGCCTCCTCCTATGCGGACACCTCCGCCTCCGGCAAGCCCCGCACGTACTACCGCCTCACCGACGGCGGCGCCTCCCACCTGGCGGACAAGCTCGCCGAGTGGGAGGACACCAAAACCCTCATCGACCGATTCGCACAAGGACACATCTGATGGACACCATCGACACCTTCCTCGACGCCATGTTCGCCCCCTACCCCGCCACCCCTCGCCTCCTGGAGGCCAGGGGAGAGCTCCGCGCCATGATGGAGGACGCCTACGCCGACGCCGTCGGGCGCGGCAAGACCCACAACGAGGCCGTCGGACAGGTCATCACCGACTTCGGCAACCTCGAGGAGCTCGCACCCGCGCTGGGGATCCTCCCCGATATCCGCTCAGCCCGGACCGACGTCACGGACGCCGGAGCCTCCGGAGCCGCGGCAGGCTCCTCGGCCGCAACGGAGGCCGGGGCCGCACCGCTCCCGCAGCAGGAGGCCCCCGCCGGCTACCCCGTCGTCACCCTCCCCGACGCGCAGGCCCTCGCCGAGGCCCGACGCCGGACCGGCCGGCTGCTCAGCCGGGGCGTCGCCCTGTTCGTCCTGGCGCCCATCCCGCTGCTCACCGCGATCGGGCTGAACGGCGACGACGGAACGAACGCGTCCGGACTCGGCGAGCAGCTGGCGATGCTCATCGGCCTGGCCCTGACCCTCGTCCTCGTCGCGATAGGCGTCCTCATCCTCATGCAGCGCAACCGGTCCTTCGTGGGTCTGGAGCACCTGACCGATGGACGGTTCACGAGGAACCCGATCGTCTCCGCCTGGGCGGCCCGCCTGCGCGTGGAGAACGAGGGCCCCCGGTCGCGCGCGCTCATGATCGCCGTCGGGCTGTGGATCATCTCGGCCATCCCGACCGTGGCCGGCGGCATCCTCAGCGACCAGCCGGGCCACTCCCAGTACCCGCTCTTCGGCGTCTCCACCACCCTCGCGCTCGTCGCCACCGGCCTGTTCATCCTCCTGCCGACCACCTGGGCGTCCTCCACTCACGAGACCCTCACCGAGGAGGGCCACTCGACCGGCGCCCCCGGGCAGTGGGATCAGTGGGACCGCTGGAGCCGGAAGGACTCGGAGAACCCCCTCGTCAACGCCATCGCCGCCATCTACTGGCCCCTGATCCTCGTGATCTTCCTGGCATGGGGATTCCTCGGCAACGGGTGGCACATCTGCTGGATCGTGTGGCCGATCGGCGGCATCCTCTTCGGCGCCGTCGCCTCCTTCATCAACGCCCTCTCCGCCGGCCGCCGGACCCAGCGCTGAGGCCGGACCCGGCCGGCCGCCGCCCCCGCGCCCCCTCCCCCGCCGAGATCGGTTCAGTTCCGGCGCGAGATCGGTCGAGTTGCGCACCGAGATCGGTCGCACCCAGGAGCAGCGGCCCCGCCGGCGTCCCGGGCAGAGCGAAGCCCTCGGAACCTTGTGAGTTCCGAGGGCTTTCGCGGTGGCTCCGACCGGCGTCGATCCGGTGACCTTTCGATTTTCAGTCGAACGCTCTACCAACTGAGCTACAGAGCCTGATAGACGAAAGCCCGGTTTCCCGGGCGATTGTCCGCGACCCCGACGGGACTTGAACCCGCGACCTCCGCCGTGACAGGGCGGCGCGCTAACCAACTGCGCCACGAGGCCAGTGTGAATTCACTGTGTTATTCACTTGTGCGAATCCGTACCCCCAACGGGATTCGAACCCGTGCTACCGCCGTGAAAGGGCGGGGTCCTGGGCCGCTAGACGATGGGGGCCCACTGCCCTTGGCGTCGTCGCGCCTTGAACCGGGTAGAACAGTATGGGGCGGGACTCCCCCCGCGCAAATCTCTCAAGCGTGACCCTGCTCACCGCGGCGCCGGTGATATGAGAGGCTCCGCTCCATGAGCCCGGTGCACCTGTCCGACGAGGAATTCGAGGCGGCCGTCGGCGACGCCCTGGACGCGATCCCCGAGGAGCTCGCCGCCCAGATGGACAACGTCGTCATCCTCGTCCGCGACGAGCCCGATCCCAACCTGCTCACCGGGGCCGACTACGATGAGAACGGCCTGCCGACCCTCCTGGGCCTGTACGACGGCGTCCCGCTCACCGAGCGCGACGACGGCTGGTCGATGGTCCTGCCCGATCGGATCCTGATCTTCAAGGGCCCGCTGGAGCGCTGGTGCCCGACCCGCGAGGAGCTGGTCGAGGAGATCGGGGTGACGGTCATCCACGAGGTCGCCCACCACTTCGGCATCGACGACGATCGCCTCCACGAGCTCGGGTGGGAGTAGTCGGGAGCAGCAGGTGCGCGGACGCCGGCCGCGCCCGCGCTCGCGGGCCCCGCCCCGGCGCATCCCGTGGCGCGAGACGGAGGCGGCAGCGCCATGAACCACGGCCTCATCCTCCCACGCATCGTTGTCCTGCCGTGAACGAGTGCGACAACTAGTACCCGGCATCACCTCCCCGATCATCAGCGCATGTGGCATTATCGCATTCGTCACGTGAGCACCACCGCATCAGCACTCCAGCCCCCAGCAGTCGAGGTTCATCGTGCCGCACCAACGACGTCGCATCCAGTTCAGCGAGATCGCAGCACCTCAGTCCCTCACCCCGAACACGGCGCCATCGCAGGCGCTCGCGCCCGCCGTGGTCACGCCCTTCGAACGGTCCCGCCGCTCGCCGCCCCGCTCCCATGAGGTCATGCAGGCCGTCCGCAACCTCGACATGACCCAAGACGCGGCCTACCGGGCCAACCTGATCTCCTGGATCGAGCAGGCCTATATCGACCGCATGGGAGGCCTCCTCGTCGGCCTGTTCGCGCGCTGCCACCTCGGCGAGCCCTATATCGACCACCGCATGACCGTCGCCGGACGCATCGTCGAGCACTACACGCCGTCCGACACCGTCCCGGACCTCTACCGGGAGGCGCGGGCACTCGCCCGCTCGCCGGTCTACGCCTACATCGAGGTCTACGGCGACGGCGAGCTCGTCCCCGTACTGGAAGATGGCACGAGAGCGTAGAGCTAGCGTCACTCCTTATCTCCTTAATATCTCCCTGAAATCCTTTCTTGAAAGGATCGAGCATGTCCGATAGCTCATTGATAGTAAATGAACTTCGCCGCGAACTCGTCAACCTCGAAAATGGTATTCTAAAGGAGGTCATAGGAACGCAGCAGCAGGTCGGCCGCGTCGACTCCAAGGTCCTGGAGGTCTCCAACGAGGTCCGGTCGACGCAGGAGGAGCTCGCAGAGCTCCACCGGCAGTTCATGGACTACGTCGGGGAGGCCAGACGGGTCGCCGCCGTGCAGCGGGCCGAGACCAAGCTCGGCACCCTCAAGGCCGATCTCGAACGCGACTACGGCCACTACAAGGTGGTGCGCCGCTCGAGCATCGGCCTGCTCCAGGCCTTCGACGTCGGCAACGTCTCGGACTCCACCGCCAACCAGATCAGCGAAGAACTCATGGTCCAGACTCCGCGCTACTGGCTGGCGCCGGCACTGGTGGCGCTGGCCGCGTGGTCCCGCGATGACGAGGACGTGGCCAAGCTGTCCGTCACCGAGGCCTACGGACGCAACCAGGCCAAGACCGCCCTCTTCTTCGCCCTCATTCTGCGCAGGGAGCAACGCGGCGCCGAGTCCGTGCGCTGGCTGCGGCATTACTTCTCCTCATGCGATCCCAGGAGCCTCACCCGCGAGTTCGCGGTGATCCTCGAGGCGGCCTCCCAAGGCCAGTTCGGCCCCCAGGGCACGGACCTCGTCCGCGCCCAGCTCCGCACCTGGACAACGGAGCTGCGCAACAACCAGGAGTTGGTCCAGGAGCAGATCGATAAGTGGATCCGGGAGCTCACCGTTCTGCGCGAGGTGCTGGACGCCGATGAGGCGCCGACGCTGCGTCAGCTCACACCCCCCGACTCCTTCGCCGCGGTCCGCGCCCAGGCAGAGGCCTCAACCGCTCTTAAGCGTTGCGCGGAGAAGTACACGGCGATCAAGGACTCGGACTTCACCTCAACGGGCACAATCTCATCCCTCCTGGACGACCTGCTCGTCCAGCTCGTCACCGAGTACGACGACGAGGAGCTCCCCCTACGTCGAGAAGCGGCGTACCAGGAGGCGATCATCGACACCGATGGCGACATCGATCGTGCTCGCACGAGGGCCGACCAGCTCATCACGGTGCTCGACGAGCGCACGGACGCCGTCACGCTCCAGACCAACGCAGCCATCTCACCGGGCGCCCTGGGCGTGTCCGTGCGTACCCAGCAGGTCGCCATCGGTTCGGGCCGAGAGGATTTCCGCACAGCGGTCCGCGCCTACACCAAGGATTACCGGAGAAAGCACGTGGCCAACGTGCCTCTGAACCTCGGAGGTCAGCACCACGGCCTGGCCTCCGCTCTGGGCTTCGTCGGCCTGACGACCAATACTGCGGAGGATGAGAATGTCATGGTAGCTCGTCTGCGATCGGCGTGGGATCAGACCTGCGCCGCTAGCGTGGCCCAGGCGTCATTCAAGAACCGGCAGATGGTATTCCCCATCGCCATCGCTGCGATCGTGTCGCTACTCGGTTTCGCGGTGCTGAAGGGGCTGGGTTTTCTCGTGGCGCTGGCCGCCGCCGGGATCGTCTACTACATCATCAGTCATAAGAAGAAGACGGCCGACGCCGAGGTGGCCAAGATCCATCGGACGAAAGAAACGGCTTGCACCCAGTCGCTCCAGATGCTCGTCGACGCTCGCGCGGAATTCGATGATCTCGGATTCTTCTACGAGGAGCACGACGCCGACGAGGCCGAGCTCCTCCGCGTCATTGACGTGTGGCCGGTGGGCGACGCCACCAGCGAGGGGGAATGACCATGACCGACACTGCTCAGCCGGATACCGGTGCCGACGCCGTCGAGAGGGACGCGGACATCGCCGACGACAATTCAATCGGCACCGGGGACGTGTCCGCCGCCATCGAGGACGAGCCAGCCGCCGCTAAGGGCGGGAAAACCGGCGACAAGGACTCACCAGCCTCCATCGAGAACGGATCGACCACCGAAGACACACCAACCGCCGCTGAAGACGGGGCAACCGCCGAGGAGACTCCCACGACGGCGGAGTCGTCCTCACCGGCCCCGGCTCCCGTCCCGCCGCCACCGGATGCCATGCCGCCCGTTCCGGTTCCGCCGCCACCGGGCACCGCCTCCGCATCGGTTCCGCCACCACCGGACGCCACGCCGCCCATGCCGGTTCCGCCACCACCGGGCACCGCCTCCGCACCGGCCACGCCCACTGGCGCCGTGCCGCCCACTCCGCCCACGATTATCCGTCGTCCTCGTAGGACTCCCTCCTTCTCCCCCGCTCCACCCGGCTCGGGGCCCGTCATCGATCGCAAAGACCTTCTGGCTCGTACCAGAGACACAACGGGAGCCCCGAAACTCTCGAGCGACCGCGCAATGGCCGGGGGCCTGCCCGAGTGGAGCCCGCTTCCGCCCAATGAGATGATCGTCCGCCGTCCGTCATCGGAGGCACGATGAGCAGAACCCCACCACTCGGAGCACCATCGACGGGCTCGAGCATGTACAAGACTTGGGTCACGACGCTCAGGACCTGGGCCCGCAGCCCATCCATGTCTCTGGATGGGCTGCCCCCACTGACCTCCGAGAGCTTCAGCCCGCGGACCTACACCAGGCTGGTGGACCATCTCGCCTCCGCTATCCGAACCATGATGGACACGTGGAACGATTCCTTCGCCAGGTCCTGGGAGCACGCTCTCGCCTCGGGGGACGAGCACCTCATCGAGTCATCCCTCGTCGATGCACGACGACTACTGCTGCCACGGCTGCGGTTGTCCTCCCACCCCTCGGTTCCCCCGGAACTGCGGGAGGAGCTGACGACGTCGATGAGAAAGGATGTCGAGTCCCTGCAACACCAGTTGGAGGAAGCGGTGTCGGGCGGCCGCGGGAGGCGGGGCGTATCGGATCCCGCGGGCAACGACCGCTTGATCAGGATCGTGCGCGGCAATTCGCTCATGCGGATCTTCGACGATGGCTACGTCGATGGATCGGGAATCATCGGTCTTGTCGACCGGGCGACGGTCCCCGGCCCCGTTGGAGCGCCGCCCCCGACGGCTGAGGAGCGCAGACCCCGTCCCGGCCTGCTCAAGCGTATTGGTACAAGAAGAGGGAAATGATGGACTACCGCCGGACGAGCAACGAGATTCGACGTTTTCTCAAAGCCAGAGTTCCAGTCATCATCATTAGGACTGTAGAACCCATGCGCGTCTCGGAGATCATCAGTCAGCTCGCGACCGAGTTTCGTCAGATGCCGTTCTTCTCATACACGCGCACGGAGGGTCTGCGAGAGGTTCTGACCGGATCATCGGTGACTGACGACTACTCCCTCGTCGCTGCCCTCGACCAGGCTCGGCAGACCTTCCGCGCACGGGCTAACGTCAATTTCGTGTTCTCCGAACTCGACGACCTCGAGGGCGACACCGCGACGTCCCGGCACTTCTCCCAGCTCATCCGGCTCGCCGAGAGGAACAACGGAGCCGTCATCCTCATCGAGGACAGGCCCGTGTGGTCCGGGCTGAGCCGACTCGGCATGACCACGACGCTGGACGTGCCCACCGTTGACGAGCTCCACGAGACCATCGCCTCGACTATGAATCCGTACCGCGGGTCCAATATCTTCATCGAGTGGCAGGACGCCGAGATCCGTCGCGCTGCTGAGATTCTGTCCGGCGTCACGGAGGGCGAGGCCATCAACGTCATTGCGACCCTCATCGCCAAGGAAGAGGTTCGCAACGAGGATCTCGCGGAGCTCTCCCAGTTCAAGGACCGGATCTTCGGCGATCTGGCCGGGCTCGAACGCGTCAGGTTGCAGGACGACTACCAGGTGGGCGGACTGGAGAATCTCAAGGAGTGGTTGTCGGGGAAGCAGAATCTCATGACCGGCGATCTCACCGGGTGGGGCGTCAGACCCCCGAAGGGGGTCCTGCTGTGCGGCGTCCCCGGATGCGGCAAGTCCCTGTCCGCCAAGGCCATCGCCCAGCAGTGGGAACTGCCGCTCTACAGACTCGATATGGCCGCAGTCATGGGAATGTACGTCGGGGAGTCGGAGTCTCGTCTGCGCGATGCACTGGCGACCGCGGACAGAGCAGCGCCATGCATCCTGTGGATCGACGAGATCGAAAAAGGGCTCGCCTCCGGAACAGGAGACAACTCGGTCATCCGGCGTCTCATCGGACAGTTCCTGTTCTGGATGCAGGAATCAACGTCGAAGGTGTTCCTCGTGGCCACGTCCAACGACGTAGCGACCCTTCCCCCCGAGTTGCTGCGCAAGGGCCGATTCGATGCCGTTTTCTTCGTCGATCTGCCGACTGCTGACGAGCGAGAGGATATCATCCGACTGTGCTTCCGGAAGTACACGCGGTCCGAGCCCTCACTCGACCTGTTGCGCGATCTCGTTCCCCTGACTGAGGGTTTCGCCGGTTCCGATATCGACGCCGTGGTCAATGAGATCGCCGAGATCATGTACAACCACCAGACACACGATCTCCCCGACGACACCACGATCTACGACCGCTTCCGCGCTGTCGTCCCGTTCTCTCGCTCGAATCCCGACGACGTCGCGGACATCCGCGCCTGGGGGAACTCGCGCGCCATTCCGGCGGGCCGGACGGACGCCGTCGCATCCGGTATCGGTGGAACGCAGAGCCGTCGCATCGTGGTCCAGGGCTCCGAGTAAGTGTCGGTCAGCGGCTCTCGTTCCACTGCAGCACCATGAGCCCCACCGATCGCCGTTACGGCAGGACCACTGACGAGTCCGCCGTCGGCTCCTCCGGCCACTGAACCACTACTCCCGCTACCGCCCTGGCGCATCCCGTGGCGCGAGACGGAGGCGGCACCGGAGAGAGGTGGAATAGGGTGCGGGCCATGGACGACCACCTCTTCGCCGGTCCGCCGCCCCCCACCGCGCGCCGGATGGTGGGCCGGCGCCCCGTAGTCCTCGCCGGCCTGCTCGGAGCCGCGACCCTGGCCGGGTGCTCAACGCGGAGCTCGGAGCCCGGCTCGACGTCCACCGCGGGTCCCGCCACGACCGCCCCGGCCGCGGCCGACCCGGCGCCGACGTCGAACGGTCCGGAGCCCGAGGACACCGATTCCCCGTCCTCGGGACCGCTGGAGGGATGGACCCTGGAGCAGAAGGTCGGCCAGCTCCTCATGGTCGGCGCCGATACCTCGGGCCCCCAGATGGTCTCCATCGACGCCGTGTCCACCCATCACGTCGGCAACGTCTTCATCTCCGGGCAGACCCGCGCTGGAGCCGAGCCCGTCCGCGGGGTCATCACCACCCTGACCGACCTGGTCGGCTCCGACACCACCCACGACGCCCCGTTGCTCGTGGCCACCGATCAGGAGGGGGGCCAGGTCCAGGTCCTGAATGGGACTGGCTTCTCCGCCCTTCCCTCCGCGTCCGAGCAGGCGGCCATGTCCGCGGACGATCTTCTCACCAAGTCACGGGCGTGGGGCCAGGAGCTCGCCGACGCAGGGGTGACCATGAACCTGGCTCCCGTGGCCGATCTCGTCGACGGCCCGAACCCGTCGAGCAATGGCCCCATCGGCAAGTGGGAGCGCGAGTACGGGCACGACGCCGCCACCGCGCTGGACCGCGCCACCACCTTCGCCCGGGGGATGGAGGATGCCGGTCTCGTCGCGACCTACAAGCACTTCCCGGGCCTGGGGCGCGTGACCGACAACACCGACACCGTAGCCGGTGTCACGGATGCCGTCACGACGCGCTCCGGGGACCCGGCGGTCTCCGTCTTCGCCGACGCCATCACCGGCGGTGCCAGGGTCATCATGGTCTCCTCGGCGATCTACTCCCTCATCGACTCCTCGGCGCCGGCCGTGTTCTCATCCGTGGTCGTCACCGACATGCTGCGCGGCGATCTGGGCTTCAAGGGAGTCGTCATCACCGACGACGTCTCGGCCGCGGTCCAGGTGCAGGACCGGACGCCCGCCCAACGGGCGGTCCAGGCCGTCAGAGCCGGCTGCGACATCGTCCTGGCCTCGGCCGACGCCACCGTCGTCGCCGATATGGCGCGGGCGCTCGTCACCGAGGCGCAGAGCGACCCCGCCCTCGCCGAGCGGGTGGACGAGTCCGCCGCCCGCGTTCTCGCACTCAAGAACGGCTCCTGAGGCCGGCCCCGCCCGAGGATCGGGGCGACGGACGACCGGATGCCGGTCCCGGGCGCGTCGACGCCGGTCCCAGGAGCGGGGCGGCGGGTTCCCGGGGCCGCCCGCCCGGGCGCTTCCCCGACGTCGGCCCCGGGCGCGGAACGGCGGGCTCACCTGTTGACCGTCGTGCCCTCCGAGGACCCCTTGGTGTCGATGTACTTGGCGAAGCAGTGATCGGCGTCGAACCCCTCGGCGCTGCACCAGGCGTTGGCCTCGTCGGCGCTGCCGTACGGAGTCGCGACGATCGTCACCCAATACTGGCCACCGCTGTCGAAGACGGGCCATTCGTCGCTGTACAGAAGCTTGGCGTCGGAGTACTTCTGGCGCAGCTTGAGGAACTCCTGGAGCGTGGCGCGGTTGTCCCAGGTGATGCCATCGGCAACCATCCCCGACTTCTTCGACGACAACTGCGGCACCCACTTGCCGGAGACGCCCTTCACCGAGGACTTGTCGTGATCGGCCTGCCAGCGCAGGGAATCCTTCGCCGCGGTCTCCTCCAAGGTGTTGTCCTTGCTCGTCGTGGCCGCCGTCGCCGACGACGGGCTCGACGCGCCCGGGGTCGCCGCGGTCGGCGCGGAGCCGCGGTCCGGTGCGCACGTCACGACGATGGTCGTGAGATCCATGTCATCAGCCGTGCGATAGAAGTGGCCGCTTCCGAAGTGAAGCGTGAGCGTTGTCCCGGAGCCCGAGATCACCAGCGGAGAGCCGGAGAAGTCGAAGTCCCCCGAGGCGACGACGGCGTCGGCCGGCCCGGTCCCGTCGGAGCGCGACGGCCCCCTCAGCTCGACGTGGTCGCCGGTTCCGCCCAGGACGTCGCCGCTGGGACACGACGCGGTCACCTTGACCTCCACCTGCAGCTCCCCGTCCCCATTCCTGACGGAGGTCGGGGTGAAGACCGGGGCGCTCCCGCACGCGGTCACGTAGTTCGTCGCCCCAGTGCTCGTGGGCTCGGCGGACGCCGACGCATCCTGCTTGCCATAGCGCGGCTTGTCCCGGTCAGCCCTATCGGAGCCGTTCACGGAGGTGGAGTCGCGATCGTTGAGATAACTCGTCACGTACCACCCGCCCACTCCGCCGACGATCAGCAGCACCAGGGCGACCAGAACGGCCACCGGCGCACGGGACCTCGAACGGCGGGGCTGCTCCGGACCCGGCTCGATCATCTGCCCCTGCACCGGCACGAGCGGGACGCCGGATCCGGACACGGCCCAGGGCGCGGTCCCTGCCGAGGGCACGGTCGGCGGCACTGCGGGCGGCGTGGCTCCCATCGGGGGGACCGGCCCGACCTGCGGCGCCCCACCCACCGAGGGCCCTGCGGGTCCTGCGGGCACCGGGGCCGAGGCCGCCGACGGCGCCAAGGGCATCGAGGGCATCATCGACGTTCCCGCGGCCGGGGCCGTCGAGGCAGCCGAGGCCGTAGACGCCGCCTCCGACTGCGATTCAGTCCCGGCTCCCGGGGACGCAGCCGCCGTCGAGGTCGCCGACGGCGCTGAAGGCGCTGAAGGTATGGTCTGCGTCTGCAATCGGTCAGAGCTCGAGGACGCCGCCCCCTCGGCCTCCTCGACTCCCTCCGCCCGAGGCTCAACGGCCGCCTGCACCCCGGCAGGTTCGCCATGCGCGGCGCCGTCATCCTGAGACCCGGCCTCGTCCTGCGACGCGGCATCCTCGGCCCGCGACTCCTCGCCCTCGACCGGAGGTTCCGCATCCTCCCGCTCCGCCTGCACCCCGGCAGGTTCGCCATGCGCGGCGCCGTCATCCTGCGACGCGGCCTCGTCCTGCGGCCCGGCCTCATCCTGCGGCACGGCCTCCCCGGCCCCGACCGGAGACTCCGCATCCTCCCGCTCCGCCTGTACCCCGGCAGGTTCGTCATGCGCGGCGCCGTCATCCTGCGACCCGGCCTCATCCTGAGACGCGGCATCCTCGGCCCGCGACTCCCCGGCCCCGACCGGAGGTTCCGCATCCTCCCGCTCCGCCTGTACCCCGGCAGGTTCGTCATGCGCGGCGCCGTCGTCCTGAGACGCGGCCTCAACCGTTCGGAACGCCGACCCGCCGTGCGGCTCGTCGGGCTCCTGTGCCTCGGACATCTCCGCTGTCTCAGTCCCCTCCGCCGACGATTCGTGGGCAGCCTCCTGCGGCGCTCCCGACTGCGTCGTGCCGCCCCCATGCGAGTCGTCCTCCTCCCGCGACGCCTCGGGGTCCTGCGACTCCGCGTCGGCCCGCGCGACGGTCGTCCCCTGCAGCACCGCACCGCGCGCCTCCAGCTCCGCGCGCACCGCCGGATCCGACAGTTTGGACAACCACACGAGCAGGTCGGGATAGGACGAGGGATTGGAAGCCAGCGCGGCCCACAGGTCAGGTCTGCGCTCGGCGATGGCGGCCTGCAACGCGTAATCGTTCGTCTGAGCGGCGAGGGCCTCATCAGCCTGATCCGCCGCCCTGGCGAGCTGTTCAGGATCCATGTGGGAAACCTTCCAGGAGATCTCTGACACGCACTCTACAGCACGGGCCCGCAGCCCCTCCCACGGGTGCTCCGCCCGGATCACGCGTGGGACCCGAGACGCGCGGGTGGAGCTAGGGCCGTGCGCACCCGCTACAAGACGAACAGGTCGGCCCCGAGACGGCGAGCGGGGTTTTGACGTATTCCTGCTCTTCATGCACGAAGTCCTACGCGGTCGTACCCCTTCTCACGCGGTCGTACCCGAATGCGCCAGGTCGTACCTTAGAGGCTTCCCAACGTACGACCTGGCGCGGGAAGGTACGACCGCACGGCCCCGCGTACGACCCGGCGCGAGAACGTACGACCGCGCCGCACCACACGCGCACGGGGCCCGAGCGACGGCGCGCTCCGCCCAGATGACGGCGCGCTCCGCCCGGATGAGGAAGACGACCCGACGTATGACCACGCAGCGCCCGGGAGCCCCTCGCCCCGCCACGCCCCACCTCGGCCCGAAGCCCGAGCGCCCCGTGCCTCCACTCCGTCACTCCGTACTCCCACTATTCCCACTCCACGCGCGGCACTTCTCACCCACCTCGCCGATACGACGCGCTGTCCCATCCCGGCGGGCTCCGATAGCCTCGACGCATCATGCCAAGAGCCCTGTCACGAGTCGCCGGACGACTCGTCCCCGCCCCTGACGCGCCCCTGCCCCAGCCGCCGTCGTCCCGTGTCCGGGCGCTGCTGGGCTGGCTCACGCGCCGGGCCGCCGGGCCGCTGACGGTGGCGAGCCTGGCCGCCGTCGCCTCCAACACCATTCAGGCGATCGTGCCCGCCTTCCTGGGGGCGGCCCTGGACTCCGGTATCGAGAACGGGCTCAACGCGCGCCTGTGGTCGATCTGCCTGAGCCTGCTCCTCCTGTTCGTCGTCTACGCCATCGGGGACACCGCCCAGTCCTACGTCGGGATGCTCGCCTGGATGCGCACCAACTTCGATGTCACCCGGCTCGTGGGGCGCCAGGTCTCCGTCACCGGCGCCGATCTGCCCCACCAGGCGTCCACCGGCGAGGTCGCCTCGATCGTGGCCTCCGACGCGCAGTACATCGGCAACTTCTTCGAACGGCTCCCACCGCTCATCGGCTCCGCCGTGTCCTTCGCGGTCGTGGCCGTGCTCATGGTCTCGGTATCCGTGCGCCTCGGCCTCATCGTGATCATCGGCATGCCCCTGGTCGCCTGGATCGTCACCCTGGTCATCAGGCCCCTCCAGAAGCGCCAGGCCGTTCAGCGCGAGGCGCAGTCCGAGGTCACCACCATCACCACCGACACGGTCGCGGGCCTGCGCATCCTGCGCGGCATCGGCGGCGAGGACGTCTTCGCCCGCCGCTACCGCGAGGCCTCCCAGGAGCTGCGCCGACGCGGAGTCGAGGTGGCCGGCACGCAATCGGTGCTCATGAGCCTGCAGGTGCTCCTGCCGGGTCTGTTCGTCGCCGTCGTCGTATGGGCCGCCGCCCGCCTGGCGATCACCGGAGGCATCAGCGCCGGCGAGCTCGTGACCTTCTACGGCTACACCGCCTACCTGTCGTGGCCCCTCATGGTCTTCTCCAGCTCGGTGCAGGACTACACGCGAGCCATGGTCGGGCTGCGGCGCCTGGGCAGGCTGCTCGACGTCGTCCCGGCCGCGGGCACCCCGGCCGAGCGCCTGAGCCTGGATCCCGCCGACGGCGCCACCAGGGCGGGCGAGATCGTCGATACCGCCTCCGGGGTGCGCTTCGCGCCGGGCCGTATGACCGCAGTGGTCTGCGCCGATCCCGACTCCTCCGCCGCCCTGGCCACCCGGCTCGGGCGCTTCGACGACGCCGACCCCGCGGTGACCCTGGACGGCCGACCGCTGACCGCCATGCCGCTGCGCGATGTGCGCGCCTCGATCGTGGTGGCCGGCGCCGCCGCCGAGCTGTTCACCGGCACACTGCGCGAGGCCCTCGACGTGCGCGGCGCGGCCGCGCCGGAACCCGTCGGCGTCGAAGCGCTCGTGGCCGCGGAGGCCGAGCGCGCGGGCATCGACGCCGTCGACCAGGACGTGCGCCCCGCCGCCGAGACCCTGCCCGGCGACGACCGGCTGCTCGCCGCCCTGAGGACCGCCGACGCCCACGACGTCCTGACCTCGCTGGACCGGGGCCTGGCCGGCATGATCACCGAGAAGGGACGGTCCCTGTCCGGGGGCCAGCGCCAGCGGGTCGCCCTGGCGCGCGCCCTGCTGACCGAGGCCCCCGCCCTCGTGCTCATCGAGCCGACCAGCGCGCTGGACTCCCATACTGAGTCGCGCGTGGCCCGCCGCCTCCGCGCCGCGCGGCGGGGGCGCACGACCGTCGTCGTCACCGAGTCCCCCCTCGTGCTGGAGGCCTGCGACGAGATCGTCCTGCTGGACGACGACGGCGAGCGCGCGCGCTCCACCCACCGGGAGCTGCTGGCCCGCGCCCGCCGGGGCGACCCGGACGGGCTGGCCTACCGGGCCGTCGTGGCCCGGGCCTACGGCGAGGAACCCCATGAGCAGGGCCCGGACGGTGACGGCGACGATGACGGCGACGATGGCGATGACGGCGCGAGCATCGCCGGGACCGCTCCTCGGACGGCGGTGGAGGGCTGATGGCGCTCCCCGTCGCTCCCGGCAAGGTCGCCATGCGCAAGACCTTCCGGATCATGGCCTCCTACCGATGGCGCTTCGCGGGCGTGCTGATCCTCCAGGTGGTCGCGGTCCTGGCGACCCTCGTCGCACCGCAGCTGCTGGGCCGTCTGGTCACGCGCGTGTCCACGGGCACCGGCACGGCCGGCTACGTCGACCTGATCGTCCTGGTCATCGTGGCCGTCACCGTCGTGGGCGCGGTCATCAACCGCTTCGCCCAGATGCACGCCCGCACGCTCGGCGAGTCGGTCTTCGCCGATCTGCGCGAGCGCATGATGACCCGCGTCGTCCACCTGCCCCTGAGCGCCGTCGAGTCCGCCGGCACCGGCGATCTCGTGGGCCGTACGACCAACGACGTCTCGCGCATCGAGTTCCTCGTGCGCGTCGGCATCCCCCAGATCATGGTGTGCACGGTGACGATCGTGTTCACCATTGTCGCGGCCGCCGTCAGCGACCCGTTGCTGGCGGCCGGGCTGCTCGTCGTCGTGCCGCCCGTGTGGGCCATGATGAGCTGGTACCTGCCGATCTCGGTGCCCGCGTACCGGGCGAGCTCGGCGGCCTTCGCCCGTCTCAACGGCGCGGTGACCGAGACCGTGGAGAACGCCGGGACGATCGACGCTCTGGGCATCGGGGCGCGGCGCGAGGCCGTGATCGCCGCCTCCGTCGATGAGGCGTGGGGCCTGGAGCGCTACACCGCCGGGCTGCGGATGCGCCTGTTCCTCGTCCTGGACGTCGCCTGGCGGGCGCCCGTCGTCGTCATCCTCCTGTGGGGCGCCTTCCTGGCCGCCGGTGGGCACGCGAGCCTGGGGGCCATCACCACGGTGTCCCTGTACGCCATGGAGCTGCGCAAGCCCATCGCCCAGCTCATGTTCTGGATCGACCTCGTCCAGATCTCGCAGGCCTCGCTCTCGCGCATCCTGGGCGTCGAGGAGGTCCCCGACGACCGCGCGCCCACTGGAGCCAACCCGGACGGGCCCCGCATGGCGCTGCGCGACGTCCGCTTCTCCTACCGCAAGGGCGTCGAGGTGCTCCACGGCATCGACCTCGACCTCGTGCCGGGCGAGCGGCTCGCCGTCGTCGGGCCCTCGGGGTCGGGGAAATCGACGCTGGGACGCATGCTGGCGGGCATCAATCCCCCCACCTCCGGATCGGTGACGGTGGGCGGGGTGCCGCTGACCGATCTGACCGAGACCGAGCTGCGCCGCCACGTGGCCCTGGTGACCCAGGAGCATCACGTGTTCGTGGGCACCATCGCCGACAACGTGCGCCTGGGGCGCCCGGATGCCGACGACGCGACGATCCGGCGCGCGATCGAGGCCATCGGGGCCGACGCCTGGGTCGACGGGCTCGACGAGGGGATGCGCACCATGGTCGGATCCGGGCACCTGACGCTCACGCCGGCCCAGGCCCAGGAGGTGGCGCTGGCCCGCCTGGTGCTGCTGGATCCGCACACCCTCATCCTGGATGAGGCGACCTCGCTGCTCGACCCGCACGCCGCGCGCACGCTCGAGCGGACGCTGTCCACGGCGCTGGCGGGGCGCACGGTCATCGAGGTGGCGCACAGGCTCTACACGGCGCAGGACGCCGACCGGGTGGCCGTCGTCATGGACGGGCGGATCGTGGAGCTGGGCACGCACGATGAGCTCGTGGCCCTCGGCGGGGAGTACGCGGGCCTGTGGGAGGCGTGGAGCCAAGAGTAGGCGGGCCCGGACGAGAACGGGAATCGGAACGGTCGGGGCCCCGCGCCCCTTCCCGCTTTCCGCCCACCGGCCGCCGGTCCCGTCACCCGACGACCCCGCGCCCCCTCCCGCTTTCCGCCCACCGGCCGCCGGTCCCGCACGCCCTCGCCGGCCGCCTAGGCTGCCCCCATGACGATTCAGAGGATCGATCGCACGGCTCCGCAGGAGCAGGGACGGTGGCGCCGCGAGGTCCTGGGCTCCCTGAGCGGCACGGTCCTCGACGTCGGCGCCGGCTCCGGAGCCAGCGCCGACTTCCTGCCCGCCGGCGTCACCTGGCTCGCCCTGGAGCCGGCCCCCTCCAGGCGCCTGGAGCGCGCCGTCGCCGGGAGGGCCCGTTCCAGGTTGCTGACCGCAGGCGCCGAGCGGCTCCCCCTGGGGGACGCGACCATCGACGCCGTCGTCTGCTCCACGGTGCTGTGCTCGGTGGACGACCCTCCGCGCGCCCTGGCGGAGGCCCGGCGGGTGCTCCGCCGGGGCGGGAGCCTGGTCTTCTTCGAGCACGTGGGAGCGGCGCCCGGGTCCGGGGCTCGCCGGGTCCAGGGGCTCATCGCGCCCTTGACGAGACGTTTCGGCGGAGGCTGCGATCCGCGGCGCGACACCGCCGCGGAGCTCCGGTCCGCGGGGTTCTCGACCCTGGAGCTGCGCACCCTGCGCACAGGGGGCCCGCTGGGCGGGCTCGCCCCGGTCATCGAGGGGCGGGCCGTGGTCTGAGCGGCGACGCCCGAGCGCCCGCCACGGTCACGGCGCGCATCCGCGGCGGCCACGAGGGCGACCAGTGGCTCCCGGGACGGGGCCGGTCATGCTTCTCCGGCGGTCACGGCGCGCATCCGCGGCGGCCACGACGGGGTCCACGGCGTCGGTGCCGGCGTCAGTCGCAGCATCGCCCCGCCGATGACCAGATGAGACCCTCCGTACGAGTTTGTGAGATTCTGTGCGCGGTAGATTCACGCACAACGCTCCCACCGCGAGCGCCTGCCCCGGACGAAGGTCGATCCTATGACCCAACAGCCTCAACCACCCCGAACATCACCCGCATCCGCGGCGCCCCGATCCGACCAGCCCTCCATCGGAGAACTGATCAACCGCATCTCCGAGAACATCTCGGCCCTGGTCAAGAGCGAGATCGAACTGCTCAGGGCCAAGGCCCTGCGCACGGCGAGGACCGCGGGCGTCGGCGCGGCTCTCCTGACGGCGGCCGGCATCGCCGCCCTGTTCGGTCTCGGCTTCCTCCTGGGCGCCATCGTCGATGCGATCGCCCTGGCACTGCCGGTGTGGGCGGCCAAGATCATCGTCGCCGTCGTCCTGTTCGCCGTGGCGGTGGCGGTGGCGCTGCCGGGCAAGCGGAGGCTCGAGGCCGCCAAGGCCGATGCGCCGGACCCGAAGGCGCGGTTGAAGGACGATGTCGACGCCGTCAGGGAGGCCGTCGCCTCCGGTCTGGAGAAGGGCGGTCAGCGATGAGCCCGAAGCAGTCGCGGCAGTCCCGCCCCACGAGGTCCCCCGAGGTCATCGAGGCCGCCCTGGCCGCGCAGCGCGATCAGCTGGTCGGCGACGTCGAGCAGCTCGCCGCCCGCATGGCCCCCCAAGCGCTGACGGCGATGGCGCGCAAGTCGGCGCAGGCCACCGCCGCCGAGTGGCGCAGGCGGGCCGGGATCCGCACGGCCCGCCTCAAGGAGCGCGTCGGCCTGCTGAAGGACGACCCGCTGGTGCGCGAGGGCGGGACCCCGGCGGGCTCCCGATGCCCCGGGCGCTGCGGGTGCGTGAACGCAGTGGCCTCGAAAGCGGCATGCCTGTCCCCCGTCGTGGTCCGCGACCGGCTGTCCCGTCTGATCGGGGACGCCCGTGACGGCGAGCCCGTCTCGCTCTCCATCGTGACCGGTGCGATCGTCGTGCTGGCGGGGGTCAGCGCCGTCGCCACCGTCAAGGCGGTGCGCCGGTGAGCGGACGGGCCTGACGGGCCGGTCCCTCCTCACCCGCCGCAGCGCCGCGGCGCTGCGGCGGGTCCGCCGACGGGCCGCTCGCGGTTGGAGGCGCAGTCGGGCGCCCGGCCGGCACGAGCCCGCCATTCGGCGTGGGCGGTGCCACGGACACAGGGGCGGCACCGAATGGTGCTGACGCGTGCGCTCGTTGTACGGTTGCCCCACGACACATTTGCCCAAGTGAAGCGCGACCACGTGCGCGCCCAGAGATTGTTGGAGGGGGTCGAGCCTATGGGGCGCGGCCGTCAGAAGGCCAAGGCGACCAAGGTCGCCCGTAAGCTCAAGTACTTCAGCCCGGCGACCGACTACGCGGCACTCGAGCGAGAGCTCGTTTCCAGGTCGTCGAGCCCCGAGTCCGACGACGAGGTCGACTACGAGCAGCTGGCCGCCAAGTACGCGGTCGACGATGACGACTGGGACGATTCGGACGACTCGGGCGGCTCAGAAGCCGGTGGGCCGGGAACGAGTCGTCGGAGCTGACCAGGGCTGACAGCGTGAGAGGGTCGGCGGGCTGCGCCCGCCGACCCTCTCACGCGTTTCCATGCGCCCGGCCCCTCACGGCGGGCCGGGCCGGCGGCGCCCCCTCCTTCTCGCGCATGCGACGGGCGCGCCTCTCCACAGAGATCCGGGCCGGACGGTTTGCAGCGTCCGGCGTCTTGCGACGTCCGGCGCTCGGGCGCATACTCGTCACCAGAAGCGACCGACGGTCGGTTTATGGAGGTCATGATGGTCACGCAGCACTTGAGCGCCACGGTCCGCCGGACGCAGATCCTGGACGCCGCACGCCGCCTCTTCCTCTCCAAAGGGTACGAGGCCACCACGATCGAGGACGTCCTGGGCGCCGTCGGCATCGCCAAGGGCACGCTCTACCACCACTTCCCCGGCAAGGAGGCGATCCTCGACGCCATTGTCATGCGCACGACCGACGCGATCGAAGAACGTGCGGACCGAGCCGCCCGGAATGCCTCGCAGCCGGCACCGGCGCGCTTCCTGGCGGTCGTCACGGCGGCCCGCGCGCCCCGGGAGGACATCGAACTCGCCCAGCAGCTCCGCCTGTCCGGGAACCTGCGATTCCACATCATGGCCATGACCGAGGGCTACACGCGCCTCCTCCCCATCCTCACCCGCGTGGTCGAGGAGGGGGTCGCGGCGGGCGAGCTGAGCACCCCGGACCCGCGCGGCAGCGTCGAGGTCATCCTCGCAGCCGGGCTCACCCTGCTGGACGGCGGCATCTTCCCTCCCATGACGGAGGAGGACGCGGCCTGCGCGGAACAGCGCCGGACGGCTCTCGCACGCACGGTCGTTCTGCTCCTGGGCGCCGATCCCACCGCCATGGCCATCCCCGCGCCGGACACCGATGACGCCCCCGCGACAACGGCCGGGAGCCGCACCACCGGCGGCGACCTTCCCGCACCATTATGACGCCCCCGCCGCAACGGCCGGAGGGCCTCAGCCGGACAGTCGCCCTCGCGAGGGCCGACGCCGAGCAGATCAGGGTGACTCAGATCCGCTCGAGCATTCCGTCGCCCCCTCGAGGGCCGACGCCGACCCGGTGCAGGACGGCTCGCGCATCGCCGTCCGGACATCGGCGGCCTCGCACCGGGCCTCCTGCGACCCAACTCCGGCGACCCGTTCCTCGTCGTCCCGACGCGGCTCAAGGCCCGCTCGTCGGCCTGCGGCCCGGCAGGTTCGGTCGGCTCAACCGGCTCGGCTCACCGGAAACCGCGGAAGCCGAGCCGCGGGCTCAGGAGGCGCGGTACTCCCCGAGGAGATCGACCGCGCCGCCGTCCACGCCCTTGGTGCCGGCGACCAGGCGCCCCCGCGGCTGATACTCCTCCGCCTCGTGGACGCCCCCGAGCACCCAGGCGGGGATGCTCGCCCCCTCCGTCACGCGCAGAACGGCATCGACCGACTCCGGAGCGACAACGGCGACCATGCCCACCCCGAGGTTCAGGGTGCCCTCCAGGTCATCCCACGGAACGGAGCCCAGGCGCCGCACGAGGTCGAAGACCGGCGGGACGACCCAGCCGGAGCGGTCGACATCGGCGATCGTGCCGGGGGGCAGGACCCGGGCGAGATTCGCTGCCAGTCCCCCGCCGGTGACGTGCGACAGCGCGTGGATCGGAGAGGGCGCCGCCTCCGAGCCGAGCGCCCCGATCATGGCCAGGCAGGTCTTGGCGTACAGGCGAGTGGGCTCCAGCAGCTCCTCGCCCAGGGTGCGTCCGAACTCGGGCACCGTCCGCTCCAGGCCCTGGCCGGCGTCGGCGACGACGCGCCGCACCAGCGAGTAGCCGTTGGAGTGCAGCCCCGAGGAGGCCATGGCGACCAGGACGTCGCCGGCGCGCACGCGCTCGGGGCCCAGCACCCGGTCGGCCTCGACGACCCCGGTGGCGGCGCCCGCGAGGTCGTACTCGTCCGGGTCCATGAGGCCGGGGTGCTCGGCGGTCTCCCCGCCCACCAGCGGTGCGCCGACGGCGGCGCAGGCGGCGGCGACGCCCCGGACGATGTCGGCGATCCGCTCGGGCACGACGCGTCCGCAGGCGATGTAGTCGGTCATGAGCAGGGGCCGGGCGCCGACCACGACGATGTCGTCGATGACCATGCCGACCAGGTCCTGGCCGATGGTGTCGTGGACGTCGAGGGCACGGGCGATGGCGATCTTCGTGCCCACGCCATCGGTCGAGGAGGCCAGGAGGGGGTGGCGGTGCTCGCGCAGCCCGGAGACGTCGACCAGCCCTGCGAAACCACCGACTCCCCCGACGACGGCCGACGTCGTGGTGGCGGCGACGGAGTCCCGCATGAGCTCGACGGCGCGGTCGCCGGCGGCGGTGTCCACGCCGGCGGAGGCGTAGGTGATCCCGGTGCCGGGGTCGTCGTCGGAGACGGGCACGGACTGCGGGCGGGGGCTCATCGGTTGGCTCCTTCGAAAGGGTCGGTGGTGGTGGGCCCGGCACCCGGGCGCGCGTCCCGGGCGACGGGCCCGGCGCCCGGCAGCGCCGTCCGGGCGGCGGAGGGCGGGCTGCCCGCGGCCAGGTCGGGACGGGTGATCCGGTCCGGGGTGATGGGCGGGAGGACGGGGGGAGCGCCCCCGTCATCGGCGCGGCGGCGGTAGACGGTGGGGACCCGGGAGACGGGCAGCGTTCCCGGTACCGCGCCCTCGGCGGGCGGCGGGATGGGGTACTCGCCGGTGAAGCAGGCGGTGCACAGCTCGGTGCGCGGCTGCCCGGTGGCCGCGACCATGCCATCGACGGACAGGTAGCCGAGGGTGTCGGCGCCGATGGACTCGCGGATCCCCTCCACGCTCATGCCGGTGGCGATGAGCTCGGCGCGGGTGGCGAAGTCGATGCC
>ERZ773075.455-NODE-455-length-31673-cov-5.66715_pt1 | contig 31673 bp, 26 predicted proteins | sample MGYA00580614_ERZ773075 | MGnify/ENA primary metagenome ERZ773075 (study PRJEB29015, sample SAMEA2738021) | human oral metagenome | biome: human oral; feature: human-associated habitat; material: dental | place: China | collected 2043 ...
AGGTATGCGCGGCGCATCTGTGCCTCGCGGATGTTGTACTGAGCGCGCAGACGCTGCTTTTCCTTCAGCTGGGTTGCGTAGTTGGAGTCAGCCTTCTTGCGGGCGCGGCCGTGCTGGCCGGGGCCGTAAGGACGGCGCTCAAGGTACTTTTCTGCCTTCGGGGTCAGTGCGATGCCCAAAGCACGGGACTGACGCACGGTACGGCGGGTGCGGTTGTGTTTAGCCACAATCTACCTTTCATAGTGCGGGGCGCAACTGTTTCACGAGCTGGCCCCTTTAATCGTTTGGTTCTGGCCTCCTCGGTTTACCCGCACCAGGTGGTGGGGCGGAGAGCTCGGGGCAGAGTACCCCGGCGCTACATTTCTGGCGCACGCCTGCACCTTATATAGCTGCAGGTGGATGCGGTCACAGAAATTGCCAGACCCATCAAGTGTACCGGTATTACCATGTTTAATCTAGCGTGCGGTTCCGGATCTCAACGGCAAAAGCTACACCGTAAATGTGCAGCCGTTTAATGCGGCGGCCGTACATGGGCTCGGGTGAAGAAGTTCAGTGGTTACCTCTTCTGGGGTTAGCGGGGCAGAACCATCATCCTGACCAATATCGAACACGAATAGTGCTATTTCATCTAAGGGAACGTCGAACATCTCTATAACGGTCGGCAGGCTGCGGAAAACCCCAACCATATTATCTGTCACATCCACATGGAGTATCCTGTGGGCGAGTAACTCCTGATCGACCATCTCACCCCAGACAGTCCACCCGTCGGGGACCGTGGGGTGAAGTGATGAATACGGGGTAAAAACATGAGTGTGCGGGCCAAAAACCACCTTTAATGCGGATACCTGACCGGTGGCCGTATACCTTAGCGGGCTGCTCATAATATGCCACCCCACATATTCCTGGTGCATAAGATACACGGTCGCCTCATATGTTCCATCGCTTACCTTTATGAGAAATCCAGCTTCCGGCAGTATCTCTGGTTCGGCCTTAAAGTAGAGTGCTGGCCGGTGGGCAAGGCAGTAGGCTTTCCGCCCGGCATAAGTATTTTGATATTCACCCCATGTGCTGGCCCCACCAGAGTTATTAATGAGCTCGTAGGCGGTAACAGGAGGTAGCGGCAGTGACAGTTTCATGCATTTATTGTAGGCGTATCTTATGCGCCTGCACCGTTCGCCCGGTCAAGGATTTCACGGATACGTTCACGCCGTTCAGTCAGGGTTCGTTCAAACCCGTGCGGCGTGGGCTCATAGTAGACCTTGCCCCGCAAGGTATCCGGCATATACTGTTGGGCTGCCACATGCCCCGGCTCATCGTGCGCATAAATATATCCGTCACCGTGTCCAAAGTCGGCTGCGGCCGCATAGTGGGCGTCCCTCAGATGAACCGGAACCTGCCCCGAAAGCCCGGCGCGCACATCCGCTATTGCCTTATTAATAGCCACATATGCCGCATTCGATTTGGGTGCTAAAGCACAGTAGATCACCGCCTGCGACAGAATAATACGCGCCTCCGGCATACCAACCAGCGCCACCGACTGGGCGGCGGCGGTCGCTACTTGAAGCGCCTGCGGATCGGCAAGGCCAATATCTTCACTCGCCGCAATCATAATGCGCCGCGCCACAAAACGCGGGTCTTCGCCGCCTTCGAGCATGCGCGCCAGGTAGTGGACGGCGGCATCGGCGTCGGAACCGCGTATGGATTTGATGAAGGCGCTAATCACGTCGTAGTGCTGATCGCCGCCTTTATCGTAGCGAACGGCTGCACGATCAACGGCTTCCTGGGCATGTGCCAGAGTAATGCGCACGGGTTCGCTAGGGTTTACCTCTCCCCCAGCTTCCGCGTTCTCGTCCGGGGATTCGGCCTGCTCATTCTCGCTGAAGGCTATGGCGACTGCGGCCTCTAAAGACGTTAGCGAGCGGCGTGCATCACCGCCGGATACCGCGGCAAGGTGGGCACGAGCATCTTCATCAATTACTGCGGCACCGTTGAACCCGCGGGGGTCTTCGAGCGCTCGGTTAATTAAAGACTCAATATCGGCTGGCTCCAAAGAATGCACTCGAAGCAAAAGCGAACGTGACAGAAGAGGCGAAATCACGCTGAACGAGGGATTTTCCGTCGTCGCCGCCACAAGAATAACCCAGCGGTTTTCAACTCCGGGCAGCAGCGCATCTTGCTGGGCCTTCGTAAACCGGTGGATCTCGTCAAGAAAAAGCACTGTTGTGGTGCCGTACATGTCACGGTCTAACAGCGCTTGGTCCATAACAGCGCGAACGTCTTTAACTCCGGCGGTAATAGCGGAAAGTTCGACGAATTTACGCCCCGGCGCACGTGCAATCACATGCGCCAGCGTGGTTTTTCCGGTGCCGGGAGGTCCGTACAGAATAACGGATGCGGGCCCGGCTGGCCCGGCATGATCTGCTCCGGCGAGTACCCGCAGCGGCGACCCTGGGTTCAGCAGATGCGCCTGCCCAAGCACCTCATCCACGTTCTGCGGACGCATCCGCACTGCCAGCGGGGCGCTGGAGCGCGCACTGGCGGGGGGAGGTGCTATAAACTTGACGCGGTCCTCGTCATCGGGAAGGCCAAGGTCAAAAAGCGAATCTGCCATGCTTCAACTCTACCGTGCGTATACGAGGTATCTAGAGGGTTTCGCTATCGAGAATGAGGGTTACCGGTCCGTCATTAACGAGTTCAACCTGCATATCGGCACCGAAAACTCCTGTTTCAACACGGAGCCCTGTATCACGGAGCTTCTGGGCAAAAGCCTCAAAAAGCGGCTCGCTGACAGCGCCCGGAGCCGCTTTCGACCACGACGGGCGCCTGCCTTTTTTCGCATCTCCGTAGAGCGTGAATTGACTAACGGCGAGAATGGGCGCATTAATCTCAAGCGCGGATTTTTCGCCATCAAAAAGGCGCAGGTTAGCGGTCTTATCCGCCATTTTAGCCAGCTGGGTCTCGCCGTCCTCATGGGTAATACCGACGAGTGCAAGATACCCGGTTTCTTCAATCGCCCCAACGATTTTATTCTCTACACGCACGGATGCGCGGCTTACACGCTGCAAAATAACTCGCATGGGTTGCTCTGCCTTTCGGTATTTCTAAAATATTCAGATATTTCCGCGAAGCCGTACCGCCTGCAGAAATTTCTCTGCCTCACGAGGTGCCCGGAATTCTATATATCGTTTGTCAGGGTGATTCCTGCGTGCTTCGGCCATCAGAGGCTCATATTTAGGGTAGCTGCTCCAGGTGTAGCGAATCATATTTTCGGGGTCGGTAAAAACGCTCCACAGAGGCGGCTCAGTATTTCCCGCCCAGAGTTTTTTGCGAGTTACTGCCCGGTGCAGGGTTCTTCGAATAACTCGCTGCTCAACAAACCATCTCGGATAATGCAGGTAAATGATGGTATCAGCACGTTCTAGAAGACGCTCACGTACCTGAGAGTACTGCCATTCTGTAATCCACGAATCCTGCGCCGCGAGCTCGTCCACATCTGCTTCAAAACTGGGGCGGGGCGTCCAGTTCTCGCCCCAGTGCAAAGAATCCATTTCGGTATGCGGTATGCCTAAAATCGCACCAAGTCTTTGGGCAAATGTGGTTTTACCGCTGCCACTGGCGCCTGTCATGAGGATGCGCATAGGTTCATACCTTTCGTACGGGGACTCTTTCCAGAATAACTAACCCATACACGAATACGCACCGAAACGACGAAAGCGGGCTGCGCATACACCCTTGTGTAGCTGCAGCCCGCTTTCCTCTCAGCGCTCACGCGCAGGGATTTTCAAATAAGAACTACTTCTCGTCTTCATCCTTCTGCTTCGGCTTGAAATCAACGCCTGCTTCCTTGCGCTGCTGCGGCGTGATCGGCGCGGGTGCGGCAGTCAGCGGGTCATAGCCGTTACCGGTCTTCGGGAAGGCAATAACCTCGCGAATCGAATCTACCCCCGCAAGAAGCGAGATAATGCGATCCCACCCGAATGCGATACCGCCCATCGGGGGTGCACCGTATTTGAAGGCGTCCAGCAGGAAGCCGAACTTCTCCTGTGCTTCTTCCTCGCCAATTCCCATGACCGCAAAAACACGTTCCTGCACGTCACGGCGGTGGATACGGATAGAACCGCCACCGATCTCGTTACCGTTGCAGACAATATCGTAGGCGTATGCCAGCGCCGAACCGGGGTCCTTGTCGAAGGTATCCAAGAACTCGGGTTTTGGCGCCGTGAAGGCGTGGTGTACGGCAGTCCATGCGGAGTGCCCCAGTGCGACATCTCCCGACTCGGTAGCCTCTGCAGCAGACTCAAAGAGAGGCGCATCCACAACCCACACGAAAGACCACTCGCCGTCCTTGATAAGGCCGGTGCGGTGACCGATCTCAACACGGGCAGCGCCTAGCAGAGCACGCGCCTGTTTAGCTTCACCGGCGGCGAAGAAGATGCAGTCCCCCGGGTTGGCCCCGGTTGCTGCGGCAAGACCCGCGCGTTCTTCATCGGTGATGTTCTTCGCAACAGGGCCGGTCAGTTCGCCGTCTTCCTGCACGAGGACATAGGCCAGGCCCTTCGCACCGCGCTGCTTTGCCCATTCCTGCCATGCATCCAGGGTGCGGCGCGGCTGAGAAGCACCGCCGGGCATCACCACGGCACCCACGTAGGGAGCCTTAAACACACGGAACGTGGTGTTGGCAAAGTAATCGGTAAGTTCGGTCAGCTCAAGGCCAAAACGCAGATCTGGCTTGTCGGTACCGTATTTCTCCATCGCTTCGGCATAGGTCATACGGCGAATAGGACGGGGAACCTGCACATCAATCAGGTTCCAGACAGCCTCGACAATGCGTTCGCCCAGGTCAATAATGTCGTCCTGGTCTACGAAGGATGCCTCAATATCGAGCTGAGTAAACTCAGGCTGACGGTCCGCACGGAAGTCCTCATCGCGGTAGCATCGAGCAATCTGGTAGTACTTCTCAACGCCGCCCACCTGCAGGAGCTGTTTAAACAGCTGAGGTGACTGCGGCAGCGCATACCAAGAACCGGGTGCCAAACGCGCAGGAACCAGGAAGTCACGGGCACCTTCGGGTGTTGAACGGGTAAGAGTGGGGGTTTCAACCTCAAGATAGCCGTCATCAGCAAGCAGGTTGCGTGCCGCGCGGTTAGCATCAGAACGCAGGCGCATGATGCGAGCGGGTTCGGGGCGGCGAAGATCGAGATAACGGTAACGCAGACGCGCCTCTTCACCAACCTCAACATGCTCGTCAATCTGGAATGGAAGCGGTGCCGCAGTATTGAGAACATCGACCGCAGAAACTTCAACCTCAATTTCGCCGGTTGCAAGATTCGGGTTTTCATTTCCCTCAGGGCGCTTGGTCACCTGACCGGTGACACGCAGAACGTACTCATTGCGCAGGTGCTCAAAATCGTCTTCATTATGGAACACACACTGGGTAACGCCCGCGCGATCACGCAAATCGACGAAAGCCACGCCGCCGTGGTCACGACGACGAGCTACCCAGCCGGTGAGGGTTACGGTTTCTCCGATGTTGGCGGCGGTGAGCTCGCCATTGGTATGGGTGCGAAGCACTGCATTCCTTTCATTGCAGGCACCTCACGACTATAGACAGTAGCCGGGTGCATGCGCTTGATTTTTAAGATACGCACACTGCGTGCGCATTTTCCCATTGTAATGCCGCCACGCACTATAGTGTGGCGACACCCTCAATATTTTATGAGCTGATGCTCTCGGCAGGCACTACACGCACGTTCAGGTCTTCTTCTGGAGGCATCCAGCTCGCGGGGTCCGAGGTCTTCTCCTGGCGGCATCCAGCTCGCGGGGTCCGCAGCGACTTGTTCCCCCGAACGGATATCCTTCACCTCGTGCGCCAGTTCGCCGTTATCCCCCGTCGAAATAAACCATACGAAGGGAATACCGCGTTTTTCAGCGTATTTGATCTGCTTACCGAATTTGGCTGCGTTCGCCGAAACTTCACAGGCAATACCGCGCGCCCGAAGCGCATTGGCAACATCGTTGGCGGCAGACCAGCCTTCTTCATTAGTGAGGGCGATAAATACCGCTGAGGGAACCTTACGGGTAGCCTGCGCAAACCCCTGCGAGAGGATGCGTGCCACCAGACGGGTCACCCCAATCGACAGCCCAACTCCGGGATAGGTTTTCTTCCCGTTTGATGCTAGTGACTCATACCGACCGCCCGAGCAAATCGACCCCAACGATTCATGCCCCACGAGCACAGTCTCGTAGACAGTACCGGTGTAATAATCCAGCCCGCGCGCAATAGAGAGATCGGCAAGAACTTTCCCGGGGGCGCGGCGGGCAGCCTCATCAATAACTTCGGCAAGCTCGGTAACACCCCGATCAAGAAGTTCATGTTCAACCTTGTACCGCTCAGCGAGTTCACGAACCTGAGCCACAAAGGATGAATCCTCGGTACGAATCTGCGCAAGCTCTAGGGCTGCCTGAGCCTGCTCTTCAGAGGCCCCAGCTTCACGCTGAAGTTCCTGCGCCACCGCATCCGCGCCAATTTTTTCAAGTTTGTCAATGGAACGCAGCACCGCGGCTGTATCGGTGAGCCCCAGCCCAAGATAAAAACCCTCCGCAAGTTTGCGGTTGTTCACCCGAAGTTTGAAATCGGGAATAGGGAGTTTTGAGAGCGCATCCACAACAACGAGGGCGAGGGTCACATCATAACGGAAAGGCAGTTCCCCATCACCCACAACATCAATATCAGCCTGGGTAAACTCGCGTGCACGCCCCTCCTGCGGGCGTTCGCCGCGCCACACTTTCTGAATCTGGTAGCGAGAGAACGGGAAATTCAGGTACCCGGCGTTCTCAACCACGTATCGCGCGAAAGGCACGGTCAGATCGAAGTGCAGAGCAAGCTTTTCTTTAGCTTTGGCGCCGTTATCATCCTGCAGACGAGAGATCGCATACACTTCCTTATCGATCTCACCCTTGCGAAGCAGCTGCTCAATAGTCTCAACCGAGCGGGTCTCAATTGAAGAAAAACCATGAAGCTCGAAGGTCTTACGCAGAGTATCAAGAACGTGGTTCTCAACAAGTCGTTCAGCCGGTAAATACTCCGGAAAACCAGACAGCGATGCCTTGCGAGTCATAGTGTTTCTTCTCCTTGAGGTTGCAATAATCGGTTGTGCTATATGAGCAAAGTGTTTGCGGGGCACAATCTTCTTAATAGTAACAAGGATGCGCTCCTAGCGAACCCGACGCCGCCTTCTGCAGACCTGAACCACCAGCTCGCCACGTGTGCTTCGCGGCGTCGCGCATCTCACCCTGTGACCCGCGTCCGGGTTGGCGTGTAACGGTGTGTTTAAACACCCGGCACCCGTTATGCTGTATAGATGCGCGCGCATCCTGATGACACGGTGCGCACCCTCAAAGCCGCCCCGTACGCGCGCACCATGAACCTCGGCGTAGCACCCTAACACGGTACGACGCCCCTAGTGAAAGAGTTATAGCGGTGACCATTAAATCCGACGACATTGCTGTGAACCTCGAAAAGGCCCGCAAGTTTGGGCGCGTCTCTGAAGACGGCCACGTATTCGTCATTGTTGAAGGCGAAGAGTACGCGGTAGGCCAGCTGCCTGACGCCTCAGAAGAGGAGGCGCTCGCCTACTTTGCCCGCAAGTTCGAGAACGTTGAGGCGCAGGTGACCCTGCTGGAGTCTCGCATCGAAAATAACGCTCCCGCCGCCGATGTTCAGAAGGGTATCGAATCAATCGGTGCCCAGATTGCCGAGCGGAACATGGTGGGCGACTACGCCGGTTTGCAGCAGCGGCTAACAGCCCTGACCGAACGCATCGGTGAGCTGGCTGAGCAGCAGAAGCAGAACCGTGCCGCCAACCGTGAGCGCGCCTTGGCTGCCCGTGAAGAGATCGTGGCTGAAGCCGAGTCGATTGTGGGGCAGGATCCCGAGAAGATTCACTGGAAGAACTCGCACGCGCGCATGAACGAACTGTTTGATGCGTGGAAGCAGGCCCAGCGGGAAATCCACCTGCCCAAGTCGGTGGAGGACGAGCTGTGGAAGCGTTTCCGTACCGCCCGCACCACCTTCGACCGTAACCGCCGCGCGCACTTCTCCCAGCTGGATGAGCGCAACGCCCGCATTAAGCGCGCCAAGGAAGAGCTGATTTCCCGTGCGGAAGAGCTCTCAAGCTCCACCAACTGGTCTGAGACCTCCCGCGCCTACGGTGATCTTATGCGCGAGTGGAAGAAAGTTCCGCGCGGCTCCCGCCGGGAGGACGATAAACTGTGGGCCCGTTTCCGTGCTGCGCAGGATGTCTTCTTTGATGCCCGTAACGCTGCCGAAGCTGAGCAGGATGCGGCCTATGCCGACAACCTGAAGGTGAAAGAAGCGCTACTGGTTGAAGCCCGCGGGCTTCTTCCGGTAACCGATATTGCCGCCGCTAAAGCCGCGTTCGATAAGATCCTTGACCGCTGGGATGCAGCGGGCCGCGTGCCGCGTGCCGATATGCGCCGCATCGACTCTGAGCTGCGTAAAATCCAGGACGAGATTCACGGCGCCGAGGCTGCGAAGTGGAAGAAGAACGACCCCGCGAAAACCGCACGGGCAAACTCGCTGCTTGCGCAGATTCAGGATTCCCTCACCAAGCTGGAAACCGAACTGGCTCAGGCCCAGGCATCGGGTGACGAGAAAAAGATCGCTAAGGCGCAGGAGGCACTGGATGCCCGCCGCGCCTGGGCAGCCACCCTGGAAGGGTTTGAAGGCTAACGCCTAAGAGTGCAAACCGTATCGGGGCGGCTCACCACACTACCGCAAGAGTGTGTGAGCCGCCCCATTCGTGTATAAAAACACCCTCTTATGCGTGCGCCGGCTTAGAGCCCGTCAGACGGTACGCCTTATACACGCCGTCAACGTTCAGTACTACGTTCACCACATGCTCCAGCATGTACCTGTCCCCCAGTTCAACCGTGAACCTGTCCACCGCTATGTGGTCTTCGGACGTGTGCACGCGCGCATCCACAATACTCACACCCGAATCTGAGATCGCACGGATGAGGTCATTGAGCAGGCCCTTACGGTCAAGTCCCTCCACCTGAATCTGCACCCGGTAAGTGCTGCTGGGGGTGGGTGCCCACTGAACCTCCGTTAAACGCGGCTGCTGCTCCTCATCCAGGTTCAGTATATTCGGGCAGTCACGCCGGTGCACCGAAATACCGTTGAGCCGGGTGACCATGCCAATAATGTCGTCGGGCGGGACCGGGCTACAGCAGCGGGCGATCTTCGTGAGCACACCCTCAGCCCCCGGCACCAGCACACCGTTGTCGCTCACCGCGCTGCGGGTCTGCTTCAGTAGGGTTTCGTCAAAGTCGCTCACCTCAACAGTCGGCTCGTCCTGCTGCTCCCCGTTATACAGGTCAATGAGGGTGTCAATAACCTGCTTTGTGGTCAGCTCGTTCTCACCGATAGCCCGGTACATGGTTGCCACATCGTTCTTATGCAGAGTTTGCGCCACCTGGGTCATCAGCTCAGGGCTCATCATCTTCTGCAGCGGCAGCTCATTATTGCGCATGCTCTTCGTAAGCGCCTCACGCCCACGGTCCAGCGCCTCAAGGCGACGTTCTTTCGCAAAGTGCTGGCGGATCTTTGTGCGGGCCCGTGAGGAACGCACGAACTTCAGCCAGTCTTCGCTGGGTCCGGCCTCCTCATCCTTCGTGGTCATAATTTCCACGGTCACCCCGGTTGGCAGCATCGTGTGGAGCGGTACCAGACGGCCGTTTACTTTCGCCCCGACGGTTCGGTCCCCCACCTCAGAGTGGATAGCGTACGCGAAATCAACCGGGGTTGAGCCGGAGGGAAGCGCAATAGCCTCACCGTTGGGTGTGAGCACCACAATCTCGTCGGTGTCCAGGGTGTCAGCGAGGGATTCGTAGAACTTATCGGACTCGGGGTTAGAGTTAGAAATTTCGGCGATAGCCTGCAAAATACCGACGTTCATTGCTGCGGTCTGGGTGCCGGGTTCGTGCTTGGCGTTACTCACCTGCTCACCGCGTGAAGCCGCCTTATACCGCCAGTGCGCAGCCACCCCGTATTCGGCTTCTTCATGCATCTTATAGGTGCGGATCTGCACCTCTAATGGCAGGTTCCCCGGCCCGTACACCGTTAAATGCAGCGACTGGTAGTTATTGTTTTTGGGGTTTTTAATATAGTCCTTAAACCGGCCTGTCATTGACGGCCATAGCGAGAGGATATGCCCCAGCACCGTGTAGCATTCGCTCTCCTCTTCCACCATAATGCGCACCGCAAGAATGTCATTAATCTCGTCAAAACTACGGCCCTTTGTTTTCATCTTCTGATGAATCGAGTAGTAGTGTTTAGGCCGGCCAGTCACCATGGCCTCAACACCCATCTGGGTTAGCCGCTCGGAGATTTTAGCGCGGGCGTCCTCCAGAAATGCCTCAAGTTTTGGGGTGCGTTCCCCCACCATGCGCACCATCTCAGCGTAAATATCGGGGCTCATCGCCGCAAATGACAGGTCTTCAAGCTCCCATTTAATCGTGTTCAAACCCAGTCGGTGTGCTAAGGGGGCATAGATTTTTAGTGTCTCTTCGGCTTTACGGGCCGCCGAGGCCGCCGCCACAAAACGCCAGGTGCGTGCATTGTGCAGACGGTCCGCAAGTTTAATGAGGAGCACACGAATATCTTTACTCATCGACAGCACCAGTTTGCGGATGGTCTCAATGGAGGCACGCTCACCGTAGGTCATCCTGTCGAGCTTAGTCACCCCATCCACCAGGTAGGCGACTTCCTCCCCAAATTCTGCGGTGAGCTCTTCCATGGTGTAGTCGGTGTCTTCTACCGTGTCATGAAGCAGCCCGGCCGCCAGCACGGGGCCGGTGGCGCCCATCTCCGCAAGGATCGCGGTCACGGCAACCGGGTGGGTAATATACGGGTCGCCACTTTTACGTTTCTGCCCGCGGTGGTGCCTATTGGCCACCTCAAAGGCACGTTGAAGAACCTGAATGTCCTCCTCAGGATGGTATTTGCGCAGGGCACGTACCACCGGGGCGATCATGGGCGAGAAATGTGTCTGTGATGTACCAGGGTCAAGATTTTTAGCGATGCGCCTGCCGAAAACCAGCCGGTTAGGCACACGCCCGGATGCGGTCATAACGCGGTGCGAACCGCGCACCGGTTTCTTTTTCGGCGCGGTTTGAGGAACCACGCTACTGTCTTCGGGGGTATTGTGGGATTCTACGACCATTTTTACCTTTTCCCTCCTGCGAGTTTTCTGGCCTGGTAGCGGTGGGGTGCTTCGTCGGCCCCTTACGCGGCGCCTTGTTGTGCATGGCGGCGCGCATCCACACGAGAAAACCCGTTGTGTGTTTGTTATGCTACCCAACCTTGACGATACGTCGCAAACTGTGCCCGGTTATTATGGTGCGCAACCCGTACGCTTTTTGGCTCCTCAGCAGCTGGGCAACCCCGGTGCACTAAAGGGCACGCATAAGGGGCTAGCATCATCCAAGATGCTAGCCCCTTACCCTCAAAGCCGGTGAGTGAAACTAGTCGAAATTCACGACATTCACTTCAATCTTCGGCTTTGAACGTTTCACGGGTTTCTGCTGTGACTCGTTGTCGGAGTCGGTGTCCTCTTCCCCGCCGTGGGCGCGGAAGTACTCCACCTTCTGCTGCTGCCCGACGATCTTTTTCTCGCCCAGCCGCAGCATACCGTACAGCGGTGCTGAGACGAACAGAGTGCCGAACATGCCCACCAGAATACCCACAAAGAGCGAGAGGGAAAGATCCTGCAGGGTGCCTGCACCAAGCATAAACGCACCAATGAACAGGATGGACCCGACGGGGAGCACACCCACGATCGCGGTGTTAATGGAACGCACCAGGGTCTGGTTAACCGCCAGGTTTGTTTCCTCCGCGAAGGTCGCATCCTTACGGTCCATAATGTCCTCGGTGTTCTCGCGGATCTTATCGAAAACCACCACGGAGTCGTACAGCGAGTAGCTCAGGATCGTTAGGAAACCGATAATCGCGCTCGGGGTGATTTCAAAGCCCAACGCTGCGTAAATACCCACGGTGACCACCACGGTAAAGAACAAGCCCGCAATGGAGGCGACGGACATCTTCCAGGTGCGGAAGTAGAACGCCATGCCAATCAGCGCGAAAATCACGAACGCCACCAGACCCCACAGCGCCTGCCGGGTCACATCAGCCCCCCAGGTGGGACCCACATAGGATGAGGTCACGTCGTTTTCGCTGACGCCGTACGCATCCTGCAGGGCTTTCTTCACTTTGAGGGTCTCTTCGTCACTGAGTTTACTCATCTGCGCCCGAACAGTGCCAGGGGCAATATGGGTAACATGCACGTCGGAGGCGTCCGGGACGTTCTCCTTGACGATTTTCTCCCCGGTGGAGGATTCCGTATGAGAAGCCTTCGACACCACAAATTCCGAACCGCCACGGAAATCGATACCCAGGTTGAACCCGTTACCGACCAGCGGAAGGATCACTGAGACCGCCATGAGCGCGGCGGCTATCATCAGCCACAGTTTACGTTTGCCAATGAACGGGTAGGAGCGTTTGCCCGAGTGCAGGTCATTACCGAACCGCGCGAAGACGTTAGGTTTTACCTCGGTCATGGTTACGCCTCCTTCTTTTCTTCAGGGGTGCCCGTCACGTCTTTATCCTCGGCGGCGCGGGCGGCGCGGCGGCGCTCTGCGATACTCACATAGTCTTCATCCGGTTTGCGGAAACGACCGGCGCCACGGTACAGCGGGGTTGCGCCCAGCGACTCGGGCGAGAGGCCCGAATGACGGTACCCCTTACCGAAGTAGCGGGTATTCGCCAGCAGGGTCAGGGTGGGGTGAGTGAACAAGTACACAACGATCAGGTCGGCGATAGCAGTCAAGCCCAGGGTAAAGGCGAAGCCCTTCACAGAACCCACCGACACCACGTACAGCACCACTGCCGCCAGCAGGTTCACGGCCTTCGAAGCGAGGATGGTACGGGAGGCCCGCTTCCAGCCGTGGTTCACAGCGGAAGGGATGGTGCGTCCGGCGCGTATCTCATCACGAATACGTTCGAAGTACACAATGAACGAGTCGGCTGTGGCACCAATAGCAACAATTAGGCCCGCAACACCTGCCAGGGAGAGGCGGTAGTTCAACGCCCAGCCCAGAAGCACAATCGCCTCGTACGAGATAATACCCGCCACGATCAGCGATGCCATGGTCACAAACCCGAGCAGGCGGTACTGGAACAGCGAATAAACGAACACCAGCAGCAAGCCGATGAGACCGGTCAGCAGGCCCACCTTCAACTGCTCAGAGCCGAGGGTTGCCGAGATCTGCTGCTCAGATTGGATGCTGAAACTAATCGGCAGTGCACCGTATTTGAGCTGGTCGGCCAGGGCTTTAGCCTGGTCCTCAGTAAAGTTACCGGTGATCTGTGACTTACCGTCTGAAATAACAGCTTGGGACGTTGGGGAGGACAGCACCTTACCGTCAAGCATAATAGCGAACCGGCTGCGCGGGTCGGCGGGGTTCTGCCCACGGATCGAGTTCAGGCGGGAGGTCACATCTTTGAAAGTGGTAACCCCCTGGTCTTTAAACTCAATGTTCACGCCCCAGCGGCCGGTGGTCACGCCCTGACCGCTGCTTTCCTGGGAGTGCGAGGCTGTTGCAATATCGTTACCGCTGAGCTCAACACGACCCAGGATGTACTTTTCGGTACCGTCGGTGGAGCAGGCCACAATCGGTTTTCCAGGATCCTGGTTTTCAGCATCCTCATTATGCCCGGCGGTGCAGTCTTTCGCCTCGTATTCTTTCTGCAACTCGGCGGTAATCCAGTTCTTATCCGAGTTGTCTTTAGGTTCCGCGTCCGGTTTGGGGAGCTTATCGTCCGGGGTGCGGCTCTCTTGCGGGGTTGCCGCGCCTGAACCCGAGGCCAGCACAGGACGGAACGACATGTTCGCAGAAGCCTGAATGAGCGCACGGGTTTCGGCGCTAATAGTGCCCGGAACGGAAACCACCACGTTATTGCCCGAACCGAAGGAGGTGGTAACCTCCGCCTCGGAGACGCCCGCGCCATCAACGCGCTGACGGATAATTTCAACTGCCTGGTTCAGCTGCTCTTGGCTGACAGATTCATTCTGCGACCCGTTAACTTTGGGTGAAAGAATCATCTGCGTGCCGCCAGAGAGGTCAAGCGCAAGTTTCGGGCCCCACGACCCGCCCGCCTGGGTGGTGCCGAAAATACCTGCGGCCATCACAATCATGAGCAAAACCATTGAGACGAGGGCGCCTCGTGCAGCTGTAAGCGGGGAACGCTTAGCCATGTATGCCCCTTACTAGATTTTTATCTTCTCAATCAGCAAGAATAGCACCCGTTCTAGGGTGCTATTCCCGATTATTGTCTTTATTAATTGAGGTCGTAGCCCTTGGCAGGCTTCTCGGGTGACTCGTCTTCCGCCGTGTCTTTGGACTCGGTGCTTTCCACGGCTTCTTCCTTAGCCTCCACCGGTTCTTCTTCCGCAACATCCACCACGGTGGCAACAGCGTCCAGGCTAATGGTGATGATCGTTCCCTCGGCGATCTCCACAAGTGCTTTACGGTTTTCATGGTCGGTCGAGACGATGGTGCCGTACAGCCCGGCGCGGGTCATAATTTCATCACCGGCACGCAGGTTTTCCTGCATAGTCTGGGTGGCTTGCATCTGTGCTTTCTGCCGTTTAGTGCCGCTGTAAATGCTCCAGATCATGAAGAGCACAAAAACGGCGAGAAGTATCATCGTAATATCCATGGTGTCCTCTCTGTAGGGACGTGTCCCCGGCGTCGCCCTACCCGGGGTGCATAGGATGGTGACGCGCCTGTGTTCATAGTTTCTCTACTGTACCCATCCTACGCGAGAGCACAGTCTTTCCCTATCGGTTATGCGCTCAGCCGCAGTTTTTCTTGAGAAACTACCCTGCCACGGTGATGTTTTCCCCACTGAAAACAGCATGACCGTTCCGTGCTAGGGGGATCATTCGGTGCTACAGGTTAATGTCGGGGGCTTCTAGCCCCAGATGCTCCCACGCGGCAGGCAGCGCCACACGCCCGCGAGGGGTACGGCCAATCAGCCCTTCACGCACCAGGTAGGGTTCGGCTACTGTCTCCACGGTCTCGGTTTCTTCACCAACGGCGATGGCCAGGGTGGATAGCCCCACCGGTCCCCCACCGAACTTGTGGATGAGCGATTCAAGAACGGCGCGGTCCAGGCGGTCCAGCCCGCGCTCATCCACTTCATACATGTCAAGGGCGGTTGCCGCGTTGTGGGCGTTAATATTGGGCACATCATTCACAAGGGCCCAGTCGCGTACACGGCGGAGCAGCCGGTTAGCGATACGCGGTGTGCCGCGTGAACGGCCCGCGATCTCTGCGAACCCCTCACTGGTGATACTCATATCCATCAGACCAGCACTGCGGCGTAGCACCAGCTCAAGCTCCGGCACGGAGTAGAACTCCAGATGCCCGGTGAACCCGAAACGGTCACGCAGCGGCCCGGGGAGCAACCCGGCACGGGTTGTGGCACCCACCAGGGTAAACTGCGGTAGTTCAAGGGGGATGGAAGTGGCTCCCGCTCCCTTACCAACCACAATATCCACGCGAAAATCTTCCATCGCCATGTACAGCATTTCTTCGGCGGGGCGGCTCATACGGTGTATTTCATCCAGGAAAAGCACCTCGCCGGGGGTTAGCGACGAGAGGATAGCCGCTAAATCGCCGGAGTGCTGAATAGCTGGGCCGGAGGTGATGCGCAAGGGGGCATCCATCTCAGCGGCAATAATCATGGCGAGCGTGGTTTTACCAAGCCCGGGAGGGCCAGAAAGAAGCACATGATCAGCGCTGCGGCCCCGCATTTTCGAGGCTTCCAGCACTAGGGAAAGCTGCTGCCGCACCCTTTTTTGCCCCACGAAGTCACCAAGCGATTTGGGGCGCAGGGCCGCCTCAATCATTTTTTCTTCGGGTTCTTCTTCCATGGCAACTAGCCGCTGCTGCCCGGGCACCTGACCGGGTGCGTAACCGCCCGACGGCGTAGGCTCATAGGGGTTATCTGTCACGTGTTCTTATCCTCTGTAGATGCTGTAGCTCTCGTGCCTGAGCGTGCTGCGGCGGCTCTATCCGATACTACCGTACACACCACCGGGTGCGGTGTGCTCCCCGCGGTAGGGTGTGTTCCGCCGTGCGTTAGCGTCGCCCAACAGTATTTTGCGCCCCTAAGGAGGCAAGCACCCCGCGAAGTGCCGCGCCTACCGCCTCATTCTCGGCGCCCGGGTTGTGGGTCACATAGGCATCAATCGCAGCATTAGCGTCTTTTTCAGTCCAACCCAAGGAGGTGAGAGCATCGAGAACCTGCGGTTTCCACACCAGCCCGCTCTGGGGGGCGGCTGCTTCTTCTCCCTGGCTTTCGCTAAGAATTAGTTTGCCCGCCAGCTCAAGCACAATACGCCGCGCACCCTTGGGGCCAATACCGGGAACCTTGGTGAATGCTTTATCATCCCCCGTGGCCACGGCGCGCTCCACCTCACTGGCGGTGTGCACGCTCAGCACAGCCAATGCAATACGCGGGCCAATTCCCGAGACGGAGAGCATCATATCGAACACTTCACGTTCGGCGGGTTCAGCGAAACCGTAGAGCGTCATAGATTCTTCGCGCACAATCATGCTGGTGAGCACCGTGGCAGTCTCCCCCAGGTGCAGGCCAGCGAGCGTACGGGCGGTGGCGTGCACAAGCATCCCAAACCCGTTGACGTCGAGGATGACGCTGTCGAGACCTACATGGCTTACTCTGCCGGTGAGTGACGCAATCATAGTTTCCTCTCATAGGGCGCACTAGGTACTGTTGCTGTGAGCAGGGCGCGCACCTCCAGTATATTAGAATATATTTTCTGAAATCAACCACGTGGCGGCCCGTCCGCGAAAAATCCTTGAGAATAACAGGAAAATCGCGCACATTATATTCGAAAATAATATCGAAAAATGTGTTGGTGGCCTACCTGCGGGCCTTCGCCTCCGCCTCTTTCCACGCCCGCTGCGCTGGAGTGAGCGCCGCACCCCGGGCAGTCTGCACAGGCCGGGACCCCTGGTGAGTCTGGGTGTGCGCCGCCATATTAATGCCCGAACCAATGCCACCGCCGCGCCACCCGTGGCAGATGGCAATAGCGAGCGCATCGGCAGCATCCGCCGGTTTCGGCATTTTTTCAAGGCCCAGGATGCGGGTTACCATCCGCCCCACGGAGCCTTTATCGGCCCGCCCGGAGCCGGTGACCGCCGCCTTCACCTCGGAGGGGGTGTGAAAATGCACGGGCACACCAAGCATTGCGGCCGCCGAAATCACCGCCCCGGAGGCGTGCGCGGTACCGATCACAGTATTGACCTGTTCTTGGGCGAAGATTCGCTCAATAGCGAGCGCATCTGGTTTGTACACTTTAATCCACTGTTGGGTGGCGTTGAATATGCGCAGGATACGCTGATCCAGTGCCTCAGCCGCCTGGGTTCCGGCGATACCGACGTTCACAAAGTAGGCTTTGCGGTCGGCGGTCATATCGAGCATGGAGATGCCGCAGCGGGTCAGGCCCGGGTCGATACCCATAATGCGTGTGGCACCGGGTACGCGCGGCTCGGGGGCGAGCGGGTGATTTTCGCTCATCCGGTTTCTCCTTATGCTGTCGTTGGCTGTCCCCTCCGACTCCGGTGGGGTGCGCCCAGATAGAGTACGGTGCCCGGCTCACTGCCCGCGTGTGCGGGGCGTGTCCGGGCACTCGTGCGTTTTGTGCTTATTCGGCTTCTAGCTGGGCGATAACCTCTGCGGAAACGTTTGCGTTGGAGTAGACGTTCTGGACATCGTCGAGTTCTTCGACCGCATCCGCGAGTTTGAGGAACTTTTTGGCACCGTCAAGGTCGAGGTCTACCTGCATGGTGGGGCGGAATACGGGGTCGTCGTTGTTGTACTCCAGTTCCGCTTCATCCAGTGCTTTGCGGATTTCGGGCAGGTCGGTTGCGGCGGATACGACGGTGAACACGTCGCCTTCGTCCAGTACTTCTTCAGCACCTGCATCAAGCACGGCCATGAGCACGTCATCTTCGGTGAGCCCGTCGGTTTTCGCTACTTCGGCCACGCCTTTACGCTCGAAGAGGAACGCCACGGAGCCCTGGTCTGCCATGGTGCCGCCATTGCGGGTCACGGCCAGGCGCACGTCTGATGCGGCACGGTTGCGGTTATCGGTCAGGCACTCGATGTATAGTGCGGTGCCTTGCGGGCCGCGTGCCTCGTACATGATTTCGGTGTAGTCGATGGTTTCGCCGGTCAGCCCAGCACCGCGTTTAATGGCGCGGTCAATATTGTCGTTGGGCACCGAGTTCTTTTTTGCTTTCGACACGGCAAGATCGAGTGCGGGGTTGCCCGCAATGTCTGCCCCGCCCATGCGGGCGGCTACTTCGATTGCCTTAATGAATTTGGCGAATGCCTTCGCGCGCTTGGCGTCAATCGCGGCTTTCTTGTGTTTGGTGGTGGCCCATTTGGAGTGACCCGACATTCGTTTCTCCCTTACGTTAATGTTCTGTGCGGGCGCACGTGGGTGGCCGCGCGTCAATACTTTTCAACTATACCGGCTGATGTGCGCTGGCAGTAGTTTTAGCGGGGGCGTTTCATCGCTGATGCGCGTGCCTTGTTCACGAGTGTGTCGTCAATTGTGGCGGGGGTGAATTCGCCGTATTTACGTTTGGCGGCCTGCTCGATCAGGTAGTCAGAGATTTTGGGGTTTTTGGGCAGTAGTGAGCCGTGCAGGTAGGTGCCGATCACATTGTGCACGCGCGCGCCCTCATGGGTTTCTGCCTTGTTGTTCCCTTCGCCTTTGGTGACGGTGGCAGCAAGCGGGGTGCACCCGGAGCCCAGGTAGGTGAGCCCGGAGTGGTTCTCAAACCCGATGATGGTTCCGAAGTCTTTGGACTCTTCAACAATGTTGCCGATCAGTCGTTCGTCACCGCCTACAGTGTGGGCGTCGAAGATCCCGATGCCTTTGAGCACTTCCCCTTCGCGGGTGCGGAATTCTTTGCCGAACAGCTGATATAGGCCGCAGATGACGAGCATGGGGGTGCCGTCTTCGGCGAGCTGTTTCAGGTGTTCGGAGTTGGCGTGCAGGTCTTCTTGGATGACGGTCTGCCCGGAGTCCTGGCCGCCGCCGCCAATAATAATATCGACGTCTTGGGGGAATTCGTCGCCGGGGTTGTAGTCGATAATGTCAACGTCGAACCCGTGGGCGTGTGCGCGGCGTGCGAGTGAGAGCGTGTTGCCCCAGTCGCCGTAAATGTTCATGTCTTTGGGGTACAGCTGCAGGATACGCAGAGTTTTGCCGTTGTTCGGCCCGGCGGCGGGGGTTCCGGCGATGGTGTGGGTCATGGCTTAGGAAACCCTTTCGACGTTGGTGATTTTTCCGAGTTCTTCGCGCAGGGCGAGCATTGAGGTGTAGGTGCAGAAGATACGCATGGGTGCCTGCCCGCTGTTGGCGATGAACGAGCGGAGGGCGTCGTCTAGGTCTTCTTGCACGTCTTCTACAGGTACGCCGTCGTGTTCTAGGCGCAGCGCCATATCCCAGGCGCGCACCCCGGAGACCATTTTCACGCCGGTGGCGGCTAGGTCGTGGAAGTCCACATCCCACAGCCAGGAGACGTCACGCCCGTCGGCGTACTGGTCGTTAATGGTGATCATGGTGGCGTAGTCGTGGGAGTTTGCGCTGGCCAGTGAGAGGCGGAACCCGCTGGGGTTTTTCACCAGCAGCAGCTGCAGCGGCCGCCCGTTCACGTTGAGGGTTTCGCCGCGGCCGAATGCGGGGGTGATTTTTGCCAGCTCGTTCACGAGGGCGTCTTGGTTGAGTTTTTCGCCCATGACGGCGCGGGTGAGGGCCATTGCGGCGGCGGCGTTGAAAATGTTGTAGATGCCGTAGAGGTTAATCTGCCCTGTGATGCTTTGGCCCGCCAGGTTGAAGGTTGCGCTGCTGCCGGAGAAGGCGGTGAGGGTCACGTCTGAGTCGGGCAGGTCAGCGGAGCGTGCGCCCACACCGCTGCGCAGCTCGTCGTCTGAGGGGAAGTATGAGCGCAGCTCGTCGTTCAGGCCGAAGTAGCTGATGTTCGTGCCGGGCTGCACGGCTTTAGCGAGTGAGCGGATGCGCGGGTCTTCACGGTTGAGCACCACGGTTTTGGTGGTTGCGGCGGCTACGGTGGAGAGCATCCTGCGGGTGGTGTCAATTTCGCCGAAGCGGTCAAGCTGATCGCGCAGCACGTTCAGCAGCAGCGCATAGTCGGGTTTGACGGCTTTGACGAAGTGCACGGCGTGCGCCTCGTCTAGTTCGAGTACGGCGATGTCTGCATCGAGTTTGCCGGTGAGGCTCATTGCGCCCAGGAGGGCCGCCGCCACGCCGCGTACGAAGTTGGAGCCGGTGCGGTTAGTGAAGACTTTAAGCCCCTGCGATTCGAGCAGCTGCACCGTCATTTTGGTGGTGGTGGTTTTGCCGTTGGTGCCTGAGACAACAACCACGCCGTAGGGCAGTTTGGCGAGTTCTTCGGCCACGAATTCGGGGTGCAGTTTTTCCATGACGAGGCCGGGGAATGCGGAACCGCCGCCGCGCAGTTTACTTGCGTAACGTACGCCCTGGCCGAGCAAACGAATGAGGGGTTTTGACATGCACACTATTTTATACCCTCCCGCACTGTGTAATTGCACGGTATGGCGTTGCTTACTTTGCGGGTGTTGGCGGCGCTTTTTATGTGTTGTGCCATGCACACAACGGCGCGTGCCGCTATTTCGCGGCGGGTTTTCGCGGGAGTAGTAATAATTTTTCTGGGTGATTTTAGAAGAGAGCCGTTTGAATATTTACGGTGCTTATGTCGTGGTTCACGGTGATGGCCAGATTGTCGATTTCGGCCGTGTTTACCAGCAGGGCGGCGGCCGGGTCGCCGGTGTGGGCGGTCATGAATTTCCCGGCCGCACCGGTGCAGTAAAACCCTGCGGTGCCGGTGGAAAGTACGCTGGGGAACTGCCCGAGCGGTTCGGGGCTGCCAGCTCGCAGGGCCGCGTAGGGGCGGGCCATGGCGGGCGAGGGTTCCCACGGCTCATTCAGCGGGGTAAGAGGGGCGCGCAGTTGAGCGTGGGTGAGCGCTTCCCGGGCGGTTTTCATGGTTTCTTGGTGGGCGCTGCGTATTGTGCTGTTTGGCAGCGGGTTAAGCCAGGCGCGGTATTTGCTGGGTGTCTGTTTCACCTGCGGCACCCCGCCGATGCGGGTAACAGTGTCTTCGGCTTCACGCACGCTCAGCCCGTCGGGTGCTTGGGCTATGTAGGTTGCGACGGCGGGCGCCTGCTCGTCGAGGCGGCGCGGGGTTGAGGCTTGGGAACTGGTGCCTACTTTGCTGGTTCCGTCGGGGAATGTGGCAATGTAGAGCCGGTGCGGTGTCGCCGCGTAGGCCCGCATCCCCGGGGTTAATGTGCCGGGGTGCAGGTGCGCGGTGTGAAGGGCCGTGAACTCGTCACGGGCGGCGCATCGTTCGCATTGTTTACCGCTGCGGATGCGTGCTCCTTCTGGGCAGGGCACCTTGCGGGGCGCACCCGTGTTTGGGGTGTTTGTGTTCTTACAGGGTGGCCCGCTTGCAAAGTACCCGGCACAGTAGCGCAGGTGTTCACCGGCGGTATCAGCCAGTAGCCGCAGCCCAAGAAACGCACCGGGGGTAAGCGGTATGCGGATGCGCTCACCGCTGGGGTGCCGCTCCCCCGCCGCCGCGGTGAGGGGCTCCGCTTCAAGAACGGGCTGGCGCTCAACCCACCGCAGCTCACGCCAGATGAGCGCCCGGTCGCTGCCGCCGTAAGGGGTCGCACTATCGAGCAGGTTCAGGGGCGTCATCCTCCCAGCATACCTATTCCCACCAGGTTCTAATACCCCCCCATGAGCCGGGTGCGCGGCTACTTCAGCCACTTGGAGCGGAGCGAGTCTACCTTCTTTACTTTCCACCCCTGGTCTTCCACGTACACGAGAGTCATATTGAAGTCCTCTTGAATACCCCACGAATAGTACCGGTTATCGGCTTGTCCACTATCTTTGTTGTACCAGGTGTAGGTGTTGCGTTTGTGCCGTACCGCAATGGTGACTTCTTTTTTATCGTCGCTCCATTTTTCTGAATCGGCCACACGTTTCATGGTGTATTTATATTCACCAACCCAGTACCCTGCTTCGCGCAGCTCATTATCGTTTTTGCTCTGACCGTCGGGGGATTTGTCGGTACGTTCGTCTTTTTCACTGGATTTATCGTACTGATAGTCGGGGGCGTACACGTTTTTGGTGTAGTTCTCAATTTCCGTATTAGTGTACGCAGTGTACCGGTAGGTTTCACCCATGTATTTAATGAGTGCATCTACCCCGTCAAGTTCACGGGATTTTACGGTGTCTGAAAGCACCGGCGCACCCATATTGTAGACGGGGTGCTTATCGGTGGGCGGTATGAATTTACCAGCGTAGTAGTTATCAAGCTCCGTGCTGCTCAGCGGGGCGGGTGAGCCATCAGGCAGCGTGGGTGCGGGGCGCTCTTTAGTGAGCGGCACACTGGATTTGGCTGATGCGCTCGCTGAGGGGCTGGCTGATGCGGAGGTGCTGATCGTACCTGATGCGTCGGTTTCTTCGTCGACGTATTCGGCGCATCCGGCGGTTGCAAGCAGGCAGGCTACGATCGTGAAACTGGTGATTGTTCGAGTAATCTGGGGTCGTTTACCTGTGGGGATGCGGGGGCTCATCGGCGGCTTTCGTGGTTGGTTTGCGGTCAGCTGGGTGGGAAGGTCCGGAAGGAACCTTGGGGGCGGCGGTACGGGTGGTTTCGCCGTTATATATCATGCCATACTTTACGGTTCAAAAAATAATCTGACACCGTGGTTTTAGCATGATGCGTTTCACTAGTGGCTGCGGGCGCTTTCTGCCCGTGAAAAATAATGCTCAGGGGTGGGTATTTAGGCTGGGGTGCGGCAGATTTTGGGCGCTGGCAGCCTTTTTCTGTGTCTAGTTTTTTGCGGGGTTTTAAACAGCACAGTTTACCCTTCTGTAGAGGTTCAACTTACCGATTTATTGTACGCCTGCTTTTCTGTCTTAACAAGGAAACGCGGGGGTTGAATTACCCACAGTCTTCCTTGTTGTCTGCCCGCACAATTACTGGGTTTGAGCGAATCCGTCGGCGATTATTTGGCGCATGTCGTCAAGGGTGCGAGACATGGTTTTTGTGTGCGCAATGATGGGCAGAAAGTTGGTGTCGCCGCTCCAGCGGGGCAGAATATGCTGGTGCAGGTGGTCGGCTATGCCCGCTCCCCCGACTTTGCCCTGATTCATACCAATGTTGAACCCGTCGTTATGGGAAACTTTGCGCAGAACCCGCATGGTGCGCTGAGTCAGGTGCGCCATTTCGAGAGTTTCTTCCTCACTCGCCTGATCGTACAACGGAATATGGCGGTACGGGCAGATGAGCAGATGCCCCGGATTATAGGGGTACAGGTTGAGCAGAACGAAGGTGTGCTCCCCACGGTATACAATGAGCGATTCCTCATCACTGCGTGAAGGTGCCGTGCAGAATGGGCAGGTTTTCTCAGTGTGGTCCTGCTGCCCGCCGCTCACATAAGCGGTACGGTGCGGTGTCCAGAGCCGCTGGAACGCATCGGGCACGCCGGGCAGCTCGAAGTTGTCGGCGGTGTTTGTGGTGTGGGCATTCTGGTTCTCGCTCATGTCTCTATTAAACCGCACGGCGCGCCTGTGAGGGCGCTATCGCCCGGTGCTTGTAGAAATAACTGGTGTTCCCGCAGGCGGCGCCATAACCCGGCAGGGCGCTAGAGCGCACTGTCCAGCCTACGATTCTCCCCAGCCGCCGCATAGGTGCGGGGTTTAAGAATCACGCCGCAGGCGCACCGCGATTTTCTGTCGGATCACGGTGAGCGTCTGTTTGGTCTCTTCGATAAGTTCCATGGGCTGTTCAGGCTCGTGGGTGTCGTCCTCTGCGGTATTGGGGGCACCCCGCCGGGAGGCAAGAAATTCCTGGGTGAGCTCTTCGGGCGGGCGGTGCACCGTGCCGTCTCCCATACGGATGGCGAGCATCGCCTTCAGCTCGGCGATTTCGGCGTGAAGCGCCTCAATATCGGCTTTCGTTGCGGCGTGGTCTTCTTCGGTGACTCCGCTAATTTTCTCAATCACCCAGGTGGCAAGCGCACCGGTGATCACACCGAACAGGCCAACCCCGTAAATCATAACGACCACGGCTATAACCCTGCCGGAGACAGTCACCGGGTACACGTCGCCGTACCCCACGGTTGCCAGGGTCGCCAGAGTCCACCAGTACGCCGTCCAAATGTCTTTAATGAGGGCACCGGGGGCGTCTTGCTCAATGGAGAAAACGGCCAGGGCCGCCATAATCACAAAGATCAGCGTGTACCCGAAGAGTTTAACGGCCAGCTCTGAGAGCAGCTTGTACTGGCGGTTGGCGGTCATGTGAAGCATCGCCAAGAAACTCACAATACGCCAGGCTGGCAGAAGCACAATAGCGAGGTTCATGAGGTTGTGCGTGAGGAAGTAGATGCGCCGGGGCGCCAGGTAGAGCCGCGCACAATAATCAACCGCGAAAAGCGCCCACAGTACCATCTGAAGAACATTGAGAACACCGTCAATCGGCGCGCTAATGCGCGTGCTCACAATGGGCGCGGCGTAGGCAATAAGGTACAGGAGCGAGGCAATAAAAAGCGGTTTATCGGTGCGACGCTCCCATTCGGTGAGTCCTTCTTCACCGCGGGTAATCTTGGGCCGGCGGGCCTGTTCCGGTTCAGGGTGCCGAGTTTGGGAGGAGTCTAAGGAAGTGTTTTCAGGTTCGGGTGCGGTGCGGGTGTGTGGTGTTTCTGCGCCGTTTGCCTCTGCCATGCTGCCCAGTCCTTACACGTTCTTCGTTGAAGCAGGTCTGCTGTGAACCGCAGGTTCGTGTCTGAACCTTCTGTAGCCATCATATCGGTTTTTCCTCACATATCTGCGGATGCTGCAGAACTAGCGTGAGAGGCACCTACCGTCCGGGAACGTTGGTTTTTGCATCGGGGATTTGGCCCAGACCAGTACAGAAAGAAGTCGCATCTGAGAGACTAGAACTATGAGTTATTCAATCTCACAGACAGTTCGTGAGCTTGCCGAACCAAAACTGGCGGAGTTCACGGCGAAGCTGCTCCCCACGGTTGATCCGGCACGGATTTTAGGTGTTCGCACACCCGCACTGCGCAAACTCTCTAAGAAACTGCTGCGGGAGCATCCGCAGGAAGTCACGGAGTTCATGGCTGCGGCTCCGCATGATTTTCAGGAAGAAGACCTGCTGCATGTGCTGCTTCTGAATGAGGAACACGACTTCGCAACCTGGCATGCGGCAATTACCAGTTTCTTGCCCTATATGACGAACTGGACTCTTACAGATGCCGTCTCCCCAGCCTGTGTGAAGGGCCGCAATGCAGCCAACCTGCCGCAGCTGGAGCGGGCCTGCCTCAACTGGATGCTTGATGACCGCGTGTATGTGCAACGTCTAGGCGTGGTGGTGCTCATGTCTCTGCTGGGCACCGAGTATTTCTCACCGGAGCATCTGCGGGCGGTCGCAGCATTGGCGGGCAGCGATGAGTACTATGTTCAGGTTGCTGTTGCCTGGTATTTTGCGGAGGCGCTGGCTCGCCAAGAACACGCAGCTCTCCCCTGGTTCACGTTCGCCAGTAGTTCCGGCAGCACCGATTCGCCCGGTTTGCCTGCGGTGACGCTTCGCATGACGATCACAAAAGCTATCGAATCGCGGCGTATTTCGGACGAACTGAAGGCAGAGTTAAGGCAGCTTCGTTCCACACTCCCCCGCCGTTCCTAGTATCTGCTCAGAACGAGAGTTTCAGTTCTGGGAGTGTAGTCTTTCGCTGCCGCTGTAAAAGGTTGCACTATTTGTTTGAGCTGTATTTTTCGTAGAGCCACAAGTATTCGTCGATGATTTGCAGCCGTACTTCAATATCGCTGTGGGGTGCCGCCGGGCTGAAAGTAGGCTGGTCTGGTTCTGGGGCGTTGGAGTGGTACTCCCAGGGGTCGCCTACGTATGTGGGCACCTGTACGGTGCGGGTTTTGAGCAGCTCGGTGAGCTGCGTGCGGCGGGCGATAATGCCCGGGATCGTGACGTGGAAGTGGCGCAGCGCGTTGCTTAGTTCGTCTTGTTCTTCTAGGTAGCCGGAAATGTTGGGGTGCCGCAGCTCATCCGCCAGGTGGTTGGCGTACAGGCACCGCACCAGGTACTGCGCATAGTTGTAGTCTGTATCGAGCCGCGCCAGCAGCAGAATAAAGTTGGGGTAGCTGAGGTGGATGTATTTCTCCCCGATGTCCGCGATGTCATCAAGGTAGCTGCTGGGGGTGTTGTCGTAGATTTCGTGGTCGTGCACTGCCGGGTTCCTTGTCTAAAGTTGAGTATTCCTTTTCTTATGGTTACACGTTTTCCTTTCAGGCGTGCGCTGCTTCGTCACTCCTAGACGGGGGGTAACAGCGCATCTAGCCTCTATTTAAATGTGTGTATAGTGGTACCTGATATGAACGCCTATATTTGGAGTTGCCATGACCAATGAACAGCCCACAGTTGAGTTACCGAAACAGCATGCGTTTATGTCACCTATTCTTAGATACTTGTCTGACGGTAAAACACATACGAATAGAGAAATCTATACAGGTGTTGCAGAGCTGGTTGGTCTGACACCTGAGCAGATGAATGTTCGGCACCCTACCAGCTCTATTTTTATTTATTCTGACCGGATTTACTGGGCTTTATTCACGTTAAAAACGGTTAAGGCTACAACTTCCCCTAAAGAGGGTCAACACGTTATTGATGATTATGGGCGTCAGTTACTCCGAGAGTTTCCAGATGGTTTACCTGATGATATTATTCAGTCGATTGCACGTAAAGCACGTGAGTTAACTCCACGGTATAGGAATTCTATCAACTCTGCTAATAAAGCTGTCTCTCAACCTACTGCTCTTGAAGAGAGTACACCAGATGAATTAATTTCTTCTAGCATGGTGCAGCTTGAAGCTGCGCTTGCTCAGGATGTTTTGGAACGTATGCGCGCCCTCTCCCCTAGCGGGTTTGAGCGCTTGGTGGTGGATGTCCTGCTGGCGATGGGCTATGGCGGCAGCGAGAGCCGCGGCATGGTTACCCAGGCTTCCAATGATGGCGGTATTGACGGTGTGATCGACCAGGATGCGTTAGGTCTGTCAAAGATTTATGTGCAGGCTAAGCGCTATAGTGAGAAAAATTCGGTGGGCCGCCCCGAGGTTCAATCTTTTGTGGGCGCAATGCACGGACAAGCATCACAGGGCGTATTTATTACTTCCGGCTCATTTACATCCGGTGCACAGGAATATGCGAAGAACCTTGGCGGCGGGCTGTCCCTAGTGCTGATTGACGGGGAACGTCTGGCACGCCTCATGATTAAATACCGGGTAGGCGTGCAGGTGGCACGCACCTACACGGTTATGAAGCTCGACGAAGATTTCTTTGAGGAGTCTTGAACATTTATAAGGTTGTGGGACGAAAACCTTATGATTTTTTTCACCCCACAATTTTAGTTAAAACTTCGGTTAAAGTATATACCAATCAAATCCCAGCATAGAGGTTTATCCATTTTGTGGATTTGAATCTCAATAAAACCATATAGTAAATAAACCTCATGATACTTTGGGAGTATCATCTAAATCTGGTGTAGAACTACTGTGAATTATTCCAAATATCGGTTAAGATAACATCATCGCTTTTAGGGCGGGGGTCTTTCTCTTGCCAATTGACTTTGGTAAAAATTGGTACAGCAACAGCGTTTCCAGTTATAATACATTCCCCCTGCCCTAAAGATGGTATTGTTTTATAGGATTGCGCATCAAGTGTAGGCATAGTGTTTTCCAACATCCGCAAATCACGCTCATTAACAAGACGGTGAATGAAATAATTATGTACCTGAGAAAGAATGGTCTCAGATATATCTGCAGGACGTTGGCTAGACAAAGTTAAATAGAAACCAAATTTACGACCTTCTTTAATTATCTCTTCAAATAAAAATAATCGATAATCTTGCCAACTATCTCCATTTCTCTGTTGCGAATCATTTAAAATATTATGCGCCTCATCAATAATAAGATGAATTGTTGATTTAATATCTCCAGAACACTTAGAAATATCATACTTTTGGGCATCATATATCATTTTTGAAAACATCATAGGGATAAGTCTTTTTATCTCTTGATTGACATGTAAAAGATTTATAATAGTAACTGGCTTTATATTACCGATTGGATTATCAACTATTTCTATAACTTTTTCCAGAGATTTTAAGGATGAAGATATTCTATTAAATAATGGGTTTAAATGCTCAGAGTTAACTTTTCCCCATGCCGTACTATGTACTTTCGCAAAATCAAGTATCATTGCTATTTTTTGTATATCATCAATTTTAGACAATATATTACACAAAGAATCAACTACATCCTTCTCAAATTCTAATTCCACACTATCGCTAGAGCCACCGGAACTAAAGTGATGAGTTTTACCTGTCACATTATTTTTTATTTTATAGCAATTATTTCCTCCTGGCTCAATAGAGATAAGGTTCTCATAAAAGTTTAAATTTTGGCCCAATCCTGCCAGCTTAAAATATTTCTTATAAGTTTTAACCCAATTATCAAATGCATTATCATTTGCACTTCTGCGACTCACAAGGATTTTCTTAAGTGTGCCAAAAATATATTTTCCATATTTTGAATACCCATACGATCCACTATCCTTCATTTTCTCGTTATATTTATTTATACTTTTCCGTAAAAAAGGAACTTGCGTCGCAGGCCGAGCATCGAATAAAATTGAAAGTATTTCAGGGTCATACAAATATTCCTTACTAATCGGAATTCTATCTGAACTCTGCGACGAAGAGCGAGTCGAAATATTATATGTACGTTTCTCTGATTCCCCACGTCCGAAAGATTCCGAATGGGCGTATTCTCCATTAAAATCTATAACCACGAATTTAGATTTCTGAAGCACAGCACAAGGAAAATTAAATAGTTCCACATATAATTTATGAAGCGTATTAGATTTTCCACTACCTGTATTTCCAAAAATACCTATATGAGAAGCAAAAAATTTATTTATAGGAAGCTGTATAGTATAATTTTCAAATATAGATTCTCCAATTGTTATAGCTTCTGTTAAATTATTTGATATTGAATATATTGCACCGATTTCTTCCCCATTCGTTATTGATGCTATATCACCAATCATGGGAATATATTTAGTAGTTATTTCAAACCTATCTCCTTTAACAACTCCGGTAGTTTTCACCTTAATAATACGATTAATTGAGTTTTTTGAAAATCTATTATCAAATTCATTACTTTTAATTGTATTTTGCTGATCAATAATTTTTTCAGATATAACTTTTGTAATAATTTTGACATTACCCTGTAAGATAGTAATATAAGACCCAACCCTAGGGCCATTAAGTAATTCACCATTCCAAAGAATAACAGAATCATTTGCCATGCTATACATGGCAATTTCAGCAATATCTCCTTCAACAGCTACGACTACGCCAAGTTTCTTAGTCTCCATTAGTTGAGACTTCCTTTCTTCAAAATATTTGTAACAGCGGACAGCCCAAGAGGAAACTCTTGAGAACCTGCTGTATCTGTTTCAACAGAAAAATTTTTAGGAGTAACAAGCTTCAGGTTCCTATACTTTTCTTCGTCTGCTCCACCAAGATTCTTAACTATTTCTTTTTTACTTTTATTAGAATAACAAAATATATAAGAATTTATTTCAGGGTTTTTAAGAGCACGAGTTACCATCTTTGCAATGTGCTCATCTTGAAATGAAAAACCAACAACAAGTAAAACACTTTGAGGTTTATCCAACTCCATTTGGAAAATACGTAGCATTTCATGGAAATGATTATTTAAGAATGTATCTTGCGATTCATATCCTGTTGGTGGTACAAATATCTGCTTATCTTCTTCTTTATTTACATAATTTGTTATAGATACACTATAATTGTCTGAATCTGGAGCATGAATTTTCTTCCAATTTACTGATCCATGTGGTTTTATAAGCGAGATGCTAGGGATCTCATCAATATAGTTATCCGAAAGCCCCTTATATGAAACCAAGCGATTATAACTTGAACCATCCAAAATTCTCTCAAAATATCCTTTAGTTCCATCATTAAATACAAAGTTTTTAATACGAGATATAGAATCTACAGATTTTTCTATGTATAGATCATAATTAGTCGTAAATATATTGACATTCTTTGGTGTCTGTCGAGAATTAGATCGCTCAAGAAGATTTACTAGTTCTAATACAAATTCACAATAATTTGTGTATACCTCATCTCCATCTTCATTTCCTTTGATTTTTTGGAAGTCCGCTGGATAGTCTAAAATTTCTTCGCTAGCATCTATAACTGCCTTTAATAGTTTTTTATTTCCATTTTCCGTAATTTTTTCTTCACTTGCCTCTGGGCTTTCTTCTTTTGCTTCCTGCCAATATTGTGACATTAAGCCTATTTTATCTCCTACAGAACAACCTGATCCTATTAAAATATTGAGGCTTTTAGATACAGAAAGCTCATAGATCTCTTCTACAATTCTGTTACTCATAATATTTTATCCTTTCATTAAAATCGGTTTCGGGTCTTCATTTACCCTGTTCCGAATATGGTCGACAATACGTGCCACCGCCTCATCAACAGGCACACCATTCTCTTGTTTATTGCCGCGGAAGCGGAATGAGACAGCGCCAGCCTCCGCATCCTCGCCACCAGCAATCAGAATAAAGGGCACCTTCTCGGTAGAGGCGGTGCGAATCTTCTTGGTGAACCGGTCCGAACCGTAATCCACCTCAACGCGCACACCCTGCGCACGCAGCTTATCCGCAATCTCAGTCATATAGTCGTTGAAAGCCTCCGCCACAGGCACACAAATCACCTGCACCGGTGAGAGCCACGCCGGGAACGCGCCCGCATAGTGCTCAGTCAGCACGCCCAGGAAGCGCTCAATCGAACCGAACTTGGCCGAGTGAATCATCACCGGCTCCTGAATCGACCCGTCCGCAGCCTGGTACTCCAAACCAAACCGGCTGGGCTGGTTGAAGTCATACTGCACGGTAGACATCTGCCAGGTGCGGCCAATCGCGTCCTTCGCCTGCACCGAAATCTTCGGACCATAGAACGCAGCCCCACCCGGGTCAGGCACCAGTTCAAGACCGGTCTCCTTCGCCACCTGCTCCAGCACGGCGGTGGCCTGCTCCCACTGCTCATCGGTGCCGATAAACTTATCTTTCTTATCGCCCTCAGTGTCACGGGTCGAAAGCTCCAGGTAGAAGTCCGTCATGCCGAAATCTTCCAGCAGGCTCAGCATGAAATTCAGCAGGTGCCGCACCTCATCGGGGGCCTGCTCCTTCGTCACATACGAGTGGGAATCGTCCTGCGTAATCATGCGCACGCGGGTTAAGCCCTGCAGCACGCCCGACTTCTCGTCACGGTACACGGTGCCGAACTCGAAGAAACGCAGCGGCAGCTCACGGTACGAACG
>ERZ773075.457-NODE-457-length-31664-cov-12.0339_pt1 | contig 31664 bp, 24 predicted proteins | sample MGYA00580614_ERZ773075 | MGnify/ENA primary metagenome ERZ773075 (study PRJEB29015, sample SAMEA2738021) | human oral metagenome | biome: human oral; feature: human-associated habitat; material: dental | place: China | collected 2043 ...
CGTCGTCGTGTCGGCGGGCAGCGCCTGCCACGCGGGCGTGGCGCGCCCTTCCCGGGTCGTCATGGCGATGGGGCGCGACGAGGCCAGCGCACTGGGCGTTCTGCGCGTCTCCCTGGGCGCGGACACCACCGAAGACGACATCGACGCCCTCATCGCGGCCCTGCCGGCGGCGGTCCGCGCCGGACAGGCCCTGGAAGGGGCGCCCCGCGTGCGGAACACGAGGAACCAGGAGGCGCACTGATGCGGGTGCTCGCCGCGCTGTCGGGCGGGGTCGACTCCGCCGTCGCCGCAGCCAAGGCCGTCGAGGCGGGCCACGACGTGGTCGGCGTCCACATGGCCCTGTCCAGCCAGCCCGCCCAGTGCCGCATCGGGTCGCGGGGCTGCTGCTCCGTCGAGGACGCCGGGGACGCGGCCCGCGCCGCCGAGACCATCGGCATCCCCTTCTACGTGTGGGACCTGGCCGAGGAGTTCGAGCAGACCGTCATCACCGACTTCATCGCCCAGTACCGGGCCGGGCGCACCCCCAACCCGTGCGTGCGCTGCAACGAGTTCGTGAAGTTCCGCGAACTGGCGGACCGGGCCCGCGCCCTCGGCTTCGACGCCGTGTGCACGGGCCACTACGCGGCCATCGTCGAAGGGGAGCAGGGGCCCGAGCTCCACCGGGGCGCCGACGCCGCGAAGGACCAGTCCTACGTGCTCGCCGTCATGGGCCCCGACGAGCTGCGCCGCGTCGTCCTGCCCCTGGGGGGAGCGCCCTCCAAGGCGTGGGTGCGCGCCGAGGCCGAGCGCCTGGGCCTGGGAGTGTCCGACAAGCCCGACTCCTACGACATCTGCTTCATCCCCGACGGGGACACCCAGGGGTTCCTCCGCGCCCACCTGGGGTCGGCCGAGGGGGAGATCGTCACCCCCGACGGGCGGGTCCTGGGCCGCCACGGCGGCTACTGGAACTACACGGTCGGCCAGCGCAAGGGCCTCGGCATCGGGGCGCCCGCGCCCGACGGGCGCCCCCGCTACGTCCTGGAGACCAGGCCCGAGACGAACCAGGTGGTCGTCGGCGCCTCCGAACTGCTCACCGTCGACCGCATCGAGTGCTCCGACGCCGTGTGGCTGGCGCCCGACGACCCGGGCGACGCCGCCTCCGGCGGCCTCTACGCCCAGTTCCGAGCCCACGGACGCCCGCTGCCCGTGGCGTCCCTGGTCCGCAGGGCGCCGGGGGGAGCCGGAGCGCGGATCGTCGTCGGCCTCGCCGAGGGCGCCCGGGGCGTTGCCCGCGGGCAGTCCCTGGTCGTCTACAGGGGCGACCGCGTCCTGGGGGAGGGGACCATCGACGCCACGTCCCGGGCGGGGGCGTCCCTCGCCTCGTGAGGCGGGCGGAGCGCTGCGGGAGGCGGCGCGGGGCCGCAGCGGGTGCCGAATCGGGCGGATCGGGCCGATCGGATACACTGGGCGGGCGCGCGAGTGGCGGAATTGGCAGACGCGCTGGATTTAGGTTCCAGTGTCCTAGACGTGTGGGTTCGAGTCCCATCTCGCGCACCACGGGGGCGTCTTGCAAACCCTCAGTCTGGGAAACAGCCTCTGCGGCCGTCTCGGGCGGGGCGGGCCGCCAACCCTGCGGGGAGGCGGAGGGGCGCGGCGGGAAGGGGCCGTTTTCACAGTGGTGCCTCCGCGCTCGAAGGCCGGTGGCAAGCCGCACCCGCGCCACGTGGCGCCCCTGTTTCGCGTCCGCTGGTCCAAAATGCGTCTGAGTCCCGGGCGGGAACGGGGTCTTTCCGGGCACCTGGTCCAAAATGCGTCTGAGTCTACGCGAATTCGCCTGGATCCGGTCAAAACCGCGAGACTGAGACGCATTTTGGACCAACCTGCCGCAGTGACTCTCAGAAGCGGCGAAACCCAGACGCATTTCGGACCACCGCCCCTACCTGGAGGGGAGGGCTAATCTCGGCTCACACCCCACCCACCAGGAGAACACCCCACTCACACTCACCGCATAGTCCCACCCGAAGGACACGAAACCGTTACACCACTCCACTGGACTTGGCCCATTGCCTGCCCCGCCTGTGTCGAAGTCGGCCAAGAACGTGTCGGTGGTGGGGAGTGCTAAGGGGTGGTAGCAATGAGCCAGGTGGTGTGATCGACATCGTCGGTCTCCGCTGGTTCGTCCTTTGGCGCCCCGTGCGGATCACGGCGGTATGCTCGTTCAGATGGAGCGTACTCCCGTGTACAACCACATCCCCGACCTGTGCCTCCTGGGCCTGGGCGCTGCGGCCGTCGCCTCGGCGTGGCTCTGGCCGTGGGCGGTGGTCCTGCCCGGTTGGCTCCGGCTGGTGGGCGGGGCATTCGTCGTCGCGGCGGCGCTCGTCATCGGCGCGGTGCTGGGCGCGTTGCGCCGCGCCGCCACATCGACCAACCCCGTCGACGAGCCGACGGCATTGCTCGCCTCCGGACCCTTCGCCCTCTCACGAAACCCGCTCTACCTGGCCTACGTCCTCGCCGTGCTGGGCTGCGCGCTGGCGAGCGGGTCCTGGGCGGCCCTCCTGTGCCCGCTGGTCTGCTTCTCGGTGCTGAACTGGCTCATCATCCCCATCGAGGAGCGGGTCCTGCAGCGGGCCTTCGGCGACGAGTACGAGCGCTACCGCCGCAGTGTGCGGCGCTGGCTGTAGGCGGGCGCGCGGGAGGGGGCGGAACCGCTCGCGCATCCCGGCTGACGCCTTGGGCCCGCCCGGGGGTGGGGATCTGGGCCACATTGGCATCTACGTCGGCGTCGCGCGCCCGCCCGGGCGCGCGGGGGCGGGGGTTCCTACACTGGTGGCATGACCCGACTCGAAGTGGGGCAGCGCGCCCCCGGATTCACGCTCGAAACGACGAAGGGCGCCCTGTCGCTGGCCGATGCGCTGGAGCGCAGCGGCGAAGGCGTCGTCGTGTACTTCTACCCGAAGGCGGCCACGCCCGGGTGCACGAAGGAGGCCTGCGACTTCCGCGACTCCCTGGAGGGCCTGGCGGGCGCCGGATACTCCGTCATCGGCGTGTCCCCCGATCCGCTCAGCGCCCTCGAGCGCTTCGCCGAGGCCCAGTCCCTGGCCTTCCCCCTCGCCTCGGACCCTTCCCGTGATGTCCTCGAGGCATGGGGCGCGTGGGGCGAGAAGAAGAACTACGGGCGCACTATCACCGGGGTCATCCGCTCCACCGTCGTCGTCGCGAAGGACGGCACGGTCGCGCTGGCCCAGTACAACGTGAAGGCGACCGGCCACGTCGCGAGGCTCCGCAAGGCCCTCGGCATCGACTGACCCGCAGGGGCGCTGACGGGTGGGGCCGCTGGTGCGCCCAGTCCGGGGCGGTGAGCGCTGCTGGTGCTGACGGCTACTGGTGCTGATGGGCGCTATCGGCGCCGCGCGCTGTCGGGCGCTGCTACGCCGACGCGCGTTGTTGGCATGAGCGCGCGTTGTCCGCACCGACGCGCGTTGTTGACACCAGCGCGCGTTATATCCCCCTCGCGGTGTCAACAACCCCCTCACGTTGTCGACGACCCCCTCACGGTGCCGGCAACGCGCGTCCGCATTCGCACCACCGCGGTTCCAATGCGGCCGTTGAGGCCCCTGTCCTCCGGGTTGCGCACACAAGGACCCCGGTTTACGCAACACGCGCCGCACACAAGGGCTTGATCCCGCCCTTGTGTGCGGCGCCGTGTTGCTTAATTCCATCCCTTGTGTGCGGTATCAGGGGGATGGGCGCCGAAGGGAGCGGGGCGGCCCTCTGGTGAGAACGGCGGATCCGCGCCCGCACCCCTTTGGGGCCGTGCTCCTCCAGGTTTGTTTCCCCGTTAATTGACAAGTATAGTTAGTAATTAAATAACAGCTTCCCGCCGACGGAGGTCCTATGGAAGTGACAGCGCCGAACGGGAATCCGACCGGAAGGGGACGGTTCGCGCCCGAGTCCTCGGGAGGCCGCCGTGTCGAACCCGCCCCGCGCCCCGTCCCGGTGGGGCAGATACCCGTTCCCGTCTCCGAACCCGAGGGGGCGCGGCACAACGAGTCCCGCGACCACCTCGAAGACGCCGAGCCGGGACTCCGTAGGCGGACGCGGCGCGAGCGGCACCGGCGGAAGAAACACTGGAAGTTCGGCCTCGGAATGTTCCTCCTGGGTTTCACCACTGCACTCGTTGTGGTGGCAGGGGTGGGCGCCGGAGTGTACTACTCCCGGTTCGCGCCTGAGAACAAGTTGGCCGACGTGGTGAAGGAATGCGGTGCACGCGGGCGGGGCGTGCGCCTGGCGAGCGACAAGTCGACACTGACGATGGAGGCGTTCGGCGATGGATCCGGGGGAGTGACCACGCCGGTCTTCCAATGCGTCCTGGAAAGACTCGATACACCATCGGCCGTACGCGAGAGGATGATGGAGACGCGCGCTATCGATGGGACCCGCGAAGAGAGCTGGGGGTCCTACCGCGCGACGTGGACCTACCATCCGGACCAGGGGCTGCATGTCGTCATCAGCGCCCAGTAGTCCGTCCGCGGTGCCCCCGATTCTGGGGAACTCCCGCTTCTTCTCCTGGTTCCCCTGCCTCGCGGGTCCGCGCGCCCGGCCGACCCAGGTGCGCGCCGTTGGCCCCGGTGCGCGGTGCAATGGTTGCGCGCGCACTGTCGGCTGAAAGGAGACCGGGGCTACAATACGGCGAAGCGTGTCCCCGACAGAAAGGCCCATCGTGTCCCAGCCAGTGAATCCGAATGGCGCGGCGCCGGCAGAACCCGCGCTCGCCATCCGCGGCCTCGTCAAGGTCTACGGCAACCTCATCGCCGTCGCGGACCTGTCCCTCGACATCCCCGTCGGCAGTTTCTACGGGATCGTGGGGCCCAACGGCGCGGGCAAGACCACGACCCTCACGATGGCCACCGGCCTGCTGCGGCCCGACCGCGGCACCGCGTTCGTCTACGGCGTGGACGTGTGGGGGGACACCGCCAAAGCCCGTTCCCTCCTTGGCGTCATGCCCGACGGGATGCGCCTGCTCGACAAGCTCTCAGGGCCCGACTTCCTCATCCACGTCGGCATGCTCCACGGCGTGGACCGCGCCACCGCCTCCGACAGGTCCAACCAGCTGCTCCAGGCGCTGGACCTGACCGAGGCCGGCAAGAAGCTCATCGCCGACTACTCGGCGGGCATGACGAAGAAGATCGCCCTGGCCGCCGCCATGATCCACTCGCCCAAGCTCCTCGTCCTCGACGAGCCCTTCGAGGCCGTGGACCCCGTCTCCGCGGCGAACATCCGCCAGATCCTCATGGACTACACGAAGCGGGGCGGCACCGTCATCCTCTCCAGCCACGTGATGGCCACCGTCCAGCAGCTGTGCACCCACGTCGCCGTCATCAACCACGGCCGCGTCTTGGCCGCCGGAACCACTGCGGAGGTCGCCCAGGGCGGCGACCTGGACGCCCGCTTCGCGCAGCTGGTCGGCGGAGTCCACAACGAAGAGGGGCTGACGTGGTTGGGCAACTGATACGCCTCAAAGCCAAGATGGTGTGGAACACCATGGTCAAGCAGACCCTGGTGCTCGTCCTGTCCATCATCGGCGTCCTCTACTTCGGCGGCGTGGGGGCTTTCGTCTACGTCGGGCTCACTATGTCCGCGCAGTCCGCGATCGCGCCCTCCATGTCCTTCTACCTCACCCTGATCGGCCCCGCCGTCTTCATCGGGTGGATCCTGCTGCCGGTCCTCTTCGGCGCCTTGGACAACACCCTCGCCCCGGACAGGCTCTCGCCCTACGTGGGCCCCACCCGCAGACTCGGGGTCGGCCTGGTCGCCGCGGGCGGCGTGGGCTTCGGCGGCGCCCTGTCCACGATGGTCCTCTTGATGCCCGCGTGGTTCAACGCCTGGCGGGGGGTGCCCCTGCACGCCCTCGGATCCCTGGCGGCCGCGCTCACCACGCTCGCCCTCTCCCTCATCTGGGGCAGGGCGGTCGCCACCTGGTTCGCCGTTCGCATCAATTCCGCGGGCAGGCGCGACCTGGTCGCGATCATCGGCACGATGGCGTTCTTCATCATCGTCACGCCGATGGGAGTGTGGATCAACTACCTGGCGCGCAACTTCAGCGAGGCCACCATGAACTGGAGCACCGATGTCGCGCTGTGGAGCCCCTTCGGAGCCCCCTTCGGCTTCGTCGAGTCGCTCGCCGCGGCGCGCTACGCGGAGGCCGGGGCCCGACTGGTGATCGTCGTCGCCACGGCCGTCGCGGGCTGGGCGCTGTGGATGAGGGTCCTCCAGCCCGTCATGAGCGGCTCCGCCCAGCCCATCGCCCCCGAGGCCCAGCGGGCGATCGAGGAGGGCCGCCACCTGGTCGACGAGTCGAAGGCCGTTGCCGAGAGGGTCCAGCGCGTCAACGAGTCCAGGGGAGCGGGGCTGGCCGAGACCGGGCCCTACCTGGCCCTCGGCATGGGGCCGCGGTCGGCGACCCTGGCGGCGCGGACCCTGCACTACTGGTTCCGCGATCCGCGCATCATGATGAACCTGCCCCTGATGCTGATCTTCCCGCTGATGGCGTACCTGTTCAAAACGCAGCTGCCGCCCGAGGCGGGGGGTTTCAACGCGACCCTGTTCCTCTACCTGGTCCCCATCACCACGGGCCTGATCGTGGGAGCGCTCATGCAGTACGACTCGACCGGGGCGTGGATCGTGATCTCCAGTGGGATGAAGGGGCGGGAGGAGCGCCTCGGGCGCCTGGCCGGATCCCTGCCCGTCCTCATCATCCAGGTCGCGTCCTACCTGGTCTACGACGCGGTCGCCCGCTCCGACGCCTACTCCTTCGTCTTCCACCAGGTGATGGGATTCGTGCTCTTCTCGGGCGCGGCGGCGACGACCCTGTCCTTCGGCGCGTGGTGGGTCTACCCGGTCCAGCCGCCGGGGGCCTCGCCGCTGTCCACCAAGGGGACCGGTTCCTTCCTGACGACGATGCTCATACAGCTGGGGTCCTTCCTGGGCACAGCGGTCGTCCAGGCGCCGTCCTTCGTCCTCATCGTGCTGGGAGAAATGGGGACCGTGCCGGTCGCGGCCTCCATGGCGTTCTCACTGGTGTGGTCCGTCGTGGTCCTCGCGGCGGGGGTCGTCATCGGCGGGAAGGTGTGGGACAAGCACGCGGTGGACGCCCTCACGACCATCCGCTCCTGGCCCGGGCACTAACTCAGCGCAGGGCCGCACCGGGGCCCTGGGCGGGCGCCCGCCCAGGGCCTTCCCGACGGCTGTTAGGGCGTGGGCCCGCCCTGGGCCGTTGCGATGGCTGTATTCGGCGGTCCCGCACCGGCGCTGGGCGCTCGGAGCGACCGGTCCCGGAGCGCTCCAGCCGTCGGCAGCCGGGGCCCGGTCTACGAGTCCGCCCCGGCCTCCACCTCGCACAGGCCCTCGAAGAAGGCCAACGCGGTCGGCGCCTCGCCCGCGTTCGTCTCGTCGAGGAAACGGCGGAAGTACTCGGCGCGGCGGGCCTCGGCGCTGGGCGCCACGTTCGAGCCGTAGGCGGCGGGGGGCGTGGAGCGGTCCCACCGCATGCCCTTCGTCGCCATCGCGTCCTGCGACCAGCCGAAGCCCGTGCCCTTCTTGCCGGTGACGCGCACCAGCACCGACTCCGTGTGCTCCACGGCGCGCAGCATCAGGGTGGCGCCCGCGCCGCGGTCGGCGTCCAGCAGCCACGCCTCGGCGTACTCGCCCTGCAGGGCGGCCAGGTGGGCGACGATGATCGGGTTCGTCCACCATCCCGCGCGGATGTAGTAATCGCCGACGCCCCTGCTGTTGCGCAGCGCCCCCCACGTGGAGTTCAAGTACTCGACGAAGCCGTAGAGGCGCTCCCACGCCCGGCGCCTCGCCGCCGGATCGGCGATGGCCTGGGGATCGTAGGCCCGCACGCGGCCCCCGGTGCCCGCACCGGGCTCGGCGCCCCCGTCCGCCGTAGCGGAGTCGTTGTCCGATCCGGCTTCCGGGCCGTACAGTGCTTCGGTGTCGGGCATGAACGGTTCGTCCATTGTGCGTCTTCCTTCCGTGGGCGCTCAGGGCCTTGTGCGCCCATTGTATTGGTCGGAGACGGCGCGCACGCGAGGGGGCCGTCTCCGCGCTGTGGGCCGGGCGCTCCCCATGGATTGGTCGGATACGAGGACCGGCGGCCCATCGGGCCGCCGGTCACTGGGTGCGTCATGGGGGACTTGAACCCTCAACCCGCTGATTAAGAGTCAGCTGCTCTGCCAATTGAGCTAATGACGCGGGACTGCGCCGACCGGAGCCGGAGCAGTAGTGCGTCATGGGGGACTTGAACCCTCAACCCGCTGATTAAGAGTCAGCTGCTCTGCCAATTGAGCTAATGACGCGGGTGGTCTTACGACCGAGAAAACACTATACAGGGGCCGCGGGCGCCCGCGCAAGTCCGTGGCCGTCCCGGCCCGGCCGATGTGACCAAGGCGCTAGAATCGTCGCGAGGCAACGGTGAGGGGAGCGGCAATGGGGGAGGCGCGGACAGGGCATTCGCCCGTCGTCGAGGACATCCTCAAGATCATCTGGAGCGCGCAGGAGCGCGGCGAGGACGGCGTCGCCGTCAACGAGGTGGCCGCCCGCATGGGCGTCGTGCCCTCGACGGCCTCCGAGAACGTCGCGCGGCTCACAGAGCAGGGGCTCATCGACCACAAGCCCTACAGGAAGGCGCATCTGACGGCCGAGGGGCGCAGGGTCGCCATCGGCATCGTCCGCCGCCACCGCCTGCTCGAGACCTACTTGCACGAGGCGCTGGGGTTCGACTGGGACGAGGTGCACGAGGAGGCCGAGGCCCTCGAGCACGCGGTCTCCGACCGGCTCCTCGAGCGCCTCGACCGGGTCCTGGGCCACCCCTCGCGCGACCCCCATGGGGACCCCATCCCCAGGCCCGACGGCTCGGTCGCCGACGAGGCGGGCGTCCTGCTCCCCCTGGTCGGCGAGGGCGCGGGGTGCGTGGTGGCACGGGTGTCGGACCGCGATCCGCAGGCCCTGCGCGAGTTCGACGCGGCAGGGCTGGTGCCCGGGGCGGCCCTCACAGTCGTGCGGAAGGAGGGCAGCGCCGTGGTGGTCGCCCTGGGGGGAGCCCCCACGGTCCACCTCGGCGCCGAGCAGGCTGGGGCGATCACGGTGCGGCTGGCCGGGGCGGACTGACGCCCGGGCCGCGCCGGTCAGCCCAGGCCCGCGCCGGTCAGCCCAGGGCGGGCGACGACGGGTCGGCGGGGACGTTCGCCCCGTCGCCGCGCGCCACGAGCGCCGCGCGCAGGGCGGCCACCGCCTCGTCGAGTTCGGCGGGCGAGGCGGGCGCGCCCTTCGACAGCAGGATGTCCGTGTGGTCGCGCAGGGGGATGACGTGCAGGTGCAGGTGGGGCACGTCGAAGCCCGCGATCGCCATGCCCGCGCGGGGGACCCCGAAGGCGTCCTCCTGGGCGGCGCCGATGGCCTGGGCGACGGAAGCCAGGTGCGCGGCCACGGGGGCGGGGGCGTCCGTCCACTTCGGGTAGGGGCTGCGCGGCACGACCAGGACGTGCCCGGGGGAGGTGGGCTCGATGGTGGCGAAGGCGACGCACTGGTCGTCGGCCCACACGAAACGGCCGAGGACGTCGCCGGCGATGATCGACTCGAATAGTGTTGCCATGCGGCTATTGTCACCCACGCGCGCCCGCGCCGCCCAGTGCTCCCATCCGCCCGCCCGGCGCGTCGTGGTCTACCCTTGGAGGCGGTTAACGCACGACCGCACTGATGACAGAGGGAACCGCCCATGACTGAGACCGCGCCCGCAGAACCCGCCCAGCGCTACACGGCAGCGCTGGCGGGGGAGATCGAACAGAAGTGGCAGGACCGCTGGGACGCGCTCGGCACGTTCCACGCCGACAACCCGGTGGGCGATCTGGCGGGCCCCCTGGCCGGGCGCGACCCGTACTTCATCCTCGACATGTTCCCCTACCCGTCGGGCAAGGGGCTGCACGTGGGCCACCCCCTGGGCTACATCGCCACGGACACGCTGGCGCGCTTCCGCCGCATGAACGGCGACAACGTCCTGTACACCATGGGCTACGACGCCTTCGGCCTGCCCGCCGAGCAGTACGCCGTGCAGACGGGCCAGCACCCGGCGGTCACCACGGACCAGAACATCGCGAACATGCGCCGCCAGCTGCGCCGCATGGGGCTCTCCCACGACCCGCGCCGTTCCCTGGCGACCACGGACATCGACTACGTGCACTGGACGCAGTGGATCTTCTTGCAGATCTTCAACTCGTGGTTCGACCCGGACGCCACCGCCCCGGACGGGTCGAGGGGCGCCGCCAGGCCCATCGCCGAACTGGAGGAGGGGCTGGCCGAGGGGCGCGTGGCGACCCGCGACGGGCGCCCGTGGGCGGAACTGTCGAAGAAGGAGCGCGCCGCCGAGGTCGACTCCCACCGCCTCGCCTACGTGTCCGAGGCGCCCGTGAACTGGTGTCCGGGCCTGGGCACGGTCCTGGCGAACGAGGAGGTCACCGCGGAGGGGCGCTCGGAGCGCGGCAACTACCCCGTGTTCAAGCGCAACCTGCGCCAGTGGATGATGCGCATCACCGCCTACGGCAAGCGCCTCGAGGACGACCTGGACACCATCGACTGGCCGGACAAGGTCCGCGCCATGCAGCGCAACTGGATCGGCCGCTCCGAGGGCGCCACGGTCCGCTTCGACGTGCCCGGCGCGCCCGGGGCAGGCTCCTCCCACGACAGCCTCGAGGTCTACACGACCCGCCCGGACACCCTCTTCGGCGCGACCTTCATGGTCGTGGCGCCCGAGCACCCGATCCTGGGCGGCACGGCCGGCGGCGACGCGGACGACGAGGCCGCCCTCACCCTGCCACAGGCGTGGCCCGAGGGGACCAAGGACGCGTGGACGGGCGGCGCCGCGACCCCTCGTCAGGCCGTGGCCGCCTACCGCGCCCAGGCCTCGGCGAAGTCGGAGGCGGAGCGCGTCGACGAGGAGCGCACGAAGACGGGCGTGTTCACCGGCCTGTTCGGGATCAACCCGGTCAACGGACAGCCCGTCCCCGTGTTCGTCGCCGACTACGTGCTGTGGGGCTACGGGACGGGCGCCATCATGGCCGTGCCCGCCCACGACGACCGCGACTGGGCCTTCGCCCGCGCCTACGACCTCGACGTCGTGCGCACCATCGGCCCCGCCGACGACCCCTACGGGCCCGACCTGGACGAGGGCGCGTACACGGGGGACGGCGTCGCCGTGGACTCCGCCAACGACGGCGTCGACCTCAACGGGATGAGCAAGGACGAGGCGAAGGCCGCGATGACCGCGTGGCTGGCCGCCGAGGGCCACGGCCGGGCGACCACCACGTACCGCCTGCGCGACTGGCTGTTCAGCCGCCAGCGCTACTGGGGCGAGCCCTTCCCCATCGTGTGGGACGAGGACGGCGTCGCCCACGCCCTGCCCGAGGAGATGCTCCCCGTCGAACTGCCCGAGGTGTCCGACTACAGCCCGCGCACCTTCGACGCCGACGACGCCTCCTCCGAGCCCGAGGCGCCGCTGGGCCGCGCCCAGGAGTGGGTGCGCGTCACACTGGACCTGGGCGACGGCCCCAAGCGCTACCGACGCGAGACCAACACGATGCCGCAGTGGGCGGGGTCGTGCTGGTACGAGATGCGCTACACGGATCCCGCCAACTCCGAGTGCTTCGCCGACCGGCGGAACCTCGACTACTGGATGGGGCCGCGCGAGGGCAAGGCCTCGGGCGGCACCGACATGTACGTCGGCGGCGTCGAGCACGCCGTCCTGCACCTGCTTTACGCCAGGTTCTGGCAGAAGGTCCTCTTCGACCTGGGCCACGTGCCCGACCCCGAGCCCTACCACAGGCTCTTCAACCAGGGCTACGTGCAGGCCTACGCCTTCAAGGACGCGCGGGGCCAGTACGTGCCCGCCGACGAGGTCGAGGGCGACGAGGACACGGGCTTCACGTGGCGCGGCGAGGCCGTGGCCCGCGAGTACGGGAAGATGGGCAAGTCCTTGAAGAACATCGTCACCCCCGACGACATGTACGAGGCGTACGGCGCTGACGTGTTCCGCGTCTACGAGATGAGCATGGGGCCCCTGGACCTGTCCCGCCCGTGGGAGACGCGCGCCGTGGTCGGCTCGCAGCGCTTCTTGCAGCGCCTGTGGCGCAACGCCGTCGACGAGGGGACGGGCGCCGTCACAGTCACCGAGGAGCCCGCCGACGTGGCCACCCGGCGCCTGGTGGCGCGCACGATCGCCGAGGTCACCACCGAGTACGAGAACCTGCGCGTCAACACCGCGATCTCGCGGCTCATCGTCCTCAACAACCACCTCACCTCCTTGGACGCCGTTCCCCGCGAGGCCATCGAGCCCCTGGTCCTCATGCTCAGCCCCGTGGCCCCGCACATCTGCGAGGAGCTGTGGAGCCGGTTGGGGCACGGCGAGTCGCTGGCGCGCGAGCCCTTCCCCGTCGTCTCCGACGAGTCGCTGCTGGTCGAGGAGGCCGTCACCGCGGTCGTCCAGGTCAACGGCAAGGTGAAGGCCCGCATCCAGGTGCCCCCGTCGATCAGCGAGGAGGACCTGCGGGCCGCCGCCCTGGCCGAGGCCCCCATCGTGAAGGCGCTGGGCGGCTCCGACCCCCTCAAGGTGATCGTCCGCGCCCCGAAGCTGGTCAACGTCGTCGCCCCGAAGAACTGAGGCCCCATGCCCGAAGGCGACGCGATCCGCCGACTGGCCGGCACCCTCGACGAGCTCTTCGTCGGGGGCACCGTCTCGGCCTCGTCCCCCCAGGGGCGCTTCGCCTCCTCCGCCGCCCGCCTGGACGGGTGGGTGGTGCAGAGGGTGCGCGTGCACGGCAAGCACATGTTCATCGGCTTCGTCCCGCCCGTCCCCGGCCGGTCCTACGAGGCCGGGGTCGCCCTGCTGGAGGGCGCCGCGGCCGGCAGCGGGGAACCGGTCCTGGGGGAGGGGGAGCCATGGCCCGACCAATGGGTGCACATCCACCTGGGCCTGTACGGGTGGTGGCGCTTCAACGGCGACGAGACCGTCGTCGACGAGGGCCACGGCGTCGCCCACCGCATCCCCAACGTCCCCAAGGGGCAGTGGAACGGTCACTCGGAGACCCGGTGGGGCGACGGCTTCGGCGAGGCCAGGGCGGGGGAGTGGGAGCCCCCGGAGCCGGTCGGGGCCGTGCGCCTGCGCCTTTTCAACGACCACGCCGTGGCGGACCTGGTGGGGCCCAACCGCTGCGAGCTGATCAGCGATCAGGAGCGGGCCGCCGCCGAGGCGAGGCTCGGCCCGGATCCCCTCGACGCGGGGGCGCGCGCCGACGCGGAGGCCGCGGAGCGCTTCGCGCGGGTGGCGCACTCGAAGCGGCGGGCGATCGGCGAGATCGTCATGGACCAGTCGATCATCGCCGGGGTGGGCAACATCTACCGCGCGGACGCCCTGTTCCTGGCGGGCATCTCCCCCCACCGCAAGGGCGCCAACGTCTCCCTCAAGCGGCTGCGCGGCCTGTGGGTCCTCATCTGCGACCTCATGAACCGGGGGCTGGCGGCAGGGCGCCTGGACACGATGGACCCCGACGAGGCCCCGGACCCTCCCATCGAGGGGGACGAGGAGGCGTCGAGGTGGTACGTCTACCACCGCACCGGACGCCCCTGCCTGCGCTGCGGGACGCCGATTCGCGAGGCACTCATGCAGAATCGCCGCCTCTTCTGGTGCCCCGGCTGCCAGAAGTGAGCGAGCAGCCGCCGGGGCGGTCGGGTCGGGCGGAAGCGCCGATGGGCAGGGCGGCGGTGCCGCTCGGGGGTCCGCGGGTGATCGGCCGACGCCTGGAGCACAGCCCCTGCGGCCGCCGGGGCGGCGCGGTCAGAGCAGCCCGACCGGCCCTCGGGCCTCAGTCGGCCTCGTCGAAGCCGAGCACGGAGTAGAGCTCCTTCGCCCCCGTGTGCCGCGAGTCGATGCGCAGGGACAGGGAGTCGAAGCCCCATTCGGCGCAGCGGCGGGCGGCCTCGGCGACCAGCGCGGTGGCGATCCCCCTGCGGCGGTACTCGGGCGCGACCATCAGGTCGACCACGAAGGGGCCGTCGGGCGGGTCGTCCCACGGGGACTCCCGGACGACCAGGATGGCGCCGACCAGAGTCCCCCCGTCCCACGCGCCCACGAAGGAATCCTCCGTGGTGGCGCCGAAAGCGCCCTCGAAGGTGAGGCGCAGCTCCTCGGAAGACTCCATGATCGCCTCGGCGGTCAGGGGCTCCCCGTACGCCTCCAGTGAGAGGATCGCGAGCGTGGGAACGTCGTAGGGCGTGAGCGTGGCTATCTCGATGCCCTCCGGCCTCGGCGGCTCCGGCACGGCATCGAGCGGTGCGTGTAGGGTGTGAGCTTCCATAACCCAAGTGTAGGTGGCACCGCTCACGTTGTCAGGTTGTTCGCAGGGCGTTGTCCCAGGTGGCGCGGCGCAGGCGCGCGCCCCCTCAGATGTAGAGGGCGGGCTCGTCGAAGAAGTAGTTCGGATCGACGATGAGGTCGCGGTCCCTCGTGTCCCGCTCCGGCTTGGGCAGCAGGCGCGCGGGCACGCCGATGGCCACCGTGCCGCAGGGCACGTCCTTGACGACGACGGCGTTCGCCCCCACCTTCACGCCGTTGCCGATCGTGATGGGCCCCAGCACCTTCGCGCCCGCGCCGATCATCACGTGGTCCCCGACCGTGGGGTGGCGCTTGCCCGGGGTCATGGCCACCCCGCCCAGGGTGACCCCGTGGAAGATCACGACGTCGTTGCCGACCTCGGCGGTCTGCCCGATGACGACGCCCGTCGCGTGGTCGATGAAGACGCGCCTGCCCAGGCGCGCCTCCGGGTGGATGTCCACCCCCGTGAACGCGCGGGCGACTGAGGACAGGACGCGCGCGGGCGTGCGGGCGCCCCGGTTCCACAGCGCGTGGGACACCCGGTGCGTCCACAGGGCGTGGACCCCCGGGTACGTGAGGGCGATCTCCAGCGCGCTGGTCGCAGCGGGATCCCGCCTGCGGGCGGTCATGAGGTCCTCCTCGAAGAGCAGGAGGGCCTTGGTGGGCACCGCGCGGGCGATGGCGCGGGCGACGCGGGCGGCGAAGGGCATGGTGGTCGCTTCCTCTACGTGGGTGGCGGGTCGGCCCCGGATGAGCATCCGGGGCCAACCCTATCGCCCCGCGGCCGGTCTTTCAGTCCTCGAGCCCCTCGAACAGCGCGGTCGAGAGGTAGCGCTCACCCGTGTCGGGCAGCAGTGTGACGATCCTCTTGCCCGCGAACTCCGGCCGGGCCGCGACGGCGGCGGTCCCCGCCAGGGCCGCTCCCGAGGAGATGCCGACCAGCAGGCCCTCCTCGGCGGCTGCGCGGCGCGCGAACTCCAGCGCCTTGGCGGACTCGACGGAGACCACCTCGTCGACTGCGCCGGCGTCGTACGTGCCCGGCACGAAGTTCGGCATGAGGCCCTGGATGCCGTGGGGGGCGGGGGCCCCGCCGGTGAGCAGGGGGGACTCGGCGGGCTGGACGGCGATGACTCTCACGCCGGGGTTCTTGCCCTTGAGGTACTTGGCGACGCCCGAGATGGTGCCGCCCGTGCCCACGCCCGCGACGAACACGTCCACCTGCCCGCCGGTGGCCTCCCAGATCTCAGGGCCAGTCGTGGCCTCGTGGACCGCCGGGTTCGCGGGGTTGGTGAACTGCGAGGCGATGATCGAGCCGGGGCGCTCGTCGCGGATGCGCTCCGCCTCGGCGACGGCCGCCGATACGCCGCCCTTCGGGTCCGTGAGCACCAGCTCCGCCCCGAAGGCCCGCACGATGGCGCGGCGCTCCACGCTCATGGACGAGGGCATGACGATGACGACCTTGTAGCCGCGGGCCGCGCCCACCATCGACAGGGCGATGCCCGTGTTCCCGGAGGTCGCCTCGATGATCGTGCCCCCCGGTTCGAGCGCCCCGGAGGACTCGGCGGCGTCGATGATCGACCGGGCGATGCGGTCCTTGACCGAGGAGGCGGGGTTGAACGCCTCGAGCTTGGCGACGACGTCGGCGCCTTCGCCCGCCACCCGGTGGATGCGCACCAGGGGGGTGCCGCCGATGAGCTCCGCGACGTTGTCAGCAATGTGGGCCATGGTTGTCCTTCGCTTGGAGGTGTGGAACGCTCCGATTCTGCGCTCAGCCGTCCGCCGCGTCCACTTCGACCCTGCGGGTATCCACGTGGCGGAACTTTGCAACACCCCTCGAGGCGCGGGCCAGGACCGCGTCGAAGGACTCCCTGAGCGCGGGGTCCACGCCGACCGCGAGGCGGACCCGGCCCGCCCACTGCGCGTCCACGACGGCCGCCCCCGCCCCCCGCAGCTCCGCTTCGATGCGGCCCGCGTCCGCCGGATCCAGCTCGACCTCCAGGATGTCGCGGGGCACCAGGAGGACGCGCGGCAGGGCGGCGAGCGCCTCGGACACCGACGAGGAGTAGGCGCGGACCAGGCCGCCCGCCCCCAGCAGGACGCCGCCGAAGTACCGGGTCACCACGGCCGTCACGTTCCACGTGCCCGAGGCGCGGATGGCCTCCAGCATGGGCGTGCCCGCCGTCCCCGCCGGCTCGCCGTCGTCGGAGGAGTGCTGCAGGGGCGCGGCGCCCTCGGGGGAGATCAGGTAGGCGCTGCAGTTGTGGCGCGCCTGCGGGTGCTGCGCCTTGACGGCGTCGATGGCCTCCCGGGCGCTGCGGGCGGTGTCCGTGCGCGCCAGCGTCGTGATGAAGCGCGAGCGCTTGACCTCGATCTCGCTGGTGGCCAGCGTGCGGGCGGGGACGGTGGCGATGGGGGAGGGCATGGGCCCAGTGTAGGGGCTGGCGGGGAGGCTGTAACCAGGATCGCAACCCGGGGAGTGCCCGCGGCTTCGCGATCTTTGGGGTTCGTGATAGCCTTGCGGGGTTGTCGCCGTGCGCCCGCGTGGCGCAGCGGCATGGAATAGTCGTCGAGAATGAAGAGGAGCGGTAAGACATGGCAGTTCCCAAGCGCAAGATGTCCCGCGCAAACACCCGTACCCGCCGGTCCGCGTGGAAGGCCGATCTTACCGAGCTGAACACCATCAGGGTCTCCGGCCGTGAGGTCCGCGTCCCCCGCCGTCTGGCGAAGGCCTACAAGAGCGGCCTCCTGCACATCGAGGACTGAGGTCCGCGCCCAGGGCCCCGGCACGCGCACCGTGCCGGGGCCCTCGCGCACCCGGATCCGGATGCGCCCGGGCACGGACAGCGGGGCGCTTGCGGCCTCGCGGCGGGGGCGGGGAGGCCGAGACCCGTCCACCGGTCGGGTCCGCCGCCCGCAGCCGCGCGCCTACGCGCCCTCGTCGGGGGCGGTCTCGATCGTGGTGCCCCCGAAAGTGAGGGTTCCGCCCATCCGCGTGCAGACGATGGGGTCGGCCGACGCGATGAACGTCCCCAGGCCGTTCAAGTCCGCGACCGGCCGCCGGAAGTAGCGGTGGACCAACTCGATCGGGACGAGCCCGATCATCCCGGAATCAACGCCGAAGAGGTGCTCCCCGTCGGAGGAGAGGTAACCGCCGTCGCCGTAGGCGGTTTGGAAGCCGAGCATGGGGACCCCGTCGACGTCAGCCACCATCGCGCCGTTCGCCGCGGGCGTTCCAGCCTCCTCGGCCTCGGCCAGCCACTCGTCCCACACCCCGTCCTCGTCGATCGCGTAGCAGGGGTCCCCGAGGAAGTACATGCCCGCGGGCATCGTCACCTCCGCCCCGTAGCGGATCGGCAGGGCCGCGGCTTTGATCTCGGCAGTCATGGGGTGTCCTATCCTCGTTCCGATTCGGTTGCGACCAAGTGAACCACAGCCCGTGCGCGTCTCCGGTCGAGGGCCTCCACGAGCATGTCGGCGCGCCCCGCGCGGGTGCCGGCGCCCGGTTTGGTCCGCCTGTCCCCCCAGGGCGCCCGGGCCACACCACGCCTCCGTAGCCCAATGGATAGAGCAAGGGTCCTCTAACCCGAGGTTGCAGGTTCGAGTCCTGTCGGGGGCACCCGTCCGGTCCCGCTTAGGTGAAGCGGGGCAGTTCCCGCTACGCTTGACCCGGTGCCCCGTGGGGCGCCACGCCTCCGTAGCTCAATGGATAGAGCAAGGGCCTTCTAATCCCGAGGTTGCAGGTTCGAGTCCTGTCGGGGGCGCCCATCCGGGCCCGCCGCGGTCGCGCCGACCGGTGCCCTCCGCGCTTCCGGGCCCGCCGTGCGAGCGGCCCGTGCCCGTCGGACGAGCGGCCCGGGCCCGCGTCGCGCCGGCGGCCGGTTGGCACAGAAGCCGGGCGGCCGGTTGTCACAGTGGCCCAACGCGGTTGTCACAGTGGCCCACATGACGGGCGCGCCCGCGCCCCCGCCCGCCCCGCCGGGACACTGGTCCCATGAACGCACGCCCAGCCCAGCCCCGCCCCCGGTGCGGCTCGATCCGCGCGCGAATGCGCGGCTGACCTTCCCACGCCCGAAAACCCAGGGGCGCCCCGACGGCGGAACGCCCCCCGAACGAAGGTCCGAACCCCCGACATGCCATCGAGTGATGACATCTACGCGTGCCCGTGCGGGCACGACGTCGAGCCCACCCTCATCTCCTTCGAGGTGATGCCCCCGCGCCGCCCCGAACTGGCCGCGCCCTTCTGGGAGACGGCAGCCGAACTCCTCCGCGTCCGCCCCGACTTCATGTCCGTCACCTACGGCGCTGGGGGCAAGGACAGGGACAACGCCCGCGAAGTCGTCCACCGCCTCGTGCGCGACACTCCGATCCAGCCCATCGCCCACCTCACCTGCGTGGGCAACTCCACCGCCGACGTCGTCGCCACCGTGTACGACTACCTGGACTGCGGCGTGCGCACCTTCCTCGCACTGCGCGGCGACCCGCCCGCCGACCAACCCGACTGGCGCCCCGCTCCCGACGGCGTGCGCTCGGCGACCGAACTCATCCACCTGATCCGCACCGTCGAGCGGCGCCGCTGCGACGCCCACCCCGGTGAGAAGCTCCGCGGCGCCTTCAAACCGCTCACCATCGCCGTCGCCGCCTTCCCCGCGGGCAACCCCGCGGCGGGCACCACCCCCGACCAGGAGGTCGAGCGCCTCCTCATCAAACAAGCCGCGGGCGCCTCTTTCGCGATCACGCAGCTGTTCTGGGACGCCGACGTGTACACGTCCTTCCTGGAGCGGGCCAGGCGGGCCGGAGTGACCCTGCCCGTCGTCCCCGGCATCATGCCCGCCACCGACCCGGGCAGGCTGCGCCGCGTCGGCGCCCTCACCGGAGTCGAAGCGCCCCAGCGCCTGCTCGACGCCCTGGCCTCGTGCGACGACGAGGCGGAGCGCGCCGAGTTCGGAGCCGCCTTCGGCGCGCGCCTGGTCCGCGGCGTCATCGACGCGGGCGCCCCCGGCGTCCACCTGTACACATTCAACAAATCCCGTCCCGTCCTCGACATCCTCGACCTCATGGGGATCACCTCTGGAACCAAGGAGAACCACTGACATGGCGCCATCGACCACGCCCTTCCCCTCCGCCACCATCCTCGCCTACCCGCGCGTCGGCCGGGGGCGCGAGCTCAAGCGCGCCCTCGAGGCGCACTGGGCGGGGCGGACCACAGCAGAAGAACTCGCCGCCGCCCACGAGGGGCTGCGCCGCGCGAACCTGGCGCGCCTCGTCGAACTGGGGCTCGGCGCAGACGACGCCTCACTGGCCGACGCCCCCTCCTACTACGACCACGTCCTGGACGCCACTGTCCTGCTCGGAGCCGTTCCGCCGCGCTTCGCCGGGCGCAGCGGGCTCGACCTCTACTTCGCCCTCGCCCGCGGCGACGCGGGAGCCGCCCCCCAGGAGATGACGAAGTGGTTCGACACGAACTACCACTACCTGGTGCCCGAGATCGGGCCGGACACGCCCATCTCCTTCGCGGACGACACGGTCGTGCGCCGCTACGCGCAAGCCGCGGACTGGGGGTACGTGACCCGCCCCGTGCTGGTCGGCCCCGTCACCTACCTCGCCCTGGCGAAGGCGGACACCGCGGGCTACGACCCCCTCGACCGCCTCGACGACGTCGTCGCCGCCTACTCCCGGGCCCTGGGCGCCCTCGCGGACGCGGGCGCCCCGTGGGTGCAATTCGACGAGCCGGCGCTGGCCTCGGACAACCTGCCCCGCACGCGCGCCGCGTTCACCGGCCTCGCCGCGCGCGCCTACGAGGCGCTGGCCGGAGCGGCGCACCGCCCCCGGATCCTGGTCACCACCCCCTACGGCGACGCCTCGGAGGCCATCCCCGCGCTCGCCCGCACCGGAGTGGAGGCGCTCCACGTCGACACCGGCCGCGGCGCCCTGCCCGCCGGCGCCGACCTGTCGGACGTGGTGCTGGTGGTCGGCGCCATCGACGGGCGCAACATCTGGCGCGCCGACCTGGCCGGGGCCCGCGACACGCTCGAGCGCGCCCGCGCCCTGGGCGCCAAGGCCGTCACCGTGGCCACCACGAACTCCCTGCAGCACGTGCCCCACGACACCGCCCTGGAGCAGTGGGACGACGAGCGCCTCAACGCCGACCTGCACTCCTGGCTCGCCTTCGCCGACCAGAAGGTCGAGGAGGTCGTCACCCTGGCGCGCGGCCTCGACGACGGCTGGGACTCGGTGTCGGCCAGCATCGACCGCGCCAGCGCCGCCCTGGCCCAGAGGGCCACCGCACCCGGCGTGGTGCGCCCCGAGGTCCGGGCCCGCACCGCCGCCCTCGGCGAGGCCGACCGGCGCCGCGAGGACTACCCGCAGCGCGAGGCCGCCCAGCGCGAGTGCTTCGGCCTGCCCGGGCTGCCCACCACCACCATCGGCTCCTTCCCGCAGACCGCCGAGATCCGCAGGGCCCGCGCGGCCAACGCCCGGGGCGAGCTGTCCGACGCCGACTACAAGGCGCGCATGCGCGAGGAGATCGCCTCGGTGATCGCCCTCCAGGAGCGCCTCGGCCTGGACGTCCTGGTGCACGGCGAGGCCGAGCGCAACGACATGGTGCAGTACTTCGCCGAGCTCCTGGACGGTTTCGCCGCCACCCGCAACGGGTGGGTGCAGTCCTACGGGTCGCGCTGCACGCGCCCGTCGATCCTGTGGGGCGACGTGGCCCGGCCCGCTCCCATGACCGTCGAGTGGTCGACCTACGCCCAGTCGCTGACGGACAAGCCCGTCAAGGGCATGCTCACCGGGCCCGTCACGATCATCGCGTGGTCCTTCCCGCGCAACGACCTGCCCCTGGGGGAGGTCGCCGACCAGATCGGCCTCGCCCTGCGCGACGAGGTCGCCGACCTCGAGGCGGCGGGCATCGGCGCCATCCAGGTCGACGAGCCCGCCCTGCGCGAGCTCCTGCCCCTGGACGCGGCCCGCCACCGCGACTACCTCGACTGGTCGGTGGGCGCCTTCCGGGTCTCCACCAGCGGAGTGCGGGCCGACACGCAGATCCACACGCACCTGTGCTACTCGGAGTTCGGCCAGATCATCGACGCCATCGCCGCCCTCGACGCGGACGTGACCTCGATCGAGGCGGCGCGCTCGAAGATGGAGGTCCTGCCCGAGCTCGCCGAGCACGGCTTCGACCACGGCATCGGCCCCGGCGTGTGGGACATCCACTCCCCGCGCGTCCCCGGCGTCGACGAGCTGGTGGGCCTCATCGAGGCCGCAGCCGAGTCCGTGCCCCTGCGGCGCCTGTGGGTCAACCCCGACTGCGGGCTGAAGACCCGCGGGTACGCCGAGACCGAGGAGTCGTTGGCCAACCTGGTCGAGGCCACGAGGCGGGTCCGCGCGCGGCGCGGCGCCCAGGACTGACCCGGCGGGGCGGTTGGGACTGGTCCGTCCTTTTCGGTGCCGCACACAAGGGACGGAATTAAGCAACACGGCGCCGCACACAAGGGCGGGATCAAGCCCTTGTGTGCGGCGCGTGTTGCGTAAACCGGGGTCCTTGTGTGCGCAACCCGGAGGACAGGGGCCTCAACGGCCGCATTGGAACCGCGGTGGTGCGAATGCGGACGCGCGTTGCCGACACAGTGATGGGGTCGTCGACATTGTGAGGGGGTTGTCGACGACACCGCGAGGGGGTTATTGGCGCCGCGAGGGGGTTGTCGACATTGTGAGGGGGTTGTCGACACCGCGAGGGGGATATAACGCGCGCTCATGTCAACAACGCGCGTCGGTGCGGACAACGCGCGCTCATGCCAACAACGCGCGTCGGCGTAGCAGCGCCCGACAGCGCACGGCGCCGATAGCGCCCATCAGCACCAGTAGCTGTCAGCACCAGCAGCGCTCGCCGCCCAGGACTGGGCGCACCAGCACGCGCCGGCCCGCCCCGCCCCATGTCGCACACAAGGGAGGGAATTAGGAAACACAGCACCGCACACAAGGGCGGGATCAAGCCCTTGTGTGCGGCGCGTGTTGCGTAAATCAGGGTCCTTGTGTGCACCATCCGGTGGGGAGCGCCTCCGGGGCCGCCGTGGCGCTTAGCGGGAACAGTGGTAACGGCCGTGGACTTCCCTTCTGCGCAGGGGGAAGGGACTTCGCCGCGGCCCGCCCCTCGGCGACACCAGGCTCCCCTTCTGCGCAGGGGAGCCCACGGCCATCGCACTGTCACAGTGTCTCGCATAATGGACTCCATTGGGCCGGTGCGGCCGTCCTCCGCCAGACTGAAGCCATGACGACCTTCGCGACCCAGATGCGCTGCTCCACGGGCGGCTCCCTGTCGCGAATGTGTATGTGATTGACGCTCCGAACCCCTGTCAATCACCGCCGCAGTGATGTGCCCACGCCAGTAGTGGGAGTGCGGCCCCGAAGAATCGGATACACCCATGGCACTCGTCAACACCCCTGCGCCCTCCGCCCCCAACGCCGACGCCGACCGCCCCACCTCCTTCGAGGATTTCCTGGCCGTCCTCAACGGCCTCCACTTGTCCTCCGGGCGCATTGACATCAACATCGACCGGGCCTCGGTCACCATCGACGGGCGCGACGCCGGTCTTTCCTCCAAGGAGTACGAGCTCCTCGCCTACCTGGCCGCGCAGGCCGACCGCGCGGTGTCACGCGAGGAGCTCTTCGCCACCGTGTGGCACGGCGCGGGCCTCGACCTGCAGTCCCGCACCGTCGACGCGCACGTGCGCAGGCTCCGCAAGAAGCTCTCCGTCGCCCCCGACCTGATCTCCACCGTGCGGGGCGCGGGCTACCGCTTCAACTCCGCCCCCACGGTGCGGGTGCGCCTCACCCGCGCCCATACGCTGGCGGCCTGAGGCGCTCGAGACGGCAGCGGTGCCGAAGAGGACCGCCCGCGCCCACATGCTGGCGGCCTGGGCCCGGATCGCGAGCGGGCCGTCCGTCCTGTACGAATGGAAGCACGTGCGGCTCGAACCGCATGCGCCCCCGGCGCCCGCCTCGTTGGTCTGGCGCTTCCTGGGAAGGGGACGCCCGGTCCGGGCGACCGGCGCCCGCCCCGTGCCCAGAGCCGCCGCCCAGAGGGGCGTCAGATCACCAGGCGCGTGATCTCGGAGTCCAGGGGCAGCTCCTCGACGTGCAGGGGAGAGGCCTCCATGCGGCGCCTCAGACCCGTGATGTCCGCCGGATCGGCCAAGTCGATGCCCACCAGGGCGGGCCCGAGTTCCCGGTTGTTCTTCTTCGTGTACTCGAAGTGGACGATGTCGTCCCCGCTGCCGAGCACGTCCTCCAAGAACATGCGCAGCATCCCCGGCTGCTGGGGGAAGGTCACGAGGAAGTAGTGGCGCAGGCCCTCGTGGCGCAGCGAGCGCTCCATCACCTCCGCGTACCGCGTCAGGTCGTTGTTCCCTCCTGAGACGACGCAGACGATGGCGCCGTCACTGCGCCCCACGATCGCCTTGCGGTCCGACGGGTCGGAGAGGTAGACGCACGCCGCCGTCGACGCCAGCGCCCCGGCGGGCTCGGCGATTACCCCGTCGGACTGGTACAGCTCCAGCATCTCCGTGCACACAGCGCCCTCGGGGACCACCAGCACACGGTCGACGAAGCGCCTGGCCGCCTCGAAGGGCACGTCCCCCGTGCGGCCTACGGCTGTGCCATCGACGAAGGCGTCCACCTTCGCCAGGGTCATGGGCTCTCCCGCCGCCAACGCCGCGTGCATGGAGGCGGCCCCCGCGGGCTCGACGCCGATCACGGCCACCTCGGGCCGCACAGCGCGCAGCCACGTCGCGATGCCCGCGATCAGGCCGCCGCCCCCGACGGGCACCAGGACGGCCGCTGTGTCGCTGGGCATCTGCTCGACCAGTTCCACGCCGATGGTCCCCTGGCCCGCGATGGTCATCGGGTCGTCGTAGGGGTGGACGTAGACCCGCCCGGTCTGCGCGGCGGCCTCCTGGGCCAGCGAATTGGCCGCGTCGAAGGTCCCGTCCACGATCACCTGCTCAACCCAGTCCCCGCCGATCGTCGCGATGCGGCGGCGCTTCTGCAAAGGCGTGTTCGACGGCAAGTAGATCGTGCCCGGGACCTTCAGGTGCGCGCACGAGTAGGCGACGCCCTGGGCGTGGTTGCCCGCGCTGGCGCAGACGACGCCGCGCTCCCGCTCCTCGGCTGTGAGCAACGACATGCGCGCGAAGGCTCCGCGGACCTTGAAGGACCGGCACTTCTGCTGGTCCTCGCGTTTGAGCAGGACATCGGTGCCCGTTTGGTCCGAGAGGCGCTCGGAGCGCTCCAACTTCGTGACCACCGCAACACCTCGCAGGGCGTCTGCCGCCGAACGGATGTCACTGGGCGTGGTCGCGCGCGGATCAGTGGGTGCCATGGGAACTCCTCGGGATGTGAACGCACTGAAGAGTGTAACGGCCGGTGGTGCCCGATCGCGCGGAGCCACCGCCGGGAAGGCGCATTACACTACTGGCGTGACTACTCTGAAAGACCCCTTGGTGTGGATCGACTGCGAGATGACCGGACTCGACGTGGGCGCCGACGCGCTCATCGAAGTCGCGGTCGTCATCACCGGCGCCGACCTGACGGTCGTCGATCCTGGAATCGATGTGCTCATCGCCCCGCCGGCCGCGGCCTTGGAGGGCATGAGCGACTTCGTGCGCGACATGCACACCAAGTCCGGCCTCCTGGACGACCTCAAGGACGGCGTGACCATGGAGGAGGCGACAGAGCGGGTGCTCTCCTACATCAAGCGCTTCGTCCCCGAGGCGGGCAAGGCGCTGCTGGCGGGCAACTCCGTGGGCACGGACAAGATGTTCCTCGAGGCGAACATGCCCGCGGTCATCGACCACCTCCACTACCGACTCATCGACGTGTCCTCCATCAAGGAACTCGCCAAGAGGTGGTACCGCTCCGCCTTCGCCGAGGCGCCCGAGAAGCACGGCGGGCACCGCGCGCTGGCGGACATCCTCGAGTCCATCCAGGAACTCGAGTACTACCGGCGTGTGCTTTTCCCGTCCGCACCTGTCAGCAGGGCCGATGCGCGCCGGATCGCGCGCGACGTGGTGGCGCTGGGGATCGCCGAGAGCGCCGGATGATCCCGCGCAGGGGGTGGCGGCCCGTGGTGCCACTACCGCCCGGGCGAGCCAGCGCCGAGTGATCTCCCGCCGGGAGGGGTTGTGCTTCCGCGGGGGGGACCGTTGGGGGGGACCGTTGCGGGATCGGCTCACGGTTGGCACTGGCGGCCGCCAAGAGCACCGAGAGGTCCCGCGCAGGGAGGGTTGCGGCGGGCCCGGGGTCCCGCGCGGTCGCTGGGGTCTGCCTTGGCGAGGTTCGTCTTGGGAAGTGGGCCGATCGGGGCTGTGCGGGTAGTTTTGCAAGAGAAGCGGAGTATTCAAAGGGATACCGGCACTTCGCAAGTGTTATAACACTTGCGAAGTGTGGTACCGCTGTGAAAGCGGAACTCGGAGCACCGCAGGTGCGCGCTCTCGGGCACGACGGGCTGTATCGGGGTAGGAAACAACTCATTGGGGTAGGCAAATTACCTGCCCCGATAGCCGGTTTCCTGCCCCAATGCGCGGGCGGCCTGCCCCGATGAAACCTTGAGACCGCCGTCTACTGGCGCGCAGGCGACCGTGGCGATGCAGAGGAGCGCGGAAGATTGGCTCCCCGTTGTGCTTCCGACCGCGGGGGGCTGTGAACGGCTGCCGGTGTGCACAGGCGCGCGCTGGAGAGCCGCCGTATCCACAGGGGCGCGTCCCCCGTTTCCCCTCGGTTCCGCCCATGGGTTTCCCTGGAGTAACCGGGACCGCCGGAGCGACCGGAGGCGCCGGAGCAGACAAGGAGACGATCATGCAGGACCAGATGATGTGCATTAGAGGGCGTGTGGGCTCCGACATCCGCATGCACTCGACCAGTGGCGGCAAACTCATAGCGAAGTTCAGGTTGGCGGTCCCCAGGTGGCGCTATGAGCGTTCGCAGGACGACGGGCCGGGCAGCTACGTGGAGGACGAGCCCACGTGGTGCACTGTCCAAGTGTGGGATTCCTTCGCCCACAACGTCGGCTACTCCATACAGAAGGGGCAACCGGTCATCGTCATGGGCCGTCCCCTCGCGAACGCCTGGGTGGGCAAGGACGGCGAGCTGCGCAGCGAAGTCGTTGTGGCAGCGAGTGCCGTGGGCCACGACCTGTCGAAGGGCTGCGCCTCGTTCTTCAGGTCGCCCCACCGTCCGCCCGCGGTGCCGCCGCAGGGCGGAGCGGAACGGCAGGACCGACCGCCGGCCTCCGACGGCGAGGGACAACGGGGAGCGCCAGCCGCCCCCGGTGCAGTGGCCCCTGGAGCAGCGGACCACCCGGGCGCATCAGCGGAACGAGGCGCGGCTCCGGTGCGGGCGGGCGCGCCCTGGCCCGGAGGACCCGGTGCCGCCGATGAAGGAGCGGACCCGCGGAGGAGTGAGGGCGTGCCCGACCACCAGACGCCAGGCAGCGCGACGAACGCGCGAAACGGCGAGGGGCGGGGCCCCTCCGACGGAGACCGGCGGGCGCGCCCGGGGGCGGGTGCGCCCCGGCTGGTCTACCCCGGTCCAGAGGACGTCGTCACTGGCTCGTCCGCTACGGACCACAGTGATCCGGGCGGCGGCCTGGAGCCCGCGCGGAAACCGGCGGGCCCCGGCGGCCCGGTCGGGGACGGCAGCGCCGTCACAGCGGACGCCGCAGGCAGGGCGGTGGCAGTCGGGGCGCGGTGAGAGCCGACCGAGGCGCGGGCGCCGTCAGCCGCCCCCGCCGCCGGGATCAGCCCACCGCCGATGGGATCAGCCCACCGCCGCCGGGATCAGCCGATGAGGACTTCCGCGATCGCGTAGTCCCCGTCGTGGCTGATCGACACGAGGAGGCCGGGGCGGGGCCCATCGAACGAGGCCGCGTACTCCCGCCCGATCCGCCCGTGCAAGCGCAGGCCGGGCCGGTTCCAGGCATCGAAAACGACCTCGATCTCGCGCCAGTCCACATCCAGCGGATCCACTGGCGGGGGAGAGGCGTACAACGCGGCCGACCACGCCTTCACGAACGCCTCCTTGGCCGCCCACAGGCCCCCCGCGTGGCGGGCGAGTGCGGACGACGGGTCCGCCGGGCACGTGGCTGCGGCGCGCGCGCGGACACGACGGGCCTCCCTGGGGGTGAGGACCCCCTGGAGGAAACGGGAGCCCGGCTGGTCCACCTGCTCCGCGAAAGCGGGCAGGTGGACCAGGTCGACGCCGAGTCCGCGCGCCACGGGCGCCCTACTGCTGGTCGGGCAGGTGGTAGTAGCCGTCGGCGCCCAGGCGCGCGCGCGGGTCGAGGAGCATCTGCGCCTCCACCTCGTGCGGATCGCCAGCAGCGCCCAGGGCCGGGTCGTCGGGCAGGCGCCGGGCATCGACCGGCTCGAAGAGCGGCGCGTGCCCGAGCATGCCCATCTCGAAGTGGCGCGAACCCGCCCGCAGGCGCGCGTCGGAGGCCGAGCGCCACCGGGCCAGCGCCTCCGATCCCGCCTCGCGCTCGACGACGGCTTCGAAGGCGCCCGGGTGCACCAGGGCCAGGAAGCCCGACACGTGCCCGAAGCCCAGCGAGGTCGCGAAAGCGGCGCGCACCGGCCCTCGGGCCGACAAGTCGAGCGGACTGCGCAGCCACACGAGCGGGGAGTACTGCTCCATCTTGTCGTCAACGCAGTCCAGCGCGATGTTCGCCGGGATCACGCCGGAGCGGAAGGCGTCGATGATGCCGCCCACCTGGAAGACGCAGGCTCCGCCCTTGGCGTGGCCCGTCAGCGTCTTCTGGGACACGACCAGCAGCGGGTTGCCCGCGCTGCGCCCCAGAGCGCGCCCGACTCGCGTGTGCAGGTCCGACTCGTTCGGGTCGTTCGCGTTCGTCGACGTGTCGTGCTTGGACACGAAGGCCACGTCGTCGACGCCCACGCCCAGGGCCGCCAGGGAGCGGGCGAGCGGCGAGGAGGCGCCGCCGCGCGCCACCGCGAGCGCGCCGAGGCCGGGTGCGGGGATGGACGTGTGGGCGCCGTCGGCGAAGGTCTGCGCGTGGGCGACCACCGCCAGGACCGGCAGCCCCATCTCCACGGCCACGGAGGCGCGGGTCAGCAGCACGGTGCCGCCGCCCTGGGCCTCCACGAAGCCGCCCCGGCGCCGGTCGTTCGCGCGGGACACGAAGCGCGGCGAGATGCCGCGGTCGAGCAGCTCCTGCGAGTTCGCGGTCGCGTTCATCGAGCCGAAGCCGACGATCGACTCGACCTGGATGTCGTCGATCGCGCCCGCCACGACGAAGTCCGCCTTGTGGGCGGCGATCTTGTCGACGCCCTCCTCGATGGACACCGCCGCGGTGGCGCACGCGCCCACGGGGTTGATCATCGAGCCGTAGCCGCCGATGTAGGACTGCATCGTGTGCGCGGCAACCACGTTGGGCAGGGTCTCCTGCAGGATGTCCTGCGGGTACTCCTCGCCCAGGAAGCGGTCGACGAACAGCTTGTGCATCGAGCGCATCCCGCCGAAGCCGGTGCCCTGCGTGCAGGCGAGGTCGGCGGGGTGGATGAAGCGCAGCAGCTCGGCGGGGCTGAATCCGGCGGAGACGAAGGCGTCCACGGCGGACACCAGGTTCCACACGGCGATCGGGTCGATCGAGTCCAGCATCGAGGCGGGGACGCCCCAGCGGGCCGGGTCGAAGTCGGTGGGGAAGAGCCCGCCGATGCGCCGGTTGAGGGTCGCCCGGCGCGGCACCCGCACCTGGGCGCCCGCCTTGCGGGTCACCTGCCACTCGCCGAAGGCGGTCTGCGAGGCGACGGAGAACTGCGGGTCCTCGTCCACGTAGGAGCGGGCCTCGGCCTCGTCATCGACTGTGAAAGTGATGTCGCGGTCCAGGAAGACCACCGCCGCCTCGGGGGTGTGCCCGTCGTGCAGGGGCCCGTCGTCGTGGAAGAAGCGCACGCCGGAGCGGGCGACGACCTCATCGCGGTAGCGCTCGAAGATCTCCGACTCGGGGACCAGCTGGTCGTCCTTGTCGTACCAGCCGCCTACGGGCGTGTCGGACCAGGTGAGCAGGCCGGTCATCCACGCCAGCTCCAGCACCCCGGCCGGGGTGAGTTCGACGGTGCCGTCCGTGTGGATCCCCAGCTCCGCTTGCACGCGGGTGCGGGCGCTGCCCCACGGGCCGACCTCGCCGTGCCCGACGATGACGATCGTGTCGTCCAGGGACGCGGTCGTGGCGCCCCACTGGGCGGGGTCCACGTGCGTGACGGAGGTCTGGGTGGGGGAGGGCAGCGCGGACACGGTCGCTGCGGGCTCAGCGTCGTCGGCGGGCGCGGCCTGCGCCGCGGCCTGGGCGCGCAGGGCGCGCAGGTCGATGGAGGAGTCGAGGCCGCCGGTCAGGTCCGCGTCCACGGGCGCCTCGGCGGCCCGGGCGCGCACGTCCGCCGAGGACAGGGCGAGCAGCTGCTCGGCCATCTCCTGGGTGGACCAGGTGCGCACTCCCGCGGCCTCGACGGCGGCGACCATCGGGTCGTTGCCGCCCATCAGGCCGGTGCCGCGCACCCAGCCGATGCGCGGGTGCGCGATCGAGACGCGCTGGCCCCACACCGGCTCGGACGCCCACCGGGTCGCGATGGCGTCGAAGGAGGCCTTCGCCTCGGCGTAGGCGCCGTCCCCGCCGAAGATGCCGCGGTTGGGCGAGCCGGGCAGCACGACGTGCAGCCGGTGGTCGGCGTGCGTGTCGGAGCCGATGCGCGCCAGGGCGGCGATGGAGCGCTCGACGCTCCACAGCAGCAGGCGGAACTGGTTTTCCGAGGCGGGGCCGGCGTCGGCGAGGGTGCCGGAGACGCGGGGAGCGGCGAAGGGGTAGAACAGCGTGGGGACGAGCGCCTCCTTGGTGACCACCACGTCGGCGCCCACGGACTTGGTCTGCTCGGTGCCGATCCACTCCGCCAGGGCGTCCACGTCGCGGTAGGACGCCAGGTTCGCGGGCACCAGCCACAGCCTGGCCCCGGCGGCGGCGTGCTCGCGGTAGAGCCGCTTGGCGAAGTCGAGGCGCGCCGGGGACACCGACGAGGAGGTGGCCACCACGGTGGCGCCCCCGGCCAGCAGCCCCGCCACGACGGCGCCCCCGATGGAGGCGGGCGTCATGCCGGTGACGACGGCGACGTCCGAGGCGTGGGGCAGCGCCGACGCGTCGGAGAGGGCCTCCTCGGCGATCGCTCGCATCCTGGCGGCGCGCGCGTCGCCCTCCTCCTCGAGGCGAGATGCCCACCAGGCCGCCTGCTCGGCGACCGCGCGGCCCGCGCCCACGAAGGACGCCGTCTCGGACAGGACCCCCTCGGCGCCGAAGCGCGCGACGTCCTCGCGGGCCGACGCCCACCGGTCGTCGAGGAGCACGGCGCGCTGGGCCTCGAAGCGGGGCTCGACCAGGTCCGCCCAGCCCGAGCCGAGTTCCGCGGCGACGGCGTCCAGGAGGCGGGAGGCGTCCTCGTCCTCGTCCTCCACCTGAGCGGGGGCGTCCAGACCGAGGTCGGACAAGATGGTGCGCGCCACTTTCGCCAGGATGCCGGCGTCGCCGGTCACGGTCTCGGCGAAGGCGTCGAGCGCCGCGGAGTCCACGACTCCGCCGCCGGAGGCCCCGCCCGACGACGGCAGGGACACGGACACGCCGAGGCGCGAGGCGACGGCCTGGACGGCGGCGTCGATCAGGGCGTCCACGCCGGCCGCGTTCGACGGCGCGTCCACCGGCAGGGTCGCCAGGTCGCCGTCGCGGGTCGAGGCGCCCTCGCGGGTGCCCAGGACGATCTCGATGGTCACGTGCGAGGCCCAGCCGCCGCCGAGCTGCCACGTGCCCGTGACGCGCTCGCCGATGCGGGACGCCTTGGCGCCCGCGGCGCCGAAGAGCTTGCGGGTGCGCTCCTTGACGGCCTCGGACAGGACCGCGCCGAAGGGCTTGTAGCCCTTCGCGGCCTTGTCGACCGTGGCGCACAGGGTCCGCACGTCGGCCTCGCCGGCGCCGTCGATGGAGTTCAGGCCCAGTTCGGCGCTCATGTCCATGAGCAGCTGGTTGCGCCGCGAGGACACGCCGTTGGTCAGGGACTCGGTGGTGTCCGAGTCGCCGACCTCGTCGAGGCGGATCTTCGCCGACAGGGCCAGCAGCGCGCGGATCGCGCTCGATGCCGTGAACGGCTCGTCGGGGACGTCCGCTCCGCTGGCGCCGCCCGCGGCGGGCGCGGGAGCGGCGGCCTCGGGGGCCGGA
>ERZ773075.458-NODE-458-length-31618-cov-7.35168_pt1 | contig 31618 bp, 24 predicted proteins | sample MGYA00580614_ERZ773075 | MGnify/ENA primary metagenome ERZ773075 (study PRJEB29015, sample SAMEA2738021) | human oral metagenome | biome: human oral; feature: human-associated habitat; material: dental | place: China | collected 2043 ...
CGCCCAGTAGTGGTCGATCTCCTCCTGGTCCCGGCAGGAGACGATCATGGAGACTCCGGGCGTGAAGGTGAAATCGTGGAAGGTCCCAGAGTCCGTGGCTGCCATCCAGGTGCCGCGCAGGGTAAAGTCGGTGAACATGACCGTACCTGCTTCCAGCGGTCCGCCTTCCTCGTAACGGTACAGAGCACCGCGGCGGGCGTTATCAAACAGGGCGATCCAGGCGTTGGTGGCTTCCTCGGCGTGAGCGTGATTAGTGCCGCCGAACATGAAGGATGGGATAACAAAGGGGCGCGGATCGCCGTCCGGGTCGGTGAGCATGAGCTGCCAGGTCATGCCGAAACGGTCACGAACCCATGCGTAGCGCGGGGAGAAGGGGTACTCACCCAGCTCCATGAGTACGCCGCCGGTGCTGAGCCGCTCATAGAGCTCATCAAGGTAGGTTCGGGCCTGTTCCTCTCCGCCGAATAAGAGCGGATCAAAGTTCAGGATGCAGCTGATCGACGGGTTCGGGGCGTACTGGTTACCGCCGTTGATGAGCGAGAGCCTGAAACCGTGGATGCTGACCGTCGCCGCGAGCCCGGGCGCCTGCTCGGCAATAGATGCATCGCGAAAAACATCGGCGTAGAACTGTGCTGCTTCGTCGGCGGTACCGTCGCACCACATAGCGGGAGTGATGACCTGATCCATCCGGTCATCGTAGCATGAGCGCACCGCGCGGCGGGGTACCGCTAAGAGCGAATTATGCGCGGTAAACGGGCGCGATGGGTGGGAGCGAGAGGGCAAATACGGTAGCATGGAATATCGAACGTGTATTCTAGGCAGCGAGGTAGATCATGAGCGAACCCACCAACTCCGCATCCGGCGTTGAACCTGCCGCAGATACCCTCTTTGCCGATCTCGAAAACACGCAGCCGCCCTACGACCCCGAATATGATGCCCATATTCCGCCGGAAGATAGCTCCGCACCGGAAGAAGACCCCTTCGCCCACGAATCTTTTATGCCAGAGCTCAACCCTGAAGCGGTGAATGCCCAAACCGTCACCGCCCATGAGGATGCGCTCGGCGAGTTCATGCCGCCCGCCTACCGAGTGGGCGGGTATGGAAGCGAGTACAACCCCGAAGACCCTTACGGGGAGCGCACTTATTCGCTCAGCACCATCGACCCTGAAACCCTGATCGACGGGCTTAACGACCGGCAGCGCGAAGCTGTTTTACACGCCGGGTCACCCCTGCTGATTGTCGCCGGAGCCGGGTCTGGCAAAACCCGCGTGCTGACGCACCGCATCGCCCATCTGCTCGCAACCGGGCGGGCAACCCCCGGGCAGATTCTCGCCATCACCTTCACGAACAAGGCCGCAGCGGAAATGCGTGAGCGCATCCAAGCGCTGATCGGCCCGCGCGCACAGCACATGTGGATTTCCACCTTCCACAGCTTCTGCGTGCGCGTGCTGCGCCGAGAAGCCAAGGCACTCGGGCTCAAATCGACCTTCACGATCTACGACTCGGCGGATTCACAGCGCCTGCTCACGCTCATTATCAAAGAGCTGAACCTTGACACCAAAAAGTTTGCCCCCAAGGCCGTAGGGCACAAGATTTCCGCCCTCAAAAACGAGCTGGTGAGCGCCGAAGAATACAGTGCGGCGGCCGCGAATAACCCGTGGGAAAAGACTATCGCGCAGATTTACACCGTCTACACCCAGCGCCTTCGCGCCGCGAACTCCCTCGACTTTGACGACCTCATCGGAAAAACCGTGTTTTTGCTCAAGAAATTCCCCGAAATCGCAAACTATTATCGCCGTAAGTTCCGGCATATTCTGGTGGACGAATACCAAGACACCAACCACGCCCAGTATGCGCTCGTGCGGGAGTTGGTGGGGGCGCATCCGCAGGGCAACACCCGTGAGCAGGGGCCGTACCCGGATGCTCCGCCGCCCGGCGAACTGACCGTCGTGGGCGACTCAGACCAGTCGATTTACGCCTTCCGCGGCGCCGACATTCGCAATATTACGGATTTCGAGAGCGACTACCCCAATGCGCACATTATTCTGCTGGAACAGAACTACCGTTCCACGCAGAACATTCTCTCCGCCGCGAACGCCGTGATTGAACGCAACCCCAACCGCCGCCCCAAGAAGCTGTGGACGGCATCGGGGGAGGGCACCAAAATCGTGGGGTACGTCGCCGAATCCGAACATGCAGAGGCACGCTACATCGCCCAAGAAATAGACCGGCTTGCCGACGAACACGGCATCAAACCCTCGGATGTGGCGATTTTCTACCGCACCAATGCCCAATCCCGCGCCCTTGAAGAACTGCTGATGCGCGCCGGACTGCCGTACCGCGTGGTCGGCGGCACCCGGTTCTACGAGCGCAAAGAAATTAAGGATGCGCTCGCCTACCTGCGCGCCCTCTCAAACCCGGACGACGACGTGAGCGTGCGGCGTATTCTCAACGAACCTAAACGCGGTATCGGTGCGAAATCTGAGACCGTGGTTGCCGATCACGCATCGGCACAGCGAATTTCTTTCTTCGTCGCCGCCCGTGCCGCTGCCGCCGAGCCGGGGAGCGTGCCGGGTTTGGGCGCTGCCGCCGTGAAAAAGTATGCTCAGTTCGTCAAGCTCATGGACGACCTCGCCCAGATTGCGCGCACCGAATCAGCCGCCACAACCCTAGAAGCGGTGCTCGAACAGTCCGGCTATCTCGCTGCCCTGCGTGAATCTAAAGATATTCAGGACGAATCCCGGGTGGAAAACCTCTCGGAGCTGCTGGATGCGATGGTCGAGTTTGAGGCGGAGAACCCCGGCGCGGACTTAGAACAGTTTTTAGAGCATGTCTCGCTGGTGGCAGATGCCGACTCGATTCCGTCCCGAGGCGCCTCCGCCGACGGTCAGACCCCGTCTGCCGCGCAGATTGCCGCCGAGGCCGCAGAAGCGAAGGCACAGGGCATGATCACCCTGATGACCCTGCATACCGCCAAAGGCCTGGAGTTCCCGGTTGTTTTCCTGACCGGGCTGGAACATGGGCTGTTTCCGCATCAGCGGGCGCTGACCGATGAGGGTGAGATGAGCGAGGAACGCCGCCTTGCCTATGTGGGGCTCACGCGCGCGATGCAGCGGCTCTACGTCACCCGCTCCGAGACCCGCACGATGTGGGGCAAGAGCCAGTTCAACCCGCCTTCCCCTTTCCTGGAAGAGATTCCCGAGGAGCTGATCGAGTGGCGCCGCCTGGGCGGATTTGCCGGGTTTGGTGCCTCCGGGATGGGCGCATACGCCAATGGCGCCAGCGGGTATGGAGGCTACGGGCAGGGCGGCTATCGCGGGGCGAGCGGATACAACTCCGGCGGCGGGCGCGGCTTAGATAAAGGCAACGCGGGCGGCTACGGCACGGGATACGATGAATCCCGCACCCGGGCGAACCGTGAACCATCAACCGCTGAGGTCAATGGTTCGGCAAGCTACGGTTTGGCGGCCGCAGCTAGCGCATCCGGGGTGGTGCGTAACCGCTCGCGGGTGCATCAAAGCAAGGAAATTCCGCAGCTGAAGGTGGGTGATACGGTGCGGCATAAATCCTTCGGCGAGGGCCGGGTTCTTGCCCTGGAAGGCACCGGTGATAAGACCGTGGCGAAGGTGCGTTTTGCCTCCGAAGAGAAGCGTCTGCTGCTGCGGTACGCGCCGATTGAGAAGGTCTAGCCAAAACCCAACACACCGAATAGTGATGCCCATTACAAAAATAGCGTGTGTGTTGTCTGATAAGTACACCCTCAACCAAATATCCGATAGAGTAGAACCGAGAGAAATTTAGAGCGTGACAGCGCGCCCTCTCAGGGGCGTAAAACACGTCGAATAGTAACTCACCAGACCAAGCCGCCGCACCCTAAAACGGCGGCACCACTTCGACGAAGAAGGACACCTGTGGACCTTTTCGAATACCAGGCGCGCGATCTCTTCGCAAAGCACGGTGTACCCGTGCTCAAGGGCATTGTTGCGACCACTCCCGAAGAAGCAAAGGCAGCAGCTGAGGAAATCGGCGGCCTGACCGTCATTAAGGCTCAGGTTAAGACCGGCGGCCGCGGTAAGGCTGGCGGCGTGAAGCTCGCTAAAAACCCTGATGAGGCATACGAGCACGCTCAGCAGATTCTTGGTATGGATATCAAGGGTCACACCGTTCACCGCGTGCTGGTTGCGCAGGGTGCTGACATTGCTGAAGAATACTATTTCTCGATTCTGCTTGACCGTGCAAACCGCTCGTACCTTGCCATGTGCTCGGTAGAGGGCGGCATGGAAATTGAGCAGCTCGCCGCTGAACGCCCCGAGGCTCTCGCTAAGGTTGAGGTAGACCCGCTGGTGGGCATCGACTCCGCTAAGGCGCAGGAGATCGTTGAGGCCGCCGGGTTCTCCGCTGAACTGCAGCCCAAGGTGGTTGAGGTTCTCGTGAAGCTTGGCGATGTCTTCAAGAAGGAAGACGCAACCCTCGTTGAGGTTAACCCCCTCGTGCAGACCCCCGAAGGCGATATTCTGGCTCTTGACGGCAAGGTCTCTCTCGACGATAACGCGGAATTCCGCCAGCCCGATCACGTGGCGCTTGTCGATAAATCCGCCGAAAACCCGCTGGAAGCTAAAGCTAAGCAGCACGACCTGAACTATGTGAAGCTCGACGGCGAAGTTGGCGTTGTCGGCAACGGCGCCGGTCTGGTGATGTCTACCCTGGATGTGGTGGCATACGCTGGCGAAAAGCACGGCAACGTGAAGCCCGCCAACTTCCTCGATATCGGTGGCGGCGCATCCGCTGAGGTTATGGCTGCGGGCCTTGAGATTATTCTGGGCGATGAGCAGGTTAAGAGCGTTTTCGTGAACGTCTTCGGCGGTATCACCTCGTGCGATGCCGTGGCTGAGGGCATCGTGAAGGCGCTTGAGATTCTGGGCGATTCCGCAACTAAGCCGCTTGTGGTGCGGCTGGACGGCAACAACGTGGAGGAAGGCCGCCGTATCCTCTCTGAGGCAAACCACCCGCTCGTGGTGCAGGCAACCACCATGGATTCAGGCGCCGACAAGGCAGCAGAGCTCGCTAACAAGGCGTAATCGCCACCGAAGGATTTATAGGAAAAACTATGTCTATCTTTGTGAACAAAGACTCTAAGGTCATCGTTCAGGGCATCACCGGCGGCGAAGGCACCAAGCACACCGCTCGTATGCTCGCAGCCGGCACAAACATTGTGGGCGGCGTGAACGCCCGCAAGGCTGGCACCACCGTTACCCACAAGGCAAAGGACGGCTCCGATGTTGAGCTGAAGGTTTTCGGTACTGTTGCCGAGGCTATTGCCGAAACCGGTGCGGACGTTTCGATCGTTTTCGTGCCGCCCGCCTTCACCAAGGCTGCCGTGCTTGAGGCTATTGAGGCTAAGATCGGTCTGGTCGTCGTCATTACTGAGGGCGTTCCGGTGCAGGATACCGCCGAGTTCTGGGCTGCCGCGAAGGCTTCGGTGGACGAGAACGGCAAGCAGATTACCCGCATTATCGGGCCGAACTGCCCCGGCATTATCACCCCTGAGGAGTGCCTGGTCGGTATTACTCCGGCGAATATCACCGGTAAGGGCAAGATTGGTCTTGTCTCTAAGTCGGGTACCCTCACCTACCAGATGATGTTCGAGCTCGCCGACATTGGGTTCACCACCGCTATCGGTATTGGCGGCGACCCGATTATCGGCACCACCCATATTGACGCTCTGGAGGCCTTCGAGGCTGACCCGGAGACCGAGGGCATTGTGATGATTGGTGAGATTGGTGGCGACGCGGAGGAGCGTGCCGCCGAGTACATCAAGGCGAACGTCACCAAGCCCGTAGTCGGTTACGTGGCTGGTTTCACCGCTCCTGAGGGCAAGACCATGGGCCACGCGGGTGCGATCGTCTCAGGTTCTTCGGGTACCGCTCAGGCGAAGAAAGAGGCCCTGGAGGCTGCTGGTGTGAAGGTTGGCAAGACCCCCTCCGAGGCTGCTAATCTGATGCGCGAAATCTTCGCCAACAAGTAGCATTCCGCCTGGTTCGGGCAGCTCATAAGACCCCCGGCGGTGCGAGTATTATGCTCGCGCCGCCGGGGGCTTGTGTATTTGGGATAGAAAATTTATCGAAAAAGAGCTGAAGGAACCTACCCCAGTGTGGTGCCGAAGGCTAGGCCCAGCAGGTAGGTGATACCTGCCGCGCCCAGTCCGATGAGGATTTGGCGCAGCCCGCGGCGCATCGGGGAAGACCCCGAGAGCAGGCCCACAATACCGCCGGTGAAGCCCAGTGCCATGGTGACGAACAGGAGCGAAAGCAGCATCGCCCAGAGGCCGGAAAGCCCGAGAATATAGGGCAGAATCGGCACGAGCGCCCCGGATGCGAAGAAGCTAAACGATGCCGCTGCCGCACCAATATCCGTACCGAGTGCTACATTCTCTTCTTCGCCGTCCTCATTCGCGCGGTGTGACAGCGACGGGTCACAGTCGCAGTCGAGGTACCCGAAACGTTCCAGCGCGCGGTGATGCGCCGCCTCCTCATCCATGCCGCGCGCCCGGTAGATGAGCTCAAGCTCGTTCGAGTCAATATCAAGGTCGCCCGCTACGCGCAGGGTCACCTGGGTCGGCTGGGAGGCATCCAAAAGTTCGCGCTGGGAACGCACCGAAACGAACTCGCCCGCCGCCATAGAAAGCGCGCCCGCGAGCAGCCCGGCAATCCCCGAAAGCAGCACCATAGAGCTGGCTGCGCCCGAGGCCGTAATGCCGATCGTCAGCGCCAGATTCGAGACCAGCCCGTCGTTCGCGCCGAACACCGCCGCGCGGAAGTTGCCGGAGAGTTTTTCGCGCCCGCTGGTGGCTAGGGCACGGATGATTTCTTCGTGAATAGCTTCGTCAGCCGCCATTTCTTCGGTGGCGTCGGGATCCTCGGCGTAGGGGGAACGGGATTCGGCCATTTGCGCCATTGCCAGAATAAAGACCGACCCGAAATGCTTCGCCATGAACTGCAAAAATGCGGATGAGAGCGACGGGCGGACGGGTTTGCCAACGTGTTCACCGAGCATGTCACGCCAGTGCTGTTGGTGGCGTTTCTCAGCCTCGGCAACCTGCATCAGAATCTCGCGGTCTTTACCTTCGGCGCGCTGGGCCAGGTAGCGGTAGATGCGTGCCTCCGACTCTTCATCAGCCAGGTAGCGCCGCCACCGCCGGATTTGCGCCTCACTTGGCTGGGTGACGGGCTGGTGCCGTGCCGGTACATGGTCAAGCGCTCCTGTGCGTGCCGCCGTTGGGGAAGGGGCTGAGTGTTCGGGGTTGCGGCGCGCGGGGACATCCGGTGCGGTGAACGCCTGCGTGGTGATGGGCTCTCGCCGGTTTCTGCCGGGTGTTGCCTGGGCGGGGGAGTGGTTGCTGCTGCCGGGTGCTTCGGGTGTGTGTTTGCGGGGCTCGGGTGACATGGGGTGTCTTCCTCAGGGTGGCTGGTGCGTGCAAAACACTAGAATAGACGGGCGCTGGGCGAAAATCTAGGTAAACCCGACCGGGTGCTGATGTTCGCCGGGACGAAAAAATACGGGCAGCCGTCACCGTGCTGACCGGGCTTATTCGCCTAAGTGTCGCACCCACCTGCGCCCGCACTTCTGTCGGAATATGCGGCGCATATGGTTATGCCGCGGCTGGTGGTTCCCAGGCCACAGGCGTGAGGGGGAGAGCAAAAACAAAAAGGGTGGGTGCTTTCCCCAGCTAGGGGAGGGCACCCACCCGGTGAGCCTATAGGGCTCAGAAAGGCTGCCTGTTAGGAGATTTCGCCTGCGCTGTTCTCTAGGAATGCGCGAATGAACCACTGGAACTTCTCGAGTTCGGCGGTCTGGCCGATCAGCAGGTCTTCGGTGATGGGGTCAACCTTGCCCGCAAATTCGATAGCCTTGCGCTGCTCCTTGATCACGCGGGTGTACACCTCGTTCAGGGCGTGCAGGTGGTCGGTGACGCGGGCACGGCCTACGGGGTAGTCTTCGTGGCTGCGCGCTGCGACTAGGGCACCTGCGAGGCCGTTGGGGGTTGCACCCAGGGTCGCCATACGCTCTGCAATGTCGTCCACGAAGTTACGCACAGTATCAACCTGCGGGTCGATCATTTCGTGCACGGCGATGAAGCCGGGGCCGGTCACGTTCCAGTGTGCGTGCTTCAGGGACAGGTGCAGTTCATTCAGATCGTGCAGGCGGCTCTGCAGAACTTCCGAGATTTCTTTGCCCTCGTCAAGGGTAAGACCGGGTGCGGTGTATTTTGCGAATGCCATAATAACGACTCCTTAATGCTATGTAGATGCCCGCCCGGTAGTTATCGTGAGAAAACCCGGCCGGTACGTTGATATTAGTAAATCATTTTTAGACCGGCCCGTCAAGATTATTCTTATTTATTCATAATAAGTATTGCTTGATATGACGTCTTGAAAACCCTAAGAGTTTGAGAAAGCTAGGCTAACCTCAAGACTAGCGTCCGAGCGCCTTAAACACGCTCAGCTCCAGCTCCTCATGCCGAAGACGCACATCCCCTAAACCGGCGGGAACCTCAAGCTCACCGGGGACTACAATCACCTTCATGCCCGCATCCGTAGCGCTACGCACCCCGGAAGGGGAATCCTCAATCGCCACGCACTGGCTGGGGTCTACCCCCAAGCGCTGCGCCGCTAAAAGATACGGCTGCGGGTTTGGCTTCGGATGTGTGGTCTCATCATTACCAATAACAACCGAGAATGTTCCCTCAGGGGCGGCATCAGCCGTGCGCTGAGCCACCGCAGTCGTAGCATTTGTAACTATTGCCGCCGGGATACCCGCATCACGAACCTGCACCAGAAAACGCTCAATCCCGGGCAGAAACTCCACCGGAGAATCCGCCAATGCCGCACGCACCTTACCCACTAGCCGATCGTTAATCTGCTGATCCGGCAGGTTCACCCCGCGCTCACGTAACCTATCCAGCGTGAACTTCATGGAATAACCCAGGCAATCCAGGGTGTCCTGCGCGGTCCACATGCCACCAAACTCCGCCGCCAGCTCAACCTTCGCGGCTGCCCACACCGGCTCAGTATCAACCAGTGTGCCATCATGATCAAAAAGAATCGCCTGAGGAAAATCCCCCTGAATATTAGTGCTCATGCCATTAAGCCTACCGGGCATTTCTAGGCCGCCCGTATGACAACATCCTCAATCGTCACCAGAAAATCGGTACCCGCATTCAGCGGGTCTCCCGCAATATCGAGCAGAGCATCGGCAACGTCCTCACGGGCAATCGTTGGGATACCCGGAACATGCGCAACACTCGTCACGTCAACCACCTTCGCCCCGCCCTTACCAGGCTCATCTGTGAGCCTGCCCGGCAACGCCCGCGAAATATACGGCTGATACTTAGCAACCATAGCGTCGGCCTTCGCGCGGTCCCTAAAAATACTGCGCATAATGGTCTTGCATGCCACACGCATTAAAAAAGATGCGCTCCGCACCGTGTCACCCACCCCGTAGGCGCTCATAAGAACACAGTGCGGTACGCCCGCACCCACCACCGCCTCCATAATGAGCGGCAGGCGCTTCTGCATGAACTTGGTCGATAGAAACTCCCGTACCGTAGCTTTCTGGCCCAGGATGCTAACCATCACATCCTGCCCGGAAGAAATCGTGGCAAGCTGCTCGGAATCGTTCAGGGCACCGGGAACAATAATGAGGTTCTGGTGCGCCCCCAAAAGTGCCACCGCCTTATCGGGGTTACGCACATAGGCGGTGACCGTGTGCCCCTCCTCTAACGCTTTGCGGGTGAAAAGGCTTCCGGTGCGACCGCTCGCTCCTAAAACCAGTATTTTCATGTAGGCTCCCATTATTTATCGGTGTGGTTGGTATGGGTTTAACGTGGTTGGTGTGGGCACCCGCAAGCACCCAATGTGCTCAGTATAACAATAAAGTTTTTGGCTAAAGTTTAGGTTTATGTGGGTTTTACTGCGGAAAAACCACTGACATGGTGAGTGCTGCCCCAACCCGGGGCGCAAACCGTTTAGGATGGCACAGTGAACGAAAAATCAGAGCGCTCCGGATCGCACCCGCACGTAAACTCATTGGCTGCACGCACACCTGCCGTCATACAGGTCGCAGCCCTCTACGCCGCCTACCCCATGGCGCTTGTCTCTGCCGCCTGGATTACCGTAGGCCGTGCCCTCTTCGGTGCAGCCGGTGACCTCGTGCCCATTTTTGCTATCTCATTCGGCCCGGCGCTTGCACTCATACTGTGCCTGGCGGCCCGCTGGGCCTTTGCGGATGCGCGCCGCGCTGTCGCGGCCGCAGAACTCACCCGCCCCGCCTGCCGCTGGGGTGTGGCGATTGCGCAGTCTACCTGCTGGGTGCTGGCGTTTTTATTCGGCATATTTATCCCTGACTACCGCGCCGGGATGCCGGTTTCAGGAATGGGTGCGCTTGTGGGCGGCGAGTACGTGGGATATGCGGCAGGGTTCGGTAACACCTTCGGTATTCTGACGTTCGCGGCCGCTATTACTGCCGCCGCGTTGGCGTATAGCGCGAACCGGCGTGGGGTGCGCCTGCAGCAGGGTGTTACCGACGAGGTTTTGGAGGAGCAGGCGCGGCAACAAAGCCCGTATGACTTCCTGGACTGAGACCTAGTCTGATCCTCTCATCCCGCGCCCTAAAAAGGCTCTTGATGCGAATAAAGCGTATTTTTCGCCGATTTATTCGCATCAAGAGCCTTTTTTAGCACTGAATTTTGGTCCCGAAAATCGGCAGTAGCCCCTTGCATCCAAACCTTGAGTGTAGTAGACTCAAGTTAGCTGTAAAAAGAAGGCGCAGGATGCGCCCCGCACAAGACGCGAAAGGATAAGATTTATGGACGCAAAATTCACCACCAAGAGCCAAGAAGCGCTCTCCGCCGCTAATATGAACGCGCAGACAGCGGGTAACCCCAGCATCGAACCTGCGCACATCCTCAAAGCACTGATGGATCAGCGAGAAGGCGTTGCCGTAGCGGTTCTCAAGGCCGCAGGGCTCGACATTGATGCCATTTCGGAAGCTGCATCCGCAGAGATTAAGAAGCTGCCGAAGGCATCTGGTGCATCTGTGCAGAACGCAAACTTCAGCCGCAGCGCCCTCGCCGCCATTCAGAGCGCACAGACCCACGCACAGAAATTCGGTGACACTTATATCTCCACCGAAATGCTGCTGCTGGGCATCGCAAGCGGCGATAGCGATACCGCTCGCGCGCTTGAAAACCTGGGCGCAACCGCCAAAGTCATTGAAGAGACCATTCCCCAAGTACGAGGAGACCGCACCGTGGATACCCCGGACCCCGAGGGCACCTTCCAGGCCCTTGAAAAGTACGGAACCGACCTGACCGCGCTCGCCCGCGAAGGAAAGCTCGACCCCGTGATCGGCCGAGACTCTGAAATCCGCCGCGTGGTGCAGGTGCTCTCACGGCGCACCAAGAACAACCCCGTGCTTATTGGTGAACCCGGCGTCGGCAAAACCGCCGTGGTCGAAGGGCTGGCTCAGCGCATGGTCTCCGGCGATGTTCCCGAATCCCTGCGCGGTAAAACCCTGATCAGCCTTGACCTTGGGTCCATGGTTGCGGGCGCTAAATACCGCGGAGAATTCGAGGAACGCCTCAAGGCCGTGCTCGAAGAAATCAAGAAATCCGAAGGCCAGATCGTCACCTTTATCGACGAGATGCACACCGTGGTTGGTGCGGGCGCATCCGAAGGTTCTATGGATGCAGGCAATATGCTCAAGCCCATGCTGGCACGCGGCGAGCTGCGCATGATTGGCGCTACTACACTCGACGAGTTCCGTGAGAACATTGAGAAAGACCCCGCCCTGGAGCGTCGTTTCCAGCAGGTATACGTGGGTGAGCCTAGTGTTGATGACACTATCGGTATTCTGCGTGGGCTCAAGGAACGCTACGAGGCGCACCACAAGGTGCAGATTTCCGACGCCGCCCTGGTCGCCGCCGCAGCACTTTCAAATAGGTACATTCCCTCACGTCAGCTGCCCGATAAGGCGATCGACCTGGTGGATGAGGCCGCATCGCGCCTGCGCATGGAGATCGACTCGGCCCCCGAGGAAATCGACCAGCTGCGCCGCGCCGTAGACCGTCTGACTATGGAAGAACTGGCCCTCAAGAACGAGACAGATCCGGCGTCGAAGGAACGCTTGGCGGCGCTGCGCAAAGACATGGCTGACAAGAAAGAACAGCTGGATGCGCTCAACGCCCGCTGGGAAGCCGAAAAGGCCGGTCTGAACCGCGTGGGCGATCTCAAGAGTGAAATCGACGAGCTGCGCTCGCGTGCCGAGGTGGCACAGCGCGAGGGTAACCTGGCGGACGCATCCCGCCTGCTCTACGGCGAAATTCCCGCCAAGGAGAAGGAACTGGAGGAAGCTCAGCGCGCCGAAACTGAGGCTCATGGCGAGGCTATGGTCTCTGAAGAGGTCACGGCTGACGACATTGCCGAGGTTATCTCTTCCTGGACGGGCATTCCCGCCGGGCGCATGCTTCAGGGTGAATCTGAGAAGCTGCTGGAGATGGAGAAACGTATCGGTGAACGCCTGATCGGTCAGGAAGCCGCCGTGGTTGCCGTAGCGGATGCGGTTCGCCGCGCCCGCGCCGGAATTTCCGACCCGAACCGCCCGATTGGTTCCTTCCTGTTCCTGGGACCGACTGGCGTGGGTAAGACCGAGCTTGCGAAGGCTCTGGCGGAGTTCCAGTTTGACGACGAGCACGCCCTGGTGCGCATCGACATGAGTGAGTACGGCGAGAAGCACAGCGTTTCCCGCCTGGTGGGTGCGCCTCCCGGATATGTGGGTCACGAAGAGGGCGGTCAGCTGACCGAGGCCGTGCGCCGTCGCCCCTACTCCGTGGTGCTGCTGGACGAGGTTGAGAAGGCTCACCCCGAGGTCTTCGATATTCTGCTGCAGGTGCTTGATGACGGTCGTCTGACCGACGGTCAGGGCCGCACCGTGGACTTCCGCAACGTGATTCTGATTCTGACCTCGAACCTGGGTTCGCAGTACCTGGTCGATCAGGAGAAGCCGTTTGAGGAGCGCAGCGAGAAGGCGATGCAGGTGGTTCACCAGGCGTTCCGCCCCGAGTTCCTGAACCGTCTGGACGACATCATCATGTTCGAGCCGCTCTCTTCCGAGCATCTGGGACAGATTGTGAACCTGCAGATTCAGGGCATGGGTAAGCGTCTGGCCGACCGCCGCCTGACCCTGGATGTTACCCCCGCCGCCCTGGAGTGGCTGGGCTTGGCAGGGTACGATCCGGCCTTCGGTGCCCGCCCGCTGCGCCGCCTGGTACAGCGCGAGATCGGCGACCGTCTGGCGAAGGGCATCCTCTCGGGCGCCATTCACGACGGCGATACCGTAGAGGTGGATGTGAACCCGGATGTTGCAATGGATGGTCTGTCGGTGACCTCTAAGCGTGACAACTAACTCATCACGGTGTGAAACAGGAATGCTAAGTTGCAGCGGGAGCGTAAACTACGCTCCCGCTGCAACTTTCTTCATGGAATAGTCTCTCCAGAGCTAGAACGCTATTTTATTTCCTCGTACGCTCGGAATAACGTCCTGGTATGTTATGAATAAAATGACAGCGAACGAACCATTATCAAAGCCATAAGGAGGCGGACCAGTGATCGATCATTTTGGTATCAACGTCAAAGATATTGAAGCAAACAAAGTATTTTATGAGGCAGTGCTGGCGCCGCTGGGCTACGCCAAGACAATAGACGAAGAGCCATATGGCATGGGCTTTAGCAACCCAGACCGCACGCAGCACACGGGAATGTTTTGGCTTGGGCAAGGTGAGTCGTCATCACCGCTGCATTTCGCTTTTACCGCGCCATCGCGGGCAGCGGTAGATGCATTCTACGAAGCGGGCTTGGCAGCGGGAGGGCAGGACCATATTGCCCCAAGTGTGCATGCTGACTATCATCCGAACTACTATGCTGCCTTTCTTATTGACCCTAGCGGGCATAAGATCGAGGCAGTGTGCCATAAAGCGCCATAGAGGTATCTAGTAGGGTATATTACTGGCTCCTAATTACTCTCCGAGCAATGCGCCGCCGCAGTCTATCAGAATTGCGTCTAGTCTTTTCCTGTGGCTTCGTGCCCGATATATCGCGGCATTGAAACGCACAAGATGAGCATAATAGCGGTGAGCCCTAGACTGTGTGCCCACAGGGGCATACTATGTTCCACCCCAACGACGGCAAGAATGGAACTTACTGATGCAGCCGATACTGTTCCGCCAAGTGCGCGGAAGAAAAGGCTGAACGAAGTTGCCCTCCCTACTTCAGATGCCTTGGAACCGGTCTGCACGGCAAGGTTTGAGAGAGGCATACCCATCCCAATACCAAAGCTAAGGGTGATTGTTGCTAAGACAAACAGTAGAAATGGCCAGTCCGTATTGAGAAAAGATAGGTATATAAGAGCGGTGGCTATGACGATGCAGGAGAGCATAGAAATTTTGCGTAGGTGTCCTGTCTTCGAGAAGGTCACTCCAGCAACGGCACTTCCTAGAATAAGAGCGAGAACCATAGGAACCAGCATGAGTCCCGAGAGCATACTATCTGTTCCTAAGACCTTATTCATATAGAGGGGAATAAAAATAATAACGGCATACATCATGTATTGAGAGAAGAAACCTAGAGAAACACCGGAAGATACTTGCGGCGTGCGCAGGATTTTTACCGGAACCAGCGGATTAGGATGTTTGGTCTCTAGAAAAACTAGTACACTGATTGCCCCGCATGCTCCAAGAATCAGTACGATGAATTGCCATGAAGACCACTGAAATACTTCAGGCACCAGACTAAATGCAAGGGTTAGCGGAATAATACCGAGTGTTGCAAAGAGTGCACCATAACTGTCGAAAGTATGCAAGGACGCGGCGGGAACAGCATACCGTGGTAAGAAACGTATAACGGTTATGAGGGCTATGAGCCCAATCGGCAGGTTGATGAGAAATATCCAACGCCACCCTAGAGCGTGAGTGAGCACCCCGCCTAGAACAGGACCAACGATGCTGGCGAGCCCATACATTGACGTTACCAGTCCCATCCATTTCCCGCGTTCTCGCGGCTCGAATAAGTCGGCAACCGTGATGAAAACGCCTGCTTCAAGAAGTCCTCCGCCGAGGCCTTCGAAAAACCTCCAGGTGCTTAAAGATTCAAGTGTGGATGCCGTGGCGCAAAATATGGAGCTAAGTGTAAACAGTGCGATTCCACTCACAAATGTCTGTTTATGCCCTATTTTGAGAGCGATACCTCCGCACAGCAGGGTCATGACGGTGGAGGACACTAAATATGCTGTGAGCGGCCACGAATATTGATTAATACTATGAAAATCTGCTGCGATCGCAGGTAAAGCGGTGCTAACGGCAGTTGCATCCAATGCAGCAGTGAAAAGACTGAGCATGAGGCCGGTGAGAATGGCCCAGGATGGTCGGGAAGAATCCAAGTTGTTGCGAAGAGAACCTGTGGAATCTGAAGAGTGTGACATGGCGAAGCCTCTTGTCTTAACTAGTGTATTAGATACTACTATTACTGATAGTAATAGGATAAAAAATAGTCCCTAAAACCAGACGGAGTTAGGGGTGTTGGCTGGGAAGCGTTGGGTGCGCTCTTAGAGTTATAAAGAATAAGACGGAACTTGTATGTAGCATCTAGTGGGCTGCCCTGTGCAAATCCAAAATATGGCAAATTCAAAATATGCAGAGCAGTCCACTAGACTGTCGGTTCCTGGCCCCTTACTTTTTGCGATTCTGATAGAACTCCTTCTCGAACTTGCGTGCCCAGTCCGCAATGAGCCGGTAGGTGTCAGAGCATAGTTCTAAGGTAGCCTTTGCTTCTATCTGGTCTTTGGTGGACGCAGCAGCCTGTGCCAGCCGATCTGCCCACTCGCTGTATGTATCGGCGATAGACTGCAATAGCTCGTGTCCCATCTTCTCATCCACCATGCGGATATTCGCGATGACGGAGACGAAGTTGAAGTCTACGCGCGCCGGGCTGGAGGCAATATCGTAGAGAAGTTCATGAAGACGTTCCTTGCCTTCGAGGGTAATGGAGTAGACCGTGCGTTCAGGCATAGCACTGTCTTTGACGGTGGTGCTCTCCACATATCCTTGCTTGTAGAGCTGCACCAGGTTGCGGTATACGGAGGGTGAGCTGATGCGCGCCCAACCGCGCACTCCGCGCTGATCCATCATTTTGTTCATTTCGTAGGCGCTCATCGGGTGCTCATGCAGAGCCCCCAGGATCATAGCGTCGATAGTTGGGGTTGCCATAATGCTTCCTTTCACTATTGCTGTCGCTAATAATACTATCATTAATAGTAGTCTTGTATATAGGAGTTTGTGACCAAGAGAACCCGGGCAGGGGAGTAGGTTGCTCGTCCCTAACTGGGGGCATCCCGGCATACACTAGACACATGGGCAAGCGGATCGCTATGCGTTATGCAGAACTCGCAGACGCGGGCGAGAAACATGAACAGCCTGACAGTGACCGCCGAGCGGTAACGGGTAGCGCAGCTGGCACAGATAATGCGCGCCGCACTGGGAAGTATCCCGGTACGGCGCGCATTCTTGCTAGTAGATGAAAGGTGTTATGCCTGCTTGCGGCGGCGTGCCACCAGTACGACGGCGGTACCCGCTACGAGGGTGAACAGGCCAACCCCGGCGATGGTTAGCGCACCCGAAGCGCCGGTGCTTGCCAGCCTGCCGCGAGTGGTTGAAGCTGCCGAGTAGCTGCCCGTGCTGCCGGTTGAGGCGACAGTCCCGGTGGAGGAGACACGCGATGCGGAGCCACCCGAGTAGCTGCCGGATACCCTGGACTCGCACGCTACCCCGTCTTTGTCACGGTCAAGGTGGCCGCTGTAGTGTTCGCTGCCTGCCTTAATATTGTTCAGGCCGCGGGCACGGGCCTCGGTGCAGTTATCGAGCTCATCATTGGTGGAGGTGTCAGCGGCTGCTGCCTGCTTACCCCCGGTGGTGCTGGCGGTGCCGGAACCGGAAGTGCCGGTTGCTTTAGTCTCGCACCCCACCCCGTCCTTGTCACGGTCAAGGTGCTCACCGTAGTGCGGGCTGTTCGCATCAATATTGCTGAGTCCGCGCGCCGATGCTTCGGTGCAGTTCGTGGGGATTTCCCCAGCTACGGCCGAGCCCTGAGCGGCGGCGGCCAGGTGTTCCGCGTTTGCGGATGCGTTCGGCACGTTATGTTCAGCAGAGGAAGAGTCCTGCGCCGAATTGTTTGCTGCCTGCTCGCTCTGGCTGGGGGCAGCGGAAGGCTGCACCGCAGGCTGCGGCTTGCCCGTCACCGCTGCGGAGGCGCTTGAGGCAGCGGGTGCCTCGGTAGTGCTCTGCGTGGCAGAGGCTGAGGGGCTGGGGGCCGCTTCGGTCGGTGCGGGCGCAGCAGAAGCAGCAGCCGTATCGGTGGGGGAAGCGCTCGGTGCTGCTGCCGCCTGGATTGTCACGGTCGCGGCGTCGCCGCCGCGGCGGGGATCCTGCTTATTGAGCGACCCGGTAAGCACCGTGAGGGTCACGGTCTGCCCGGGTTTGAACCCTTCCTGCCAGGGGATGGTGCCCGCCACGTTGCCGTTTGCGTCAGCCTCAACACGCAGGTAGGGCTGTCCGCTTACGCCACCGCCATCAATTTTGAGGGCGAGTACCGAGGGTGAGCCGTCTTTGGCTTTAAACCCGGTGCCGGTGAAGCTTAGACCCTGCCCCACGGTCCAGGAGCTGGGGAAGGTGATGGTTGCCCCGTCGTCGTAGGTGTGGCTCGCGTTTGCTGCGGGCGCTACGGCGGCGGTGTTGGTTGTGGGTGCCGCGAATGCGGCGGGGACGGCGGTCGCGCCTACGAGGCTGAGGCTGAGCGTGGCGACGGTGCCAATAGTTGTGAATTTGTGATGAGTTGTCATACCTAAAATTCTATAGGCACCGCGTAGGGTAAAACGCCCGAAAAGACGCTTCGGGACTGTGGTGTACAACAGTATGGATACCCTATCTTTAAGCTGTTAGTTGAGGTTTACCCCCAGAAATTCTTTCCGTGCGCGGGTGAGCAGTGCGCGGTCCCAGCCGCCGCACGGTCACTTTCGGTGCGGATACCCGCAGTGTGCACGGTCATGGCGGGGCGCATCCTACAATGGGTGCAGTACATTCTTGAACGACGGCACACTGGGACGCAATGGATAAATGGACTGACACGACCGGATTCGATAATCACGAGATTGCCGCCGTGCACCGTGCCGCGATCCGTTCTATCCAGCGTGTTGTTGCCGAGACCGCCCTGCCGCACCAGCCTGAGGTTGCCCTCGAAGGGGTGGCTGGTATGCTTCGTGCAGGTCGGGTGCTTGCGCTCACCGGGGCGGGGGTTAGTACCGAATCCGGTATCCCTGATTACCGTGGCCCCGCCGGTTCCCTGCGTGAGCACCGCCCCATGACCTACCAGGAATTCCGGTATGATGACGCTGCCCGCCAGCGCTACTGGGCGCGTTCCTATGTGGGATGGCGGCGCATGAAGGAGGCCAAACCTAACCGTGCCCACTATGCGCTGGTTGAGCTTGAGCAGCACGGTGCTGTTTCTGGGGTGATCACCCAGAACGTTGATGGGCTTCATGCCCAGGCGGGGAGCAGAAATATACTGGCTCTGCACGGTGATCTCTCAACGATCATATGCCTCACCTGCGGGCACCGTGAGGGGCGGGCGAGCCTGGATATTCGTTTGGATGCCGCAAATCCCGGCTATTTGGCGTGTCTTGCGGGCACCGATTTGCGGGTTAACCCTGATGGCGATGTTGAGTTGGATAACGATTTCATCCGTGATTTTGTGATGATCGGGTGCATTGCGTGCGGCTCCCAGCGCCTTAAACCGGATGTGGTGTACTTCGGTGAATCTGTGCCCGCCGAGCGGAAGGAGCGGCTGCGGCACATGCTGGCTGATTCGACTGCTCTGCTGGTGGTTGGCTCGTCGGTGGCGGTGATGAGCAGTTATAAGATTGTGTTGGATACGCTCAGGGTCAATAAGCCGGTTGCCGTGTTGAACGGTGGGCCGGGCCGGGCGGATGCGCGCGCCACCTATCTGTGGCGCACCAATGTGGGGGATGCGCTGGGCCAGCTGCTTGACCGGTTGCAGCTGTGAGCACCGTGGCCCAAGGCGCCGCCACGCACAGGAGAAGAATAATAAAGAAATACGCAAGGTGCGCCAAGCACCGGGTTAGAGTATTTCCCCTAATGGGGGCGTAAATCAGCACAAAATAGTGCGTGTCCTATCGCCGCTATTTGACCCACACCATAATCGTAGGCCATGTAATATTATTGCTTCGCCGATAGAATATAAGGCATGACAATTCGCACCAAGATTGCCACTTTCGGTATCATAGCCGCGCTTGCGGGCGGCATGGTAGGCACATCCGCTCCCATCGCCTCGGCTGCGCCGGTGGCTGCTCCCACCGCCACCAGTTATTTCAGAGCTGGAGCAACCGTTAATTTCCCCACCACCTGGACGGCGGGGCAACCGCTAACTGTTACCGGGCAGGGGTTTAGAACCAGAAGCGGTCGGTCGGTGACTGTTGTATTGCGTGGCGATGAGGGCGAAATTTACCACGAGGTGCGTCCGGATGCTAATGGAAAATTCACTACTTCTATCCCGTGGTCGAATAGTTTACAGGCTGGGCAGAGCATTGAGTTTGAAACTTTCGCGTTGACCCGGGGCGGTTTCTATGAGGGCAGCGAGGTTGATGTGCGGGTTGTGGCCGCCCCGGCGCGGCAGAACCCTGCCCCGCAGCCGAAGACCACCACCGGTGCAGCCCAGAAACCGGCGGAGAAAGATAAGTCCGGTGAGAATAAGAACGGCGGGGGCTCTGACGGCGGCAGCACTTCTGGGGATAAGAATAATAAGGACGGTAACGGCGGCTCTGGTGACAATAAGAACCAGGGCGGCAGCGGCGGCGACAATAACTCCGGCGGCAATAATAATAATGCTGGCGGTGCCCAAAGCGGCGGCGGCAGCGACCCGTCAGCCTCGGCACAGGGCGGGCAGCAGGATAGTAACGGGGCCTCTGGCAGCGCTATAGATTCCTCCGAACCGGATGGTCCTTCCGATAAGGTTTCGGCCAGTGCCAGTGAGTCCAGCCCTAGTGCGTCAGCCTCAGCCTCTGCCAGCGGTAATAAGCGTTTTCATAACTGTAAAGAAGTGAAGGACGCCGGGCTGGCCCCTATTCATAAGGACCACCCGGATTTTCAGGAGGGTTTTGACGCTGACCATGACGGTGTGGGGTGCGATAAGCCCGCAGACTTCGGCAACGAGCCTGTGACGATTACCACGGGCGCTGCGGCTGGGGATTCTTCTGCCTCTACGGAGGCCTCGGGTGAGCAGGGTTCTTCCGGGCAGGGGTTTAGCCCGGCAGATCTTGCGGACCCCGGTAAAAACGGGGTTTTGCTGGCTGCCGGTTATGTGCTGATTGTGGGCGGAATTGGTGGAGCAATATTCCTGGCCGTGCGCAAAATGCGTAAAGAGTGATATCGCTCTCGCGTATAACCCGCTGTGGGTGAATTATTCTCTACATATTCAAGAACGTACCTATAAGAATGCAAGAGTGTATTGCGGATCAATTTAGAGCACTTATGCGATGAGCCGCCCGCCACAGAGGCCATGTCTTATACCGTTAATATGTTCCTCAAAACCCGCCAGCTCAGGGATATAGCGCGACTAATTTAAGAGTGGGTCTTACGTCTAAGGAAGGTTAACCATATTGACGAACACCATAGTCTTCTGCGTGCAATAACTGCATTTAATACTGTGCGTACAGATAAAATTAAGTCATGAGTATTCGCACTAAATTTACTACATTCAGCATCGTTGCCGCACTGGGGTGTGGCATGGTTGGTGCAACTGTTCCCGCTGCTTTTGCAGCACCTGGTTCGGTTCCAGCCGCAGCCGCTCACGTTTACGAAGATGGGGCGAGCCTGCAGTTTCCGGACACCTGGACCGTAGGTCAACCCCTGCACTTTACAGGTACCGGTTTCAAAGCAACTGATGGTTCCCCTTCTATTCTGGCGATTAAGATCAACGGCGGCCCTGTCAGCGGCGCCCGCTACCTAGAGGTTAAAGCGGATGCGGACGGCAATATTTCTGGCTCTATCCCTTGGCAGGAGAACCTTAAGGCCGGGGAAAGCGTCGAAATTAATGTGCTCACCGGCTCGTTGAATAAGAAAGACCGGCAGCGTGGCGGCGTGGCGGCTACGGTGACCGTCGTGGACAATTCGGCTGCCCCGTCTGATTCGTCTGTACCGAAGGACACCCCTTCTGAGACACCGTCACCTTCTGAGAAACCCAGCAGCGTGCCTTCGGAGTCTCCTTCAGCTCCTGCTCCCAGCGCGAGCTCACCCGTTGCTGCCCCATCTGAATCACCCTCTGAATCACCGGCTGAATCGCCCTCGGCAACCCCGAGCGAGACCGCCCCTTCGCAGCAGCCCTCGGCGACCTCCAGCGAAACCTCTTCGGCTTCCACTGAGGTATCGGAGGGTGCTACCGCAGAAGCATCACCAACCCCGCGTTTTAAGAACTGCAAAGAGGTGCAGGATGCCGGTCTGGCCCCCATCTACAAGGGTCACCCGGACTTCCAGGAGAAGTTTGACGCCGACCATGATGGAGTCGGCTGCGAGGATAAGCCTGACTACGAGAACAGCGCCTCCCGCGTGGACTCTAACGGCGGGGTAGCCGCTAGCGACAGCAATAATAATAGTGGCGGCAGTATCTCCGGGCGGCTGGCAAGCACGGGCGCGGCCGGTGTTGCCACCATTGCGGGCTTGGGCCTGGCTGCTGTGGGCGCTGGTGTTGCCGCAATTGTGGTGATGCGCCGCCGTAAGCAGAGCTCCTAGGCTTTAGCTTCCTAGACCTTGGCTGGTGCGCGTTACCTAATGCGCGCTGCCGTGGAGTATTCCAACCGACAACAATAGTGCAGGTCTCTTGCATACCGCAGTATGGCGGGGCAGAGGCCTGCACTTGTGTGTGGGTAGGGGGGCACTTTCGGCTTGCGGGAGGGGGGCGATGAAGGCTTACAGAAGCTCTTCGGCCAAGAGGTGTAAGGTGCTCTGAAATACAAAGGTACAGCGCATTATGCGGGGGTATAGTGCTCATAGAGGAAATACGCCACGCCGAGCGTAAAATTTCTTGACGATGTGCTGAACGTATCATAAACATGCAATAAAATAACAATGTATGAATAGATAAACACTATACCCTTAGCATTATAGGAGATATGTGCATTTTTATGTTTTATACCTTTTATAGTGTGTAGTTAAGATGTAGCCTTTTAGAGTGTATTGATTGAAATACTGAGGATCTGAAGGTTGATAGTGCAGGGTGAATTCAGTCAAAAAGTGAATTATTACACGGGGGAGTTTTAATAATACGGTAATACTATCCACACGGTACACATCATTTTCGATAGACTGGTGATATGACATTCCGTAAAAAAATCGCTACTTCCGGCGCTGTGCTCGCTCTCGGGTGCAGTCTACTAAGCAGCTCGGTTTTGGCACCGGCCGCTTATGCAGCGCCAGAACCATCTGCAACGCCTATTGTTAAGGAATACACCGACGGCGCCACCCTTACCTTCCCCGCAACCTGGACTGAGGGTGAACCCCTAGAATTTTCAGGCGTTAACTTCTTTGCCACCGACGGCACCCCCTCAGTACTTGCCGTGCGTCTCAACGGTGGGCCCGTGGGCTCATCAGACTACTTACAGTTCGAAGCTGACGCTGACGGTAAGGTGAGCGGCTCTATTCCCTGGCAGGATCGTTATACTGCCGGTTCGACCGCTACCATTAACGTGCTCACTGGGTCTTTGAACCCTAACGATAATAAGCGCGGGGGCATAGCCGCTTCTGTGACCGTGGTAGATAAAAACGGCGGCACCGGCAATGCCAAACCGTCGGAGTCAGCCTCAGCCGATGCGAACAAGTCTGAAAGCCCCAAGGAAGATCCTTCTAAAGGCGCTAAGACCGAGACTCCCGCTAAAGAAGAAAGCAGCCCCGCAGCTAAGCAAGAAGAAACTCACACCGCTGCTAGCAGCGCCACCACAGAGGCGGACGAAAAGCCGCTAAGCCCGATCAGCAGCAGCGCCAGCCCCACCGCAGTGACCAGCGCATCTTCGAATAACTCGGGCGGGAATATGATGCCGTGGCTTGGCTACGGGCTGATTGGCGGCGGTGTGGTACTCGCTGCGCTCATCATTTTCTTCAATATTCGGCGTAAATCATAAAATATCGCCCGGCTGGTACTTTATACTGCCGCATTGTGTAAATATTCACTTAAATCCCCCTTTGCATGGAATGCAAAGGGGGATTTTGGATTTGTGGGGATATCCCCACAGAAAACCATAAAACAGGTCACACTATAAATGATTTCGTTCGCAAAAGGCGTTATGTGGGTGTGATTTTTATGCACATAAATGTCAAGGCCACTCTATCTGTAAAGGCTGATTTTAAGCCACAGAACGTAAAGACACATTAAAGCCTAAGCCTTAGATTGATAAAATGAGGGGAAAGGTAACAGATATATTCCACTGAGAGTTACCGCTCAAAAACCCACATGAAATATGTGGGAATACAGCACATGAACCGCCAACAGAAAAGAGGCGATACAGGATAAGACCAGCGCCGTTGGAAGACATACCTGCGATCTAAGTAGGACACAGCTACAACACAGGATTAAGCGCGAATCTATAAATATCCGAATCACTACACTACAGACGGAGAATCCTATGCACCTAGTGAGTATGGTAATCGCGGACCTTATAGCAATTGCCGCTCTGTGCACCATCTACCTCGTCCGCCACAGCCGCCGTGAGCTAGTGGTCTCATACACCATCATTAACTTCGGCGTTTTTGTGGTCACAGAAGCACTCTCATTTGCCTCCGGCACGAGTGCAGGGATGGGGCTTGGGCTATTCGGTGTGCTATCTATTATCCGCCTGCGTTCCACACCATTGGCACAACGCGAAGTCGCCTACTACTTTGTCTCATTGGCATTGGGCCTCATCGCAGGTGTCAGGCTGGATCCCGAATATATGGCATACGCCCTCATGGCGATGCTCGTTATTATCATGGCCGTCGTCGATCTGCCCTTCTTCGACAACAAACAGAAGACCCAGATCATTACCGTCGATCGTGCCATTAGCGACCCTGAAGAACTCAAAGCATACTTGAACCAGAAGCTTTCCTACGAAGTGCTCAGCGCGAAAGTATCGGAGCTCGACATGGTCAACGACACTACCAGGGCAGAGGTTAGCTACAACCCTGACCCACCGGCAGAAGATACCACCGCAGGACAGGGAAACACCCCCGACTATGCGGTAACTGCCAAGGCGCAGAACACCCCAACACAGCAGGGTGCAGGGGCCACTCAGGGCTATGGCAACCAAGCCCAAGGGTACGCCTCCTCACAGCAAGGCTACGGCTACCACCTGCATGAGGCGTCCCGCAATATCTAAAGGATTCGCGCATATCCTGCTACTTTCGTAGCTCTAACCGACAATACCGACCCGGCACGGCTTCCGCACAGTCACCGGGCGGTGCCCGAAAGGAACAGCATCATGGAAATTATTCCCAGCTACTGGCAGAGCATTACCCTGAACGATCTTAATAACAAAGCTGCCATGCAGACCCGCATGGACCGTAAATACATCGTAGACGCAGACTACGCGGCATCGGTACTGGCAGAGCTGCCCGCCGAAGCATCCGTACTCGAAATTGAGGGGCAGCGCGAATTTGCCTACGACTCCGTCTACTTCGATACCCCCAACCTGGTCAGCTACTACGCGGCTGCCACCGACCGCCCCGACCGGTTCAAGGTGCGCACCCGCAGCTACCTCGACACCAATACATGCTTCCTGGAGGTCAAGACCGAAGGTGAACGTGCCATGACCGTGAAGGAGCGCATTCCTTACTCCATTGATGACCGTGACAAGCTCACTGAAGAGGGCCGACAGTACGTCAACGAGGCACTCTACGGGATTCTTGACACCCCGGCTATTGAGTTCGAACCGGTTATTAGCACCGGGTATCGACGCACCACCATTTACCTGCCCGCCTCGGAGCAGAACCCGGTGGATTCCCGCCTGACCATTGACCGTAACCTCACGTGGACGCCCCTGTCGGATCATGCGCTCTATGCGGGGGTAACCCGGGAAAACTACCACGGCCATAAGGTGGGGGTTGAGTACACGATTCCCGGCACCGTCATTATTGAAACGAAATCTGGCACGGCCCCCTCAGTCGCAGACAAGCACCTGTGGCGTGCGGGCATCCGGCCCGTCAAGATCTCCAAGTTCGGTACCGGTCTGGCGGCACTCAACCCGCAGCTGCCCTCCAATAAGTGGCACCGCATTATTGAGCGGTGGATGAACCTGGTGCCAGCTAAAGTTGCCGTCTAGGCAACCCGCGTCACCGTATAGAAGGGAGAATAACCAACCACAACCGACACTGAACTAAAACCGGCACAAGAACGAACACATTAAATTGCCGGTACGAGACGGCACCTGCCGCGCAGAACGTAATAAGGCCCAATGCCTCACACAAAAGCGCAGCAGGTGCTGTACCCTTTTTAGACCACAGTGAATGCTATGCCGCAGGGTCAGGCGTCACCCATTTAGTATTTTTAAACCCACCTAATGGTAGGGTAGAGTGCGTGGCTTACCGCCACCTAACTCATGGCGCGTATTCGACGGAGCCCCCTCACCCAGGGGGCTTCTAGGGTGCAGCGCGCAGACAACATGCAAATAACCGCCAATAACACCAACCACCGGTAAGGGTACATGGGGAGCCAAGGGTTACCCGTTACCGTTATGACACGCGTATACAGACACCGATATACGCAGGCAGGAAGAAGACGCATAGTGAAGAAATCCCCTTTAAACGTGGCAGCCTCTCTACCCCTTATTGTGGGTTTGGGACTGGCCGGATGCTCAGGTAGTAATAATGAATCTAGTGCCGCCCCGAAAGACTCCCTAGGCCCGACCAATGCCGCACCCGCTCAACAGGCAAAAGCCCCCTCGGGCAAATATAGTTCGAATACGAAAACCGGCGAAAAAATTAATGCTGAAACCCACCACACCCACGGTAGTCTCACCTGGGATACTGGATCTGAAATCCGCCTTGACCTTGCGAATGAACCTTCCGCTGACGGGGTGAGCGTTGAGGATGGTGCCCTAGTCATTACCAAAGCCGGGAACTACCATCTAAGCGGCGACTACACCGGGCAGGTACGCATTAATACCGCCGAGCCTGAGACAGTGCGGCTCATCTTAGATAATGTGACTATTACTAACTCCACGGGACCTGCTATTACCGCCACCGGAGGCGGCACGACAATCGTATATACGATGGCTGGCACCACCAATACCGTCAGTGATGGAGAGCAGTACACGGTAACTGGTAAGAAAAAACCAGACGCAGCGATCTACTCCACCGCGAACCTGACCCTCGCCGGGGAAGGCACGTTGACGGTGAACGGGAACCATGAAGAAGGAGTGCATACCACTGGCGGGCTGGTAATCTCCAACGGAACCCTGAATGTGAACTCCGTAAAAACCGGGATTAAAGGCAAAAACTATGTGGACATTCTGGGCGGTGAGGTATCCGTCAACTCCCAGAAAGATGCTATTAAAGCCACCAACTCTAAAGAGGAAGGGTACGGGTGGGCTCGTATTACCGGCGGCACCGTGAAGGTTATTGCGGGCGATGACGGACTTAAAGCCATCCGCACCGTTGAAATAGCCGACGGCACGCTCAATATTGAAAAGGCCCGAGAAGGTGTGGAGGGCCAGTACATTAATATTTTCGGTGGTGCGGTATCTGTAAACAGCATAGACGACGGTATTAACGCCTCTCTTAAAGACCCCCTGCCTGACGGGCAAGAAGCCGAGGACGACCCCACACCTGACGGTCAGCCCCAGCAGGAACCCAGCGGCAGTGTGGGAGGGGCACGGGATACCACTGAGGTCATTGACGCCGCCATTAATATCAGCGGCGGACAGGTCACGGTGAATGTTGAGGGGGATGGTATCGACTCGAACGGCTCCCAGACCTACACCGGCGGCACTGTCACCATTAACGGCCCCTCAACCTACCTGAATAACTCGGTGGACGCCAATGGTGAGCTGCTGCTGAACGGGGTGAATATTGCGGCGGCCGGCAGCGGTGCAGAAATGTTTAAGGTCCCCTCCGAGAAGTCAACGAACGGGTATCTGCGAGTGGTTGATCTGGACGTGTTTACCCCCGGACGCACAGTACAGGTGACAGATACCGAGACCGGGGCGGTGGTGGCGAACTATACGGTGGTTACCACCGGCGTGCAGCTGTTCTTTCTCTCGAACCCGTCCCTCGTAAAGGGCAATAACTATACGGTATATACGGTGTCTGGGTCAGTGCAGGAGGGCAGTACGACTCTCGCTCCGGGAGCGGTTGAAGTGGGCACGTACGCCGCAGAATAGCCCAACAATACCTATAAACTCGTTGCGGCAAGGCGGAATAATGGGGCGTGGAGCTGCTGTCTTTCGGCTCGTAGCGGTACGGGGGTAAAGGTACACAAGTAGGAAGACACGCGATGCTCAAACCGGTGCATCGCGTGTCTTTTTATGTTTATTTCTCTATGAATCAGGTTACACAATCCTTCAACTTAAGGTAGACTTTTAAGGTCTTGAGCGATTGCTGAGACTCCAATAATCACCGAAAGATAACAAATAAATATGAAGAAAACAACGGTCAAAACCGTAGCCTCCGTAACTCTGATCACCGCGCTGGGGTTTACCGGGTACCTTGCCGCCAATGGTGCGCCTCCCGTCGCTGCCGCACCCAACGCAGCCGCAGTGCAAAAGCTAGATGCACAAACCCACTACTCCGATGAAGACCTCAAATGGGATTCCTCCGACGAAGAAGCCATTGACCTGGCGAACCCCGCCGCTGCCGACGGGGTAAACGTTAACAATGGCACTATCACTATCACCGCAGACGGTACCTACCGGCTCTCCGGCGAGTACAACGGCCAAGTGAAGATTGAAGCCGGTAAGTCTGATACGGTGCGGCTGGTGCTCGATAATGCGAAGATTACCAACTCAACCGGGCCAGCCATTAATGTGGCGGGCGCTGGTGAAGCGATTATTTACACCGCGTCGGGCACGGCAAACACCATTGCGGATGGGGCTAACTATGCTGCTAAAGGCGCAGATGACCCGGATGCGGCCATCTACTCCACTGCGAACCTGACCCTCGCTGGGGAAGGCAGTCTGTCTGTGAAGGGCTCCTACAAAGCGGGTGTTCACACCACTGACGGACTCGTCATCGCCAACGGCACCCTTGATGTCAACGCCGCAAAAGCCGGTATTAAAGGCAAAGACTATGTAGACATTGTTGGCGGCACCGTGAAGGTTACCGCTGGGCAGGACGGCATTAAATCCACCAATACCGATGATGAAAACAAAGGCTTTACTCGCCTCAGTGACGGGTCGGTGACTATTTCAGCTGGGGATGACGGGCTCAAAGCCCCGCGCACCCTCGAAATTTCCGGCGGCACCCTGAACATTGAAAAGTCCAACGAGGGTATTGAAGGGCAGTACGTTAACGTCCTTGACGGCGAGGTGACCGTCAATAGCACGGATGACGGCATTAACGCCTCCTTGCCCGCAGCCGACAAGGTAGATGATGACGGCGATGCCGACCAGGAACAGGAACCCGCTGATGGTGCTGGCGCCGCGCCAGTAGACGCGGACGTTAATATTAGCGGCGGCACCGTGGTCGTCAACGCTGATGCTGACGGGATCGACACGAACGGCAACGCGGTATTCACCGGCGGCACCATCATTGTGAATGGCCCCGTCGCTGGCGGCAACAGGGCTATTGACTTTGACGGCAAGCTGCTGCTGAACGGGGCAAACGTCACCACCGGCAGCGCCGCCGAAAAGTTCCAGACACCCTCAACGGAATCAACCAGCGGGCACCTGAAAATCGTTAATAACGCTGCCCTGACCCAAGGCAAAACCGTCCAGGTGGCCGACTCCTCCGGCGAGGTGGTGGCGAACTATAAGATCACCAAGTCAGGGGTGCAGCTGGTGCTCGTCTCGAATAAGAATATTGTCAAGGGGCAGGACTACAAGGTCTACGTGGCCTCCGGCGATGTGGATATTGACTCCACCGATGTGGCGAATGGCGCAACCGAGCTGGGCAGCTTCACCGCCGCTTAATCCGGCACCCCGTTGAGCCAGACGCGGCTTCCTGTTCCCTCCCAACACAATGGGAGGAGACGGGGAGCCGCTATCTTTTTGGCTTGTGACGGTACGGGGCTGAAGATGCACAATCAGAAAACACGCGATGCTCAAACCGGCGCATCGCGTGTCTTTTTATGCTCATTTCTCAATGATTCAGGTTATCTGCTGCGGCAACTGGGGGCAGCCCCCAAGACATTGCGCAGAAAAAGCCCGAACACAGCTGAGGCTTAGCTAACTGCCGAAATATAGGAGGTATGAAGAACTCAATGCTCAAAACCGTAACCTCCGTAACTCTGATCGCCGCGCTGGGGCTCACCGGATGCTCCACCGCCAGCGGCACCACTCTTACCTCCGGCACCTCCACCGTGCACAGCGCAGTCTCAGGAGCCACCGCCGGAACGTCCACCTCCAATACGGCCGCAGGGCAGACACTAGACGCCCAAACCCACTACACCAATGAGGACCTCACCTGGGACTCCTCAGGCGAGAAAACTATTGACCTGGCGAACCCCACCGCCACCGATGGGGTCAGTGTCGAGAACGGCACCATCACCATTACCTCCGGCGGCGCCTACCGGATCACCGGTGAGTACAGCGGCCAGGTGAAGATCGAAGCGGCCAAGACCGACACGGTGCGGCTGGTGCTTGATAACGCGAAGATTACCAACTCAACCGGGGCGGCCATTAATGTGGTGAGCGCCGCCGAAGCAATTATCTACACTGCTGCGGGTACCACGAACACCGTCGCTGATGAGGCTAACTACACTGCCACCGGTGACAACGACCCGGATGCGGCCATCTACTCTACCGCGAACCTGACCCTCGCCGGGGAGGGCAGCCTGTCTGTGAAGGGCTCCTATGAGGAAGGCATCCACACTACTGGCGGGCTGGTTATTGCCAGCGGCACCCTTGAGGTCAACGCCGCGAACACCGGTATTAAGGGCAAGGACTATGTTGATATTACCGGTGGTATCGTCAATGTTACTGCCGCACAAGACGGCATTAAATCCACCAACACCGATGACGAAAGCATGGGCTTCACCCGGCTGAGCGCCGGGTCGGTGACTGTCTCGGCTGGGGATGACGGGCTCAAGGCCCCGCGCACCCTCGAAATTTCCGGCGGCACCCTGAACATTGAGAAATCCAATGAAGGCATTGAGGCGCAGTACATTAATATTCTTGACGGTGATGTGACCGTCAACAGCTCGGATGACGGCATTAACGCCTCCCTCAAAGACAGCTCATCTGACGCCTCATCCGATACCACCAGTGGGACGGCCACCGCCGGGCAGCAAACCCAGCAGAACCAGAACGGTCAGGTGCAGCAGGCCCCGGCGGGCGGGGGAGCCGCATCCGGCGGCAGCCAGGGCAGCACTGGGCAAAACCAGAATATGCCCCAGCCTCCCGCTGATGGTGCTATGCCCGGCGGTGGCGGCGGCACCTTCGAGGTGGTAGACGCGGCCATTAATATAAGCGGCGGCACCGTGACGGTCAACGCCGAGGGCGACGGGATCGACTCGAACGGTACCGCAACGTTCAGTGGCGGCACCGTTACCGTAAACGGCCCTGTCGCTGGCGGCAATAACGCCCTTGACTCCAATGGTGATTTGCTGCTGAATGGGGGATCTGTCACCACTGGCAGCACCGCCGACATGTTCGAAGCCCCCTCATCAGCATCGACCAGCGGGTACCTGAAAATTACTGATTCGTCGGCCCTCACCCAGGGCAGCACCGTTCAGGTGGCCGACTCCTCCGGCGAGGTGGTGGCGAACTATAAGATCACCAAGTCAGGGGTGCAGCTGGTGCTCGTCTCGAATAAGAATATTGTCAAGGGGCAGGACTACAAGGTCTACGTGGCCTCCGGCGATGTGGATATTGACTCCACCGATGTGGCGAATGGCGCAACCGAGCTGGGCAGCTTCACCGCCGCTTAATCCGGCACCCCGTTGAGCCAGACGCGGCTTCCCGCCCTCTCCTAACACGTCGGTAGGAGGGGACGGGGTATTCCGCACTCTCGGGGTGCTAAAGCTGCTGATAACCCGTGCAAAATAAAAAGGGTGTTCGGTAAGCTTCAAACCCGCAATAGGCGGTGTTTGCCCCCGGTTTTTCTGAGATTTCTAGCAGAATATGTGTCTGTCAGGAAGACAATAAGGGGTCAAACAAGGTACCCTAGAAGGCAGGAAAGACTGTACAAGCGATCCGTCGGTTGCGCGCGCCATGCGGGCGGCAGTCACGGACAGGATGAAAGAGGGGGTCACGCCATGGGGCGCGGCCGTCAGAAGGCTAAAGCAACACGGCAGGCTCGGGAGATGAAGTACTTCAGCCCCGA
>ERZ773075.462-NODE-462-length-31325-cov-7.17007_pt1 | contig 31325 bp, 28 predicted proteins | sample MGYA00580614_ERZ773075 | MGnify/ENA primary metagenome ERZ773075 (study PRJEB29015, sample SAMEA2738021) | human oral metagenome | biome: human oral; feature: human-associated habitat; material: dental | place: China | collected 2043 ...
ATGACCTGGCGACCCTGCGCTGGCAGTGAGCGCGGCCGGGCGGCAGTAAAAACAGGAGCAAATTTGAGGGGATCGAAAGGCCGTTTTGCGCACGCTCTACTAGGATCTCATGCTATTGCTTTAGGAGCTAAATAGGGCCGGACAAACCGCTTGCGCCGTCAGTGCTTTTTGAGGGAGGTGCGCTGGATGGCCTCGTTGATTTCGGCGATGGAGCGTTCGATGGCCTCGTCGTCCAGCTCGTCCAGCGCGCTGTCGGGCAGGCCGCTGGTGGGCTGGATGGTGGAAGCAAAGGCGCTGTCGTCCATGGAGGCGGTTTCGGTGAAGCCGGGACGCCCGCGCCGCTGGCGCGCCCTGGCGGGCGCTTCCCACTCGAAGGCCAGAACGGTGACGTTGTCGCAGCGCGGGCCGCCTTTTTTGAGGGCCTGGTCGATGAGCAGGGGCATGCCTTCGGCCAAGGGGCGCTCGGCCATGCCGCGCGTGATGATGTCGTCGTCCAGCGTGCCCCAGAGGCCGTCGGAGCAGAGCATGACGCGGTCCTGGTCTTGCAAGACGATGGGGCCGCCCACGTCGAACATGGGGCGCACGGTGGAACCCAGGCAGGTGAAGAGGACGTTGCGGTTGACGTCCTTGAGTGAAGCGCCGCTGCTGGCCTTGGCTTCCAGGTAGGAGTGGTCGCGCGTGCGCTTGAGCAGCTGGCCGCCGCGCACGACGTACATGCGCGAGTCGCCGCAGTGCACCCAGTGGAGCTGGCCGCGCTGCACGACGGCGGCCACAAGGGTGGTGCGGGGCGTGTCCATCATGCCGCGCGAGCTGGCGTAGCGGATGATCTGGTGGTGGGCTGACATCAGCCCCCGGCCCAGGAAGCTGGGCACATCCGCCATGCGCGGCTGCGCTTCGCGCTGAAAGAGGGCGGACATGGTTTCCAGCGCGATTTGCGCGGCCACTTCGCCTTCGGGGTGGCCGCCCATGCCGTCGGCCAGGGCGAACAGGCCCGCTTCGCGGGTGTAGCTGTAGCCCATGCGGTCTTCGTTTTTCTCGCGCGAGCCGAGGTGGGTTGCTTCAAAAATTGAGAATTGCATGGCGGGTGCTTTTTTTATTTGCTGGCTTTCTTGCCGTCAGCCATGAGGTTGCCGAACTGCATGCGCACGCGTTCGCTGACGGAGGGCTTGGTGTAGGTGCGCTCGCCTTCGCGGCTGAGTTCCTTTTGCAGGGCGAAGACCGATTGCGGGCGCGAGAGGGGGTCGAGCGACATGCACCATTGCACCACTTCAATGAGGCTGTCCGAATAGATGCCGCGCATGCGCGTGAGGGCGCTGGCGAGCTGGTCTTTTTCCAGGCGCTGAGGCGCATCGTTGGGCGGGTAGCCCTGCATGCACGAGTAGATGCACGCGCCGATGGCGTAAATGTCCGTCCACGGCCCCATCGTCGAGTCGCGCCGGTACATCTCGGGCGCGGCAAAGCCCGGTGTGTACATGGGGCGGGTGAAATTGCCTTCCTTGTTGAGCACTTCGCGCGCGGCGCCAAAGTCTATCATCACGGCCCTGTCGTCGTCGGTGATGAAGATGTTGGCGGGCTTCAAATCAAGGTGCAGCATCTTGTGCTGATGCACGATGCGCAGCCCGCGCAGCACCTCGTCATACAGCGAGCGGATGGTGGACTCGCGAAACACCTTCTTGTTGTTCAGCTCGCGCGCGGTGACGATGAAGTCTTGCAGGCTGGCGCCTTCCAGATAGTTCATCACCATGTAAACGGTTTCGTTCTGGCGGAAGAAGTTGAGCACGCTCACCACCGAAGGGTGGGCAATTTGCGCCAGCGAGCGGCCTTCTTCAAAAAAGCTCTTCAGGCCCAGGCGGTAGAGCGAAAGCTTTTCGGGCGCAACGTGCGGAATCAGCTCCCCTTCCGCGCGCGTGACCAGCGCCGAAGGCAGGTATTCCTTGATGGCCACCTGCTGCCCGTCATGATCCGTGGCCAGATACACCACGCCAAAGCCCCCTGACGAGACCTTGCGCACCACGCGGTAGCCGCCAATGACCGTGCCAGCGGGCAGTGAAGCAGGTTTGGGTTTTGACATAATTTCAAGCCAGAAAACAAGTTAGCCCGGCCTGACCGGGCTTTCTTTTTGTGCGTCAGCCGCCGCTTACGCTGCCTTCAGGCCGCGCGCGATCCACCTCGTTGCATCAGGAAAGATTTGACATGCCAGTTTACAGTATGACGGGTTACGCGAGCGCCCAGCACACCCCGGGCGGCAACGCCGAAATAGCCGCGCCCGCCGCCTGCCTGGCGCTGGAGCTGCGCTCGGTCAACAGCCGCTTTCTGGATGTGGTGCTGCGCCTGCCCGACGAGCTGCGCCCGCACGAGCCTGCCCTGCGCGAGCTGATCGCCAAGCGCCTCAAGCGCGGCAAGGTGGAACTGCGCGTCAGCGTGGAAGCTGCCGCTGGCGGCGCCCTGCCCGATGTGCCCGTGCGCACCCTCCAGCGCCTGGCCGCCGCGCAGCAGCAAGTGCGCGTGTGGCTGCCCGAAGCCGCCCCCCTCTCGGTCGCCGACGCCTTGCGCCTGGCCGCTGGCGACAGCGCCGCCAGCCCGGCCCTGGGCGAAGCCCTGCTGCCCCTGGCCCGCCAGGCGCTGGATGAACTGGTGGCCGCCCGCCAGCGCGAAGGCGCGCGCCTGCTTGCCCTGCTGCAAGAGCGCATCACCGCCTTGCGCGCACTGGCCGCGCAAGCCGCCCCGCTCGTGCCCCAGCTGGTGCAAGCGCAGCGCCAGCGCTTTCTAGAGCGCTGGCAGGAAGCCCTGGGCGCGGCCCCCGCCAGCGAAGCCGTCACACAAGCCGCGCAAGAGCGCGCCCTGGCCGAAGCCACCGCGTTTGCCATCCGCATCGACGTGGCCGAAGAACTGGGCCGCCTGGCCGCGCACCTGGACGAAATCGAAGCCGTGCTTCAAAAAGGCGGCGAAACCGGCAAGCGCCTGGACTTTCTCATTCAGGAATTGCACCGCGAAGCCAACACCCTCGGCAGCAAATCCGCCACGCTGGAACTCACCCGCATCAGCGTGGACATGAAAGTGCTCATCGAACAAATGCGCGAACAGGTGCAGAACCTGGAATAAGGCGCCGGGCCGCGACTCATTCAGGCGTTTTTGCATGCGGCCAGGCCGGAAAAACCAGACGGGCGGCAGGGCGCTCAATCCTGCGCGCGCTCAATGAATCTCTCGTCTTCCCGCGTGCATGGATGGCTGGGCGACTGAATACCGTACCCCAGCCCCAGATACAAGGCGCTGCGGTAGCGGCCTGATTGCGTCAGCAGGTTGATTCCTTCCGCGCCCTGGCACATGCGCGCCCGCGCCATCCGGCCTGCCCGCAGCTCCGCCACGCTGCCCGCGCGCACCCTTGGAGCAGCCAGAACCATGCCCGCAAAAGGCATGGCCGGCGCAGGGCTTGCCTGGCCGCGCCATTCATAGCTGAGCGCTTCGCGGCCTGATGCAGTCATTGCGGCGTGCCCTTCCCCCGCCCGCGCAGAAGCAGGCACCAATTCCTGGAGGGTGAATTTCCTGCAACAAACGGGCTGCCCGCCGGGGCCTGGCCACTGCGCCCATAGCGGAACATTCGCCTCTGGCGCGTGCGTGAGATGGAAATACGTTTTCCCTGACGGACTGACCACCACGAACCCCGAAGCAGGCGCCTGCGCCGCCGCAGACGCGCAGGCGCTGGCCCATGTCATTGCCAGCAGACCGCAGCGGAATGCCGCCCGCGCTGAATGCGGCCAATTTATCTTCAAAAACCGATGATTGCCGCGCCGGGAAAATAAAAACGAGCGTAAAAATCCCATCATGCTTGTTGCTCCAGCTTTTCTGATCAAACAGGCGCAAAAGATGTCGAAACCTGGCCTCACTGATTTTGAATGGCGGCAGTACCTGTTTTTGCTTGGCATTTCAGGAATGCTAGCGTGCGTTGAACACATGCTTGCTTTCTAAGCCTCTAAATAATTATGGGTGCCGCATTTTTAGGCTTTATATTCCGGCAGAAGCGATATCCCCGGCTGGTGATTGATTAAATAAATATTTTTTGCGCAAATGGATTGATTGCTGCATTGTATTTGTCCTGCGCCGTGTTTCTGTATGGAACGCAGATAATGAAAAAAGCGCTTCAGCCTGCGCATTTGCATGCCAAACGCCCGCAAGCGCCCGTGAAATCAGCGCGGGCCGCTATCAATCCAGTAGCAGGGCGGCTTTCAGGCCGCTTTCCGCCGTGGGGTAGCGCAGCTTCAGGCGCAGCTCGCGCTTGAGGCGCTGGTTGGTCAGGCGGCGTGATTCGCGCAGAAAGCTCATTTGCAGCGCGGGCAGCGCAGCTTCGGCCTCGGCGCGGGGCATGCGCGGCGGGCAAGGCAGGCCGCACAGGCGCGCGGCCAGATCGAACCAGTCGCCCATCTTCATCTGGCTGTCGTCGCACACGTTGTAGGCGCGGCGCGGGCGGGCGCGCCACAGGGCCAGGGCGCAGGCGCGGGCCAGGTCTTCGGCGTGGATGTGGCTGGTGTAAACGTCATCCGGCGCGGCGAGCACGGGCGCGCGCCGCTCCAGCCGGGCGCGGGGCGAGCCGCCGGGGCGGTCGGCGGCGTAGATGCCGGGAATGCGCAGCACGGCAGCGCCCAGCGGGCGCAGCACGGCTTCGGCGGCGGCGCGGCGGCGCGCGCGCGCGGTTTGCGGGCGCAGCGGGCGGGTTTCAGGCGTGAAGCCGCCCTGGGCATCGCCATAAACGCCGGAAGTGGAGCCGTAAATGAACGCGGCCGGCCAGCGGCGGCGCAGGGCGCGCACCAGCGCCAGGGTGCGTGCGTCGCCCCCGTCATTCGATGAAGGCGCGGGTGGCGCCAAGTGCAGCACGCGCCCCGCGCGCCCCGCCCAAGCGGCCAGCCGCCGCAAGCTGGCGGGCGCGTCCAGGTCGCCCGCCAGCGGCGTGATGCCCATCTGCCGCAAGGCGGCCGCCTTGGCGGCGCTGCGGCACAGGGCCAGCACGCGCACGCGCGGCAACAGCAGGCGGGCCGCGCGCACGCCCACATCGCCGCAGCCGACGATGAGCACACGCGCGCGGCGAAAGCGGGCGGGCAGCGCGCGGGGGCGCGCGCCGCAGAAAAAAAGGTTCACAGGCAAAATCCGCTCCCGGAACCGCCTCGCAGTTTTTGCAGGCGGTTTCTTCATTCAGAGCCTGCTCGCAATCTGGCCGTGAAAGGCAAAAGCGTGGAAACCGGGATGGACTGCAAGGCGCAAACCGCCCGAATCCACGCTTTTCATGCTTTTTGCGCCCACAGGCAGATTGCAGGCAGGCTCCCCAAAACAGCCCACGACGATACCCAAATGAGCTTTTCCGTTACCGTGCAACCCGGCGGCTTCAGCTTTGAAGCCGAATCTGATGAAACCCTGCTGGCCGCCGCCTTGCGCCAGAGCGTGGGCCTGCCCTATGGCTGCCAGGAGGGCGCCTGCGGCGCGTGCAAATGCAAGGTCACCTACGGCCAGGTGGCCCTGGGCGGGCATCTGGAAAGCGCCCTGTCCGCCGACGAGGCCGCGCAGGGCTACACCCTGACATGCCGCGCCCGTGCGCTGGGCCATGTGGTGCTGGAGTGCGATCAGGTCACGCTCGCCAGCCTCTACCCGCCGCGCAAAATGCCCGTGCGTGTGGCCGAGCTGGAGCGCCTTGCGCCTGACGTGATGCGCGTGCGGCTGCAACTGCCCGCCAACCAGCCCACGCCCTGGCGCGCCGGGCAGTTCATGGAATTCACCCTGCCCGATGGCAGCCGCCGCAGCTACAGCATGGCCAGCGCCCCGCATGAGGAGGATGAAGCGCCTGGCCCAAAGCGCGGCGCGCGCTATGTCGATCTGCACATCCGCCACCTGCCGGGCGGCAAATTCACCGACCAGGTGTTTGGCGGCGGGCTGAAAGTGAAAGACATCCTGCACGCCGAAAGCCCGCTGGGCAGCTTTTTTCTGCGCGAAGACTCCCAAAAGCCCATCGTGCTGCTGGCCTCGGGAACGGGCTTTGCGCCCATCAAGGCCATCATCGAGCACATGCAGCGCCACGCCATTGTCCGCCCCGCCGCGCTCTACTGGGGCGGCCGCCGCCCGCAAGACCTGTACATGCACGAATGGGTGCTGGCACAGCAAGCGGCCATGCCCGGCCTGCGCTACGTGCCCGTCATCTCCGCCGCCCAGCCCGAAGACGGCTGGCAGGGCCGCACCGGCTACGTGCATGAAGCCGTGCTGCAAGACTGCCCCGATCTCTCCGGCCACCAGGTCTATGCCTGCGGCGCTCCTGCCATGGTGCGGGCCGCCCGCCACGACTTCACCACCCGCGCCCGCCTGCCTGAAAGCGAGTTCTACGCCGACGCCTTCACCAGCCAGGCCGACCTGGCCTCTTGAGCGCCCGCCCACGGCCCGCTCCCGTGGGCGCAAGCGGATCGCATGGGGCAGCGCGCCAGGCTGGTTCGCAGGCCGGAATACGCTTCTTGATTGATAGCGTGGTGTCCTAGTGGAATGTGCGCAAACGTCATTTTTATCCCCCCTGGATTTGCTCCTGTTTTTGATGGAATCAGCCGCTGCGCTGGCGGAAAAGAGCGGGCGTATCAGGCAGGCGGCTGGGCGGGCGGTCAGGCGACGGCTTTGGGCACGCCCTGGTTGGCGAGGGCGTCGGCGCGTTCGTTGCCGGGGTGGCCGGCGTGGCCCTTGACCCAGTGCCAGCGGATCTCGTGCGGGCCGCCGCCGGCCAGCGCGTCCAGGCGCTGCCAGAGGTCGGCGTTTTTCACGGGCTGGCCGCTGGCGGTGCGCCAGCCTTTGGCTTTCCAGCCGTGTATCCATTCGGTGATGCCCTGGCGCACGTACTGGCTGTCGAGGTACAGGTCCACGCGGCAGGGGCGCTTGAGGGCGCCCAGGGCCTGAATGACGGCCAGCAGCTCCATGCGGTTGTTCGTGGTGCGCGCTTCGCCGCCGCACATCTGTTTTTCATATTTGCCGCTGCGCAGCAGCGCGCCCCAGCCGCCGGGGCCGGGGTTGCCTTTGCAGGCGCCGTCGGTGTAGATCTCTACGGTGTCCAAAGCTCATTGACCTTTCTGGGAGCGGGGCGCGGATTGTCCGCGCTGGCGCCGGGCGGGCGGGTTGGCCGCGCGGCTGGCGGCGGGTACGGGGGCCAGGCGGGCGGCGGGCGTTTTCCAGGCCGCGCCAATCAGGCGCATGCCGTGGGCGCGCTTGATAGCGCTGATGCACCAGGCCGCGCGGGTGATGGGCCAGCCCGTCGCGCCAGCGCGCGCCAGGCGCGCGGCCAGCTGGCGCAGCCAGCCGGCGCCCGGCGGCAAGGCGCAGTCGTTGCCGTAGTGCTGTTCGCACAGCTCGAAGCCGAGCAGGCGCAGCCAGTCGCGCAGGCGCTGCGGGGCGATGAATTCATGCCCTGGCGGCAGATACAGCGGGCCGCCGCCGTGCAGGCGCTGCCACAGGCGCGCGCGCCAGGGCACCAGGCCGGTGATGACGAGGCGCCCCTCATGCATCAGCGCGCGGTGCGCTTCGCGCAGGGCGGCGTGGGGGTCGCCGCACAACTCCAGCGTGTGCGGCAGGGCGATCAGATCGAGGCTGCCTTCGGCAAAAGGCAGCGCGGCGGGGTTGGCGGCCAGCAGGATGCGCCCGGCGGGCGCAGCCTGGGCGGCCTGGGCCGCATCGGCCGCATCGGGCAGGGCCAGCCAGCGGTGGGGCATGCGGTTGGCGGCCAGGGCGTCGATTGCAGGCAGGCCCAGTTGCAGGGCGTGGTAGCCGAAAACATCGGCCACGGCGGCGTCGAACTGCGCCTGCTCCCAGCGCAGCAGGGCCTGGCCGGGCGGGGTGCGGAACCAATCGGACGCGGCCATCATCGCAGCGCCCCATGCGCTGGCTGCATTCCGCCTTGAAAGGGGTGTAAATTCGCTCCTCGTTTCATAGCATGATGTCCTGGTGGAATGGGCGCAGACGGCTTTTCAAGGCTCCTGAATCCGCTCTTCTTTTTTGATGATGGGCGGCCGCCTTGCCGGTGGCCGGCCGCTTTTGCGGGCAGGCGCGCCGGCCCCTCATGGATAATTTTTGGCTCATGGAATTGCTTGCCCTGCCCGCCCTGAACGACAACTACGTCTGGCTGCTGCACGATGGCCGCCAGGCGCTGGCGGTGGACCCTGGCGACAGCGCCCCGGTGCTGCGCGCGCTGGCTGCTCCGGCCGCGCCCGTCAATGGCCGCCTGACGCTGGCGGGCATTCTATTGACGCATCACCACGCCGATCACACGGGCGGCGCAGCCGCGCTGCATGCGGCCACGGGCGCGCCGGTGTTCGGCCCTGCGCAGGTTTCGCTGCCCTCGCCCACACCCGCGCCCACACCCGCGCCCTTGACCGTGGTGCAGGGCGGCGATGCCGTGCCGCTGCTGGGCTTGCAATGGCAGGTGCTGGCCGTGCCGGGGCACACGGCCACGCACGTGGCCTACTTTTGCGAGCGGGTAGAAGCCAATGGCGTCAGCGCGCCGCTGCTGTTTTGCGGCGACGCGCTGTTTTCAGGCGGCTGCGGCCGCGTGTTTGAAGGCACGCCCGCGCAAATGCTCGCCTCGCTTGACGCGCTGGCCGCGCTGCCCGATGCCACCCGCGTGTGCTGCGGCCACGAATACACGCTGGCCAATGTGCGCTTTGCCCGCGCCGTGGAGCCTGACAACGCACAGCTGGCGCGCTGGCAGGCACACTGCCAGGCGCTGCGCGAAGCGGGCCGGCCCACGCTGCCCAGCACCATCGGGCAGGAAAAAGCCATCAATCCTTTTCTGCGCTGCCGCGTGCCGCAAGTTGCGCGCGCCGCGCGCCGCGCGCCCGTGCCTGCGCCCGCCGTGTCTGGCGCAGGCTCTGCCAGCGGCGAGGCTGCGGATGCCGTGGCCGTTTTTGCCGCCCTTCGTGAATGGAAGAACCGTTTCTCATGACCACCCAACGCACTTTGCAGGCGCTGGCGCTGGCTGCCGCCGTTTTTCTGGCGGGCTGCGCCACCCGGCCTGCCACGCCCCCGGCGTCTGAACCGGCTGACGCTGCCGCATCCACAGAAACCCGCCCGGCCGCCTCGCCAGCCGCCGAAGAAGAAGGCCCGCAGGCGCAGATACGCCCTTCGCCCACCGGCCCCGGCGCGGGCATCCGCCCTTACGTGCCCATGTCGCCGCTGACGGTGCGCGACATGCAGGGCCGCCCCGTCACGCCCCTGAACGCCCCGGCAGACATCTGGGAGCGCGTGCGCGGCAACTTCGCCATGCCCGATCTGGACAATGACCTGGTGCGCAAGCAAGAGCAGTGGTACGCGGGCCGGCCCGACTACATCCAGCGCATGGTCGAGCGCTCGCGCATGTATCTCTTTCACATCGTCGAAGAAGCCGAGATGCGCGGCATGCCTTCCGAGCTGGCGCTGCTGCCTTACATCGAATCGGCCTTCAACCCGCAGGCCGTCTCCAGCGCCAAGGCTGCCGGGCTGTGGCAGTTCATGCCTGCCACGGGCACCCATTTCGAGCTGCGCCAAAACGCCTTGCGCGATGACCGGCGCGACATCATCGCCTCCACCAACGCCGCGCTGGACTACCTGCAACAGCTGCACGACAAATTCGGCGACTGGCACCTGGCCCTGGCCGCCTACAACTGGGGGCCGGGCAACGTGGCCAACGCGCTGGAGCGCAACCGCAAGGCGGGCCTGGGCCTGCGCTACGAAGACCTGCGCATGCCCGACGAAACCCGCAACTACGTGCCCAAGCTGCAAGCCGTCAAAAACATCATTGCCGACCCCGGCAAGTTCGACGCCTCGCTGCCCGACATTGGCAACCACCCCTTCTTCGACACCGTCACCATCACCCGCGACATCGACGTGGCCCTGGCCGCCGAGCTGGCCGGCGTGCGGCTGGACGATCTGCGCGCCCTCAACCCCGGCATGAAGCGCTCCGTCATCTTCGCCCAGGCTGCCGAGCACATCCTGCTGCCTTGGGAAAACGCCGCCACCTTCAAGCAAAACCTGGCGGCCATGGACCCCAAGGCCCCGCTGGCCAGCCACACCGTGTGGGTGGCCCCGCGCACCATGAGCGTGGCTGAAGCCGCGCGCGAGGTGGGCATGAGCGAAGACGCCTTCCGCACGCTCAACCACATACCGCCGCATGTGAAAGTCAGCGCCGGCGCAGCCCTGCTCGCGCCGCGCGGCAAGGGCCAGGCGCTGGCCGTCAGCGCCAGCATCGTCAACAACGCCCGCGTGGCCTTCACGCCCGAAGTCGTGCTGCGCAAAACCGTGCTGCGCGCGCGCAAGGGCGACACCATCGACCGCATCGCCCGCCGCTACGACCTGCCGCCTGGCACCGTGGCCGGCTGGAACAAAACCAGCGCCACTGCCAGCCTGAAGGCGGGCCAGAGCATCACCCTCTACCTGCCCATGCGCGCGGGCAAGCCCAAGGCCGCCCTCCGCAGCAAGGCCAGCGCCAGACGCGCCGCCGCCGCCCAGGCCGGCAAAGGCCGGGTCAAAGTGACGGTGGCGCCAGGCAAGGCCAAGGCTGGCGCGGGCAAAGCGCCCGCCAAGGCTCCGGCGGGCAAAGCGTCTGCGGCCAAAACCAAAGCGGCAGCGCCCGCCAAGGCGAAGGCCAAGAAATAGCCTCCGCCAGACTTCGGGCAGGCATTCAGGGCAGGGCATCTGCCACCTGCTCGCCTGCCCCTGGAGCCGAAAGAAGCCAGGGCAAGGCATGGCGGCGAGCCAGCCCTGGGCGCACGGGCTGCGCCATGCCTTGCAGCCTTGCTGAATGCAAGGGGACATTTGCTCCTCGATTCATAGCATGAGATCCTGGTGCAATGGGCGCAAGAGCCGTTTTTCAACCTTTAAATTAGCTCTTGTTTTTGATGCAGCATGGCGGATGGAACCAGGCTGCAAGGCCCGCTCCACTGGCTCCATTCGCCTGCCACGGACAGGCTTGGGGTTCGTTCTCAGCGCCGCGCCAGCTGCCGCAGGCGCACGCCGCCTGCGGCGAGCGCGCCAAAGTAGATGCCGCCAGCCGCCGCCATCAGCCCCGCCAGCAGGGCCACGCGCTGCAAGGGCGCGGCGCGCAGGGCGATCCAGTCGAAATGACGGCTGCCCCAGAGCAAAAAGGCGGCCATCAGCAGCGTGGCGGCCAGCACCTGCAAGGCAAACAAACGCCAGCCGGGCTGCGGGCGGTAGCTGCCACGGCGGCGCAGGCCCCGCAGCAGCCAGGCGGCATTGACCAGCGCGCCCAGGGCGATGGAAAGCGTGAGCGCCGCATGCTGCAAGTGCGGCACCAGCAGCAGGTTCAGGCACTGGGTGAGCGCCAGCACGGCCACGGCAATCTTCACGGGCGTGCGGATGTCCAGGCTGGCGTAGTAGCCGGGGGCCAGCACCTTCACGGCCACCAGGCCCACCAGGCCCGCGCCGTAGCCGGCCAGCGCCAGCGCCACGCGCTGCACGTCGCCCGCGCTGAACTGTCCGTAGTGAAAGAGCGTGGCAATCAGCGGCGTGCCAAAAACCAGCAGCGCCGCCGCGCACGGCAAGCCCAGCAGCACCACCAGGCGCAGGCCCCAGTCCAGCATGGCCGAGTAGGCCGCCTCGTCGCCGCTGGCGCGCGCGGCCGTGAGCTGCGGGGTGAGCACCACGCCCAGCGCCACGCCCAGCAAGGCGGTGGGAAATTCCATCAGCCGGTCGGCATACCACACCCAGGTGACGCTGCCTTTGGCCAGGTGCGAGGCAATTTGCGTGTTAATCAGCAGCGAAAGCTGCGCCACGCCCACGCCCAGCAAGGCGGGCAGCATGAGCGAGAGCACCTGGCGCACGCCTGCGTCGGCCCAGGCGGCGCGCAGGCGCTGCCAGCTCAAGGCAATGCGCGGCAGCAGCCCCAGGCGGCGCAGCGCAGGCACTTGCACTGCCAGCTGCAATGCGCCGCCCAGCATGACGCCGGCGGCCATGGCGTAAATCGGCTCCAGCCCCAGCCGCGCGAAAAGCGGCGCGCCCAGCCAGGCGGCGGCAATCATGCAAAGGTTCAGCAGCACGGGCGTGACGGCGGGCACGGCAAAGCGCTTCCACGTATTCAGAATGCCCGCCGACAGGGCCACCAGCGACATGCAGCCGATGTAGGGAAACATCCAGCGCGTCATGCGCGCGGCGGCCTCAAAACTGGCCGCATCCAGCCCGCTGGCCAGCAGCAGCACCAAAAGCGGCGCGGCCAGCATGCCCGCCAGGCAGGTGGCCGCCAGCGCCCAGGCCAGCGCGGTGGCCACGGCGTCAATCAGATGCCGCGTGGCCTCGATGCCATCGCGCTCCTTGCTGGCGGCCAGCACGGGCACGAAAGCCTGGCTGAACGCGCCTTCGCCAAACAGCCGCCGCAGCAGATTGGGAATGCGAAAGGCTACGTTGAAGGCGTCAGTCAGGCCGCTGACGCCAAAGGCCGAGGCCATGAGCCAGTCGCGCAGCAGCCCCGTGACGCGCGAGGCCAGCGTGAGCAGGGAAACGGTGGAGGCGGATTTGAACAGGCTCATGCTGGGCGGGCAGGCAGAAAAGCGGGGGCGTATTTCGCTCCTCGATCCATAGCATGACCTCCCCGTGAAATAAGCGGGAAAAGCCTTTTCAAGGTGCCTGAATTTGCTCCTTTTTCGGATGCGGTTTGCAAGAGGCGGCGCCAGCAGGGCTGTGGCGCTGCGGCCGCGCGGGTTGGGCGTTTCATGGAATCGGATGGCGGTGACGGACGGAGGGCTGCGCTGTGGCCCGGACCGGCACGGCAGATGCCAGGCCCAGGCTGCCGCGCCGATTGTCGCGGGCCTGCCTGCGGTGCAGCCGGGCGCTGGTCAGCGCAGCAGCCAGGCCACGGCGCAGCCTACCGCGATGCCGCCTGCGATTTCAAAGGGCGTGTGCCCCATGCGCTCGCGCAGACGGGCCTTTTCTTCAGGCCGCAGCTCGTTCAGCGCCTGCGCGTGGCGGCCCACCTGGCGGCGCAGGCTGGCGGCGTCGAGCATGACGATGAAGGCCAGCGTGAGCGCCACGCCGAAGGCCGCGCTGTCCAGCCCCTCGCGCAGGGCCGTCAGCGCGGCCATGCTGCTGACGATGGCGCTGTGGTTGCTGGGCATGCCGCCGTAGCCAATCAGCCCGAAGGCCGGCTTGCCCGCGCGCAGGCTGTTGATGGCGAATTTCAGGCAGCCCGCCGCCAGCCAGGCGGCAAACGGGGCCAGCAGGTAGCTCCAGGTTTTCATGACCCCGCCAGCCTCCATGCGCACAAGAGCAGCCAGGCGAGCACGGCGGCCATCAGCTGCCAGTCGGACAGCAGCACGTCCGTAGGCGATTCGCCGCCTTTTTTCATCTCCACCACGTACCAGTAGCGGAACAGTCCGAAGAGCACCAGCGGAATGCTCACGATCAGCTCCGGATGGGCCGACATGACGTAAAGGCTGTAGAACACCAGCGCGCCCGTGGCGGACATTTCGGCATAGCGCTCAATCAGCGGCAGCGAATAGCGTTGCAGCACCTGCCGCCCCTTGTCGCCCGAGCGCGCCAGCTCCTGCCTGCGTTTGATGGCCGCCATGTACAGGGCCAGGCACAGCGTGGTGACGAACATCCAGGAAGACAGCTTGACCTCCAGCGCCACCGCGCCCGCCAGCGCGCGCAGCACGAAGCCGCTGGCGACGATGAAGATGTCGATCACCGGCTGATGCTTGAGGCCGAAGCTGTAGGCCAGGTTCAGCGCCAGGTAGATGCCGATGACGGCCATGACGCCCGGCTGCATCCACGCGCCCGCAGCCAGCAGCGCGCCCAGCGTCAGCAGCAGCGCCAGCGCCATGCGCGGCGTCACGGCGCCCGACGCCAGGGGGCGCTCGTGCCGTTTGACGGGATGCTGCCGGTCGCGCTCCACGTCGCGCCAGTCATTGACGATGTAAATCGCCGAAGACGCCAGGCAAAACAGCAGCGCGGCCAGCAGCGCCTGGCCCGCGCGGTCAGCCTGCCAGAACTGCCCCGTGAACAGCAGCGGAGCCAGCACGAAGCCGTTCTTGATCCACTGCCGGGGGCGCATCAGCCGGATCAGCCCGGGAATGCGGCTGGCGTCGTGACCTTTCAATTCGCTATCATTCATGGTTACGTTCTTTTTAAAAACAGAATTTTTTGTTGTACTTTACTTCATGCGCATTGCACTGCTTTATGCCTTGTTCGCCCTGGCGGCGACGGCAGTCAATATCGCCTCCCAGGCGCTATGGCTGCGATTCGCTCCACGGCCGCTCGATACCGTAGCGGCTTCCATCATGGCGGGCACACTGGCCGGGCTGGCCGTGAAATATGCGCTGGACAAGCGCTACATCTTCTGCTTCAAGCCGGAAAATGCCGCGCATGACAGCCGCCTGTTCATGCTTTATTCCCTGATGGGCATTTTGACAACACTGGTTTTCTGGGGCGCGGAATGGCTGTTTGAAATTCTGTTCAGGAATGATTTCATGCGTTATCTGGGCGGCGTGATGGGCCTGGGAATCGGTTATGCCGCCAAATATCACCTGGATAAAAAATTCGTTTTTGTGCGGCAGCCGGCGTGAAAACCGCCCGCTTTTTTTCAAAATGAAAAGGAAACGCCATGCCGAAAATGCCCGTTGAAAGCTGGGGCCGCCTGACGCGCGATGCGCACGACTGGCAGGCGCTCACGCAGGCCGATGGCCCGGCGCTGCTGGCGCAGCTGCAAGCGGGCCGGCCTGGCATTGCATATGGCGCGGGGCGCAGCTATGGCGATGTGGCGCTGAACCCCGGCGGCACGCTGTGGGCCACGCGCGGGCTGGACCGCTTCATCCGCTTTGACGAAAACGAAGGCGTGCTCACCTGCGAAGCCGGCGCGCTGCTGCGCGACGTGCAGCGCCTGGCCATCCGGCGCGGCTGGATGCTGCCTGTTTCGCCCGGCACGCAAATGGTGACGGTGGGCGGGGCCATCGCCAATGACGTGCACGGCAAAAGCCACCACAGCGCGGGCAGCTTCGGCCAGCACGTGCGCGGCCTGCGCCTGGCGCGCACCGACGGGCAGGTGATTGACGCCGCGCCCCAAGGCGGACAGGCGGACTGGTTTGCCGCCACGGTAGGCGGCCTGGGGCTGACGGGCGTGATCACGCAGGCGCAGTTGCAGCTCGAACGCATTCAAAGCCCCTGGTTTGAGGTGGACGTGCAGCCCTTTGGCAGCCTGGCGGAATTTCTGGCGATCAATGCCGAAACCGGGCAGCAAGGCTGGGCGCACACCGTCTCGTGGATCGACTGCCTGCGCCATCGCGGCGGCACGCGGGGCATCTTCATGCGCGGCAACCTGGTGAAAGAAGCCGTGCGGCGGCCCGCTGCGCGCCAGCGGCGCTGGCGCATGCCGCTGACGCCGCCGTTTTCGCTCATCAACCCCTTGTCGCTGCGCCTGTTCAACCTGGCCTACTACCACGCCCACCGGCTGAAGGCGGGCCGGGGGCTGGCCTATTACGAGCCGTTTCTCTACCCGCTCGATCACATTCAGGACTGGAACCGCTTCTACGGCCCGCGCGGCTTTTACCAATACCAGTGCGTCGTGCCGCACGCGGGCGGGGCCGAAGCGGTGCAGGCCATGCTGGGCGCCATAGGCGCATCGGGCCAAGGCTCGTTTCTGGCCGTGCTCAAGACGATGGGCGACACGCCCTCGGCAGGCATGCTGGGCTTTGCCATGCCCGGCATCACGCTGGCGCTGGACTTTCCCAACCGGGGGGCGTCCACGCTGGCGCTTTTCGAGCGGCTGGACGCCATCGTTCATGAAGCGGGCGGCCGCATCTACCTGGCCAAAGACGCGCGCTGGCCGCGCAAATATTTCGAGGCCGCCTACCCCCGGTTGCAGGAATTTCTGTCCTACCGCGATCCGGGCATCAGCTCGGCCCTCTCGCGCCGCCTGATGGGCGCCTGACGAGCACTCAATAAGCGCCCGGGACATTTTTTTGAAAACGCATCCTCATGAGCCGCAAACACATCGCCATCATCGGCGCCACCTCCGCCATCGCCGAACACTGCGCACGCCTGTGGGTCGAGCGCGAACCCCTCACGCTGACCCTGATAGGCCGCGACGAAGAAAAACTGCGCCGCATCGCCGCCGACCTGAAAGCGCGCAGTCCGGCGTCCGAAATCGCCACGCACGCCCAGGCCGATCTCACCAGCGCCGCCGCCATCGCCCAATGCGTGGCCAGCCTGCAAACGCCTGCGCCGCCCGATGTGGCGCTCGTGGCCTTCGGCCTGCTGCCTGATCAGGCCGCCTGCGAGCAAAACCTGCAAGCCAATGCCGACGCGCAATGGATCAACGGCGTGGCCCCCGCGCTCTACGCCGAAGCGCTGGCCAACGCCATGCAGCAGGCCGGGCGCGGCGCCGTCGCCGTCATCGGCTCCGTGGCGGGCGATCGCGGGCGCAAATCCAACTACGTCTATGGCGCGGCCAAGGGCCTGGTTGCCCGCTACATGCAGGGCCTGCAACACCGCCTGGCGCTGCAAAAAAGCCCTGTGCGCGCCGTGCTCATCAAGCCCGGCCCCACCGACACGCCCATGACGGCGCACCTGAAAACCGGCACTGGCCGCGCCTCAATGGCCGCGCCTGAAGAAGTGGCCCGCTGCATCGTGCGCGGCATCGACCGGGGCAGGGCGGTGGTTTACGCGCCGGGCAAATGGGCGCTCATCATGCTCATCGTGCGCTGCCTGCCTGACTTCGTGTTCAGACGCATCAACCTATAATCCGCCGCTTTGCCAGCAACATCCACAAACCTTCAAGGAACATACACATGGCATCAGCCAAACCCAAAAAGAAGAACCCGCGCCTGGCCTCCGGCCGCAAGCGCGTGCGCCAGAACACCAAGATCAACGCCGCCAACACCTCGCTGCGCTCCAAGTACCGCACCGCCGTGAAAAACGTGGACAAGGCCGTGGCCGCAGGCGATCTGGACAAGGCCAAAGCCGCCTTCGCCCTCATGCAATCGGTGGTGGACACCGTGGCCGACAAGGGCATCTTCCACAAGAACAAGGCCGCCCGCGACAAGAGCCGCCTGTCTGCCAAGGTCAAGGCGCTGTCCCAAGCCGCAGCAGCCTGAGCTTTTCTTTCCCAACACAGCCCGGGCGGGCGCATCAAGCCTCCGCCTGCCGTTTGAAACGGGTGCGCTGCCGGCAAAAGCAAAAAACCGCCTTGAGGCGGTTTTTTTGTGCCTGTGCGCCAAGGTCAGCCATGCAAAACAGGCAGGCGGCCCGGATGGCTGCTTTTCGCTATTCAAACAATAGCTGCCTGCGCAGATTTCATCAGGGCCTCAGGCTTTTTTATCCCCTTGAATTCGCTCTTGTTTCAAGAGCAGCCGGTCTTTGCGCCTGGCCCGCCGCCATGCCTGCGGCGCTTTTTTCAGAGGGCGGCAGGCGCTGATGGTCAATAGCCGCTGGCGCTGCATGCCGGTTTGCGGCTTTGGCAGGGCCCGTCCAACTGAGGCCGCAGGCGGCATATGAAAAAGGAGCAAATTCAAGCCACGAAAAACTGCCTTTGCGCCCATTTCGTCAGGATCTCGCGCTATGAAAAGAGAAGCGAAAACAGGCCCTGACGGCTCGTTTCAAGCCAGACTCAAGCCCGGCCCCTGAACAACACGGCTCCAACACGGCTCGCGGCCGCTCACGCCTCGCGCCGCAGGGCGGGAAAGAGGATGACGTCGCGGATGCTGGGGCTGTCGGTCAGCAGCATCATGGTGCGGTCTATGCCCACGCCAATGCCGCCCGTGGGGGGCATGCCGTATTCGAGGGCGCGCACGTAATCGGCGTCGTAATACATGGCTTCGTCGTCGCCCGCGTCTTTGGCGCTGGCTTGCTGCTGAAAGCGTGCGGCCTGGTCTTCGGCGTCGTTGAGTTCGCTGAAGCCATTGGCCATTTCGCGGCCGGTGATGTACAGCTCGAAGCGCTCGGTCACTTCGGGGCGCGCGTCGTTGGCGCGGGCCAGGGGGCTGATTTCGGTGGGGTGCTCCATGATGAAGGTGGGCTGCCACAGCTCGGACTCCACGGCCTCTTCAAAGTACATCACTTGCAGCGCGGGCAGGCTGCGCCGGGAAAGCTGGTCTTTTTCTTCGCTCAGGCCCAGCTTTTTCAGGCGCGAGATGAGCGCGGCGGCGTCATCCACGTGCGCGCCAATGTCGGTGTGCGCGTGCAGCGCTTCGCGGATGGTCATGCGGGCAAAGGGCTGGCTCAAGTCCACGCTGCGGCCCTGGTAAGTCAGTTGCAGCGTGCCCAGCAGCCGCTGCGCGAGGGTGCGGAACAGGCGCTCGGCGCAGTCCATCTGGTCCAGATAGTTCCAGTAGGCGGCGTAAGACTCCATCATGGTGAATTCGGGGTTGTGCCGCACGCTGACACCTTCGTTGCGAAAGCTCCGGTTGATTTCAAACACGCGCTCGAAGCCGCCGACGATCAGGCGCTTGAGATACAGCTCGGGCGCGATGCGCAGAAACATGTCTTGCTCCAGCGCGTTGTGGTGGGTGACGAAGGGCTTGGCGTTGGCGCCGCCCGGAATGGGGTGCAGCATGGGCGTTTCCACTTCCATGAAGCCTTCATTGACCATGAATTCGCGCAGCACGCCCAGCGCGCGGCTGCGCAGGGCAAAGCGCTGGCGGGCGCTTTCGTCCATGATGAGATCGACGTAGCGCTGGCGGTATTTCAGCTCCTGATCCTGCATGCCGTGGAATTTGTCGGGCAGCGGGCGCAGGCTTTTGGTGAGCAGGCGCAGGCGCGTGGCGTGAATGGAAAGCTCGCCTTTCTGGGTTTTGAAAACATAGCCTTCGGCGGCGATGATGTCGCCCAAATCCCAGCGCTTGAAGTCGGCATAGGCTTCTTCGCCCACGTCTTCGCGCGTCACATAAATCTGAATGCGGCCCGTGGCGTCTTGCACGGTGGCGAAACTGGCTTTGCCCATCACGCGCTTGAGCATCAGGCGGCCGGCGATGCTGGCGCTGATTTTTTCGCCCGCTTGCAGCTCATCGCCCGTTTTGCCGCCGTGCGCGGCCTGCAAGGCTGCTGCGCGGTCCTGCGGCTTGAAATCATTGGGAAAAGCCACCGCGCCGCCAGCGGCCTGGCGCTCGCGCAGGGCCTTGAGCTTTTCACGGCGCTCGGCAATAAGCTTGTTTTCATCTTGCGGCTGTTCGCGGGCGGGCGCGGCATTGGCGTGATCGGCTTGGGTCATGGCGGCAGTCGGTTCTTGCGAAGGAAAAACGGCGAATTTTAGGAGGGCGTCCAGGAAGGGCCGCTTTGGCGGCCGGCCTTGGGCGAGCGGCGATGGCATTCGCCCTGCGCGCCCGCAGCGCGCGTAGTTTTCAGGGTTTTCACCAGGCGGAGCGCCGTTTGTGCCTCTTCTTTCCGTATAAACCCGCCCGTATAAACCCGCCCGGTGTTTACCCTTCCGGTAATTACCCGCCCGGTATTTTCCCTTCCCCGCGTTTTCATGGATTCCGCCAGCCTTGCGGATTTCTAGAATGGTTTGGCGCGGGCTGATGAATGCACATGAGCGCCCGCGCGTTTCGTCCATGAGACCAGGAGACACGCGATGAATGATTCCATGACCGCGCGCATCAGCCGCAGCCCCAAATATCAGAAGCTCAAGCGCACGCGCAGCCGCTACGGCTGGACGCTCAGTATTCTGATGCTGATCGTTTTTTACGGCTATATCTGCCTGATTGCATTTGACAAGCCATTTTTATCGCGCCCCATTGGCAGCGGCGTCATGAGCATTGGCATTCCGTTGGGTCTGGCCGTGATTGTTTTTTCCGTCGCCATCACCGGCCTGTACGTGCGCCGCGCCAATGGCGAGTTTGACCGGCTCACGCAGGAAATCATTCGTGAAAGCCAGGAGGAGGGCGCAAAATGAAAAACCGGTTTTTCACCCATTCCATTATTCATTTTGTTTTTGCCGCGCTGGCTTTTTCGCTGGCTTTTCTTGCCGCAGGCGCGGCGCATGCGGCTGGCGATGTGGGCGAGACGGCCAAGCAGGCCACCAACTGGACGGCCATCATCATGTTCATGGTGTTTGTGCTGGCCACGCTGGGCATCACCAAATGGGCGGCCAAGCGCACGCGCTCGGCGTCTGACTTCTACACCGCAGGCGGCGGCATCACTGGCTTTCAAAACGGGCTGGCCATTGCGGGCGATTACATGTCCGCCGCCGCCTTTCTGGGCGTTTCGGCTGCCGTGATGAGTTCGGGCTATGACGGGCTGATTTATTCCACCGGCTTTCTGGTGGGCTGGCCCATCATGACTTTTTTGCTGGCCGAGCGGCTGCGCAACCTGGGGCGCTTCACGTTTGCCGATGTGGCGGGCTACCGCTTCAGGCAGGGGCCTTTCCGCGCCTTTGCCGCCAGCAGCACGCTGGTGGTGGTGGCGTTTTATCTGATTGCGCAAATGGTGGGCGCGGGCCAGCTGATCAAACTGCTTTTCGGGCTGGATTACTGGATTGCCGTGGTGCTGGTGGGCACGCTGATGATGGTTTATGTGTTTTTCGGCGGCATGACGGCGACCACCTGGGTGCAAATCATCAAGGCCGTCATGCTGCTGACGGGCGTGAGTTTCATGGCCTTCATGATCATGCTGAAATACGGTTTCAACCCCGAAGCGCTTTTTGCCGATGCCGTGCGCGTGCGCACGGATATTGCCTCGCGATTGCCGGGCGCCACGCCCGAATCGGCGCAAAAAGCCGGGCTGGCCATTATGGGGCCGGGCGGATTCATTAAAGACCCCGTATCGGCCATCAGTTTCGGCATGGCGCTCATGTTTGGCACGATGGGGCTGCCGCATGTTTTGATGCGCTTTTTCACCGTGCCCAATGCCAAAGAGGCGCGCAAAAGCGTGCTCTGGGCCACGACCTGGGTGGCTTATTTCTTCATTCTGATTTTCATCATCGGTTTTGGCGCCATTACCCTGGTTTTGACCAATCCTGAAATGGCCAATACCGAAACCGGCATGATTCACGGCGGCGCGGGCGCATCCAACATGGCGGCGGTGCTGGTGGCCAAAAGCGTGGGCGGCAATATGTTCTACGGCTTTATTTCAGCCGTGGCTTTTGCCACCATTTTGGCCGTGGTGGCGGGGCTGACGCTTTCGGGCGCCACGGCGGTGTCGCATGACTTGTACGCCACGGTGTTCAAGGGCGGCAAAGCCCGCGTGGCAGACGAGCTGCGCGTCACGCGCATCACCACGGGCGTGCTGGGCGTGATCGCCGTGCTGCTGGGCATTTCGTTTGAAGGGCAGAACGTGGCCTTCATGGTGGCGCTGGCCTTTGCCATTGCCGCTTCGGCCAACTTTCCGGTGCTGCTGCTGTCGGTGATATGGCGCGGCTGCACCACGCGCGGCGCGGTGGCCGGGGGCTTTCTGGGCCTGATTTCGTCGGTGGCGCTCACCGTCGTCTCGCCCTCGGTGTGGGAGAACGTGCTGGGCAACCCGCCCGGCTCGGCGCTGTTTCCCTACTCGTCGCCCGCGCTGTTCAGCATGAGCCTGGGCTTTATCGGCGTCTGGCTGTTTTCAGTGCTGGACGGCAGCGCCCGCGCGCGTGAAGAGCACCAGGCCTTCGAGGCGCAGCAGGTGCGCTCCGAAACCGGCCTGGGCGCGGCGGGCGCCACGGCGCATTAGCGCCCTGCGCCGCGCCCCTTGCTCCCGGCGGGCAGGCCAGCCTGCCCGCCCGCCGGAGAACATCAAAAACAGAAGCAAATATGAGGGGTTGAAAATGCCGTCCTGCGCTCTTTTCACTAGGACATCATGCTATGAATAGAGAAGCGAAATAACGCCGCAGTCTTGGCACGCTTTGCGCCAGGGCTGCGGCAACGGCTTGGGAAAGCGGCTTTCCGTGCGGCGGGCGGCCTGAGATTTTCAGAACCCGTTGTCGCCATCCAGCAGGCGGCCCAGGCCGCCGAGCACGGAGCCTTCGCCCACGTCCTTGCCGCCCGTCTGCGGGGCGGCGGCCAGCATGCGGCCCGCCATGCGCGAGAAGGGCAGCGATTGCAGCCAGACTTTGCCGGGGCCGGTCAGCGTTGCCAGAAACATGCCTTCGCCAGCGAACAGCATGCTCTTGATGCCACCGGCGGCGCGCACGTCCATGCTCACGCCGGGGTGGAAGGCGACGACGCAGCCGGTGTCCACGTCAATGCGCTCGCCTGCGGCCAGATCGCGCTCGACCAGCGTGCCGCCCGCGTGCACGAAGACCCAGCCGTCGCCTTCAATCTTTTGCATGATGAAGCCTTCGCCGCCGAACAGGCCCGTGAGGATGCGTTTTTGCAAAAACACGCCCAGCCGCACGCCGCGCGCGCCCGCCAGAAAGCTGTCTTTCTGGCAGATGATGCAGCCGCCGTGCTCGGCCAGCCGCAGCGGCAGCACGGTGCCGGGGTAGGGGGCGGCAAAGGCCACGCGCGCCTTGCCGCGCCCCTGGTGGGTGAAGACGGTGGTGAACAGGCTCTCGCCCGTGACGATGCGCCGCCCGGCGGACAGCAGCTTGTTCATCAGGCCGCCTTCCTGCCGGGAGCCGTCGCCGAAGACGGTGCCCATTTCAATGGCGGCGTCCTTGTACATCATGGCTCCGGCTTCGGCCACGGCGCTTTCGCCGGGATCCAGCTCCACCTCCACGAAGGGCATGTCGTTGCCCACGATGCGGTAGTCGATGTCGTCGCTTTGCATGCGCGCCAGCTGCTCGGGCAGCGGAATGGGCGGCATGTCTTGCGGCAGGCCGCTTTCAAAGGCTTCGGCGAATTCGGGCATGGCGCGGGCGGGCTGCCAGCCCGAAAGGCCCTGCCGCCAGCACAGGGCGGCCGGGTGCTGGCGCACATAAGCGAAGGCCTGGTCGGCGTCAAACGGCCCCAGGCGCTCGCTTTGGCCGGGCTGGATGAAGTACCACTGAGACAAGGGAAAGCTCCTTTCGTTGAACAAGCCAAGCTGATTGGCGTGAAGGGCCGATTGTTGGGCCTGTGAGCCTTTTCAGCGCTTGCCCGTGGGCGCAAAAGCGCGGCTCCGGGCGGGCTTGCGGGCGATTTGAACGGATGCCGCCCGCCAGAGAGCATCAGAAACAGGAGCGAATTCAGGGGGCCATAAATGCCGCCTTGCGCAATCTCCACTAGGACATCACGCTATTGATAAAGTAGCGGAAATAACTTGCCTGTCCGCTTTTTTGAGGTGGGGCCAGGAGCAAGTTCTCAAGCCGCCCGGCCAGCGCTGCCGCGACGGCAGGCGTGATTCCGAACAAGGCCCGGGCAGGGCGGCGCCGGCAGGAGCGTTCATGGGCGCTGATGGCGGCCAGCCAGCCGCACAATGCCGCTTTTCCCTGCCACTCTTCTTTTGAAAGGAGCCTCCCATGCTGGACAAGCAAGCCGTTCTGGATGCCTACCAGTTTCGCCATGCCTGCAAGGCGTATGACCCGGCCCGCAAGATCAGCGACGACGATTTCCGCTTCATTCTGGAGACGGGGCGGCTGTCGCCCAGCTCCTTTGGCCTGGAGCCTTGGCGCTTTGTGGTCGTGCAAGAGCCGCAAACGCGCGCGCTCATCCGCGACATGGCCTGGGGCGCGCGCGAAAAGGTCATGGAGTGCAGCCACTTTGTCGTCATCCTCGCGCGCCAGCCCGCCATGCTCTCGCCCGATGGCGACTATTTGCCGCGCTTCATGCGCGAAGTGCAGCATTTGCCAGAAAAGGCGGTGCAGATGCGCCTGCGCTTTTTCCGCAATTTCAGCGAGAAAGACTTTGAGCTGGCCGGCCACCCGCGCGCTTTTTACGACTGGGCCTGCAAGCAAACCTACATCGCCCTGGGCAACATGCTCACGGCGGCGGCCATGATTGGCGTGGATTCCACCGCCATCGAAGGCTTTCCGCTGGAGGCCATGAACAGCGCACTGGCCGGGCGCGGCCTGTATGACCCGGCCCAGTTCAAGCTGAGCGTGATGGCCGCCTTTGGCTACCGCCTGAACGCCCCGCAGCCCAAGACGCGCCAGCGCCTGCAAGACGTGGTGCAGTGGGCGTGAAAGCCGCGCCAGCGCGCGCCTGCGCGGGCCGTTCGTGGAATCCGTGATTGATTTCACCGGCGCGATAGCTAATCTTCAAGCGCGCTGCAAGCCGCCCGCAGAGGCGGCTGCGCGCACAGGAGACACATCATGCCGGCCACCCCCCGAATCACCCCCAACACCTTCCGTGCCGCGCCCCATGCGCCCGCCCGCCGCGCCCTGCTGGCAGGCGCTTTGGCCCTGGCCCTGCCGGGGCTGCCTGGGGTCCGCCCCGCGCGGGCCGCTGCGCCCCCGTCTGCCATTCAGTGGACGCTCGCCGCTGGCTACGGCCCCGGCGTTTTCATGACCGACAACCTCCGGCAATTTGCCGCCCGCCTGAGCGAAAGCAGCCAGGGCCGCCTTCAGGTGCAAGTGCAGGCGCTGGGCCAGCCCCACAGCATGGCCGACATCCGCCAGGCCACGGGCGAAGGCGCCATCACCGGCGGCCAGGTGCTGGGCAGCGCCATGAGCGCCGAATTTCCCATTGCGGGCATTGACAGCCAGCCCTTTCTCACGGCCTCGCCCCAGGACGCCCGCCGTCTGTGGAAATACCAAAAGCCCGTGCTCGAGAAAGCTTTCGCGGACCGTGGCCTGAAGCTGCTTTACGCCGTGCCCTGGCCCGGCCAGGGGCTGTATGCCGTCAGCCCCTTGAACACCGGCGCCGACTTGCGCGGCCTGCGCATGCGCACCTATAACCTGACCACCGATTCGCTTGCCCAATACGCGGGCGCGCAAGCGCTGGATTTGCCCAGCGGCCCCGCCCTGGAGCAGGCGCTGCAAAGCGGCGGCGTGGACCTCATGCTGACTTCCGGCGCCACAGGCGTTGAGATGAGCGCCTGGCGGCGCTTCAAATACTTCTACGACCTGCGGGCCTACTACCCCAAAACGCTGGTTTTCGTCAGCGCCCGGGCCTTCAACGCGCTGGATGAGGCCCTGAAAAACCTCGTGCTCCAAGCCGCCCGCGCCGCTGAAGACAGCGGCTGGACGCAAAGCGAAAACCAGTCCCGGCAAGCCCTGCAAACCCTGCAGCGCAATGGCATGGAAGTGCTGGCCGCGCCCCCCGGCCTGAAGCTTTTTTTCGACCGCTTTGGCGAGCGCTACGCCATAGACTGGCTCAAGCAAGCAGGCGGCAGCGAAGCCAGCCTGGTTTTCGCCCCCTACCACGCCAACAAGTGAGCGGCAGCGGGCGCTGGCGCGCACGCCAGCTTTTTGGCCTGCCGCGCGCGGCCAAAGTTTTGGAAACCTGCTCTAAGCTCGGCGCCAGCTCAAGGAGGCTGTGAATATGGAATCCATTCCCAAAACCGCTCTGGTCGTGGGCGCCACGGGGGCCGTGGGCCGCGAGCTGGTGCGGCAGATGTGCGAGATGCGGCCCGATTACGGAAGGGTGATTGCCTGGGTGCGCAAGCCGCTGAATTACCGCCACGCCAAGCTGTTTGTTGAAGAAATCGACTTCGACCACATGGACGCGCTGCCGCCCGAGCAGGTGCATGACATTTACTGCGCCCTGGGCACGACGCTGAAGCAGGCGGGCAGCGAGGAAGCCTTTTTGCAAGTGGATGTGGAATACCCCAAGGCGCTGGCCCAATGGGGCCGCAAGGCGGGCGCGCGCTGCTTCGTGCTGGTTTCCGCGCCCGACGCCAGCCGCAGCTCCAAGCACTTTTACTTGCGCGCCAAGGCCAAGGCTGAAAAGGCGGTGCGGGCGGCCGGTTTTCGCAGCCTGGTGATTGCGCGCGCGCCGCTGATTGACGCGCAGCGCCAGGACTTTCGCTGGACGGAGCTGCTGGGCATTGCCGCCTTTGGCCTGTTTGGCCACCTGCTGCCAGGCAAGTACGACAAGTACCGCCCCATGTCCGCCGGGGCCATTGCGCAGGCCATTCTGGCGGCCACGCAGGAGCCGCGGCCCGGCGAGCAGGTGGTGTATCCCTACGAGTTCTTCCTGCCGCCGCGCGCCGATGACAACGCAGACGACGATGACGAGGCCGTGATGGGATGAAGCGGATGGAAAGAACAATGGAGAAAGCGCCAAATCAGCTCCTGAATCAATAGCTACAGGTCCTAGATGAATAAGCGCAGAACCTATTTCTAGCCCGCCTGAATTTGCTCCTCTTTCTGATATGAAACCCCATGCCGCCCAGCCGGGCGGCTGCAAAGGCTGACCGATGAATCTGGATTACGACACGCTCAGCATCATGCTGTTCGCGCTCTTTGTGGGCCTGCTGGCCGCTGGCGTGCCGCTGGCGGTGACGCTGGGGCTGGCGGGCACGGCGGTGGTGGCGCTGGCCGACCTGGGGCTGTCTTCGGTGCCGCTGAACGTGTACAGCAGCGTCTCCAAATACCCGCTGCTGGCCATTCCGATGTTCGTGCTGGCGGGCATCATTTTCGAGCGCGCGGGCATCGCTGGCTCGATGGTGCGGCTGGCTTCGGCCATCGTCGGCCCGCGCCGGGGCGGGCTGGCCGTGACCACCATTTTGGTGGCGATGGTGCTGGGCGGCATTTCCGGCTCCGGCCCCGCCGCCTCATCCGCCGTGGGGGCGGTAATGATTCCGCAGATGCTGCGGGCGGGCTACCCGCGCGGCTACGCGGCCTCGGTGGTGGCGGCGGGCGCTTCCACCGACATTCTCATTCCGCCTTCCATTGCTTTTGTCATCTACAGCATGCTGGTGCCCGCCGCTGGCGTGCCCGCGCTTTTTGCCGCCGGCCTGCTGCCGGGCGTGCTGGCAGGCGTGGCGCTGATGGCCGGCGCGGTGTGGCTGGCGCGCGCGGGGCGGCTGGGCAACGAGCAGGACCTGCCCCGCCCGCCGTTCTGGAAAAGCCTGCGCGAAGCCATCTGGGCGCTGATGGCGCCCGTCATCATTCTGGGCAGCCTGCGCACCGGCGTGGTCACGCCCACGGAAGCGGCCGTGCTGGCCGTCACCTACGGGCTGCTGGTGGGCGTGCTGGTTTACAAGTCGCTCAACTGGCGCGCCATTTATGAAGTGCTGGTGGAGTCATGCGAAGTCTCCGCTGTCATCCTCACCATCCTGGCGCTGGCCTCGGTGTTTGCCGTGGCGAGCAACGCGCTGGGCACCTTCGAGCACATGGCGGCCTTTCTGGTGCGCTCGGTTTCGTCTGAAACCGCGATGCTGCTGGCCATCAACGTCATCTTGCTGCTGGCGGGCATGTTCATCGACGGCATTTCCATCTTCTTCATCTTCCTGCCGCTGTTTCTGCCCATCATGGCCCACTTCGGCTGGGACCCGGTGTGGTTCGGCGTGCTGATGACGCTCAACATCGCCCTCGGCCAGTTTCACCCGCCCGTGGGCCTGAACCTGGTGGTGACTTGCAAGCTGGCCAATGCCTCCATGGAATCCACCACCCGCTGGGCCTTCGCCCTGGCGCTGTTCATGCTGGCCGTGCTGCTGCTGTGCACCTTCGTGCCCGCCGTGTCGCTGTGGCTGCCGAAGGCGCTGGGGTATTGAGGAGTCTGGCTCCGGAAAAAAAGGAGCAAATCCAAGAATCAAAAAGCGGCGCTTGCGCAGGCGCAGCCTGGAGAAGCTGCTATTGGAGAAGGAGCGGGCCAGGGCCGCGCGCAGGCGCGGCGTTGATGGCGGCGCCTTGGATGCTCTAGCCCCCTCAAACCCGGCTGATCGTGCGGCCCGAAAAGCCGAAGGCCAGCGTCAGCAGCAGGCACAGCCAGCAGAAGGTGGCCCAGGGCAGGTAGTCGAGCACGGGCACGCCCAGCGCGTGGCTGATGAACACGCCGCACACGCCCCAGGGCACCAGCGGGTTGATGACAGTGCCTGCGTCTTCCACCGTGCGGGCGATGTTGCGCGGGTGCAGGCCCAGGCGCTCGTAAACGGGCTTGAAGGTGTGTCCGGCCAGCAGCAGGCTCAGGTATTGCTCGCCAATCAGCACGTTCACGCCCAGCGAGGTGGCGGCCACGCTGAAGGTGGCCCGTCCGGCCGTCGTCAGCATGTGGCTGATGCCCGCCAGCAGCGCGGGCAGCACGCCCAGCGCATTCAGCAGCCCGCCCAGGCTCAATGCCAGGATCACGATGGTCTGCGTGAAAAACATGCTCTCGATGCCGCCGCGCGAAAGCAGCCGCCCTACATCGCCCAGCTCCAGCCCTTCGGGCGGGTGGTAGCCCTTGAAGAAAAAGCCGCCCAGCTCGCCCAGCGCCGGCCCGCCGCTGGCGTAAGTGATGAGAAGCGCCACGGCAATGGTGATGCTGATGGCGTAAATCGTGCTCACCCGCCGCAGCGCCAGCGCCACCAGCGCCACAAAGGGCAGCAGCGCCCAGCCGCTGATCAGGCCGCTGGCGGCCAGTTGCTGCTGGAAGAGCTGCACGCCCGCCAGGCCGCCTTCGCCCACTTGCGCGGGCAGCAGCCACAAAAGCAGCGCCGTGAGCAGCCAGGCGGGCGCCGTGGTGTAGCTCATGTTGCGGATGTGCTCGAACAAATCGATGCCGACGATGGAGGCGGCAATGGCCGTGGTGTCTGACAGCGGCGACATCTTGTCGCCGAAAAACGCGCCCGAAACCACGGCCCCGGCCACGATGGCCGGCTGCGCCCCCAGCGCCTGCCCCATGCCCATGAAGGCCACGCCCAGCGTGGCGCAAGTGGTCAGGCTGCTGCCAATGGCAATGCCCACCACGGAAGTGAGCACGAAGGCCGACACGTAAAACAGCCCCGGCGCAATAGCCCCCAGCCCGTAGTACATGAGCGTGGGAATGGCGCCCGACATCATCAGCGCCAACACCAGCAGCCCGATGAAGAAGAACAGGTAAATCGCGCCAATGCCCGACATCACCCCGCCGGCCATGCCGCTCTGCATGTCGGCAAAGGCCAGCCCCTTGAGCCGCCCCAGCGCCAGCAGCGCGCACAGCACGAGGATGATGGACACGTGCGGCGCCCAGCCAAAGCCGATCATGGTCACGCCCATCATGGCAATGCAGGCGGCGGCAAGCAGCGCCGCTTCGGCGGGCTGCATTTCAAGCAGGGGTTTGGCGTTCATTGTTTTTGCAAAAGTGTGGAAGCTGTATCCAGCCGCCAAGCATAGTAGGGTGGCAGTGGCGGCCGCAGCTTTTTGGGCCGACTTTATTTGCTCCTTCATCCATAGCATGAGGTCCTAGTGGAATATGCGCAAGGCAGGTTTAAAGCCCGCCTGAATTTGCTCCTGTTTTTGATCAAAAACGCGCCACGGCAATCCAGCCCGCCCGGCTGCCCGCGCGGCAGGCGGGGCATGGCCTACCATGCCTTGCATGAGCGATGAAGCATTGACCCTCTTTCTGCCCTGCGCGGCAGGCGTGCAAGACTTTCTGGCCGACGAAGTGCACGGCCTGACCGGCCTGGCCGGGCCAGACCTGCTGATCGAGCGCGGCGGCGTTTACGCGCGCGGCCGCTGGCGCGACGTCATGCGGCTGAACCTGCACAGCCGCCTGGCGCAGCGCGTGCTGCTGGAGCTGGCCCACGCGCCGTGCGAAAGCGAAGACGCGCTCTACGCGCTGGCGCGGCGCGTGCCCTGGGAAGACTGGTTTGGCACGCGCCACACCTTCCGCGTGGACGTCACCGCGCGCGGCAGCGCCTTCAAAAGCCTGCAATTTGCCGCCCTGCGCGTCAAAGACGCCGTTGCCGACCGCTTTCGCGAGCGCAGCGGCGCGCGCCCCAGCGTGCAAACGCAGCAGCCCGACGTGCGCATTCACCTGCACCTGGACGGCGCACACGCCAGCTTGCTGCTGGACACCAGCGGCGAGCCGCTTTTCAAACGCGGCTGGCGGCAAGACAAAGGCGACGCCCCGCTCAAGGAAACCCTGGCCGCCGCCATGCTGGCCGCCAGCGGCTGGTGGCAGCCCGCCCGGCGTGCAGTCGCCGCGCAGCCGCTGTATGACCCCTGCTGCGGCAGCGGCACCATCGTCATCGAAGCGGCGCAACTGGCGCTGGGCCTGCCGCCCGGCGGCCAGCGGCGCTTTGCCTTCGAGCGCCTGCCGCTTTTCAAACGCGACGAATGGCAAGCCATGAAAGGCGAAGCCGAAGCCGCCGCCCGGCCCGCGCCCGCCGCGCCGCGCATCTTTGGCAGCGACGTGTCGCACCGCATGGTGGACTTCGCCCAGCGCAACGCCGAACGCGCTGGCGTGGCGCAAGCCGTGCAACTGCGCGGCGGCGACGCGCTCCAGCGCCAGCCGCCTTGCGCCGGGCCGGGCCTCATCCTCATGAACCCGCCCTACGGCGAGCGCATCGCCGTCGCCGGCAAAGCTGGCGCCGGAAAAGAAACGGGCTGGAAAACAGGCCAGGGGCGCGAAACCTTCCAAACCGCCACCTTGCGCCGGGGCGATGAAAACAGCCCCGGCCAAGAAAGCGCCCACGACTTTTTCGAGCAACTCAGCCAGCACTGGAAAACCCACTTTGGCGGCTGGACCGCCTGGCTGCTCACGCCCGACGCCCGCCTGAGCGCGCGCCTGCGCCTGAAAGAAAGCCGCCGCGTGCCCCTGTTCAACGGCCCCATCGAATGCCGCCTGCTGCGCTTTGAACTCACCGCCCGCCGCCCGGCCAGCGCCCCCGTCCCCGCCGCATGAACCTGGTCATCGACACCAACTGGGCGCTGGACCTGCTGCTGTTTGACGAACCGGCCGCCGCCAGCGTGCGCGCCGCCTTGCAAACCGGGCAAGCGCGCTGGCTGGCCACGCAAGGCATGCGCGGCGAACTGGCCCGCGTGCTCACCTACGCCGCCTTGCAAAAGCAGCTGGCCGCCCGCCACTGCGCTGCCGAACAAGTGCTGGCCGCCTTCGACAACCTGGCCCGCCTGCTGCCCGTCGCCCCGCGCGCGCCCGTGCTGTGCAGCGACGCCGATGACCAGCCCTTCATCGACCTGGCCCTGGCCCACCAGGCCACGCTGCTGACCAAAGACCGCCGCGTGCTCGCCACCGCCCGCCGCCTGGCCCCGCTGGGCGCACACGTGGCGCAGCGGTGGAATGCGGTGAATGAAGCGCGATGCCAAACGGCAAACAAATGCTTCCATTCGCAACAAATCTTGAAAAGCGGCGGCGTCTGACTGCCTGCCCGCATGCGGCGTCCAGCGCCCGCCTTCCCCCAGTGCGCATGCCCTGACAGGCGCCGTGCGCGCAGCTTTGCGTCATGCCGGAACCAGGGTAAGTATGTAGCTGTATGCATGCACAGCCTAGTAACCGCACTAGCTTGCCATGCCAGCAGGAGAAGTCATCCAATCGGCTGCTTCAACTCTCTTGAACTTTCACGAAAGGAAACATCATGGCAGGCGGAAAAGGTGGATCGGGCGGCGCGTTGAGTGCGTGCTGCCAGGGAATGACGGCATC